>JGI24158J21664_10001113_pt1 | contig 28869 bp, 21 predicted proteins | sample Ectturendosymbi3_FD_21664 | JGI IMG/M metagenome (IMG submission 21664) | reverse complement strand
TTTTGATGCAGAATGAAATGCAAAGCAACAAAATTGATAGAAACGCTCAGGTCGCACCACCAGGCGATTAAAAATAATTTGTTCTTTTCTTTCAACTCCAATATACAAAAAGTGCACTAATCACAAACAAGCAACACACATTGAGTGCATCCCAATAAACACATAAAGGGAAGATCAAGATAGATGTTCTAGAATCAACAATAGCCAGGTATTCACATCGCTGAGAATGGTGGCGTTTGCGAAGCTGGGACTTGAAAAATTTTGCACATTTCCCAATTGCTTCCAGATAAGTTTGTTACGTCATAAATAAGTCATTGTGCGTGATGAAGTAATTATTAGCATTAAAGCAAAGCGCGACACGGAGTTCATTGTTAAATCGTCGCCGCACTTTACAATGCAACTTCAACTTCGCTACCTTCCAGCAATGCGTGGACCAGCATGGTGGGTGGAGGTTACATAATCATTAGTCATGTTATATAATCAAACGCGGGACGTTTTAAAGGAGAAAAAAAGCGAAACATCTTTTACTATAACTTCGATTTACAGAGCAATCAATATTGCCGTCGGTCAGAAAAATAAAACTTGCAAATTCAAAAATGTACAAATGCATAAAACGCGGTAATAGCAATATATGATTTTAAACACGTCATTTTTTTCGAAAATGATCATTCAACGCTTCTTTCACACAGACGCATATTGTTACATCACAATTAGCAAAGCGATTGACGCATCACAATCGGTACTCGCTCATATTTTGCGCGTAAAGTTTTCCGGGAAAACCCCCATCGCGGAAGTGGATCTGGTGTCTTCCCATGAAGTTTTAGGAATTCCCATTTGCCAACCATCGTCCTGCGAACCAACAACACACTGGGTTTATTGAAGAACACACCGGGTTCATTGAACAACTCACCATGTTCTTTGAAGAACACAGCAGGTGTGTTGAAGATTGCGGTCAAAATGTTAAATTATAAAAACCTCTGTTTCTTAATCAAATCCTGCCCATACAATAGAGTCAAACCAGGACAAAAGACAATACAACTTGTAACCATGTTTACTTGTTCCTGAGGCAAGCATTTCAGAGGTAACCTAGCAACGCCGGGAATGACGTAGTGTCAAGAAACGTGCTTCTGGTCATTTCTCAATATTGAGGTTGGGTGGACAAAGCTTCTAGAACCATTGCGCGAAGTTGGCGTCTGGTTAAGCTGCAATACTAACTTACAACTCCTGAACGAATGCCTGCATCAGAAAAATACTTCGGCAAACGATCGATCAACGCAAAAACGGCGAAAACAAAGCGTGGATTGTCACTGAAATGTCGAAGGAGTACTTGGTTTGTTGCTCTGCCAAATAAACCCACCGGCTGTGACAGGTTCATTTGCATTGATTCCCCCTCACTCACCTGTTCTTCTGGATCGGGAAACTCCACCACGTAAATGACGTCACCTTTGCCAAAGCTGAGCTCGTCGTCATCGGCGCCATTGTAGGGGTACATGGCCTGGACCTGCGCGGGCAGAGGGGGTTAAGTCAAGATTGAAGTAGAAGCACGGGTATGCCTTTTGCCATTCACTTCGGCGAATCAATCATGGAATAAAGATTGTGCGCCACTAACAGTGAAAACAACGGTGACTGAACTTTGAACCGTGGGGCCGAACATCGGAAGTTCGAATCTCGTTCGGGTCACCTCAGTTCAAGGTTTTCAGAACGTACCAGCGCTTACACGCACAATGACAGTGCGGGTTGCCAGGATCCCGCCCCAGCCTCCACAGCAATGGTATCAGTTCTTTTTGAACGAGACTGGCCCTTGCATCGGTCTCTAACTCTTTTTTCATAATTCTTCTGCCGCGTTTTCAAACGGCAGCAAAAACTCTTTAATTCTTTGTAATATTCAGAACGCCCGAAGATCGTGACAAAACCATTGAATGGCCAGTTTGCACTGAAGTCCAGTATGGATTGAAACGAGGTCAACAAGACGAAGCACAGTCTCAGTCAACAGCAACGGAATACATACCGGGCTGCTTCCAGAAAGCAATCCACCAATAAGCACCAATTTCTTGCCTAGTAAATCAACTAAGGAACTACACTACTAGTTTAAAATAAACCAGATCTGTGCGGAAGCTGTCTTGAGCAGGGTCGTGGAGCCTGTGCGCAAGCAAGTTTGGATGGCCGGAGCCAGAGCCTGAAATTTGAGTTCTAGTTCCATATGGATGGTTTGTGGGGCAAGTGAGTTATGCAAATAATTTAATGTTTTTTTGGATTAAATTGTTCTGGAGTCGGAGCCAAAAAACTTAGATGTCCGGAGCTGGAGCCTGTAATTTGAGTACCGGCTCCACAGTCCAGGCCGTGAGGTTGACCTTGCAGCAATGCCACAGAAACGTAAGAGGAAAAGATCTTACCCGTGGCAACCGGTTCATGCGCAAGAAGTTAATATTTCCAATAAAAACCTGACATGTCTTTGCTGGATAACTTAGTTAATGGCTGCACTTTCCACCAGGGCTGTGGAGCAGGAGCCAGAACAATATTTTGGATGAATGGAGCCGAAAAAAATTGGGTTCCGGTTCCATCCACAGCCCTGCTCCTAAACCAAAGTGAAAAATCAAGGAACAGATGTGAAGTTAATTGCTGATGACACATCCTCCTACAACCGGCCACTTGTTAAACACAAAAAATTCACCGAGCGCACTTGCCAGACAACGTGGTCGTCTCCAGTGTTGCAAACGCGTTTTCATGCATTCGATGAAGCTGAAGCACGCCGTGAGGCAACTTACCGTGTACATGTAGTGAGGTGGGAGGATGGTGGATGGGTTGGGGCCGGTTGGATTGTTACGTTGAGTGTCTGAGAGCACAAGATATTGCATTACGAATTGAGAGATGTTGCATTACGGAAAATTGAGTTTTAGTTAAATACCTGACATTGCCATTTGACAAATTACAAAACATCGTCACTGACATATTCCAGGTTATGGCGTGATACACGTGAACTCCATGGGGGCCGGAAAGTTTTTTCCTGGGGGTGGGGAGGGTAAGAGCGGATTTTTACAGTTGGTGGCCAAAAACAGTTTTCTAGGAGAGGCAACAATGATGAAATTGAAATTTGCATTTTACCAACTCAAAACTAAAAGGAAAACCTTTTTTCACTAATAAGTTAATAGGAATTAGCAAAATCAAACATCCAGGGGAGACCTTTTCCCCTCACCCCCGTGGTGAACATATGGGAACAAACTGAGATGCTGCCTGGTTTCAATTTTGATCCAGAACGCAGACGCTCAAATTCCTCAAAAACGCACAAAATGCCAAAAAGAGCCAAGCGTTTATTTGTTTCGAGCCAATACAGTTGAGACGTCCCGTAAGTTACTAACCACTGCAGCCAGGGGGGTAACGAGAAGGGCAAGGGGGGAACAATTCCCCAGGCGCCGAATCACTGCGGGGGCACCGAAAAGTCCCAACAATGTCACACGCACTTTCTTCAATACAGTAAATTTGCCCCCTAAAAGCTTAAGGTTCGAACATGGAGGCGCAAAACTTGTTTCTTGCCCAGGGGGCTATCTAACCTCGTTACACCCCTAACTGCAGCGCAACGGATTCAACTATACAACGCGCCCGATGCTAGCGCGTGCCAAAGTAAGATCCTTGAGGAACTCCATACCTTCAGCGTATTTGGCAGTGTTCAGCTCACTAACGATATCCGCTGGAACTTCGTACACCGACGCGTCCTGTTCAAACATTAATTTGGGAGCGTCTGAAATCTGAGCGGAAAAACGAGAGAATGGTGAAAGAAGTGCGGACGCACATGATCCGGACCATCAGGGATTAAAAATCGCAATGCATATACAATGTGAACTTTTAGAGGCATGCAGTGACGGCAAGTAAGCAGGAAGGACACCGACACATTGTGGCACATGTACTAAAGCACTAGGTTAGTTTGGCAGAAAAAAAAAGAAAACATGTTTTGAAATGAGCAAAGAAATGCAAGAATCAACCAGCAAGCATTCACGCCAATCGCCTAATCGCAAGACAGTGATCATGCAAATTCTAGACGACAGTAAGCACAGGGTGGAACTCAGCAAATCGCAAAGTGCATGTAGATAAAATGTCGTGAGTGGACGCCGTAAACACCAGGAGCACGTAATGAACGTGAAACGTTGGTTCTTATTTACCCAGCCATGGGTGGAGGGTGTTCGGCCCCCTTAATAAAAAACTGGGCCATAAAAAAACACAAAAAACATAACTCCAAAAAAACCTTGATATTCGGAAAATTTCGAAAACCCTGACAGCTGACTAAGCCTAACGATGATGTTAAAATTGCGAAATTCAAACGCAAAACGTTTTTCGCACAGAGCATAAAAATTGACCCCGAGCGGATAAAAGATAAAAACGATGCAAATTCACAACATGGTGGACTTCTTCATTTCGCTGACGACATAAAGGAATATTCCAGTCACAGCAGTTCGGGTGAGAAGTTACAGCCACAGATGGGATCGCGTTTGAATGCGTGTGACTAAAACAGGCACTGGACTTTCACACGGATTGAACCGCATTTTTTTAATAAAAAGTCCAATAACGTTCAATGCACAACAGGTTCCTACGATTTAAGGTTTGCTCGCGGGAAATAAACAAATAAAGTGACGACAACAAAGGTTGATCGCGATGAGCAATCGCGCGGCGCTCAATGGAATTAATGCGCTTAGCAACCGACAAAGCACACAGAGATAAAATGCAAATCATTTGCGACCGGGTCACGGGTCAACTTCACAGCGAATTAAAGATCAAATCATAAAGCAGATGACCAATCAAGTCAAGCGGCAAATAGTAAATTTTCACTGTTAAGGGTTTGAGCCCCATTCTGGGGTCTAACGCTGAGACAGGTGGGGGTTTCTGCAGTCGCAACAATTAAGTGAATTAGAACGAGAAGCGCGCAGCAAAAATGCACATTCGTCTAAGTATCGATTTCGCAAGAAATACTAGTTCTTTACAAATCATCGGGTCAACGAGATTCATGATTGGCTTTCAACTGCAACGGTGTAATCATGCACAACATGACCATCAAATCAATGTTGTTTTTTTATTCTCACTCAAGACAAAATCGCAGCAAATTGAATAATATGATTGGTCAGACACGGGGGATACCTCCACTGGCAAGGAGCTCTCGTAAACATCCTCTGGTTCATAGTCCACCATCCCCTGGAGAGCCTTGTTGATTGACAGCGCAGGAAGGTTGCTGGTTCGGGCAGACTCGCCAGAGAAGTTCTCGTAAATTGATTGGTCGTAATTTGCGTGGAGATCAGTTCCGGATGGTTGGTCACCATCACGGAGGGACGGTTGAGATGGTGCTGGTTCCACATCAGGGTTGGTTGGCGAACTGGCTTTGTCCGGAGTGGATGGTGCCTTACTGGGGATTGCGGTGACTGATTGCTCGATGACAATAGACTGTTGATTGGCAGGTGATGTTTGATTGGCAGGTGATGTTTGATTGACAGGTGAAACGACCGAGCCAAGCGAGCCTGCGGCGGACAGGGCGTGTTGAGACCCCAGGTCGAGCTGGGACAGGGATGACTGGGTCGAGACGGTGGAGCCCCCGATCGAGCTTCCCGGGGTCACCCTGGTGTGAAGTTCCATTGTTTCGTAACAATCCTGGTCGTCTACGTCGCTTTTCTCGCTTTCCTTTGCTGCAGGTTGTTGCTTGGCAACGGTTTCATCAATCGAAACTTCTGCACTGAAGGCGTCAGGCATTCCACGAAATTCCATTGTTTCGTAACAATCCTCATCGTCTTCAGCATTGTCTCCATTGTATCTTTGTAGAACTTGTTTTGATTCGTTTTCTGACATCGCTGGTTGTTGCCTGGCAACGAGATTTGCTTGATCCGAACCACCAGGCCCATCCCGAAATATCACTGTTTCGTAACAATCCTGATCGCTCTCGTCGCGGCCTTGCTCCGATGTGACGTCATCGCGATCATCAAATTTCGCAAGAGCATCCGGAACAACGTCAGCCCTGACGTCATGTGCTGCGCGAAACGTCATCTCCTCGTGTGGACTATTCGGATTGTCCGCAGGTGCGGATTCCGCAACGTGGCTCTGGCCAGGACCTTGCGAATGAACATCCGGGTCATCGCGGCGCCAGCTGTTGTCATTGGCTCCTCCATCGCCTACCTCCCCACCTGCGTCAACCACGTCATCTCTTTCGTGCGTCGCGGATTTGCTGTCGACGTCATCTGCGACGTCGCCATGACGGATCTCCACCTCGCTTCCTGCGTCATGTCCCACGTGATCGCTGCCTAAAGACAGAGAAGCGCTCCTCCCACTTCCGGTGAGCGCTTCGTTGCCAACAATAGCTTCAGTGCTGCTCTGACGCTCCTGCTTTCCAACACAGGTTGGGGTCGGATGCACGTTTTCGTAGACACCCCCATCTTCATCCGGTGATTGTTCGTCACAATCGCTTTCGAGAGGTCCCGGGCCTGAAGAAAAAAAACGACCGGGTAAAAACTGCGCTCAGTGACAGCGCACAACCAAACCATAAGCATAGAGGAGGGGACTTTACATTAATATACAAGGTAACGGTTTGCAGCCAAAGTATAGAATCCAATACGTATCTCTGCTATAGGGGGTTTCCCGGTGTAGGGACCAATACAGAGGTTTCGGGTGTGCCCAGCGTGGAAGGTGTTTGCGAGGGCGAGGTCAGCGCACACGCGACACAACTGGCACGTTCAGAATACAATCGCGAGTTTGGAAACGCGAATTCGTCATGCGAAAAGGTGCATCCACTGTACTGCTGACAGTGACAAAGGGTAGTAAAGCAGTTGGACACCAGCGTGCCCTTGTGACGCAACAGAAGCTCGTGTCTCTGTGACGCGCAGTTTAAGGTTTGACCTTTTGCTTGCTGCGAAGATTTTCTACTATTTTATCAGAATACCGAGATGGTCGTAAAGAGAGATTTTAGTGTATTTTGGTGGTGGTCGTAAGGCAAGGTTCTACTGCAGCCTACTGTACAGTTGGACAATTTTAAGACCGTTTTGGTCTCTCACAACGCCTTGAAAAAAAACGCTGGTCACGCAACAGAAGGCCGTGCTTCTATTCCAAGTACAATCTACTGGTTGCCAATGCTTCTCATAAACAGACCGACTGGAAACTTCATCGGAGCATTTCTTCGATGAACAAATCTATATTTGTGTTTAAGAGTAATGCTTTTTATGAACGATTGCTGGAAAGTGCAGTTTGGGTCTGAATTTGTTGGAAAGTGCGTTGCAACAAACACAACACAAATTGTTCGCATGTGCCGTTGTTTTCGTATAACTAGAGACATATTTGTACATGATGCACAAAATGCAGAACTTACTCCAGAAGAAAATCATTGAAAACAAAGAAAACTAATCACCTGGATGCAGTGATGCCTGACCACCCTGATCCGATGAAACGGAAAGGGGGGAATCGTCATCGCTTACGTCATCAGACAGGCCAACGGCTTTCGCAGATGCACTTTCCATTTTTGCAAACACAGGAGCTGAAAACGATGAATGCCGGCTTTCCGGCTCCGGGTTTGGGTCTGTGGGCCCGGGTCCGTTGTCGAGATGGGCCTTGGATCCAAGTTTCGGGTCATGGGACATTGGACTGGGCGCATGGTTGCGTTTTTTAGGGCCGAATTTCGATAAGATCCCTTTCTTCTCCGTTTTATCGGAGAGCGGATCCGGCTCATGACGAGCAGTGTTGCGCGATGAGAAAATCTTATTGATTCCAATCACCTCGAACATCGACTTCCTTTTCTTCAACGTTGCCTTAAGGAGTTGTTCGCGATTGACGTCACATAAAAATGCCGGAAAACAAGAAATTAATTACAAACGAATGCAAAAAAAAACAATAATTTCACCGACCAATTACACGCACTTTTCAAAATAGCGCAAACAGTGTTAGTGACATATCCCAGGCAAGGTTACGCCACCCAAACTGAAACTGTAAGTTCAGGCAGTAGCTTGTTGTCAGACAGAAGACACGCACACAATAAGTTGTATGTAAACAACCACTGCGTCACAATGCTGTTATATAACAAAGCCGTGCAGCGGTGTGTGAACAGAGAAAACTGTGTTAACACTGAACCACATCGGTATTCAGTGATCCGACAATCGATTCTGCGCAGTGTGTACAAAATAAGACGCGTTCAGTTATTGAAGCAAAGAGATATGAAGATGTTAGGTTGCCGTTTTTCGCAAGGTACGCGCCAAATAGTAACGCAGTTTAATCGTGAACCGGAGATTAGAAGTATTCTCCACCACGACTCTTAGCAAATTCATATTTGCAACCAAATTAGCAGCATATCACACTCGTACCGCAACAACTCCTACACATATCGTTGCCTCACAAAAAGCACTCAGGGACGAAGTCATTTTTTTAATTTTTTAACAGTCGTGGCAAAAGTGGACATCGATTTAAGTTTGTCAAGTACCAGGTTTCGCGTTTTGCAAACGGCGAAAACTGATGCTGAACAAACATCATCAGGTTTGACAAGTGACAACTTTCTTGTATCTAAACTTTGCGCGAAATACATTTTGCATGTTGTTACTCACTTACAAACATCGTTTAATCCTTGTACACATCAAGCAAGAAGTGAAAAGTTAAAACCTCCCAAGATTCACAAACTCGGAGCAGCCAGATCCGCAAACAAACCTCCGGATTGGCTGAGTGGTTCCGCTCCATTGACTTCGATCTCATCTTCACTTCATCCCCGGCTTGCTGCGTGGCGGGAAGGGTGAGTGCCGCCCGGGACAGGGCCTGGAGCCCCTGCGGGTCAGCGCCAGAACTTGGGCCCTCCTCGGAAGATACGGAGGTGTCGTCACGCATCGCTGCCCCCGCCGTCATGAGACGGGGGGAGGGCTTGGGTTTCTCCTGGACCACAGACGGGACTTGGGGTTCGGGCTTAACAGGGGTCTACGTTGTGGGGGGTAAGAGTTACGTCACGGTCAGGCGATACAAATGAAAAAAGGATAATCGTCGATTTGCTGCAAAACGTACAAAGCCTACGACGAGCAACGCAAAAAGATAAATCAAAGTCTTAAAGTTTGGCCAGGTGGTGACGTAGTAGTAACTTGGATGACGTTGCTGCGTTCGAACGTAATTTCCGGGTAAAATCACTGTTAGACTTCTTGCGCTTCGTGCAGTTGATCATTACGATCAGAAAAATACGTCAACTATTGGTGTTTTCTAACACACAAAAATGAGCACATGTGGCTGCTCTGTTCCTACAGGAAATACGAAGCTTGAACTGTCAGAAATATCTACGGCTCTGAAGCGCATTAACATTTCTTCGAATCCGTGTTTGCATAGTTTGAGGTCCACATTGCACCATCAACCAAACACAGGTTAAAAACTTCGTGGCATTGCAAAGAAGGCAGTTTAACGGAAACGCAACAAAAAATGGGGGGAGCAGAAAGCAGCAACAAGACGTGTGCATATAACCAAGAACTTGTGGTGTTTTCAACAACGGCAGTGTTGGAGTATTTCAAGATTTCTTTAAACAGCATTGCAGAGCTTCAGTCAAAGAGAAAATAAACAATGGTTTTATTCCAAACAAACGAACGAACAGCAGATGCCTCAGGCAACAACAGCAACTTTCACTTTCAAGCGACTTCTCAACAAAATAAGCTTCTCGACGACGTCATGCCGCACGGACGATGACGTAGGTCGTGGAGCAAAGCGACGAGGTCACGTGATCTAGCGGCGAGGCCGGCCGCGCTGCCTTTTATGACGCAAACAAGAGAGCGCGCGAGGACCTCGCAAGCGGTTGCTACGCAGCAAAGCACTACGTGAGCTGCTGCAACAAAGTGTTGAGCAACTATAAGGGGGGTAACTACAGGGTAATTACAGGGGGGGGCAACTACAGGGGATAACCGCAAGGGGAGGAATACCAGACACTACCTCACACTAACGAGAACATGCTCGAACGTCAGACAGGAATTGTAGTTGAATGATCGTTTTGTGCTCATAGAGGATTTGAAATAGAAAAGCATTTAAGACTCGATCGAGTGCTTTGTACTCGCTGTGTACTCGGGGTTTCCGAGTGACCCTCAAGTGCAGCTAGCTACAGCAACCGTGAAAGTTAACAGGAAAGGCCAGTAAAGCACGATTGCAACAACAAGGGAACAAATACCTCTACTTTTAATTGCGGGCGTTACTTTGAATGTAGCGACACAATGCGAGAATAGGGTATTATATAATTTTTCTAAATCTTGACCAGAGCTATCACGTCACATCAACTTAAAACGAATAACACACAATCCCGACATTCATGCATTACATCATCACGCATTACATCACCATGCATTATATGATCATGCGTTACATCATCAGGTACCTGATCTTCAGCCACTGGCGAGTAGATGTGTGAGCTCGTTTCTGATTGGTCGTGACCGTTAGTCATGTGACCCGGATCCTCGGTTCCAACAGGAATGTTGACGTAATCATGAGATCTGAACAGAAGATCCAGGATTGTGACGAAATACAGGTGTCAATGATCGCACAATATCGTGAATACGTTCGTGTACAAAATTTTTTATTTCTTCTTAAGCAACGCAAACTTGGTCTTTTCCCAAATAGAGAAAACTCCAATCAAACTTGAATAAAATAACGGCACATACTGAATAAAACAGTGGTTCTTAACTTTTTTCTACCACGTCCTCCTCAGTCAATTGTCCTTAGTTCCAAACCCCTTGACTTTAAATAAGTTGTAAAAACAAATGTATTTACTGATAAATTGATTGATCAAACTTCCATGTTGTAGAGCGCGTAAGGTCCCCCCGGAAATTTATTGACGCCATTTCCCTCGGTTGAGAACCACTGGTATAAAGTTAATAAAAAAATGGTCAACGCATATAGCGTAGACAGAGTGGATGCGCGCAACGTAGGAAGAGCAATGATTCACCGCCATGACGTATGAGAAGCAAGATAAGAAGCGAGAAAAGAACAAAGGCCGTCACCATAGCAACCTTACCTTTCGCGATTCGAGTTTCGATGTCTTTTCAAGGAGTCGTCATGACGACTGGTGCGGCGCGACGGGCTGAAAAAATGGGAAANAAGTTCAATTCCAAAAAATGCGAAGAAAACGCCAAGTAAGAGACCATCGAAACAAAAATGTAATTTCATAAACATCGGGACGNCTTTTGCCGCAAAGCAAACGAATGACTTCAGGTAATAATTCGAAGTTCGTGATTTTAAGAAACAGAGGACAAGGTTGCGATTCAAGAACTACAAGGAGAGGATTGAAAACAAATAAAATTTATAGTTGTGCCTTTAATTCCACTTTAATAAGATTGTCACGACTATGGGTGCTTAGTATAGCGTGAAATCGATTTCTTATTTAAAAAAAAAAATAGCCGATCGAATCAAACCCTTGTTCTGTATGGAGACCAGCAACTTGTACCTGTCATGTCTGTTGCCAGATGTGCTGCTGTGCTTTCTTCCGCCGGACGACCTCGATGACCTGTCAGAGTAACCTCTCGACCTCGACTCGTGACTTTTGACCTCATCAGCGGGAAGAGTGTCGGGTTCTTTTGATTGCGGGCAAGAAGCGGAGGTCGGTCTTGGAACAGAGAAAGTGACATTTACGCAAAAACTTAAGCAGCCCTGGGNGACAACNGCTTTGCGTTCATTGCATTAACATCGTGGTAAGTTTTCTTTTCCATCTTNAACGAAGCATTTTCCTCCTGGGTTCCCACGCGTTTAATACCTGTTCAATACTAAACGAAAAAACTTTAATACCATCGCTTATNTTCACTTAAGAAAATTTTATTCATGGAACAAAATGCAGTAACATTTGCAGAACTGTTATCAGCGGTAAAAAATAAAATGTGTATAAAGGGAATGGTTGAATTTCGAATTTCCATAGTTTTTCAATACTTTCTGCGCATTTTGGTCTAATTCAATACTTTTTCAAGGCCTTGAAAACCGATTTCACAATTCAATACTTTTTCAATACTTTTCCAATACCGCGTGGAAACCATGATACAGGAATTTGTGATATTTACTCATGGTAAACACCGGAAGTGAACTCGACAACAGATAAATATTCCCACGGTCGTGAAACTCTTAATACAAATGTCACCACTGCTAACGGCGACAGTAAACATCTCCAGAGTTGGAAACAGCTTTTCAAATTACAGCAGCTTTAAATGTAACGAGCTTCAGAAACCCCAAAACTTAACTATCGTAGAAACACCGTCTGTGCTTAGCGCCAGTGTTGTTAAAGGTATTTTTCGCTTTACCACTATCTCGGTATTCAGATCAAATAGTTGTTTTCTCTTGAAATGTCTTTGCGGTCAGCAAGTTTAAACATTAAATAAACCTGCTTAGCGGCTATTATTTGATCTGAACAAAGGCAGCGTTTCAGTGTCAATGGTTTGTTTCAAAACAAAGCTACTTTTCAAGTCACAATGGTCTTCGGTCATTGAGTTACTGATTTAGTTCAACTGTTCCTTGCTCCGTCAACCATTCACGCATGACTGCATTCCACGCTTGGCCGGCTCAGCAAACGATAACAATACGTCACCGGTCGCGCTTCGTGAATTTCAGCCTCGTGCCCTGGCGCTGAACCAGCACGCCAACCAATCCCGGCATCAGTCACGTCATCAGCCAAACTCGCCCGTGCGCTTTCGCCCCACACCCCACGTGCGTCACAAAGTGCTCGTGTCGCTGATAACGCTTTCGCGGCGGACGCAAGCGAACGTGTCGACGAAACTCACGCAGGGGAGTGGAGGCGCTGGATCTTGTAGTCGCCGTTGTCGAACGCGTCTCTGACACTCTTTGCGACATTCATCAACTTCAGCCGAACCTGGTCAGGAAGAGAAACGATCAGGTTGGAAACGAACGCTTAGTTCAGACAATGCGTGAATTCGAGCAGCTACAGTTGCCACCACGTGCATAAGTTAACAAAACTTACCAAACACACATCAGCAGGTGTTTTTAAGGTGTTTTAGGGACTCGATTCGGGTGCCTAGAATTGAATATCGGGTCCCTAGAATCAGAGAAAATTATCACCGGGTACCTAGAATCACAGAAAATCGGGTCCCTGCAGGTCCATACCAGGTACCTAACATTTTCCTTAAAAAAACCTGCACATTATTGAAAAAAAAGGCTTTTGCCGTAGCAAGGAAGTAAATCGAGAATCAGGAGAACTTTGGATTCTGCAACCAAACACCGGAGCGTTCGAGTGAGTTCAGTTATAAGTGGCGGTAAAAACGGAAAAATCTGCAATGTTATTGACATTGTGACTCTTCACAAGTTGACTTCGGTGTTGCGTCGTGAGCGAAGCACTGAAACAGCTCCAGCGCGAAGCGGAGCGTTTGTCAGGGTGGGTTTGAAAAGTGACTTTGCAGCCAAATCACCAACCAACCGGAAATGCACACGTCAATAAAGACGCGAGAACGTAACAATGGCAAACTTGTTGCGGTTCAAGGTTTCCCGATGAAGCAATTGGCCGCGACAGCCGCACGTCATAAGTGACATGCTTCAGTTTCGTTTGAGTGAAGCTGTGTTGTCAGGAATGTACTTCGCACTTCAGCAAACCATTTAACCCCGTTTTTGACACATTTTTAACAAAATTACAATCAGGGTTCCCACACATTTTCAAAAAACATTTTTCCATACTTTCTCAACACCTTTTCAATTGTAAATTAAAAAATTTTTATGCCATCAGTTATCTTCATTTTTCCAAAATTTTGTTCATGGAACACAAAGGAAAAAACATCTGCAAAGTTGTCATCAGCGATAAAGAACAAAACTTGAATAAACAAATGGCTGGATTTAGAATTTCCATACTATGCCAATACTTTATGCACCTTTTAGCCAAATCTAATACTTTTTCAAGGTCTTGAAAACCGATTTCACAATTCAATACTTTTTCAATACCGCGTGGGAATCCTAATGAGTGAAATATAATTGCTCCAATCATCGTTAGTAGATGAGGCAGCTGCAAATTGACAGCAAATTGTTTTTCCCCAAGATCCAAACGCAAGTCGCTTGCAGTCTGTTCATTACCCGCAAATAAACGACAAGGCCTCTCAACGCACCTCGGAAAGCTCATCGTGAAACGACTTTTCGGCCTCGGCAACACTGGAGATGACGTCAGTGCACAGAGTGACGCGGGAATCGTGCAAATCGGGAAGTTCGTCGTGGAGTTGACTGTTCAGGGCTTCGTATGTTTCATGAGTGTGGGTGACGTGTTCCTTCGCCTGCAGGTGACACATCGGACGTTAATCGCTGGTTTGAGAAAGCTTCATGAGCAAAAAAGAAGTTCCCGTGTTTGCATCTAAGCCCTGAGAGCAAAACCTTGTTTCTAACTTAACGTTTACAATACTGGATGAAATCATTACTAAGGTCGGATGGTTGTAAGTTTTTTCTACCTGTTGGGGGATACAAAGCCGTCCTGAAATATTGCCCAACGCACTGCACGTTAGAATGTCAACCAAGTGTCCTTCAATTTTGGAAGAACGATTGTGGAGCAGATTGCAAGTGTTGAAGCTTACGAAGGCAAAATAAAAGCATTCGCAATGATGCTTTCCATCAACTCAACAACTAAATCGACTTAACGCCGAAAAAACATCTGCAACCTCCGCAAATACACTTCACCATGTCGTTGCGATACAATAAAAGCGTGCAGGGTCACGCCGCGTGAATTATATATATATGTGTCCGACTGACGCAACAACGGGGATTGTCCGGTGACCATGCAGTCCGTTGACAACCTTCTTTATAGAAAAGGTTTGTCCCCAACTTCCTCTGCATCATTCCAAAACGTGCACGACATGTTCCACATGCAGCAGTGGAACAATTACACATTTTGAACGGATCGTGTTGCGCATTTCAAAAATAGAGCTTCCCACTTCCAACTGCATTTAAAGGACGGTTGAATTTCACTGATAAATAAAAGCACTTTTTTGAAATGCTCAAAACAGTTCAAATTAATTTTATGGTATGTACGTTGCTCCCTCCCGGCCCCAAGCTGCGAACTGAGTTTGGGGAGTTTGGAGATTTTTGTCAACTATTGTTTTTACTTCTGATTGTCTAGAAGCGAATTCAAAAATTCTTTTTCGCCGCCATCGCAACGTTTGTCCTAAAAATCACTTTTGCTTCCCACGAGCAGTTAGGAATTTCATAAACAAACAAGGAATTCGACCCTTAGCCGTCACGGTCGACTGATCAAGGGCCTGGCCGTCACGGTCGGCTGATCAGAAGCCAAGGCCGCCAAAGCTTCGCGCCGGCAATTGCTGAAGGTCATTGACAAACGTTTGGACGTTGAAGATTGTGACGGCACTGACCGATGCAATTAAAAATCTCCTTCAATTTAACAGCTTATCCAATTCTCATTTGAATATGCGCAGGCCCTTAACTAGGGGGGGCAGCGGAGGCGAAGACCACCCCAAAAACGTTTCCCCCCCCCTGGTAAAATGTGTTGGACATGGTTTGAAAAGTTCGGACCCCTCTCAGTAAACTCTTCGCCCCTCCTGATGTCTCAAGCTGGTTACGTGCCTGAATATACGAAACGATAACTTCAAAGTAGACCTCGTGCATCATTCAACCTCATATCAATGACTTAAACCAGGGATGGAGAACTCATTTATTATCACGGGCCGCATGAAATGTGGTGTATCGGGGGCTGGTTGCAAAAAATAATTTTATTTTATGCTAAATTTTACTTCAAGGAAAACAAGTATAGAAAATTAGAAGAGCGAGAGATGCTTCCGACTAACTGTCGGAATATCTGCTTATAATGGAGTTTCGTTTTGACGCGATGTTGTGTTTTACTGTGGGCAATAAATTTTCTGATTCGGGACTTTTTAAATGTTCACGCGGGCCGCATGTTCCCGCCCCTCGTATAAACCAATCTCTTTACATTGAAGAGACTTTTGCGTCCGAACTGAAAAGACATAACCAGTCACAAAAATGTACAAAACTAAACATAATTTTTTGAACCTTGGCTAAGGAAAAAGAGGCCACGTATTAAGCTGTAAAGGACAGTCTAAATTACATGGCCTCTCGATAAAAAGTAGTCTCGTTTACGAATTTTGCCCTATTTCTAATTCCAACACATAAGCACACATCACGAAGAGGTTTAATTAATTGACAAACTTTGAGCAGCTTCGACTCTTCGAGCTTCTTAGCGTTTTGCAAAGCATTCAAATTCCTTCGCGCTCCATCGAAGTCGACAAGTTTCCGTCCACGCTTGTTCACTTTCACTTTCATTTCATTGCACTTCACAACAAGCAGCTCACAGTCAACACAGATACTCGCGACCACACAGGCGTATATAATCTCGCATCCGCGTGATGTCTTGCAACGGGATTCCAATTACATCGAATATTTTCGTTTGGTGCATTGTTAAAAAAAACATTTTAATTTTAATTAAGACGAAATTTAGAATTTTCAACACCAAAATTTTCACAATTAAACTTCATCCAACTGTTCACAATTTTCAATCACGGCTTGCAGATAAAACAAAAAAGGATTCCAATCCAATTTGTTTTGAAAAATGTAAACGCAGCTGCTGGAAGCAAACATGTGTTTCACAATAAATTCGATCTACTTACATATCTGTAAGAAGGAATCATTCGCAACCAAGAACCAGATACTATGATCTTAAGTTAAGATCTTAATAGAGTATCTATTTCGCCTTCTGCGTAGGCATCATCAGGTGCCATTCAAACGGAATATTTCATTTACTTTCGATTTATATTATAGATAGAAAAATCGCGGTGACATGACAATGTACAGACACGCGCGACAGATATGTAGAAAAACAGAAATCGTCAACATTCTTGTTCTAGTTAAGCCGTTTAATGCGACTGGCGAAAACCTCAGGCAGATTATTATCGAGTTCAAGCTATCGAGAAACACAAACCAGGTAAGTTGGTCGGCATTGCTGAAGAACAAAGCGACGAATGTTATGAGATTATTGACAGATTCTGGTGCATTTGCGTCCCAGTGAAGTCAACAGTGATCCATCACTCCTGCTTTTCTGTGCCCACCTCAAAGACACATCATGGCAACTGTTATTGATTGGTCTGGTTATAAAGGAAAGTCGCACACGTTCTTTTGAGGATTTGCAGCAGCATTGTCAGTCACGAGCAACAGTTGCCTGGCAACGACACGTAACGAACCGTCGAGCCACTTACCTGTGTTAGATGATTTTGTACAGCAGTCAACACTTCAGCGTTCAGGCGAGCATGAAGATCAGTATATAGAACATCGGTCGTCTGTGATGCAACAGACGCAAACGAGTTAAATTGATTCGACGCCGGTTGCTGGCTTAAGTTTCGTCACACTGCATTGAGACAACCGCGACAGGATTTTGTGACGCAGTAATGCGCATATGTTTAAAAACAAATAAAGCGTGAGGTGCGTAACGACGGCAGCGACTAAACAACCAAGGCCCCTAACAAATACTTGAAACAACTCAATCACTGACGACTGACACTTTTGATTAGCTTTGCGTTGAGAGGTGTTTTGCGAAACCAACGTCACAAATGAGCAACGAACCAACGTCACATTTTTCAGCCTCCATTAAACCAATAACCAATCCCAATTGTGGCATGAATTTTTTCGAAACGCGTGTTGGAGCAAGAAGGCATAGAACTACAACAACCTGACGTGGAAGACATTGGAACCAAAATGACGTGCACTAATATAAAATGGAAATTATTCAATAGTTGCAAACCAGCATCCGGTAACTAACGGCCAGGCTGGATTAAATACAGAGTCAATGACTAAGATACAGACCGGCCCACAAGCTCCTGCAAACACGCATCGAATCATAGCGGAGTAACCTGAGTCAAAGTGGACAACATGTCCTTTCCCATCCAGGCATCTTCGTATATCTCCATCAGGGAATCGTAGAAATCCTTCGCAGCTAGCTTCATCACTAAAACAACAGCAGCGACATGACAACACATCATCGAGTAACCTCTGGAACAAGGCGCTTGAACTCAGAGCAGTAAATGGCTTCCGGGTCGATCTTTAAGTTGCAGCTTAGACGTTTACTTCTGACATTTATCGATCCTCCAAGTTTGCATCAATTTAAAAAAAAACTGATTTACTGTTTATTGACAAGCGTTTGCCCGCCACGCGCGTGCCGTGCAACGTCAGGTCTTGTGTCACGTCACACAGCGCCTTTGTGACAAACACTTTTAATCTCCATCTTTTTCAACAGCGACATGACAAAATACCTTGTTTATCTAAGGATGATAAAGGCGTTCAGCATGCCTAGACGTCTAGAACCTTCGCATATTCAGTACACAAGATAACGTGCACGGTTCCAACAGACTCAAAAAAATGACCAAGTTTCGGGAAAGGTTAAAATTTATCCGAAGGAAGTGACTTTTGCAAGTCAGTCAAAACTTTAAAGAAAACAAGCAAGGGTTGTTAATTTTCGAAAAAATGTTAAAAATGATGGTTTACTACTAACACAATACGGCAAACAACAAGTTTTGCAAGAATTAGACACGATATAGGGAAACTCCCTACGACGAATACTGCGCCTGCAGCTTTCACAGGACCCTCTGCTTCTCCAAAAAGCTTAGTGGCAATTAGTGAAAATACCACTCCGATTAAGAAGGATAATTATAACCAATACAATTATTTTTATCAAGTAAGTTTTTCTCAAGCATCTTTTTCTGTTCATTTTAACATTTTTGGCACTCTCATTTCAATATTGTGATGACAAGCAACAGCTAGTTTGGTATACCTCTTCTTGATAAAAGTGACACCGCAATATTTTTACTGAAACTACGACATCACTTAGAATGTTTCTTATCGGATTCTTTTCAAATACAGTTCGCTGTTCAATCAACATTGCTACCGAGCAATATTTGATGAAGTACGGATTTGATAACTGGCGCCACGAAAATGCAAGAAGGCAAGTGTGATTCCGTGCTGAGTAATCATGAGCTATGCGCTGCAGCGATCTTTCCGTTGCGCAAAGCAACCGCGCGCGTATGTTGCAATCCGAGATCATCCTGCACCACAGCAGCACTGAGCGACCATCGGTGTGGTCAAGTTGTTTGTGTCACATAAGCAGGTATCACAGTTTGAAGATTATCGATTTAGTGAAAGTGATGTCACGAATGAGTTCATATCAACAGAGTGTCCTGACAAAAATCACTAGAAAAGCAAATGCTTAATATCAAGGAACCGGTCTGATGATAGTTTATGACTGAGCTGAAACGTAGAATAAAATAATGCATTTGATATTTGTAGCTATATTGTTCGCAATAAGAATCTGCAGAACTTGCTGCATTGCCCAAGAATCGATTTATAAATCGACTTTCGGATCTTCAAATCAAAAATTCTCTCCCAAGGCAAATGGGCTTAATCTGCGGTTGGATTTACGAAGCGAACTCTACCGTAGCTGCTTTTCGATGGTTTACGACAGTGCACAACTTACGGTAGCTTCAATTCTTACAATCCAGCATAAACAAGCCACGAACAAACTTTATTTGGCGATTGTATTTCGACTATAAACACGCCTCTCTGAAGTTGACGCACCCATGCAAGATGTACCTTGTCTTCAACTATCATGGGTTCCTGAGCACTGCACCAGCTCTCACAAATAAGGGATGGTTTCTCAGAAGACTTCAAACTACTAAGTTAGATAAAGTGGAATCACTTATAACCTCGCACATTCGCACAACCTCGCACATTTTTGCGCCTGATTTGCCATAAATTGTCTGGGAAGTTGCTGCCGCTGCTTTTGAACGGATCCTATTCACAACACTGTATCACGCCAATCAACCATCCGTGGAAGATCGCAACTCAACGAAAGGAAGGGTTTGTTTTGCGACACATTTAAAGCCCCACAGCGTTGAAGGTACAGTAATTATGCGGCAAAACCGGAGGTGGTTTCGAGCGTTGACAGAAATTACTGTAAAAGAAATAGGTCCGTCCTTCAGAGTTTACGTGGAGCTTAGCAAAGTTCGCATGGACGTCATAGCACACAATTTGATCAACCAGTGAACTGCCTAATGCAAAGCACGGTGCTTCGCCGATACAAGACGGTCACTGTTTTTCGATGCAATCTCCGAGTTTTGCGTGAATCACCGTAGCAGCCCTGGGCAGGCGACAACTGTCATAAACGACAACTGTCATAGGTGACAACTGTCACATGCAGGCCAGCATGTACACTTCCAGCAGTAGCAAAACGTGTACGAACGTGAAAGCAATCGAAATTGCGACAACAGTTACATGACGATGATATTACCGCATGACAGGACATGACATAGCGCTGACGTAAAACAGAATCTTTTGATGAACCTGTCGCGAGTAGAAAGAATAATTAAACAAGGTCCTCACCCATGATCGATTGGAGGTATCTCTTCATATCGTGGTGGAATTTCTGGAACTGTGTCTGCACAAAGTTGTAAGCATTTTAAGCGGATTATTACAACAGCGACCAACGTTTGTTATCAGCGTTTCTGCCTTCAAATACGGTTCATAAAATTTTCACCCGATAATGTGGGAGGGAATGCCCCATTGCTAAAATGTTAAGTCTTCAGCTCTTATTAACCCAAACCAAAAGAAAATCTATATCAGTCTTACTCCACAATATTACTGTTAAGTGGAGTTTTCTTTAACATGTCCTAAGATTTTGCAACAGACAGGGTGATATTTCACTTCAAGTGCATAGCCAATTTATTACATTTTAATGTTCTTCAGAAATAAGCACATTACACGGTTAGCACGATTGCAAGATTGATAAGATCTCCTTAGTTTCCGGAAACCTTGGCCGTAAAGCGCACGTTCAGACATTAATTCGCCGGCAATCAATAAGAACTAGCTGCGCTACTACCGACCGCCCAACCTGTACAGCCAGCAGCTCGTTGGTTCAAGTCTTCTCGTCACAAGCTGGGTTTTCGGCTGCAAACGATATTGACTACTGGCATAAGAAAAAGAACAATGCGACATACAACAGAAACGTTACATCGCCAGAGGAGACGTATCAGCAACAAGCAGCATGTTTTGCCTTTTTCAAGTGAGAAGGCAACAACAACAAAGCAACAGTCACGTCATCTCATGTAAATATATCGTTGTTGTGTTAAATTCATTGCACACCACGTCGTTTGCACACACAGTGCACACGCATTGCTGTCTCGAACAAAGTTTTGGTTTGCAATTGTAGCTGTACGGCTGAAGAATGAAGTACAAGCAAAGACCTGTCCAATGCATTCAAAACAGTAAACAAAACATTGACCATAAGTGCTTCAAACATATTTTCGTGGCAGATACCAATCAAGGTATAAGCAGCGCGTTGATTTATCTGAAATTATGAAGACTTGTACAGCACAATAGACCAATTTTGTAACAGAGACCCGACAACGATAATCACGAGTAACAAAGCAAACCGAGTAACCTGACACCAAGCTGTTGAAATTACAAAGAGATAATTCGAACGGGGTTTCGGTTGAGAAATTCTATACGTTTAGCATCACGCACTAGTTACAATCACAGAAGCGAGCGAATGAGATATTTCTGGAAACAGAACCATCAAATTCAGCCTGAATGTGCTGACTCTTCACTGCTGCTTCCATACACGCCGAGAATTGCGGTGAAGAAAATCCGCTATTAAACGGGAACTTTTCTACAAATAATAATCTTTTCAGATCATAAACGAGAGGGACCCAAGAATATGTCTGTATATGGGATGGGTGCATGAGTTGCTGCATTTCACAAATGAAAAACCTCTTGCGATTAACCGAATCCTTTTGCAACTCAAGCAGCGCCGAAATGAATGTTCAGAAACCTGCACGGCATGTGCTTCTGTAGCCGGCGTCGAACGCGGCGCAGGAATGTTGCGAAAGTGTTATTTTGCCGCAACATACCTTTCATGGCCGAGAAGTTTCGGAGCATCATCGGCAGCGGTTTTACAAAAACAGGTCAAATTTAGCCTGGGTGTCATCGCAAAGGGGCGAAGCCAATGGACAAGTACTTCTTTCAAATGCCAACAATATCTCAGAAAAGAAAACACGGCCGTCTTTTGCTTTGTTCAGAGGAATGACAAATAAAAAAACAACATTTAAATTCATCCGGACCAGATTTTGTTTGTATTCGAGTTAACTACTTCTACTTTAGGGCAGTGCGTTCGTGGCGGCTCACAGGAATTCACATGCCTCTCTGACACGTTTGATCAAACACACAGAGAGACCTGCAACCTATCAGCACGAAGCGATAGGGCATTACCTCATCGCTGATGGTAATCATTCACCAGTATGTACTCTCAACACAAATCGTCTCAGTTCAGAGGCATGCAGACAATGTACAGAAGAGCTGCAATATTGGCAAACTAGGCTGGATTCACAGAAAAATTACAAAAACAAAGGACCTTAAAAGGGGACTAGCCAAACGACCTCATACATCGACGTTCATGTTCAACTTCCTGATATGAAACAAACCAAGCTATGTAACAATAATGCAGGCAACGTAGTAGAAAGTCCTAGCTTTCTTAAAGGAAATCATGATTTTACGTAAGCCTTCCTGCAATGTTTGAATTAGATATTAAGGACACAAATTTTGGCTAAGGCCTGAGCAATGAAAAATCATTAATTGATTTACAAAATGTGACAGCTATGAAAAAATTTAGTGTATCAAACTTTGATCGGAATACATCAACGTTTGCACTGTCAATACTGCAAATTTTATTTTTATGTCAACCTGCAAATCACATCATTGTTTCTACTGCAGGAAAAATATAATTTGTAAAATATTGGTCAATAACATGTCAATCAAGATTCAAGACACAGTAAAAGTATTGGAGCACCTTTCACTCACACCACATGATTTATCCAGAAGACACACAACAAAATGCTATAAAATGTGACACATACTGGTCGTGACAAGCGACTAATCCTTTTGAAAATTACCTCAAACTTCAAGCCTTGATTGCTCTGTTAAGGAAAAAGCAGAGATACAAGCTGTACTTTGAAAAGCAAATATGCATGAACTTAAATGTAAGCAAGCCTTTACCCACATTTTGTATGCATTGTTAGTCTGTCGCATTTATCTCCCATCAAAATAACACTGGCTTAAAAGCAAAGAAGTCCAATGTATCAACAAATGTGGCAGCTGTTAGTTAATGTCCATCTGAATTGAGCATGTTCAAGACAGATGAACAGGTGCCACTCACCAACCTGACAATCCATAAAAACCATAAAACAAACAGTCAATGACAGGGGAAATGGGACCAAGCAGTAACCTATGATAAATATCAAACCAGTTTTTAAACCTGAACTTCTCTAATTGTTTGTTTTTGTATGTAGTGCCTAACCCCCCAGGCCTGCATAACTCAGAAAGCTAGAAGGGCCAAATTGATCAACATAAATTAGCTGCGGGTCGCAAAAGTCTATTTGGTTATAGTTTGAAAGAAATTCTGAAATGACAATTATCCAAAGTCGGACTTTTGCAACATTTTCTGCAATTGAGAAAGCTCTCACGGGCTGCAAGAAAAGCTCTTAGAGACCACATGTGGTCCACAGGTTGCATGTTGTGCAGGCCTGCTTTAACCTAACCTTGCAGATTATTTTGTTCACCTTAAATATGCTGCTCTGTGTAAATAATAAAATTTTGCCTTCAAAGCTTTATGATTAAATTACTGCACAGCCAAGTGAAGCATACAGTTTAAAATACATATATTTATATAGCCTGGTAACACTGGGAAAAATTATCAATAAGAGCTCATTTACTGCAGTATACCTGCTGCTTGTTTACAAGATGGACATAGTTGTCAATGATTTCATCTTTGGTTTCTTCTCCACCACCAAGAGTGCGAATAATCTGCATCAAACAATCACACTTTTGATGTTAGCAACAAAATCATTCATGGATTTTTCATAGACAACTCAGCAAAAAACTGCATTTTCAAAACAAAGTTTGCATATTACCTCACCCTGAAGTGTTGTTAACAAACAGGCATCAGGTCATGGAAGTAACCATAGACTAAATTTGCAAATGATTCTTCATTTCAATCACATACACATCCCACAGTCTGGTTAACACAAAAGCAACATTCTCACTGGGTAATAAAACCATCTGTAGAAACCACTGACAAATTGCATGAAAAACTTAGTTCACCACTACTGAGTTTTTGTTTGGAATGAAAAACCATACTGGCAAAACTTGCGTTTATTAACAAAATCAAGTAGTTTTCAGACCTTTAGGAAAAGGACAAATCAAAATTTTTATTCACCAAAACAAAACATACCTTTTCTTTTCCACGAAATGCCAACTTGGTAACATTGCGCTTTATTCTTGCACTGTTTTTGCCCCCAGCAGTTTCAGCCATCACAATATTTTTTAACTGAAATATCATATACACCTGTGTAAATATAAATAAGCTTGCAATATTTGTAAGCTTTCTCCTTGAAACAGTATCATATGATCTTGGAGTAGGACACCTGGCATAACATTATTTCTTAAACAATGCATGAAGAATCATATTAGGCTGTAGCTATTTTTATCATGAATTGCCTCAATAGTTCATAACAAGCAAGCAAAATGTCACCCGATGCAAAGCTCACATTTTCAGCAAGTTCCATGAGTGATGGAGGACCTTCATGAAAAAAACATTTTAACTAACAAAGGGTAAAAAAATACCTTTAAGAGAATCGAAGTGAAGAACAAGCACCAAAACATGTGCCCTTTTCCATTGTCTTATTTAGTCGAAATACAGAACCTGGAATTGATACATCACTTTGAATTAAAGGGTGGAATGGCAAACAAGTAGAGCACCAATATTGGATTTATATTTTCTTATACAGCATTTGTGGTTCAAAAGTTATGGCCAAAAATTAACAATCAATTAACTAATTAGGGGATCATTCAATTTATTTGTTGTTTTTTGGTGATAACTTTGAACCAGAAATGCTAGAAAGCCAATCAAGGGCTCTAAAGACTTGGATTATAGCGAGGGTTTGAACAGCTCTCTAAGTGGCACAAAAAATAGTGGCTCATGCATAGTTTTGAAGTACGAATATATCGTACACTGGTACCGAACATGTTAAAAAAACACTTAACAATGTTTAGATTTTCTTACCAGTAATGGGCTTGTGTAGCTATGTTTAAACTATGACTCCTAAGCAAGACACCATTGATATTGTTCAGTTGCTGCAAGACCTTCCCAAATGAAAGTATTTACACTTATAAGTGTTTTCAGATGTTGGACAAAACTCGCTTGGTTATGTCTCATACTGGTTCTTTCTGTGTCCAGTTCATTTGTGCACCCAACCACATAGAGCATTGCTTGCTATGTACAGCATATATTCTATCTGAGGTATTATGGACATCATTGTTAAATCAACTTAATACCTGGACTCTCACGATTTGGAGGAGGAGTGACTCAGCATTCAAAACTTTACAAATTTCACAGCTGTGCACTTCATTGTAAAGTATCATGCTATGAACTCTTCAAGAAAGCCTAACTCTGTGGTTTGTACTTGAGATCGCACTTTTTCAGTCCTTACCAAGATTCATGACCATAGGTGAGGATCAGAACCAATATGGATTAAAAAACTGACATCTTTGCGGTGTTTGAAAGCTCCAATTTTGTGACCACAGAGCAATAAAGCTAACACAGAACTGTTTGCTTCACCAATCCATGTATAAATCTCCTTGTTCTGCCGTCCATCGCTTATGAATACCACCCTCAAGGTATAAAGACTTTTTCACCTGCTGCAGTATATTGCTGCTTACTTAAAATGCACATTGGCTTGGGTTTTTGGAGAGACATAATGCCTTTGCTTTTTAGCAAAAATTTTCATTTCTGCTTGGAATGAAATTTTCTGACATGCAGCAGAAAATCAATAAAGTGCATGTTGAAGACCCAGTCCAAATAATGCAAGCAGCACCAAATAGTCTGCAAAAAGCAAACATAGTCCTGCAGCTTCCAACAGTGACACCCTCATCAACTTAGATGTTATTGTCTATCGAATTAATATAGACTATGAAGAAGAGTGATTGACAGCACACACCCTTGTTGAAGTCCAACACCTATGATGAACAGTTGTGATGTAACTCTGCCGACACAAACTTCTGAACAGGAATGCATTGACTTGACTACCAGTAACAGGCGGCCATCAGCACTACTCACCCAACACTCCCCAAGGCTTTTCATAAGAGACCTAGTCATATGCTTTCTAAGGTCAACAAAACATGTGTAGACATCTTTGGAATATTCCAAAGATACCTTGAACATTTGGTCTGTAGTGCTATGGCCAGGATGAAAACCGCACTCACTATCATCTAGCTTTGGTTAATATATTTCACATCATCCTTTTTCAAGACACTTTGCATATACTTTTCCATGGAGGCTAAGGAATGAGATGCACCGCAGTTAGTGCAGCATTTTTACCTGTCTCCCTTCCTGTGTAAGATGATGATCACCTAGTTTGCCAATCCTTCCTTAGTATCCTTCCTGAACATACTTGTAAGACAGATAAAAAATAACTCTACTCACAATATCATTTTACTAAAGCACATATAAACTTTCTTAAACTTGTTTGTTCATCACAGCTTAAGAGTATTTATTTTTACAACTTTTGAACTAGATTTTTGATTACAACTTTCAAAACTGGTTGCAGGTGTATCATATTATTTATATGACAAAAACTTTCATTTCAAACAATGCTGTGTAGTATGCCAAAATGTAACAGGGATGGTATTTTCAAAGTTGTGTCAACAAAGAACGTGGAGAAATGTTCTGTGAATCAGAAAAGGTTCTGTGCTGCAGTCATAGATAGTTGATAAAATTATAAAAACAAGCACTCGTGTTTTTGCTATCTGTTAAAACATGAAATGCCAATGGCTTTTTAAAAGCAGTCGAGAGGATGTTTCATGAGCATTATACTCTCTTCTATAGCAAAAAACATTAAGTATATCCACAGCCCAACCTTACATAAACTGGTGAAAAGTCTACTGCCCGTAACACGTGAAATTGGTTGATTTTGCAAGCACTAAAACCACTGTAATTGCTATTCGAAAATTCATTTTGGTAACTTGAAACCTCATTATCACAGTGCATCTTGATATTTCCCGTAGTTGTGTGAGTGAATGACAACACAATGCACCTTTACATTCTGACTGCTTTCTTTCAGCAACATAAACTAAAATTGTATCATTGCATGACTAAAAATGTTTTATTTTTAGCTTGTTTTCTGGTTACCAAGCTTGAAAATCAATGTATGGGATTGTTATCTTGAGATATTAGTGCTTCTGTCAATGCTACAAGAAAAGCATTTTGTCATAAACAACAACATAAAACTTAGCTTAATGGTGAAATGCAGCTGATATTTTTAATGGTTGAAAAGGACAACTGTAAAAAAGAATCTATCTTTTTGTTTAATCTTCCACAATTCCTTGTAAGTATCAGATCCAACCAGTCAAAAAGAAATTACATGGGCTATTTTTCAGTATATTATATGAAAAATATCATCAATTACATGTTAAATGCTGAGCCACAACTACTGCAAAGATAAAAACTAACAATCCGGATGTGGATGGCTAAAACCCTAAATCATCAGAAAATACTGAAAACCAAAAGAATACTGAAGCAAAAATATACAGTAAGTGGGGGATCAGGTTTGCATTTGGAAGTGTTTAGGCAGCTGGCAATGGCTACACAATGCCAAAGGCTAGTGTGGTAGCACCCCAGTGATTCAGCACATGTGGTTAAGTTTTGTCACGACAAAAAGAAACCAGGTTCAGACTTTCATTATACCACCTGGGGTGAACATACAATGGCAGAGTGGTGGTCACAGCAGTGGTGTCTGCACTACACTTGAGTTTGCGGTGTGCTATTCTTATGGTTCTTAGGTTGCAATTTCAGGTTTAGGATTTTAGCGTCTACACTGATAGTTAGCCAGGATTTGCCAGTCACAATATTTTCTGTTGTTGTATTGCTTCCAGTTCTTCTTCAGTGTAAATGGGCATTTGTACTTTCAGCTTTCAAATTTTAGCTTTAGGGCTTTTGCTTTATTATCAGGTTTAGGGGTTTGCAGGTTTAGGGCTTAGTGCTAGGGTTTTAACGTAACAGGGAAAATGCAGGTTTACGGTTGCATAGGCTAGCCTATTTAATGTCAGTCAACTGAACCATGCTATAGCCCCAATTATTGCATTTTCTTCATTTCAGGTGATTTTATTGCTTTTTCAAGTGATTTTATTGTGGGAGGCAGAAATTTTGGAAAGGTAAGAGTCCAAGAATGAAATTAACTGAAATTAGTATCAAATGAAAAAATTTCAGAGTAAAATAGAACTTGTCTAATTAGTCAATTCGTCACTTTTTCGTCGGTCCTGGAAGAATTCCTATCTTTTGTGTACATTTCTGTTCATCTAATTAGCCATCGTCTAATTCAATGGTTCCAAACCTGGGGTACATGCATCCCTGGGGGTACATTTGCCTATCCGAAGGGGTACATTTAAGGTTATCAACAGAAGGAAAAATATATTTACATGTTGTTTATTTTCAAATTTTTATACATATATCGCTTAATATTGTTTTCAAAAGTCATTGTATGTATATTGTTAAATATATCTATGAAAAATCATGACAAAATATTTTGTTGTAAGGAGTTTTAGGGGTACATGTTCGTCTGTCAAAATTCTGAAGGGGTACATCCTTGTCTGTTGAAATGGTGAAGGGGTACATGCTCATTTGTCAGAATCCTGAAGGGGTACATGGTAAGAAAAAGGTTGGGAACCCCTGGTCTAATTCGTCGATTTGCTCAATTCATCACCTCTTTCTATCCCTTAGAAGTGTTTTTTTTTTGGTTAATACGTCATCTTCAGTTTGGCTTCTGATGTCTAACCAGCTAGTACGTATGGGAATTCAAACAAATTAAGGATCTTTATCTGAGAATT
>JGI24158J21664_10001112_pt1 | contig 28885 bp, 16 predicted proteins | sample Ectturendosymbi3_FD_21664 | JGI IMG/M metagenome (IMG submission 21664) | reverse complement strand
TTACGTCACGCTGAGCGTTGACGTTTGTCGGTCTTTTTCGCATTGCGCGCAGTCTAATTACATTGGATACGGGTTCTTGCAATGACACGGTGGAAACACCAAAACTTCCAACAATATTAAAAATGGTCATTTTGAGCTTCAAACACGTTTCCTTTATTTCTATTATTGACAAAATTAACAATTAGTTTGGGGCGTGCCGTTCAGATTTTAGAAAAATAATTCCAGAATGCTTGTTCAAGGGTTTTTGACTCCTTGTAAAAGTAATTNTTAGTTATGAAAGCGTTTTGTTTTAAATATTTAATATTCTTATTAACATAACAACATAACACTGCCCGCTNACGCTGGCAGTCAAGNGGTTTTTCAATCATTTTTTCGATAACACAGGAAAGAANTCAACTTCAACAACGTAAAAAAGATTAAAATGGCGCTAGAATAGCTCCCCACAGCGTCCTTGAGATTCATAGCAGTCNGATTGGAGTCGCGTTGAGGGTAAAGAAATTGTACTTAAAACACCGGTGCTACTAATGCGTGACATAGTACAAAGGCCTCGGCGTGCTATCAGCAATCCAAAACCCGGAAACTGTTGCCTGATGCAAACACTGATTCACACCTGCTTAATTTAAACTTCAGGTGTAAATCAGTGTTTGCAAAAGTTGTTGTTTGTCCCAGGAAAGCAGCTTTTTTGACGAACCTCGCTGGTGTAAAAATGGCAGAATGTTATTGGTCGGTTTGTAGTTAATGTTACTCCTGTTTACTCTTCTAAAGTATGCAAAGAAACTTTTTATGACATCATTGCATAAAGTTGATTTTTAAACGTGATGTGACCACAGCTTCTTTACATTTTCACACTTTTTCTTAGTGAAAAACTCGGCTGTTTTCCTAAGGTTGTGCTGTAGCAAAATTAACCGTGTCCTTTTCCCATTTGCTTTTCAAGGGTTGTTAGCGAATTTTTCGGTGATTACAGGTTTACTCTCTATTTTACGTACAGAAGAAGGCATTTTGAACTCAGGTTCAAACTGGCTCTTTCTGAAGATGCCATGTAAGTAGCGAAAATCCGTAGGGGAACGGCCCTGTCGCTCTCCCATGTTGCTGTTGCGAAAGCAAGATGTGCGATTTCCACTTCTATCCAAACGATAGCTGTCGCTGTTTTCAGTATTCCCTCGGAAGATGAGCGTATAAATAGTTATTTTTGCTGATCCCAGTGTTTATCAACTTGGATCACGAAAGGTGTTTCAAAGTTACAGGTTCAAGTGATTTTACTCCGTGAAACATGATACAAGCCAAAGACCACATCTTCAAAACTAAACATGCCTTGGTTGCTTTCAACGGTCGGCGAGCATGATGCTGTCCGCCGGTTAAAACACGCTGTACACGATGTTCGCTCTCGGGACCACCCATTGCTAAGAAACTTGTTCAATTAAGACATGCATATTACAGAGCTATATTCTTGCTTGCAGGGCGTTTTTGTAAGCAATTTTGATCGTACACCTCCACAGCAAAGTTTTAACCGATCGTGGTACGTCCTTGCTGGTGATGGCATCGCAACTGCCCCATGTGACTATTGCATCCTATTTAAGCTGTTCACGCTCAAATCGGAAATATTAGTTTAAGGACAAAAGGGCACTCTCTTCCCGAAACTGGCAACAATTTTAAACCTAGAGCAAAGATTTTTCTATTTTCGAAGCATTAGGGAACATCTATCCCGAAATCATTTTCCCTCCTGGTATTTTCGGCAGATTGCCCTCTCATAGCATGGTGCAAACTGTTCTTTTTGCTGACAGGGTTGCTGCAACACGCATTTTTTCGAACACACAAACTTTTAAGTCGGGGCGCCGCTGCTAAACCGGAGCAAAAGAGTGCAAATGTGAAATAAGCAGGCAGGTTGGGTGCACGACTTGCTGCAGTTTCGTGAAACCACGCATATGCTGTCTGCGGAATTGACGCGACCATTATTGCGTCATCAAAGAATTTTTGCGTCTTCAATGAACTATTACATCAACGCACGCGTCCAACGAGATAAAGTCCTAAAGTGAAGCACAAAGTCGGTGAAACCGCGATCGATGCCACTTTACACAAATAACAACAAGCCTTAAAATTTTGCATGCCCCCGGACACAGCAAAGTGTCATTTCTGCAACAAAATCTTAATCATGCACGGACGGATTCTATGATAGTCGGGCGCTTTGGATCTCGGTGCTCGCCCTGACAATGTTGTATGCGGCGCACGATCCTTGCGCTTCTATTGCTCGCGCAAACAGAAACGCGCTTATTGCAACAAAAGAAATCGACTGATCTTGTTACGTTGATTGGTGTTCTGTTCCTCCTTGGTGCAAGTCGGCACTAAAGGTTCTCTTTTACTAAAATGGCCGTTTGCTCCGTGCGATATTTTAAGAGATTTCGCCGGTCATATTGCTTATTAAACGTTGGGTGAAAATATGCTACATACAGAAACACAGTTGTGCACTGCAGGATAACTCCACTTCTTTGTTAATCCTTCACTCGACGCAATTTTGGTGTTCGTAACGTTGAACAGCGGTAATTATGATCGTGCTGACCTGAAAGGCACCCAACTGGTTAAAGGTTTTCATGGAGCTTGGCGATTTGAAGTGCACGGAATTCTCTCACCTCATTGCTTGCGAAGTGGGGTGGGAAAGATTGGAGTTTGCCGTTTGCGATTCTGAATTGCTCGGGCCTTCAGGTCAAATGCTATGCGCAAGCTGCTGTTCGGACGGGACGCCTGCGCAAAGCCTTTTGCTGCAGCAGTGAAGGAACAGGCGATTTGCCCTATGATTGCAATCGACCAATACAAGTTACGAGAAGTTTTTTATTTTTAAAAAGCGTGCTTTGTGTTGTTGTAGGTGAATGAGGCGTGGTTTTAAGTCCTATTACCGTGTGCGCACTGGACAGTGGCGTTCCTCAGAGCTCGATGCTTGTCTTCCTGAGAGGTAGTGGTGAAGGTCAAAGCAGTAAAATGATGCTTGCAGGCATTGGGTTGTTGCGAGTTCACTCCAGTTCCAAACAAGTTACGCTCAGCGTGTTTTCGCCATTTCCTCAACAACTTTAAGCGGCAAAACATTCTAGCCAATAAAACTGTTCGCATTGCGATGCAATTTCTCAGCATTGCGACAGCCGTCACTCGTGCCCCGCTTTCAAAAGCTCAAACGTGATTTTTTATCAGTTTTGATGATTCAACTTCACGTTTAACGAGTAGGATGCGCTGTCAATATTTTCACTGATGACCTGCCCTGTTCGCAAACCCTACTTCCTATCGACACTACAACCGCATGGTTTAACTGTGTGTGGGCCGGAAATGGCTCCGAATGCTGCCGTAATGCGATTACGTGACTTAGTACTTTACCGCCCTTGTTATTATTTCTATGCTTGTGTGTGACATCACGTAGCGCCAGCGCGGTTTGAAATGATCTAGTGCGAACTAGTGCTTAACTTTGTGTATTACGCGCAAAGTAACCGATAAAAATAAAATGTTGCAGATGTGTAAAACACGCATAAGCTTTTGCTAACATTATGTTGGTGCAGAGGTTTTATCCAATTTCCAGATTCAGTGAATCTCACGGCATAGTCAAATACATACGATTAAAGCTAGCAGATGCGTTTTAAAAAGTGTTTGCTGTGATGTATTTTCGCTAAATCAGTCAAGTCCTTGACTTCAAGCTTATTTTTTGACAACACGACTGTTCAGTGAAATGTAAAATACGTATTTTTTTCCTAGTAAACGTGCATGAGGTGTCAGACCTCTGCCTGGACGCAGGTGATTTCAACGCTTTATGACGTTTTGAATCATGCTCCCGTCGTTCCTATGTCAACTCACAAAAACAAGTGTCCGTTCGACTTTGTTGAAAAGTGGGCCACGGCACTTGCGTTTGACATACAAGGGACTTTTTAACTAAGTAGTCGAGCCTACTCTCAAGAGTTAGTCTTTCTCGACCGGCATTTGATGTTCAGCGACCTATCTTACTTAAACCAGTGCTTCCCAGTGTCCCTGAAAATAGCCTCGTCCCTGATCGAGACAGAGTCCACGGTTCCACTTTGAAACCACTAAATTTTATGCGTATCAACAGACTTCACGATTTCATGTTTCGCGACACATTTCAAGATTTACACACTTCTATCTGACTTGTTACGAGGGTATTGTTTTTAAACTGGTTCCTGAAAGTGTTGATCACAAAATTTAGCTGCGTTATTACAGCAGCGTTTAGTTTCATGGAACCACCAATGCTGAAATCTTGCTGTAATTGTTAAGCGACAGCTGCAACGTGCAGCTTGGTTTCGTCGTTTTTTCAGTTGAATAAATGTCCGCTTTCATGAGGTAAATTGCGTACTAATTTAAATGAAACCATCACGTCATACCGGACCGAAACCGAACGTGAACGTTGATATAGCGGTTTTACGGTTGCCAGATCACTGGAAAATTTTTCAAGGACATTTTGTCGTTTTGTGACCACTAAAATGTTACTTCACACCTACTTTGAATACTTTTTAGATATACTAATACGGCAGAATTTTTCAAACAAACATTGCTGAAATACAATGGGTACTTTTTACTACACAACTGTTTGAGGTGAAACAAATCCGCACGTTGTTGTATTGAGTTATTTTGTTTGATTTTGCTTCTTGAATGTTGAATGTAATCAATATTTTAGTAATGAACAATTTAAAAATTTCAAGAATTTTCAAGGACGCTGGAAAATATTCAAGGACAACAAAATGTTTTTCAAGGATCAAGGACATAACCAGTTTTGATAGCAAATTCAAGGACTGTCCTTGGCGCTGCGTCTGGCAACCTTCAGCGGTTTCCGTTAATGATTATGCTTTGCTCGTTTTGACTGCCATACACATCAATCCCCTTACTGGTACCCTGACGGATGCAGAAAAATGTCAAGTCACTGAAAATCGCAATATGTTACTGCTGTAACCAATCTGAACAACAAAGACTACTCACGTTTTGGTTCTGATGTACAATTCCCGGCCTCCACTGCGTGCACTGTGAACAGCCATATAACAGTCGTTACGCATTTCATCCTTCTCGAGTGACTGTCTCGTAGTTCTGAACTGCCCTTCTCTTCCTCAGCGCGACAATGTTCACCGAGGAAGCTGTGACGTCAAGCGCCAGGCTACGCAATCAGAGCTCGGCATTTTTTCTGAACTTACGTTTTTGCCGCCGCATGTTTTGACAAGATACATGTGACCGAAATACTGCAGATTGCCAGGTTGTTGCGATGGCAGCGAAGCTGCTACTGATAAAGCGGAATTTTTATTGTCCGTTGCCCATTGAACCTTTGGTTATTCTTTACTCATGTGCTTGTCGACCTATTTGATGCTCTTCGCAATCGAGCGAAACAATGCTTGGCAGTGTCATAGCCAGCCCAAAATTTTGGAAGCGGTCAAATATTTTAACGTTAAGCGGGCAACAGTATTTTGTTTGGGACATCGCCTCTCAAAGCACTAAACGACAAGATATACTGGAAATTTATTTGGGGGAATGGCCCCTCTGCTCCCGTGGCTATGCCTATGTGGTGCTGCGGAAATGCAATTTACTTCACACAGCGTGGCGAGAACCAGTGTGGCTTCGTGTAACTCAGTGGTTCTTAACCTGGGGTAAATTTACCCCTGGGGGTAAATTTCATCTTCCAAGGGGGTAAATTTACTGAAACATAAATTGCAGAAATATAAATTTTATAAATCATTCTGAAATGTAAGAGTTGGTTAATTTGATATTTTTTAGAAAAGAGCACAATTGAGTTTTTGGCTGTAAATCTGGTAACCTTGTTTTAAGATATGTGAAAAAGGTTAAGAACCACTGAACTCAAATCAAAATGCCGGAGATTTTACATGTTTCGTGCAAGAGCCCTCGCGGAGTTTTTAAGTGTCTTTGATTTTATCTCAAATAAACGAAATTTGTAGATTGGTATGCCACTGAACTATTTTAGCATGTCCTGTACACAGCGCAGAAACAGCTAACGGTTGGTAGGTATAGTTGTTTTTGTTTAGTGCTTCAGTCGACCCATGCATTTTTACCCTATTTGTTGCTGGCAGTACTTCTCTATAATGCCCTTCGTAAAGCAGCTAATCGCATTTGCGTATGCCGTTGACGTTGCCAAGTTTCTCCAACGACGTAAGTTGGAAGTTCCAAGCGGGCGTGGCTGACCGGAAACAGAAATTCTTCGATCGTGCCTATTATCTGCTCTTTCGCAGCTATATCGTGATGTTTTTGGTTTCCTCTCGTTTTACTGATGGCCGATGCAGTACTTCGCGAAGTGATGCCACCAAAATCAGTGCTAGAGCACGTTAATCCAAAGAACTTCCGCTTCAGGCTGTTTATTGGAAATTCGGCTGGCCCACGTTAAAGAAACCCTATATCATTGGATATCAGAGAAACGTTTAGAAGAGCGCCAGCTCACATCTTTTTTGTTTTTTGCACCTACACCGGAGAAGATCTTGTCAGATACTCTTCAGCAACACTTATAAACATACAACACGTCAACGCGCGATGGACTTTTTTCCGCAGATATTGCGCGATGGCCACGCGTGCCGTTTGGCGCAAGTGCTTCGTGTTCGCAGGGAGATGGTTTTCAACCCGGGGCCGCGACCGCCAGAGGGGTTGTGAACCATTTTTGGAGCGGTTGCGAGCAGATATTTTATGCACACAGGTGTGTTACATTTGCTTTAATCGATCTTAGATGGGGGTCGTTGGGTTATAGTGGTTTGCTATTAACGGGTCGCGGTACAAAAAAGGTTGAAAACTGCTCGCTTAAAGGGGACACCGAGCAGGGGCAAAGCTTGAGAGAAAACAGCTTACCCAATCAACTTTTGGTTGTTCATATCGGAGCTTTAATGTTCTTTTAGAATTGCATTTCCGTCTCGTCGGCAAAGTACTGTTGTGGTGTTTGTTTCGCATGCTGCTGGTGAGAGATTCAAAACTACTGCTTGTTAGGGTTTCGTCCCCTATTCTCGAGCGACCGCAGATTTTGTTTGATGGAGAAAGAAACAAAACGGCGCGAACATTCAGCGAAAGATCAGGAGAGATCATCACCCATTCTCAGTTGGAGATCACCGATTTCAAATGAAATCACGGCTTTTTTATTTAAAAAATGAAATAACGGCACTACCGCCCACCGTTTTGTCGACTGTCATCCCGATGGAGCCTCGCTTAACTGCTGTTCCGTTTCGTATTTTTAAAATAAAACCTAAAAAATGAAAAGCGTAAACGAGTAGGAAGGTAACACGAGTTACCAGCAGTTTGTCTCACCTGGAAAAACTTGTCTAACTTTACCGTGCAGGACCGCGGCCGAGGAACTCCGCGTTGTGTGTGCGATTTTTCTGCAGACACCCACCGTTAGTCAAAAGCCGCTTAAAACGCAGGGATGTCATTGTGCGAATTGATGTTTCACTTGGGCCAGACATGCATCGGGTCCTACTCTTCGTGCTTAAACAATTATAAGCGCTTGCAGCCCTTGGATGGCTCTTAGCTGCTTGTTGGCATTTGATGGATCGCATCAAGTCGGAAGTTTTCACTGGAGGAGGTCGGCAAAAACAATTCTCCTTGTTTCATGGAATCTGCCATGCTGAGAGTTTTGCTTTTGGTTATTTCAGCCCTATCAGCGTCGTTAATAATTTTGCTGAGCTGTCCGATAAGGATTTATTCGATTCTGTCAACCGAATCGCTTGGTTATACGCGCACGAAAATGAAATACACATACACAACAGTGACGTCGACAGCAGTTTTTAGGAAAAATAGTTTTTATCGCACATGCGTGCTTAAACATCCAGCTGGTTTTGACAGCGCCGTTGCTTTAATTGCCGTCAGCTTCCGCGACAGCGCAAACGCACCGTGCTTTAAGGCTCCTAAAAAAGCCGAACACTGTCGTTGACGCGCGACTGCGTGTATTGCGACGTATCCGGTCCACACTGCTTGACGTCACCGCGGGTCGCATGCAGTGACAGGCGCAAGGCGAGCAGTCGTAAACAAACGCGCTGCAGCGGCGCGCTTCCCGTGCAGCTGAGTGGAAGTCATTGATCAGGTTCGCGGCGGTCGTTGCGCGCCGGACGACGAGCCTTTTACGGAATCCGTGAATCGTTGCCACCGCTTTCCAGCCGTCACCGACGTCATGGAGACGGACTCTGTCCGCCGTACGGAACCTGCGGAAGAGGGGGGGGCGAGGTTTACGCTACGCTAAGACAATGCGCAAGAAAAAGTTATGTGAATGAAAGCGTGCTGCGTGTGCGCGATGAATTAGCACTCACTCACTCTACTCGAATTGCAACATTTCATCTTTCGCCAAAGTGGTGTCATCCCCGCGTGTTGATAGAAATTTTATTTTGCTAGCAACGAAACTTGGGACTTAGATGATAGTGTTATTCAAATCTAATACAACGGCGTGTCTCCACCGCGTTTAGCGGCGATCAGAAATATGCTAAGCGGTGTACTTTATTGGCGTTGAATCGCACAACATACGCCAGGATATCTCATCGTGTCTCCGCTTTTCCATGGTAGGATGCAGCTTTTCGATTGCAACGTAACCGGAAAACCGCTCAATTGATGTTATTGAAGTCGTGTACATCGCAGTAGTAGCATAAGCCCAACACCACTGAAATGAAACTGTTGCGGGTCCAGATTTGGGGTTTGTGCTGACAGTTGAACAAATGGCCACCAAAATAAATGATCATTTTTGAACATTTTGCACACTGACACTGCCGTAGTTGCATAGTCAGTTACTATCTCCAAGCCGAAACCGTTTTAGGACGTGAGCGAAAGGTTTTCTCTGTACATTTTCATCGGAAAAGAAAGTGAAGAGCAAAAATGTCAACCGTTTTTTTTCCAAAGCGGGATTTTCTGTAAAATGTTAGCGTTGAGCTATTGTCAAAGCCATATGCTGAAAGGGCGTGCGACCGTCTGGAATGATGCAATTGCACCGAATTGAACCCTTGTTACCGTCACTGCATAAAAATTAAGTGAAATCAGGCTGGCACCGAAAAGAGCGAAGAAAACCGCGATTTCGCGCATAATTCACGAATGTTCGGTAAAAGTTTCCGGTTTCGATTCCTGTGATTATAATTTTGCGCGTCGTTCATTTGAAATCGAAACAAGCGCATGGATCAAAGTACTGCAAATGTTTTTATTTCACTGACTCCCAAGGTTGGGTTAAGAGGGGCTCTGTTGAGTTGCCAAGACTATGGTTATCCACTGTGAGAAGAAAAACGCAAACAGTACTGAAGGATATATGTGTCAAAGACCCAAAATAATGTAAATTATGTGTTGGCATTGTGTGCTTTAACTTTGGGCGAAGTCCAATCGTTGACCTGAAAATTTGCCAGTGGCATCGCGCAAGTCTGTTGTCAACCAGTGTTTGCACTTCACATAGCTTTTCAGTTTCAGCAGGAAACGGAAAATTTTTTCTCTGGCGCTGGTTATGGACAGGTCGTTACTTGCTGCTGGTTGGGAGTTTTCGCCTTGATATCTTACTGGAGCGAGCTAATCTACGGTTATGATGAAACCAGCGACGCAAATAATGGTACCATGCAATCTTCCCTCTAAGGTGCGCAGTACCACCAGAACATTTGCGCAGTGAAATCTCATTCTCGCGCACTTGCAACATTCCAAAACATTGGAAACGCACGAAAACCAGAAGCTGTTTGAAATAAATGTACACTTCGTAGTTTGATAAGACTTTGTACTTATTCTGATAATTCACAAAGTTTTAATTCAATTAGCACAGAGCGTCTTTTTAAATGCTGTGAAAATCGCGAAGAACGTGTCAAGAGATGGACGTTAAAGAAATTCGCCAAGACTCGGCGCGTAAAAAGTGTCGTGTCGTTGTGCAAAGTGCGTATTTGCTTCAAACGCGTATCGTGTTGCCATGTATTGCGGCAGAAACACGACGTGCCCGTCGCTCGCAGCGCCACTGTTTGTCAGACTTCGGTGTTGCTCGCGTCGGTCGTCAGGCGCCATATTGTTCTGATGAACGTGTGCTGTCGACTGTTTGCTTGACCCGGTCAAACGCTCACCTGCTTTCCTTTTTCGCGACAAGCCATTCCTGAGCAGAACTCGAATGATTGGTTCGGTCCACGCGCGTCTTACGTCATCTCGACGTAAGCAGAAAAAGTAAAATACGAACAAACCCTGAGAAAAAAGTTGACAAGTAACAGCTGAAGCAGCGTTTGAAAGAATTCGATAACGCGGTATGTGACGAAGCTTTTGTAAAATACTTGTTCTACGGGCTTGAAATCGTACGCGATGGGCGTAGTATTTAACGAATGATTAGTAGCAGGGGTGTAATGGGGCGGGAACGCGTAGGAACGGCGTTCCCACACCTTTTTCACTTTTGTTTCAAAATGAATTGAAGCTGTTTTAAAATGACCATTTTTTTGTATGCGTTCCCACACCTTTTTTGTTAGCACTACATCCCTGATTAGCAGAAATTATTTTTTAGAAGAAAACGCTGGTGTTTAATATAATGCAAATGAAACGGCATTGTAGTTGTGAAATTGAGCCAGGCAGTAATTTCTTTTGTCTGCTAAAGTTTCATGACTCGAATATTGCAAGAAGCTTGGATGAAACTTCATATATCGCAGCTGTCACTCCGAAAATGATTCTCGATCAACTTTGGCTGAATTTTTTTTACGTTGCAACCGCTTCGGAGTCTGAAGTTGCTTAAAACTTGTTGCAGGCATTGTGATGTCATCATGCGCTTTTAAACATGTTGTTCGTTCGATGAAGTTAATTCCTCTTAGAGCCTATGCACAATATTCTGGGTCGAATACCAGGCTGCTATGCGGAAACGCGTTTCCACTCTTGAAGGTTCAGTGCAAGTGGACGCGGGCATTTGGAGTGCGGTATAGACCTGCTGTTACAAGGTCGCAAAAAAGGTGACTTGCTCTGCGGCAGGAAGTTTGCTGTCGTCATTGACAAGAAACGTTTTCCGACATTTTCAAAACCAAGAGTCGCTTTCGTTTCGTCTTGACAGAATTTTGGAATTAAAGCCAGCGCCGTGCCGCTGAATTTTCCTGTTTTCGTTTCCAGCATGACCCAGCGCTGACCCGGATCGCGGAATGAACTGCAGCTGACCTGCGCTGACGTGAAGAAAGCGAACAGCCACCCGAACACGATCTGCACTTGGTAGTCACGTGACACCACGATCGGGATGGCGAAGATCCACGTGACGCCCAGCATCACCGCGACCAGCACTGCCCGGAGAACGTGAACCATGGGAGACTCCTCAGTGGAGGAATGCACCTGTGGGCGAACAATACATGATTGTCAAACATCTTTATGTCGTTTCGCGTCATCGAAAAAGCTGAGCCACGTCGTTGCGTCCAAGCCATGACGTCATTCGCTTGCGTGCAAACTGCTCGCACCCATCCTGATAAAGGTGTATGTCGGGAGTGGGGTTGGGGAACCTATACTATCACGGGCTTGTCCTAATATTCTATCTTTGTCTGACTACGGGGAAGAGTGGCTTCTCTTGACTTACTATGTAAGTACTTGCGTATCATGGAACTTTGTGTTGACGCGATGTTGTACTCTTACTTGAGTAACGAAAATTATGATGCGGACCATATCAAATCTTCACGCGGGCCGCAGGTTCCCCAACCCTGGTGCAGGTGTTTTTAAACTTCTTATGTTTTTCCGTATCGTTTTTGTGCAAGTCTGGGACATTTCGGCCATTTGTTCGAAACAGCTCAAAAGCTTCTGCCGTTTTTTCGTTTTCGGATTTTTCTTATGACTGATAAAAGCATCAGGGCCGAATTGATCGAGTTTAACGCGAGTTACGAGCGCATTTTCTTTTGGAATGTTTGGCTTTTATGCGTATGAAGCGATCTGTTTTCACCGAAAAAGTGCGAAAGTATGTGTGTTGCCACTCCACGTTATCACGCCGGCACCCGGGCCGGGTTGAGCGTCCGGTAAAGGGTTCCTACGGAGTCTAGAAAAGTATGGAAAAATTTTTGGTCATTTTCCAGCCTGGAAAAGTTTAGAAAAAGTTTTTGGTCTTTTACCGGTAGTATGGTTAAAGATATAATTTTCCAGACTTGGTCATGTGACGTTCCGTTTCATAATATTTAATTCAAGATTGATAATTTTAGATCGTGTTAACTACTATAGTGCTTGTATTTGACCTGGGTATATCATTCAGAAAAGTTTGTCTGAAAAAAACGTCTGGAAAAACTCGTGAAATTTATGTTCATGATTGCATTGGAACCCTGGCCCTGGTAGTTGATGAGAAGGGCGCATGGGATCGTCGCTCCCCATTTTTTAATGCAAGGAATGGCGTCCCCCTTCTTGCGGCACGAAAATATCGGCGCCATTTTGTGTTTTTTCGAAAATTTTTCCAACAAGCAATCATATGTGTTGACTGGAGCAAGTCGCATCATCGCTTTTACCGAGCGCTTGCAACTTCGGTTTTACCATTAAAACCACCGCGGGCATGTGTTAGACCAGTGGTTCTCAACCTTTTTTCGTGGTGTGCTGTTCGGGCAATACGTTGTCTATCAAGTAACCCTTGACTCTAATGACAACCACAACAAGACGATATGTACTTATATAATTATTGTACTTTTACGCTAAAAGAAGTAATTGTGAAGTTTCTCAAACTTCGTGTACCCCTTGCAGCACCTTTGCGTACCCCCATTGAGAACCGCTGTGTTAGACTATACATGTCGCGCGGAAGAGTGTTTCAGCGGCTCCACGTTTATTGCAAGGCAATTCATGCCGCAAATTGCCAATAGTGAATGCACACACAAAAGACCGACTGGTTTATTTTACCTTCCGCCTTCCCCACGTCAGCGCCTTGATCACCAAAAACGCGAGAACAACGTTGATCACCAGCAAGCACCCCACCATCCCGATGAAAACGTAAAGTGCGACGCTGGTCAGCCAACAGTGCTGGTTGCCGACGTAGCTGGACCACAAGTCCTTCACTTCGCAGTCTGCCAGTAGATTAAATCGAGCAATACATACAGTTGCAGGCGATGGTTTTGAAGTGGGCGTCAGTCATTAAATCGATAAGCGCGAGATGATTGACCGCCAGTCTCGCAATAGCCAATAGCTTTTTATTTTAAACTGTGAAGTAAGTTGCGAAGAGGTCTTTTGACGACCGCATTAAATCATTTCCCGGAGTTGATTTCTCTCCAGTCCGGAAGCATACCACTTAAATATTTTGACGTGTTTCCGGCACCCAAACAATCGAGGTCAAAGATATGTATTCTAAACCACCGCGTAGTTAAATTTTTGATGCAGTTTTTAATCGCAACAAATCGACGATGTTTTGTAAAAAGAGTAATAAAATAAACGCTCCACTTACCGCTATAATGCCCGTGTGTGGTTTTGTATTGTTCAATCGCAACTGATCCCAACATGGATCCCCCCACCACCAAAGCCGTTGTCAAGTAAACGAGCAACATTAACTTCCACGCTTTGATGACGGTCCGTCGGTCGAAGGACGTCACAAAAAGCCTGTCGAGTAAAATGTTGAAATATCTGTACTTGAAATCATGCTCTCAAGACCTTTTACGCTAAAAAATTTCATGTCAACTGCCTCTGGTTGATGCAACAATGGGATCAATTATTTAGACGGAAGCAGTTATGTTACTTTATTTGCACAGCCGCTTTTCCTCTGGCGAGGATCGCAGGGCAGCGGCCAGGCCCGTCGCCAGGATGTAGCAGCAGGGGGGGGGGCAAAAACCCGAAGGGGGAGCCGCATTTTAAAAATACAGTATTGGATGTATGCAGCAACCGGTGGGCCAAACGTGAAATGGGGGGGGCGGGCACCACTGACTCCCCCGCTGGCGGCGGCCCTAGGAGGATTCAAAATGTCTCACGGTCAACAGCAACCTTGATCTGCTGGCTTCACACCAAGACAGAAGCAAGCGAAGTCGGAGATGTAATCATGCCACCGAGGCGAGCACTGGGCCGCTTTCCCGTGGGTGTAGCCAGGCATTCTGGTCACATGGCCGAACTGTCGCAGTTGAAATCTTTCGATTGGGCAAAGTTGCTCGACATTCATGGCTTCAAGAATTTCATATTGCGCACTTTGTCGCGAAGTGTCGCACCCTGAATTCATTGCAAAAATTCCATTTTTACCGCTTTTACTTTAAGATACCTAAGCATGGGCGTCGGAAGGATTTTTTCCATCGGGGGCTAAGAGTGGAAGTTTCCAGAAGGAATTGTGAAAGTTCGATTAACCTACTCGAAACTAAGAAAAGGACCTATTTTTGCTAAAAAGTTAATAAGAAAATGCCAAATTTCATAATACAGGGGGGCAAGGCACCCTCCTTCCGACGCCCATGTAACCAAGATTCATGACTATAGGTGAGCATCGAAACATGGGCCGATATAAATTCTGACTGCTTTGAGGTGTTTGAAAGCTCCGTTTTGTGACCACAGAACAAAAAAGCTGAAGCTGAACTTCGTTTTATTTACCAATCCGTGTATCAATCTCCTAGTTTCATCTTTCGTCACACTTGAACAGGGCCGGATTAACCATTGGGCAAATGCCCGGGGCCTCGCGCTTGAATGTCAAAACATTCCTTTAACTGGATTTTCATGTTTTTAGGCTGTTCACCACGCGTCAAAATTGTGGAGCTTTTTGATTACTGCGTTTAGTATAGAGGTTAAGGAAACTGACAACTTTGGCACTCATCGTTTTTGAGTGGCTTAAAAGAATTTAACCAAACAGCACCAGGTTTTATGACCCAAGAATTAGATCGAAATCAAAGCATCCATGAGCGTCCGCAGAAATTTTTCCAGTGAAGACAACGTCGAAATTTTGCTTATCCTTTTCAGGTTGCTGACGATGCAATGCAAATGGACGTTCACAAAACGCTTTACCCTTTCTAGCCCATTAGTTTGTGGTGGTTGAACCTCAATTCTCAATCTTTGTCAGAAATGTTTTCTGCACTTCAGCTATCAAAAATACTTTTTCTTTTCATAAACTGCCTAATGTCCATTTTCGAGCACTTTCTACGTACAAGTCATAATTTATGAATGAATCAACCGCCAAACAACATGAGCGGTAAAAAAATAAGAAAGTTAGAGACTCTCGCAAAACTGCTTCAAGCAATAAGTAGAACTATATGTTGACAAAACTGTAGGACAACTTACTTCAATTGGAACAACACGCAGACTTAAAAAACTGAAAAGATGAATTTCGAAAACTCGCCACAGCAAATATACCTTTGCGCTTTGTGCTCACTGATAAATCAGAGCTAAGCCTTAATGATAAAGACGTAGCATGGAGCCTGACATTCTTGGAGATACTGTCCTGGAAACAATCATCAACAATTTCGCGTGCAAAGAAATGCGGCGTCTGAAACTTTTCGTAGCTGAGTTTTTATCAAAAAGTACGCATTGACAGAGTGACAGAGACCAGGGTCACTTCAATAAGTTCGTTAGGTATTCTTCGCACTAACGCCTTTGCATTTGCCGTATAATGCGCTGACGTAACAATTAGTTGCGAAGTGCTTATCGTGATCGTGAGGGTATCAGTCCTAGATCAAAGCGCTGTTGTCCACTATCGATCAGGGGTTCGTGAAATAATTCGAATTTACATTTTAAATTTGCCATTCTGGTTAAACCTAATAAATGCCATCATTTAGCCTACTCGCTTGTGTGCTAAGTTTCATACAATTTAGTGCAAGAAAATTGCTACGGTCAATAGTAGTCTTAAAAGTGACATTTAATTATAAAGTATTTTCTACAAAAATANATGTTCTCGAAACGTTTGAGTTGCGAGATTTNAGAACTATTTTTTAGGATTAAGCCAAAAAAATATTTGCGAACCCCTGCACTAGATCACGGAACGGTTTAAAGTTGTAACTATTGTACAGCTCCTATCGCAAAACTTCAGTCAAGTAGTACGGTTCAAGTTGCTTTTGCGTGATATTTCGTTTAGATCAATGTTTCTAAACCGTGTACGTTTTGATCTGTGAGAGAGTGTAGACCAGTGGTTTTCAACGTGGGGCGTGGAGATTGAAGACATTATGAAACAATTTTGGTTCAAATGCAAAATGAAAAGTCACTTGTTCATATTCAAACCGATTAGTAGATATAAGCTGGTTCACTTGTTTACTCCTATAGGACGACAATCCAAGCATGACAGTTGTGGATTGTGTTATCCACAGGGAAAATTTCGTTGCAAAAAATGTTGCTCCTAAACTGCACGAAGTACTATATTCTGTGATCAAATGTATCAATTCCACTTATTGGGGCGGCAATAGCACACTGGTTTAAGTGTCCGCCTCCCAATTGGAAGGTTGGGTGTTCGATCCGCAGCCACTGAGTGAATTGCCGTAGCACTGAGTGAATTGCCGTAGCGAATTGCCGTAGCGAGTGAATTGCCGTAGCGCTCGAGTTCTTTGGCAAGGCAAAAACTGATAAGTGTTCCGTCATCTTGTTTGGTCGTATGTGGGTTTAGCGCTGTTACGGATTTGCTACGTGATAAGAAAAACCAACTAGAAATCACTAAAAGTGGTGATTTGAGACTGAAACTGACTAAACTGCAACTTCGAATCAAACAGATATGTAACCAGCACCAAGCGCAGAACTCCCATTTACAATATTATTGAGTATCGAAATGAATCTGACTAAACTTTGTGCATCTATAATTCATATCACGTAGTAAGCAGTATAGTGACGGAGCAACAACAAAACTTTTGACATGTAGTAGTTCTGGTGGGGCCTGAGATCTTTTTGAAGACAAAGGTGGGGCCTGGTTCAAAAAAGGTTGAGAACCACTGGTGTAGACATATCGTTCCTCAATACATATGTGAATGGACGATTTGTGCAGTGAAGATGGTCAGAGAGTGTGTGAGAAAAAATATTGTTGTGTAGTGTCACAGTAACAAAAATATCGTTTTTTGTCATACAACTTTCTGTTTGAACAAATTAACCACATACGAACCGCCGTACACGGTCACACCCCGTTTGTCTCTGATGTGTAGGCTGCCATAAGGTATCAGTTTTGAGGTTTGTGACCGGTGCTTCTGCAAAGTTGAAACGAGGGCATGTGAAACGCTATGCAGTTGTGCTAAGCGTTTTGGGGGCCTCGCGGTCACGACTTTGCCCGGGGCCTCGCGTTCATTTAATCGGGTCCTGCACTTGAATACCACCCAGAGGTACAGTTGAATTTCTCGGCCAGCTGCAGTGTATTGCTGCTTGCATCGGTCACCGGCTTGGATTTCAGGATAGACATAGCATCTCGATTATTAGTGTTAATATTGATTCTCGCTTAGTCGCACACAGGAAAAATCAATCAAGTGCACGTTGAAAACTATGTTCAGAAGATGCGACTGGTAACAAATCGTCCGCAAAATGCAGACAGGTGATCCTGCAGCTCCCAAAAGTGGCACCCTCGTTGACACGGCAAAAGACCCACTGCCGCGGGGTGAATTCGGGGAGCAATCGCCCAAAATATTTTTACCTCACTAAATTTTGTTGTGCCCAGAAAATTTTTTATTGAAACAAACAATGAAACAGAATCTTTCCCTCTTAAAATGTTTTTCTCCCCAAACCCTAACTCTGGCTTCGGGCCTGTACGACAGTGACTGTAAAATTTATACAGACTACGTAGTGGATTGGTGAAAGCATACACGCTTGTCGGAGCAGGCCCGTAGCCAGGTTTTAAGGTTTGGGAGGGGCAAAATGTGTTTTTATTACTTCTTCCAGAATTTTGTTATTTGTTTGAAACAAATTTTTCTGGGCGCAAAAATTTGGAGGGAACTGCTCCCGAATGCCCTCCTTTGGCTACGGAGTTCAACACCCACTCTGAGCGGTTGTGATTTAACTGCCTACACCCAGGTTTGCCAAACAATGGCCCACGGGCCGCATCCGGTCGGCCAAACAGTATAATCTGGCCTGCCAAGCGCCAAATACTTTGCACATTTTTAAACAAAATGGTGCGATCTATTTTTGCATAGATTACGTAAATCGCACTGTATCTGGCCCTCCAGTGGCCAGGCATATGCGATTATCGGCCCTTGGGTCAAAAAATTTGGCCACCCCTGGCCTACACGGACACCAACTTCTGAACAAGAATGCAATGACGTAACAGGCGGCTGTCAACCACCAGGCACTCGCGCAGCTCTCCCAAAACTTTTTCGAAGCCGACAAAAGAAGCTAAGACATCTTTGGCATACTGCCAAAATTTCTCGAAAATTTTTGGAGAGTGGAAAGTTGGTCTGTAATCAGGGCCAGCCCTTGCAGATGCGGGGCCCAATGCAAGACCTGGGCGCGGGGCCCCTCTGAGCAGTGATTTTATGACGTCATCGTGTTCGTGTTATGATCGTGGTAGAGAGCAAATATGCAGTACAGAACTAACACGATTGAGCACGTTTGCTAACGTTTGACAGGAAGTTTGCTGGTTCTAACGAGAGCGTTCTTTGTTAACAGTGAAATTTATATGGCGTTTCTACTGAATTCTCAAGTGCAAGGTGTATGTGGCGAAATGAACCATCTACCCAAACACCATGGCGCGGGGCCCCAGAGGCGCGGGGCCCAATGCAGCTGCATCGGCTTAAGGCCGGCCCTGTTTGTAATGCCACGGCCAGGACGAATAACAATCCAGCTTTGCTTCAATTATCTCGCACGATCTTTTTTCAAGGCACTTGACATAGCATACACATTTCCAGGGAGACAAAGGAGAGAGATGCCTCGATACTTGGTGCAGTCCTCCTTTGCCTTCATGTGTATGGGGATGTTCACCACAGTTTGCCAATTTTTGGCGCCCTTGCTGAACACTATGCCATTTGACGCTCACGGGTTAGTCAAAGAACTCCTTATTCAATATGTTAGGCAATTCAGGTCGGATTTCACGACATTTCAGTTCGGATTTACAAATTCCAGAGCTTTGGCAGCTAACTGGGCTGCAGTGATGGTATTTTCTTCCCTCAAATGCATGTAAGAAACCGTTTTAGTCTTTGAAGGATCTAGGCAATATTCGATTTTATACCGCGAAGACGCCGGATGATTTGCTAGAACACTTCGGTGACTTGACAGCAGTTGACATCCGGTTCATGTCCGAAATTCTCCCAAGATTTAATATAGGATTTTTAGCATTTGAGCTGTGCGGACTTTCGTGCCTCAGCGAACCGCGAATGGAAAAAAGGTTCGGCTCAAAACTTTATCTGCTCGAATATCAAGTTTCACCACTTGTTTCCACCAAGGAGTTACTTTTTTGCCGTTATTCGCCACACCGAGTTGTTTCTGTCCACATACCCGAGCAGCGAAAGTAGCTACAAACAGCTGCCATTCCACCTTAACAGCGTGCACTGTGCATTCTGGGAGTTCTCAGAAGGATGATCACATGCTGTCTACAAAGATTTCTCTTACATTCTTCTCCACAACGGCCTCCCAACTTTATTCTGTGGGACTTCCTAGTCCTGCACCCTCGTGTTTTCCCTGCGTTTTTTTGCAGACGTAAGTTGCAGAAAACCAGGTGGCCATCGTTCGATAGTTCTGCACCCCTTATGACGCGAACATCTAGCACCGTCAGTTGAAACTATGCAGAAATCAATGAATGACCTTTGATCCAACGAATCTTTGCACCATGTGTACATTTGCAAATCGCTTTGTAGGAAGTTAGCGTTCATTATACGCAGTACTTTGCTGAAGGAGGAGCCTTCCGTTAGGATTTACGTCAGCATCACCATGTCGGCCAATTGCACCCATCCACGCACCAGCATCGTTCCCAACGTGTGCATTGAAGTTTACCAAATGGATCGTGAATTCGTTAAGCTGTGACCTTTCTCAGGGCATCACTAGTTTCCTCCGTGAGTTTTGGGCGCTGTGCACGTGCGTTTCTGTCATATGCCTGTATCACACACAGGGAGCGGAGTAACAACTTCAAACTCATCATTCAACCCTTTATTCTTGTTCCGTCTATCCGTTAACACAGCTTGCCAATTCTAAGGGCTTACAAGCATCCCCACTCCAGCCTGGGCAAACGATGCTAGCTCATCGCCGTAGCAGAAGAGTTTCCACCCATCTTGCAGCTCTGCAGTGTCAGAGTCACAACGCTTAGTCAATGAGATACCAACAACTTTCAAGGGAATGTCGTTTGACTTCCTCGACCAGTTCGTGCTCTTTTCCTGTGAGTGAAGTGATGTTCCAAACTTCCGATATCCAATCACTAGGTTATTGAAAGATTACCGTCTACGCGTAGTTTTCACATCTCCCAGAATAGAAGCATTCTACGTTATCCTTATTGACTTTTATGGTCGTCGGGAGGAAGTGACAGGGGGACTTGGTCCCCTGGATTTTTTAATTTGACAATTTCCTGATATTTTTAGCAAATACGTTTGTTTTCTTAGTTTCGAGAGGGAAAAATGAAATTTCACTCTTTTTTCGCCACCTACAAAAATCTTTATAGCTACTTCTGGAAAAATCCGCTACTTCCCCCGTCGGAAATCCTTCCGACACCCCTGTTCGTCTCCCCAAATGCGTAAAAGCGCAAGTCGGGTCTCCAGTCTCTCCACGTGTCGACAAGTGATGGGAAGGTTGCAAATTTCTCCAACGGGACCCTCTGCCTATAGCCCGAGTGCGGTCCTTGGTCACCCGCGCGACGACCGATGAACAATGGTTTGGATTTATTTTGAGATTTTCATGGTAGAAAGAAACTGCCCGGTCGCGTCATTTACACAGTAACTTTTGCGATATCAAGATGTACCATGGGAAGGCATTTCTGTGGAAACATTTGTGTGGAAGAAGCCTTGAATTGAGTGCACTGCAAGCGCAGATTGCTGCACAGTGGCGTAGCCAGCCTAAAATTTTTTTGGTGGGCCAAAAACTTTGGGGGTACAGAATTTTTTAATTTAGGCGAGAAAGAGTATTTTCTTTGGGACACCGCTCCCAAAGCACAAAATGACTAGATTTGCTAAAAATTTAGAGGAGTCATGGCCTCCTGGTCTCCCTTCTGGCTATGCCGGTGCTAGTGCAATCACTGCACCTGAAAAACAGAGACTGTGTTTTCGTTATTACGTTTTTTAACGGGAGAGGGCCGACGATGCTTTTGGCCTCTTTTCTACCACACAACCGCCCAACTCGCGGTGTGCTGGACCAAAAAAAGATGGTCACTGATCTGCAGCGCAGTTGTCGTTCTTCATTTTCGACAGTGTGCTTTGCGTGAGTTATAGTGTTGACAACTCTCAAAGAAGCGATGAAGTTACAATAAAAAAATGATTAATCGTACAACGCTTTTGGCGTCACAAAAGAGTCGAATACTCAAAATGTAAAACCGACGATTGATTGCTCGAACTTTAATGTTTGTTTGAGCTGTTTGCAACAACAAGTGAGAATCGTGTGTAAACGGAAGCACCAATAAATCTACAATAAGTAAGAAACTTGACTTTCGGCTAAAAAGCTATAATGACAAGGCTTGTATAATGCAATTTGCAATAGTTTTAGGTAGTAGCGGATTAAGAGGGGTCTGACTGGGCTACAACCAGGGCCCCAACCATTTAGGGGCCCAATCTCTTAAGTCAGTAAACAGTTTTATATATATATAGAAAGGGACCCTTTCTAAGATTCAACCAGGGGCCTCATTCAATCTTGATCCAACCCTGGTTTTATGGAACCAAAATTTTATGAATTCTCGGCTTTTTCAAGTGGATTATAATTATAATCCACAATTATAACATAATTATAATCGATTTTTGCAGGTAACAGATTTTAATATTTTAGCAGCTTTAGAGATTTTAATAATCAAATTTAGGTTGTTGCAGACAGCGATGTAGTGCTAATAAAAAAGGTGTGGGAACGCACACCCAAAAAGTTCCATTCTAAAGCAGCTTTGAACTAATTTTAAAGCAAAACGTGAAAAAGATGCGAAAACGCCGTTCCCACGCGTTCCTGCCCCATTACACCCCTAGCTGTAGATACGTTTTAAGTGAAAGAAAACAACGCTTGTTGGCGAAAAATGGGAACTACGATTGGAAAGACTTGCTTTTCTATACATCTTGTATTTTTGCAAAATGTTTGCAATCAAACACAAACACTACATTTGAGCCAGGTGCACAAAACAAATTAAGTAGGCTTTACGCGTCAATAATTTTCTTACTTGTACATTGTCACGCTCTCTACCGCCATCCATCCCCAAGCAGACAAGAGAAAGAAGTGAATCGTGGCCGCCACTCCCACGCACAGCGTTCGATCCTTCGTGCGCTCAACACCGAACAAGAAAGCGAGATAAGCCAATGAGAGACAGACGCACAGGTTCATGTGGATGTGCGCCGAACGAACGCGACGCAACTCACTGCAAAGAGCGGGTAACAAAAGGTTGTCTGAGTTCTCACCAACACACCAACCACGGGAATGTTTAGACCAGTGATTCTTAACCTTTTCTCTATCGCGCCCCGCTTAAGTAATCGTAGTTTTTTCCAAGCCTCCTGACATTAAATAAGTTGTAAAAACAAACGTATTCATTGGAAAATTTATTGATCATACTTTCCATGTTGCAGAGCGGGTAAGGGCTCACGCACCCCGTGGAAATTTATTGACACCCCCTTGGGGAGGCGTGCCCCCGGTTAGGAACCACTGGTCTAAGCAGAGTCATGAAAGTAAGCATTGGATTTTTAAGGAGCAGTTCCAGGGGCAGAAACACGCTTAGTAAAGTAGTCACCATGCCAAGCGTGAACAACGAATCACTCAATGACTCAACACAAGTGTTATGATGACTTCAACTTTCCAGACCGTCATAGCAATACTCTATATTGCTGCCGAACATACTAACTTTCTTTTTTTGCACGTGATACGGCCAGCATTCCTGGCCGGTTTTTACAACGTCTGCTTTCGCACCAACATTTGAAGCATTGTATTCAATAAAAGTCTGTGTCACCACTTGGCAAGGAGTATAGTTACATGGGTTTCATATAAGAGCAGCTGTTTTCATGCTTACCTCTACCACTGGTTATACAACAATATCTGTTTCAGATTAAATTCACAACGGGCGGTCAAGAGTTTCTTACGAAACGGTAAAAATGTTTAGGATAGAATAAAAAACAAAAAGAACGTTACTTCAGGTTTTTTTTAAGGGAAGTGTTAGGTGCCCGGTATGGACCTGTACCTGTAGGGACCCAATTTTTCTGATATTAGGAACCCGATTTCCTCTGATTCTAGGGACCCGATGATAATTTTCTCTGATTCTAGAGACCCAATTTTCAATTCTAGGGACGCGAATCGGGTCCCTAAAACACCTTAAAAAACCTGCGTTATTTATAACTTATTGTTTGATTCTTTGAATAATTTTTACAACGATCAAAAATATTCGGATGTGCATTTTTTTGTTGAGGAAGATGAGTAACAATCTCAACTCAGCAATAATGACAGATCCGCTTTATTTCCTTTTTTTAGTTTTGAGTTTTTTCAGCTACAATTCAGTTTGAACTCTTTTTACCACACAACCACTTTTTTATGCAAGTCAGGTGCACAGTCGCTTACGAATGCGGACGTTGATACTTAAATTGAGCTTGTACTTACGGAAGCCAGATGAACAACGCTACAGTGAACATCAGAAACACAACGCATATTGCCAAGCCGATTTCACTTGCGTATTCCAGTGCAACGCTGTAATGATCCATTTGTAGACTCTGCATAAAAAAAATGTTTTCGCAAAAAAACACGTAAGAACAAAAAGTGCAGCGCAATCACTTTTCAAGAAAGTTACACCTTTTTTTCACAATTTTACTTAGCCGACAGTCATAGAGATGTCACGCTTCAAAAAACTTTCGACTGCTTGAAGTATTGACAAGTACAGCTGAGAAAAAGTGATTAAAATTGTAGACCAATAACCTGGAAGGCTTAGTTCAAGCAAGTAATTCAAAATAACTTGTTCGTTTTTCTCTGTATTTCTACTACAGATTGTTATCAAAACAACGCTTGCTCTCTTTAAGACTGGATTACTCTCACTGTCTCGTTATAGTAGCGCAATTTTCTGATGATTCTTTTGGCGCTAAACTTTCAGCTTAGACGAGAAGCAAAAACAAGTCCCTGGAACGGGTTCGTACCACAACTACCGCAAAACTGGTTGTGTGGTTGCAATGGCAGGTGATAACGTCATCATTTTCCTCTGCTTGTTCTCCATAGTGATGGCAACCTTTACTGGACCAAGTCTGAGTTGAAGGAACGTAGAAACTACACGTCAAACATGACTGGAAAAAGAGAAATGAAATCTCGCTACGGTTGGCTGCACAGAGCACAGTAATAAAAAAGAAAATGAAAAACATCCGCATACATGACTTAACAATATTTTTCATTAGTTGCTAAACTGTACGATTTTACCAAAATGACCAACTGCCTTGCACGTAACAATGGGAAAATCTTGCAATGGCTATTTGCAAATCAGTAAAACGTTTCTGCGAATTTTTAAACGATTTTGCGAGCCCAGTTTAATTCACCGGTGTTTCTTTTCAGTACTTTCTATTTTTAAGTAGATTTCCAAATACAATGAAGTGGCAACTGCGTTTACTGAACAGTGAGGTCAATTTCATTGTAACACAAACAAAACATATTATAGGCCTATAATCAGTACTCAGTTACGACCTTCATCAACCCAATGGTTTGCGCAAAAGGTCTGCGCGAGACAGGTGAAAGATTTGGCAAGGCAATAACAAACACTTCTCCGCTATTTGAAGCAAATCAGAGGTACTTATAAGACTTAGTTTTAAGAACTATAGTCAGACATGTGGACAGTGTGCATAACAAGGACCAGTAACAATTCGACCTAAAAACCTAAGTTAGAAAAAACTTAAACATTATTCTTCGACAACTTGGCGCTATTTTGACGAAGCTGGTGCGACCACTCGTCACTATTTCGTTTCTTCAAATTCTGCAGGTTTTTGAAACAGGGCATTGCCTCTGAGGAAAAAGTCATGACCAGATTTTTCTTCACTTTCGAAGATTAGAATGATAATATATCTTAGATGAGATTGGAACTTTCAGTGCAAATGGTTGAGTGCAAAACTGAAAGCTGAGTAAAATTTGCTCATGAAGCATGAAGGTAGAGACATGTTAAAAGACAACATTAAGTATTTCCTAAATCTAAAACTTAGAAAATGAGTGCTGATAGCACACTTGATGCTTATAACTCAGTTTGGTTTAAAACTTCTACGTTCTCAAGTGGACCTAACTGTAACTAACGATTTTATTTTAAATCTCAGGTTGCTTTAATAAGTGGCCCGTAATAAACGCTCGCACCTTTTAGATGTAACTTCGTGCTTAGTTTGAGATAATTCAATTAGACACATTTTAGTAAATACAGTACCACGCTCCAGGCCAACAGGTACAGTATTCGCTTCTTATATTTTGTGAGATGAGGGTTAGTAAGTTCAGGCGCGCAACCAGGGGGGGGGCATTTAGGGCATTTGCCCCCCCCCGAAATTTTCAAAAGATTGCATAGAAATTTTGACATTTGCAGGAACTTTCAAAGAATAAAGATGAAATTTTGTATTCTAATCATTTTTAAGAAGTCTTATTGGAATTTTTCTTTGTCCTAAGGTAAATTATCTCCTTACAAGATTTATCTTGAGACAAGGTTATCTGATCGAAAATTTCGTAAATGATTGGTAGTTAACCAGAAATATGCAGGAAGTGTCAAAACTTGGGAGATCGTTTAAAATATTCGTATTTCTAAGGCATTTTTTATCTATTTGTTCGTGTACTATTTTTTCTTAGACAGGCCTCAATTTGCCCTCATGAAACTTTATAACATAAGGGTACTGTTGAACCGTGCAAATTGCTGAAACTTTCAAACTTATTAGAGAATTCTTGAGATAACAGTTAGTGGCACGTCAAACCTCTTGTTCTTCTACGACCTTTTGATTATTTTTGTTGGAGGCAAAGCGGACGTAGTACATTTCTTTAAAAAATGTTGTTTAGCTGCATTTTCGGTTCGAAACGTGATAGTTTTTAACTAAATTTAGCGTGAGGACTGTTTCACGTTTTAATGTCTTTCTGGGTTGATCCCAGTACCAGGGCTTGGGAAAAAGATTTAGTAAAGTGTCATATGAGTGCTAGTCAAGTGTTGAACGCACCTACCTACTAGACTACTTTGGCTCCAAATGATGCTTTACTAGACCCTAACTTTTGCAACCAGTGCAAGCCCTGAAAGCTCATAGCCTTAAAGGTGCTTCTAAAAATTTTCACACAACTCATGGATGCCAGAAAAAGCTGTTTTACCCCAAACACACCTGATTCGTTATGCGCCAATTACACAAGACACCTGATGTGTTTTGCCCGAAATGGTAGCATTCAAAGATCCCCTCCCCTTGACATAGGCTATCCCTCAAGTTTGGAATCTCCATTTGTGATAGAAATTCAAACACATGCCAGAAGAATAGAGCTGGAACGAATTTGCTAAACAAGACAAAAATTAGGCAGGATTACTACTGTAGTAGCCTATACATCTGTCACACTAAAGCTATGACTACACTAGTTGAGTACGGAACCAGGTGTTTGTATGAGGGTACTAATTTTTACTCTGTCCTGATCGCTCGGTCTGCATCTTGATTAAAACTGAAAAGTTCTCATTTTCGGAAGTGTTGCGAAGAGAACTTTTATCTGTGTGTCAGGATTATGCAGAACCGCATGGAAATATTTTCAACTGCAGCAAAACTGTTGGTATGATGTTTAAGGCTAAGGGTGCAAAAAGCACAGTCACCCTATAGTGGACACATTAATGCTTTAATGTTTTGTGCATTCTTACTGCGCAATTCCCAGTAATATTCCATTCGTGATTNAACGTGATGTACTNGTTTGCGAGCAGTTCGATCGTCGACATGATAGCNTGCAAACCTACATAACCGCAGTCGGTCGCTGTTTCCTGTGGCGCATTCGAACGCCCTCAGACNCNTACAGTACTGGCCCCCCGCTGGCGAATATCTGCAGCTGTAGCTACAGTGCGGGCTAGTCTTGCCTTTACCCCGTATCTTACCCATAAAAAGCAACAAGAGATAGACCAAGCTGAACGAAAGTACCTCACCGGCCTCGTGTAATCTGAAAAATTGATTCAGGCATTTTGTTCCACACATTATACGTAACGATAACCAATTGCTCAACGCCATAAAAAGATAATGTTCATCGTCATTTACTTCAATCTTTTCTATAGCAGGGCGTCCAAACTGCGGACAACGGGCCAAATCCGGCCCGCGAATACTTTTGTCAAAAATGAAAAATTAATTGACGAAAAACTTTTTGATTTGGTAGAATGTAACATATCCCGAAACAATCCCATTACGTAAGATGTCCGGCCCACGCACTTTTGTGTAGCCTAATAGTTTATGCTGCCCTCGGACAAAAAGGTTTGGAGACCCTGTTCTACAGATATCTGTTGTTAGCGGCATAGTAGAAAATCGTGCGTTGAACAAAGCAAACATACAAATATAATTACATAATGCTGGAAATTCTTCTTACTCCCAATATTTGGGGGCCCCTCAAAATCTCAAAACCCTAGGCTTAAGCCTTTTTAGCCTAATGGTAAATCCGCGCCTGGCTCCAGTCCAGAGACTAAGATAGAGAACATTAGTTAGTCCTCGAAAAATTAGCAGTTCTTATCGTTGTCGTACTAGTTGAGAAAAAATGTTAACTCACGCAACAGATTTGTTAGTCTTGTTTAGAGCAACTTTTTTCTGTCCAAATACGTCTTTCTGTTCGATGTCCAAGTCTGTGAGAAACTAAAATCTACGTGTGACAATTTTGGAGCTATGTACAGTTCAGATGTAGATGGCAAGCAATTGTACGAGAGGAGTCTAGATTGCAAAATGCTGGTTTCAAGTGGTATAACTTAAAATTATCGCGTCCTGAAGTCCTGACAATCTTCCAATTGCTTTGCAAATAATGCTGACGATCGCAGTTATACAGTATTTACTGCAAGCCACGAGCAATCTTTCAGTAAACTGAAACTGGTCCTTTCATTCCTCCGGGCCTCATTGATTAACAATAAGTCAGGGAAAGTTATGTGATATAGCTTTGATGAGAATAGAAAGGGACGAAACAGCAAAAGCTTACTGTACTTCGATGAAATCATAGACGAATTTGCTTCGATAAAGGCACGGAAAGTGTTGTTTTGTTTTGATTAGCATTTTTGTGTGATTTCACCGGAAAAGGCTGGATATGTTTATGTCTGGATGGAATAATGTTTTTCGAACAGAAGTGATACATGACTTGCATTAACTAGTTTATTGCACAATTCAGATTGAATGTGTTTCGTTTTAAAAGAAATTGTCGTTTGCAATTGCAGTATGTTGGATTTTTTTTGGAAGATGTACAATTTTGTCAGGCAACACTATGTAGACCCATAGACTAAGAAAACGTTATTATTTGAATGTTTTTGATGCTCATCATAATAAAAATAAATGAGTATAGAAGTATGTTGTAGTCGTTATGGACAATTTATATTTTATTTGCTGAAAAGTTTAAAGCAAAATAAACCCCAATATTTTTCGTTTTAAAAGATTTATTTTCTTTTTGGTTTATCTTTCGTAAAAGTTGTGCCTATATTTAATATTTAAATTATTAGAAAGGGCGCANATTTAAATTTTGCCATGGGCGCCATTTTGCATAGATACGACACTGGTGTGCACAGTGTCCACATATTTTTATTACACAAAAGCAATNCTGATGAGACACAAATACTGAAACAACTCACGAACGACTACTGCATTCGGTCTCCACCATACATTTCAAGCGATCGAATAAAAAAGTTGGATGAAGATGTGCATCGTATAAAAAATCAATGCAAGTTGTTTCTCAGCACGGCATCAAAGGTCCTGACACAATGGCTAACCTGGCGTGGGCGAACATTAACATTTCTGGGTATGTAATGCATAATTCGATAGGCATTGTTATATGCAGCACGTAAGCGCTTCATACTGGTCTGCGTGTATTT
>JGI24158J21664_10001111_pt1 | contig 28896 bp, 18 predicted proteins | sample Ectturendosymbi3_FD_21664 | JGI IMG/M metagenome (IMG submission 21664) | reverse complement strand
TTAAACAAATTTTGTAAAAACAGTTGATAGAAACAAAAAATTTGTGCACATGCTTGAAAGATACCATACCTAATAATGCAAATGAAGATTATTTTTTTACACAAGAATGTGGAACTTGGGCTTCAATAAGGTTCATGCATTTTTTGAATGTAATGCAGTTTTCAAGAAATATTTTAGAGTGAATGTAGATGTTTAGGCTAAAAATTATATTTTATAGCCCTGGCGTCAACAAACACCAGTTTGCAGCCCTGCCCTAGTCTGCAAGCTATTTGTTACTAGTCTGCACAGAAAAAATAAATTCCATGTCCAAAAAAGTTTGTAAAGTGGGTTTTCTGTAGTGATGGCAAACAAGACAATATCACAAAGTAAACTGGAGGTACGAAATATACTGTGGGTAGCATTGTATGCTATTCCAAAAATGGACCATCTCGTTTCAGAAAAGCAAGCTCAAGATCATGGCGAGTTGCATAAAATTTACATGCAATCAAAATTTGTGATTTCATTTCAAATGCATTTATCTGGCATACTTTGAAGGTTGGTCTGCAGAAATAATATTTCCCTTTATGGTAAAGGTTCATAGTGCAACCAATTACCAATTCGTAGTGCAAAACAGGTTGCTACCCACTGTCACAGTCCAATGTGTTTTGATGTTGTTGTGTAACTGAACAGCATTATTTTCTTTGAATTACCCTGACGCATAACAACCTTATCTCACAGAATATTAGCCAAACTTCATGCCACAAAACCAATAACATGAGAATGTTGGAGATACATTAAGATTTGCCAGTAAAAAGAGCAAAATGATGACATGTATATACATGCGTTTGCAAACCATACATGCAGATCAGAAATATTGTAATGTTGCTGACATGGCACTTGTGACATGCATTGTGGTATTTATTTTATATTGTTAAGTCCTTGCTGCAGAATTGCTGAGCTCATTGGATTTACGTGTTTTTTTATGAAGCTGCAGGAAAGTGAGTGATCAGTGACAGAGGATTAGTTTTGTGACAGTTTGTACACAGATGGTAGAATTATTTACTCAGAACTTTGTCCATATCGTCGGTGGTCGCGGTCAGTAGTCAGTAAGTTTGCAGAAATGTTACAACTAATATGTCAGCATACCTACTGTACGTCTTCAGAAAAACAAGCGAAGGCATATAAAAATTAGTCATATTGAAATAGGATTGCCGACTAACTGAACAAGGGAATATCCCTATCCAACCTTTACTAAAATTATGGCATGGGGAAGTTTACCTGAGGGTGAGGAAATGCCATGTTCATTGAATGTGACAGTGGCTACAAACTTCTGAAAGAACAGGATATTTTTATGCTGTTAGAGTTACACACCTTAGGGACAGAATTACTGGTTGCTGCAATCCATTATGTCCCACCAATTTTCACTATGGACCAGTTTAATATAGGCATTATCTTCACAGACTGGCCTTCAATGTGTGGAAAATGAACACATAATATAAATTAGTATCTTCAAAAGTAATTATTTGTGTTTCTTTGAAATAATCGAATTTGGACAAGTGAATGATGCATCAGTTCCAACTTCGCTGAAATATGTTGTTGTGGCTTATGTGGTCTTATTATACTTTTACAAATGATTGTAAATAATTAATTGCTACAGTGTGACCTGGTAACAAATGCTTCATGGATTGGTGCTGGCCTGCAGCCTGGTGGTTAAAGAACACTGCCTGATCCATTTGGTTTCCACTTGTGTAGATCACAGCTAAAAGCCTAAACAATTTTATGTAAATAAGAGAACCTAAACTCATGCAAAGTTCTGTCAATTATATTAATATTTGAATTGTGCTAAGTCTATATCTAGCTCAACTCCCATTTTGTAAGCGATATTTTCAAATCTTATTCAGATTATTAAGTTCTTTTTTGAATTTTTGATTTAACAATTTAAGCCAACATCAGTTGAGTTTAAGACAACACATTTCTTGTCACGCTGAGCTCCACTTGGTGCCAAGCATTAGTATAAAGTCTCAATACGTTAAGTATAGATTTTAACATGTGAACAAATGCTGAATATTTGCTCAATATTTTTCCGTTCTTCGCTACTCTTTGCAATCTGTTATCACTCAGCAAATTGTCTGGGCATAAAATTATTGCACTGTGAAATCTGGTCAAACTTGCTTGGCTTCAACTTTCAAGGCATTGGTCAAAGGCCAAAACTTCTGCCAAACTTTTGTTTCTTCCCTGATTGCTGATAAGACCAGTTGTCTTACCCTCACCCTGCATAAACTAGTACTGTATACTCACTGAATGTCTCAGAAGAATGTATTTTTGAATTTGTGTAGACCAGTGTTTCTCTAACGTTTTTGGCCCATAGACCATATTTTCAAAAAGAGTATCTGATGAATCACTTTGCTATGCTTACACCTCATCAAGAACTTGTCAAAAATATATTGCACATAGGTCAGTGAACTCAAGGGCATGGTTTATCAAGGATTTATGGAACTCTCTGTGGACCACTAGAAACTTGGTGGTTTATGTCAGCGTAGCAAAGCAGGTGGTTCACCTGGACCATGTTGAGAATCACTGGCTTAGACTTAATATATCACTTGGTGCTGGAGAGAAAGTTTACTGCGGATGTTTAAATTACTGTGTGCATGATTGGTGTATTTCCCAGGTGAAGGGGATCAAATGCTTGGCAATTTCATATAGTTGGGGATATGATAATGTGAATGAGATGTGCATTACCTCTAGCTGTAGTGGATTTAAACTTTGCTTTCATAAGCATATATGTGCATAATAAGCTCTTTCACAGTTTTCCAATTTGTAAACATGGTTGCCATGGCAAAAAATATGAAAAAAAAATTTCTGCATGTTTTGTTGCAGAAATAATGGATTCATCAGATGGATTTTTCTGGGGTACACCAGCTGTGTCAAGTAGTAGTGGAAGCTCTGTAATTACTAATTCTGTTGATGGATTTATTCAGCAAGCAGAGATTATTGCACAGCAGGTAGGCAGGTTTCAGTGGTGACATTTGTAGTGAATGGCCGATAAAATGGTTGCTGCAGTATTTTAATAATTTTTTTTGTTTCAAAACAGACAAAACGCTTGTTTTGTTTCTTCCTCGGAAAATATTTTAAGATGTCTGCAATGTTGGCCAGCGCTGATACAAAGAATTACCCAGTGTTTCAGTCGAAGTACATGTGGAATTAGAGCTGTCATTAATGAAGTGCAATTTGCTATCTAGTAACCACTCCCCAGGATGTAGTTAAACAATCATTGTCACTACATCTTTTTTTGTGATAGCTGCTGTGTTTTTATTCCATATATTTAAAAACAAATTTAAACCAATCTATTAATTTTTTTTGCAACTTGAATCTGTTTATTTAGTTTTCAATTATGCTTGTTTTACATTGGTATAGTTTGGCCTAGTATTAATGACAAATTCTGTTTTGAGGCAATATGAAAATTATGCTGGATGATGACTCAAAAATTGATTTAGCAAAGAAGATAATATATGTTAAAAAATGATTGAGTCTTAATATTATTGTTTGATGTGTGGCAATATATGTTGCATGGACTTTCTGCCATACTAAAATGTGTTAATTATTATTCCTTTTGAAAACTGCCTTTGTGAAAATAGTGTATATGATTTTTTATTGTACTGTATTTCCCAACAGTTTTGTGCCTAGTTGCTTCTTTCTAATTATTGAAGTTGCTGAAAAATGGAATAGTATAATTTAAAGCATGAGTTTTTCTAGTAAATTTATATCTTCACCCAAGAATCCATGGCAATTTTTGAGTGTTATCTGGAACTTGTTAAGCGTGTCTTCTGATACAAATTTCAATTAAATTTTGTTTGGACTTTTGACAAGGTAGTTTATTCCAGACTGTCTGCAAACAACATACAAAAAAAAAATATTATCCAAGTAGGGCCATTCCACACTTGTTTGAATACCAAGTGCATTATGTATATTAATGAGTAAATGAAATGCAAGCTATATGGCTAGAGATGTTTATTACTGACGTTTGTTTTTTGTATTTAATTTCAACTGTTCAATACTTTTTTTCCAATTATGACAAAACTCATAAACAGTTTTGTGTTTGGCATTTAAAGATTTAAAGTCTGTAAAACAATCATAGCTGCAGGATTTGCATCAGAGTGGGTTACCATGTCCAATAAGCACTAATTTCTGTAACAGATGATGTGTAACATTACATAGAAGTATTGAACTTGTCTGTTATTGGGAATTAGGAACATGTCCCACAAATTCCACGTTGCACCTTGCTTCTTTGATCACTCAGTTTAAGTTTGCAAGTGTTAACCAACTGATACTGATTAAAAACAGTTGTTTGTGTACATTGAAGAGTTGCAATTCAACAATGCATTTGAAATATATATTTGATTGTGTTTGTTTATGAATTTATTATACAATACTGTTGTTCATGAGTTTATATACTGTGCTATCGNCAATCTGTCTTTGTTCTNCTGGAAAACAGCAAAGTTGTCAATTGTTTAAGTTAACCACATCGTTGCTCCGGATGGTGGAATAAGCTTGAACTGTAACTAAAACCTTGTGAAAGAGCTTGCGGAATTTGAATGAAGCTATCATTGAGAGATCAAAATATATTATCCTTCTATTCTGATCTATTTTGAAAGCTTTCAATCTTGATTTGAAAAGAAATTGAATGCTTTTAGTACAATGAGACATCGAATAACTTTTTGAAGAAATTGGAAATGACCATTTTGTATCATTTCATTTCGTAGTAAGTTGTGTTGAGCTGCGGTAAATTTTCATGCTTGCTGTAATCTCAAGGTTGTATTTGTGGTTTCATTCTCACGATCAGTGCTTGTTGTTGCTCTGAAAACTCCTGGTGCCCTTCAGATTAAAATGTTTTGTTATGCATTATGACCTATTGGATGCATTTGGATCAAGAGACAGAGAAGAACTGATTTTTTAAACACAACACACGTTAGTGAATGTGTTGTAATTCAATTACATATTTCTAACAGCAGCAGCAGCAGCAACAACCGCAAAACTTAAGCGACACCACAAAGACGTCTGCAATACCTGCTACTTCAAGTGCACCGCAGACCGCTTTCGTGTAAGTGAACTTAAACTTGCTGGCAGTTTTGCTATTGCTTTATAAAAGGTTTTGAACTGTGGTCGATGCATCACGTAGGCAGCAAAATAATCAGCATGCTACGGACAATGAAGATGCGAAAGAAGAAAATACGTTAAATTCACAAGATGGTTTGTTACCAATCGACATAGTAAATCCTGATGCCATCGAACCGAAAGCCCGGTCATACACGTGCAGAATATGTCAGGTATGTGTGTGTCATAGTATTCTTACTTAAGTGTTGTTTGACGATATTTCCTATTTTTTAGACGCTCGTCGAATAGACATTATAAAAATCAATGCACTTTTGATCGCGAAAACCTTGATTTGTGACAGCGGTGCAAAACACTCTTTTGCTATTACCGGTCGCATTAAGTTCATTTTTATGAATAGCGGCCGCCAGTGGGTTCAAGTTATTTTTATGAATTACGTTTAGGAAGAGGATTTACCTGATAATATCCCATTTACTCGTGCGCATGTATAATAAAATGTCAAACATTGTAATGAATTTATTCAAGCGCAATACCAGACGTCGGTTTGGCCGTTTTTCTGTTAAAAGAGTTTTCTAAATGCACGGCCGCCACAAATTTCATGTGAATTTATATCATTAATTTTCATCGAGGCCGCGTGTGGCCGTACGGCCGCAGGTTGTGCACCCCTGATTTATGAGATAAGCTGCGATTGTAAGCCTAGCTAAATCTTCCATGTTTAGTCTTGTTATGCTAGTTAATAATTCCATTTCAGTACGTTTTTATTAGTCGATTCTGATAGTCGGAAATACTGTACTCACACGATATGTTGCAAAAGTATATTTTTTTCCTAAAATTCCATAAGATTGACTAAACCTGAATGTGTAACGTACTCCGCTTAGTTGACGTATTGCACTCTGCGGAAGAACACAAGAAACTGTAACTGAATGTTTATGTTTCTTGCGTTGTCTTCACCGTGTCCTAGAATTTTAGTTTAATTTCGAAAAACTCCACGCGCGTAGTAACTGGCTTTGGTTGCGGTGAAGCTGATTCTGCAACTTGCTTGGTGCTGAGTAGAGCACTTGCTTGTGTCAATTTTCAAGCAGCAAGAGTTTTACTGACACAAATAATGAAATGTCGCCTCGGGTGCAATGCACGAATGGGAGCCGCATAAACGCAAAAATGAACATGCACGGCTTCAATGAAGTTAAATTCAGCTTGATCACTGTTTTTTGGTCATCAGATTTGTATGAAACGTTTCTTTACGCCAGGGGTCTCTAAACGTTTTTGTCAGAGGTCCACACAAGCCAATACACAACAATTCGAGGGCCGGACAATTACGTAGTGTGATTGCTTTGGGGTATGTTAGATTCTACCAAATCAACAAACTTTTCGTAAATATATCAGTTTTTACATTATTGACAAAATGACTTAGCGACCAGATAAAATTGTTTCGCGGGCCGGAGGAAATGGCTTCGCGGTCCGCAGTTTGGAGACCTCTGCTTTACGCGAACCCCTGTGTTGTCCGGTAACGGTGCGGTGAGCATAGTTTACAAGCCAAGGGCCTTCTGCTTCTTTTTCACAGGTCACATTCCCGAACAAAAGCGCGGTGACTGTGCACTCACGGCTTCACACTGATCACCAGGGTAAACCTTACCGGTAAATATTATGTTTTCTAATTTTGTTACTTCGGAAACACACGGCAATACAGGACTTGTGGTGTTGCTGTGAAGCGTATTATTACATAAGTGCTGGCGGAATGGGTGAGAACGATAACAAACGTTTGGAAACAGAATGCACTTGCACATATAGAACTTGTAAAAATACTTTCGTTCGTGTTAAGTACATCTGTATGCGACCCGAAGGAATTGATGGTAAGTCGGTGAAAGCTTATTGCTTCCGGATTGGAAGAATCGACGCGCAAAACTGATGCGCGCTGCAACCATTCCTTTTGTTGCTGCTGCGTAGGTGCAATTTCTGCGGCAAGGGCTTCTCGACCAATTTCTACCTGAAACAGCACGAACGGATCCACAGCGGCCAAAAGCCTTACAAGTGTCCCATGTGCGACCACTCTTTCAAGCAGCTTTCGCATGTTCAGCAACACGTCAGGTGTGTAACGTGTTAAAAGGCCGTTCGTGTCCCGGCCGGCTATGTGTGTTAAATATGTAAAGGCACACTAAACACAAAACTGATGCACGGGAAAGCGGAGGTCGTTGTTTTTAAGTTGCGATGCGCTCGTGTAACGAATGGTTTCTTCATCTAGAATTTCTGTTGCAAGACAATATCGTAGGTGTTTGAAGAGAAGAGACGAGAGGGCACAAAGTCCATGGGCAGTGAAAACTCTTTTTTTTGGCATTACAGATGCGCCCTTTTTGAGTGGGCAAAAGTATTTCGTGTTAAAATTTTTAATTTTTTAAAAGCAATTGTAACATTTGTCGGTGTCAAAAATGTAGGGTATTTGTCGATTGTGAAAATGAGAGTCACTTTGGATACTTGAAAGCTTTACTGGCTATTTCCTTCCAACATGAAACAAAAGCTGGGAGTTTGTTTCGGCTAAACCGATTTTAAGTACACTGTAACTTTTTGGGTTTGACTGTTTACAAATGTTACAACCAGCATATATTTGCGTTTTTGTTTAGAATGGAGTTTCTTTCGAAGATGTATTGCATTATTGTTCGGCAGTTGATTTCTGTAATGCGAAAACTTCAAGCTGATCTTAAATGTAAGGCAGACGCCCTTCTAACATATTTTTATCCTGGGCGTCAGTCGAACGGTGTGGGCAACAGCTCGTCGAATTTGTATGAATGACAACTTCAAAGTCTATTTTCTAATGCTTGTCATGTTAGCATTGAATTGGAATGCTGCTGCGCGCAAGCAAAAAGCTTTTATCTTACCTTTGGCAGAACGCACACCGGTGTCCGGCCATACAAATGCCACTGGCCGGGATGCGGCAAGGCCTTCCTCCAGCAATCCCATCTGAAGAGCCACGAGGCGAGGCACACGCCCAAGTAAGGACGCATGCATTCGGTACCTTTTCTCGTGTTGCAACTACCGAAAGCTACACGATACCGTGCGCCTTGACTATAAGTCATACTGTGTTAGAGCAGGGGTTCCCAACCTGTGGTACACGCACATCTAGTGGCACGCGAAGGTCTTCCGGGTGGTATGCGAGTAACTTCCATTTTTTCACAAAATCCTAGATTCACAGCTTTCTAGTTCACGTTTCGAACGTTGTTTCTAAATAAAAAAATTTTTCCAGTAGCCTGCTATTCCTATTGTTTCGTAACATTATGACTTTCGATGCGCTGTTACCAAATTTACGTCACGCATCGACCAATTGGTGGAAGGTAAACAAAAAAAAATCTAATTAAATTTAGTTGTGGTCTTTTAGTGTTATTTTAATGTATGTCATTCTTCTGAATAAACTAAGATTCGATCAAATTAGTTGTTCTGGAAGAAGTGGTACGCGTTGACAATACAGGGCGCCCAAGTGGTACGAGATCGTAAACAGGTTGGGAACCCCTGTGTTGGGGCGAAGTGCTGCTTGGTAAATGGTGTACGCACGTGCGTTTTCGACAATAGCCTGGCATTGGTAAGTGATCTGTAAACAGAATCAGTTAATTTTTAGGACGTGGCTGTAGTTCCATGCGTTGCCAGTGCTCCGAGCACAATTTGCCGCTTCTTTCCGTTTCGTTTGCACCTTTTGTATGAAGGTGCGTCGTTTTGTCTGCATAAATGCGTCTAAAGCTTGTAGCGCCTTGCAAAACATGCGTTCGCTTCGCGACAGGCCCAACACTGGCGTGCGCCCGTACAAGTGCCACTGGCCCGACTGCGGCAAGTCCTTCGCCCAACTGAACAATCTCAAGTCGCACGTTGCCCGACACACCCCGGGCAAGTCGAAGAGCAAGAGCAAAGGTGCCAATAATGCTGCACCGAAGACCGCTCCCGAGACGACTGAGGTTTGTGGCGTTTATTGAGCCGTTCGAATGGTTGCGTACGTACGTATGCGTTTATACGTGCGTACATCAGCGCGCATACGTACGTACGCCTGCGTGCGTAGAGTCTGTGCTGCGTGTAAGTCTTAAGTAAAGAATGTGCTGAAACTATTTTGTTTTTACGTGTATCGAATTTCACGAACCTTCTTTTTTTAGAGAAGTGTTGCAAAGCCAATTATGTTTATTTTGTACATTAACACGCAATTCACACTCTAAGGTTAAATAGCCTTTTTCGTTTTTTTATGTAAAAAATCGTGAGCCTGACTTCTTTCGTACTTTCCCGTATTTTGTAGAGGTTTTGGTATTCACTATCCAAGCCTGCGTTTTCCCGAAGTACATCCGGTAACTTTGCTTAAAATGCTACGGTGCTTGTTGGTCTTTCAAGCATCTTTATGCTCAGGTCTCGTTTAGGCAAGTCGTTAACAAATCGTTTTCTTTAAAAATCCAGGATTCGAGCAATCCCTTCTCATTCGCAAACAACGTCATCAACCAGGCCGCGGCGGCGGCCAACATTGTTCCGGTTTCCGTCGTCGACGAAGAGGCCGAAATCCGGCCCTATCTCTGCCCAGGCTGCTCGAAGCTTTATGTGCGTGAAGCGACGTTCAAGAAGCACTTGGAGGAGTGCAAGACGAAATTGCAACTGTCGATCTCGGCCACCGCGTCGGCGCTGGGAATCGAACCGCCGCCCGTGCCGTCCGCGAGCAGCGCTGTGTCCGACTTCGATGCCTCTTCCCTGCTCCAGATCACCGGGGTCACCATGACCGATTCCGTCGCCGGCCACAGCAACGCCAAGCGCATCCGGGTGAGCGTCAAGGCCGAAGACCTGGACGCGCCGCCACCAGCCGTGCGCGTCACCTTACGCAACGACGACGTTCAGGACGAGGTGGGAAGGGCGGGACGACCGAATCCGCACACTCACATCAAGGAAGAGCCGGTCGCCGACGCCGTGAACTTCATCTCGCGCCAGACCATCGTGCATGACCAGGAGTTCAAGCTGCCCGAAGTGATAAGCAGTGCTGCCCAGACCATGTACCAGGTCCAGCAGCAGCAGGCCGGCGTCCCGTCACCGCACAACGTCCTGTCTTTCCACATGGACGACGCCCAGAAGCAGATCCACCTGGACGCGAGCGGCGTCACGCTGTCCCAGCCGCCGCCGGCGTCAAACATGATCCTGACCTCGGCCGATTCGTCCCAGGCCGTGTCGCTGGTGTCCACGCTCCCCCAGTCGTCGCCGATATCCTTGGTCCAAACCGTCCGGTCGAATTCGGAGGAGGAGGCGGCGGCGAAGCACGGCCAGGAACACTCGACCATAAATCAAGCGGCCATCCGCTGGCAATGGGACCAGCCGGTGCCCAGGTTAAACTTCCCCTGACCCCCCTGCCGCCCGCCTAAGCGTCGGCAGTTCGAGATAATCACCGCCTCAAGTGGCGGCCCGTGGATCGTTCGCTAGCAGTGACGTTGCAAAGTGTTAACTTTCTCAGCATGCGCCATGTATGCGCCGCGCGCGCGCGACCCGTACACGTCTGTACCGCAGCGAGCTTTGTATGATGACCCTTTTTTTCGCTTTCGTATTTTCAGCAATGGCATGTTCGGATCAATCCGCGCGCTTTCCAGCTATATGTTTCGAGCTAGGGGGGTGGGCAGGGGGGCGTTTATTATCGCGTACGCGCACCGATCGAGATCGACCTTTTTCGGCGGCTTCCAATGTGTCGCTTGTTTCTGATCAAAATAATCACGCGACAGAATAATTGATCTCGCCGCGACAGTTAACGCGCACGCTTCGCGCCGTCGGTGTCAGTTGCACTAGCATCGAGCGAAGGTTCTTGCTGCTTTCGGGCTTTTTATTGTTTTTTGCCAATCGCGTTGGGTGAGATTGTTTGTGTATTACGCCCGGGTTGCTTGTTTTTGGAAGCTGACAGCCGTTTTCTTCTAAATCTCCATGTTCGTTGGTTTGGGTCAAGAAACCATTCCAATACCATGCGACGCCATAGTCCGTCACGGACTACCCGTTCGTACGCTTAAAACTAGGGTCACTCCTGACATATTTTGCCTTCTTTGGACCAAGGAGTTCAAAAGCGATTTTTGTAGACGGGCTTCCTGCGGCTGACGATTTACAACGAGCCAGTACTTGCGATTTAAATGAAATAAATTATGGTTTTGCGTCAGACACTACTGAACTTGGCCCTAAAATTAGCGAACGCTTTTTATTGGTTTATTGGTGCTTCTTTTCTTCGTAACATATTTCTAGCAAACTATTGCGTTGTCCTCATTCAGGAATGTTTTTTTAATAGGTTGTGGTTATCTTTCAATCGGCTACAGAATGTTTCAATCGCATTGCGCGATCCGTTTTGCTGCAAAACGGATCAAGCAAGTATTCCGTCTTTTCTGCAAAACACCTGAACCGTAAAAAATGATGGGAAAAATGGTCTGTGTTGCTAATCATCGTATTTGGATGATGCACAGTTTCAGCGTTGGTTTCTGTCGCGATTCCCCTCAGATCAGGATCACTGGGAATCATCCGAGCAATCAAAGGCACTGTATAAGAGATCTCATTACTTTCGTGTCCTCGATGAACTTACTCGGCCAGCGTTCACCTTCCGATAGCTTCCTTCGCCGACTTGATCGGTTCGCATCAACAAAACTACTGCCCTGTCTAAAAAAAAACAGGCCCGTTGTGTGCAAGAGCAAGTAACTTGTCGCAATTATGTTGAAAAAAAACCTGTTCTCGTCCATCTGCGAGAGACGCCCCTTGCCATACGACCTCAAAGAATAGGTGCGACTTTTTAATTAATATATTGGTTTCATATTACATGCGCCCAGTACCCAGGTCGTATGCATTTTAGTACAACCCTAATTTGGCGTGTTTTCTGTCACCAGTCAGTCAGGTTCCACGACTTGGCCAAGCCGGCAAACGGTCAAAGTCGTCTTCCGCAGCTTTGATCCCAAATCGCGTGACCCGCTTTTCTCAAGCTTCTCTGCCAAAGTCATATCGCGGTCCGCTTGTCGCCCGAGTACTGACCTTTCTGACGGCACGTAGTTATTTTCGTCGCCGGGTGCTCCGAACGCAAGCGTAGTAGTCCTTCAGCGCGCGTTTCGCTCGCAGCCTCATTACACAGTCGATGCGCGCGATCCTTTTCACGTAAAATCGCCAATCTCGTGTTCGCGCCTGCAGTCCAGCGCCGAATACTGGCGCCATTACGTTCGGCTTGTGCGAGCGAAAATCACCAAAGATGAAGTTACGCAAATTACCCCTAGTAGTTGTTTCCACGTCGTTTTTTCTTATTTGTCACTTTTTTCCTGAATGAGAACCTGTTGCTCCCGTTACAGTTAGAATGGGTCGACATTTCGCGACTTGACGTTTTTTTCGAGGAAGAAAAAACGTATATCAGCTTGACTGACGAGCGAATGCTTTCAGAAGTTGCGCCCAATTTGGCGCGAGATCCCTGCCCGTTTATTTAAAACTTCGCAATGTTGCACCTGTGCCCACTTCTGAAGTCTGTGGCTTGTTTTCCGGAAACCCCGATTAATGCCTCGATTCTTTTCGTTTTTTTCAGCGTGTGTCATTCGCGCTCGAACCGCTACGATTTTTCTACAACATTTCCATGCACGAAATAAGCGCTCGGAACGCTTTTACCGAGCGGCAAATACGTTGCGTTTTATTAAAAACTCGCGCGTGCTCAGTTTCGTGACTGGGCGTGCATCGTTTCATCGCAAAGCGAGGTTCGGCAGTCGTACGGTCGAACTTCGCGTTCAAGGTCCCCCCCCGTATCAAGTGGGTACGTTCGAGGTCGCTCCCCATATCAAGTGGGTGTGTCTGCAAACGGGCCGTTTTCGTCCAATCTTCTGTACTGTTCGTTTTCCTGACAAACGATCGTGGATATTTTTTTATCATATCGAGCCTTTGTATTTGAGTCTTGTGCTTTCTCGGCCGGTTGTCTCGGCGCCGATCCTTGGACGCGCCGGCGCCAGGCGTCGTTTTTGCCGCGGATCTTTCGATGAATCTCGGGCGCATCGAGCTCGTCGTTGAATCCGAGTGTTTTCTTTTTGCCAAACGTCCGTATGCATTCGCTTTCCTCATCTGACACTGCCTATGCGGCGCAGAATCAAGCCGGCATTTTCTGCCCCGCGTCCGCGTCCGCCCAAGTCACGGCCGCAGCTCTCAGGAGTCGTTCAGCAATAAGGTCGTTGGTCACGCAGCCCACTCCTTAAACGCATGCATCTAACTGCAAGGGCGATGCATATTTCTGTCTGAACTGCGTGGCAGCTGCGTGCTGAAGAGGCAGCTACCCCACGCGAGCCGGCCGTGGCTGTTACGCTGCTAGCAAGTGTAGTGTTGCGAACTCGTGCAAACTTTGTCATGCTGTAGTTGTCTTCGTTTGCCCAGGATGTTGGTTTCTATGAGATTCAAACTGCTCTGTTCTCGGCTACTTGAACGCTCGTCATGAGGTTTGAAACCAGTTGACCTTCCCGAAAGGTGTCCAACATTTAATTGTCTTCGTCTCTGCAAATGAGAGTTAAAAGACAACCACAAATGGAGTAATAACGGAATGGAACCGCTATCTTCAACTCATTCTATGAGCTAACGGCAAACTCGAAATTGTTTGTTGAAAAAAGCGGAATGCTGAGCCATCAGCAGCACTCCGCTGATTATCGGNCATCGTTTCGTCCCATAGCAACGTCTTTCTAACTTGTCGTCCGACTGGTACAGTGGACCTCCCGCCCACGCTCAACAACGTTTGCCTCATAGGTCGTGCGTTCATCGTTTCCCTGTGCTTTTTGTACAGATTGTCGCGTCCGCCGGTCTCGCGTCGTCGTTTCTGTCTCCGTGCTGACTAACATTTTTCTTTTTTATACTAACGCGAAACTTTTTAGTCGTTCGTGTCGTGAAGCGATATTCAACAAAAACGCGGACCTGCCAGAGTGTGGTGGTCGCCAGCATGTCTCCAACGACCAGAGTCAGAATCGGTTCTGAACGGGGGTTTGTTGTTGTTCATTGAACGCAATCCAATTATGACCGCTGTCTGTTGACAGTAGTCCGCTTTCTTGCTGGTTTGTTCTTGCTCTGTCCGGGCTTGTAAATTGCCTGGTTTTGAGAGTTAGTGTTAAGGCGCCCAACCTGAACCACTGAAAGGCGAGTCGAATTTAATTGTCGTCGCCTCATCGTTAAGAGGACTGATCACTTCCCATCGCTGATCCCTCACAAATAAAAGCGGCCTGAAATATCGAAACTGCACGATGCCACCTCGGTGGGGATGGAATGGCCACGATTCGCATTTCGATACAACCGCAACCACACGCTTTTGACTGCCAGATGACACACTATAACCGCGGCTGCGAAGGATGATTTTGATTAAGTAGATTTTGCATTTGTAAATATTTGTGTGTGTCAGAGATGGTGAGTTAAAAAAGGCAGAGCAGGGTATTTAGTTGTTACAACGCCACATGGCGTCTAGTGAAGATAATGCGGTAGCGAAAGAAAAGTGAAGAAACGCACAGCCTTGTTTTATTACATTTTCGACGTTAATCTACTACTCACGAAACGTCTTTGTTACGTTTATGTAGAAATTTGTATTGACGTGAAGTAAGAGATTCATCCCAAAGCTTTTCGTCTGACACTCTTCAAGGGACATCGTCAGAATGGAGTGGAGGTACAACCGAACTGGTTTATAAACGGAAAAGCAGAGTTCTCATTGGTTGAAACAGTAGCCGATAAGAAAGGATTTAGGAGATTGGAAAATAAGAGTTCTCAATGGTTGAAACAGTTAGCCAATGGAAAAAGTTTAGGAGATCATCAAGGAGTAAACCAATTCTATTCTTCGGTTGTATCTCCATTCCATTCTGACGATGTCCCTTGAAGAGTGTCAGACGAAAAACTTTGGGATGAATCTCTTCACGCCATCTTCAAGTTCTGTACCACCAAACGTCTATTCAAACTTGTATTGACTTAGCGTTTCAAAGTCAGCGACTTGAAAGGATCAAGCGTTCTTTTTTGTGTAATATCACCGCTGCATTTAGGAATACACGTATCGACTTGTTTAAAAAGTTGGCCTCAAATACGCAAAACCTGGTGCTCGACTTGCACGTTTCAACTCATGAGGGACATAAAGGTTCTATGGACCTCGTGTCTGCGGACAAAATACATCATCATATAAGTAATGTAGTTGTTTTTTCACCTTAAATCGTAAATTCGTTGCCGATTACATCGTCCTAGACTTTTCATCAAAACATAGGTGTGGATAACAAGGAAGGAGACAGTTTTTGTCAGCCAATGATGGTGCGAATTAATAATGCAAGCGTCAAAAAGCACAGGCCCAGCGAAACATGGTGGCAGTTGCATCAACCTTAAAGGAGGAAGAGGTTGCAGAAGTGTCTTCGTGAACTACTGTACATAGTAATTTCGTAGTCAACACCAGTTTCAGCTGAATTCTTTTCAATTTTATACGCATCTAAAATTCTTAGGAATAAATTATGTACATCCTGTTTTTCAACTCGAAATCTGAGCTGAACATGTAAAGCTGCATACATTTTTATATGTACGTATGCGGTAGACAGCAGTTTTGAGCAGAAAGTGGCACGAAGCAGTGGTTTTATAAATGTATGCCACAGCCACTTTTGGCTGAAAAGAAACCCTCACAAGTAGTGCTCTCAAGACACCGCACAGCTTCTGTCTTTCAGCGTGCCAAATCAGGCCTACGGCGTGATACAATTAAGTTCTGCATCTGACAAGTTGCTCTTTTATTTCATCGATATCTGCAACGGCTTGATATTTGTACATGATTACGTTGTTTTTTCCCACTAATTTACTTGGTGAAATAGCTGACAATATGCAAGCAACGACATCTATTGCACACGCACGTTTGGTTTTAGTTCTTGCCAGCAATGTCGTGGGCTGGAACGCCTTCCTACACTATTTTCATAGCGACCTGACTTGAAAATGTTTATTTATACTCCAATTTTCTGAGTTTAGCTGCACGTTGCCTAAATGAATAAATGCTGAAATATCTCCTGCGTAGCACCCTAAAATTGTGAATGTTTTCGTTTCGTTTGTAGTGTAATAAAAGTGAATACCTAAATACTGATTTAAAGATGAGTTTAAAGTGCTGTTGAAACTGGCAAAATTTTTGATGGTGTTCCCACTCTTCTTTCAGCACTGCACCCCTGGTTCTGGCAGAAGCAGTCCCCTGCTTTGAGCAACCTAAACTATACGTAGTAATATACAGTCAGCAAAAGCGCAAAGACAGCTTTGGTAAATTGGTGCTTCGACAGAAAAGCTCGCAAAAGGTTGCTGCCACTCGTGCAGCTTTCATAATTAAAAAATCTGCTTGCCTTTCTGTAGGCTGCTGTATTTCGGAGTGAGATGATTTTCAGAAAGCACTAGAAAACATCGAAAGATGATTCAAAGAAGTTATATCCGTCCGAAGAACAGATATTACCCCATGAAAGAGAGTCATGGTGTTTAAACCGAAATATCATCACCGAATTAAAGCCAGTTGCTGACCGATGCCAGGTTATTTTAGAAAAACAAGCAAGTACATTTGAAAAACAAGCCCAAAATAGGTAACTTTACAAAAAAACATAACCGTAATGCTTTTGCTATGAAAATTAAACAAAACAAAAAGCCATCAAGTAAATTAGATGCAAAAACAGGGAGGCAAATCGAAAAAACAAGCCCTAAATGAGTAAAACGACACAAAAACACGCCCAAATTTCGTTTTGCAGTACATTGAAACTGCAAAAGTGCCATAAAATTTGATAAAAAGGGATCCGCAAAACAGAAATCTGCAAAAAAGAAGCCTCAAAAACAAGCAAATTTTAATTAAAACAAGTTCAAAACCAAGCAACCCGCAAGTCTTTGAAAAAAATGCAAATCCACAAAAAAAGCCCAAATCCACGGGAAAACCGCAAAGTTGGCAACAGAGGTACACTCAAAATTAACCTTGGGTGCTGTGTCGTCACAAAGGGTATTGATAAAAGTTATTGGCGTCATTTTCGTACACATCGCTCGGCTGCATTTTTAACAAGTTTGTGGGTGCAAAAGATGGCTGCAGCTGGAAAAGGAGCGTTGAAATGCTTGCAAGTGTGTGGTTACTGTTGTCAGTTCGGAGCTACAGTTCTTGAATGGTGCAAGGCGACTTGGAATGCAATAACCAAAGTTTGCACTTGTGGTCAAGGTTGGAAAGGTCTAGTTACGAATACTTTGACGTTGTGCGGTTCCGAAGAAGATCCGGACTACAAAGATTTCGGGTTGCCTGTAATTATTGATCGTCGTTTCACCGATTTTCCTGCTGTCTTTCTTTTCCTTGGTACGCTAATTGGAATGTTTGTAGTGTTAAACCGAGCATTAGCCTACGGCAAACCTGAAGTTTACAGCAGGGGGTATGATAGGTGGGGAAATGTCTGTGGAGTTACAAATGACGCCATCACCGGTGTTACAACGTCTGGTCTGGACATGACGGCACAAACGAGAGTCTTAATCGTTGATTTCATAACCAGGCCTGCAGAAATAACACCCGAAGGAACTTCGTTTGCTAACATCACGCAGCTATGTGTCACCCACTGTCCAGCGGTGGCGAATCCATTTACTTGCACTGAGTATTTGAAAGATGCCGCAAGTGCTTACCCCGACCCTATACGTAGAAACCTGTGTTCTTCCTCCTCTAGTCAGCAAGACTTTGAGTTCGTGATACAAAATTCCCGTTGCATTCCTTCCGCAGTAACTCAGGGTTGGTCCATCCAAAAGCAAAACCTGGTGTTGAATCTGTACGGTCAAAATTGGCTGCATAACTTCATCTCTGACTGTTGGCAGTGCGCAGCGGAATTAACATGGATTGCACTTATCGCACTGGGTTTTACGCTTCTGTTTGTTGTTGTTACATACGGAGCCGCCAGCGCCTTGTGTTGGTATAGCTTTGCCACTTTTATTGTAGCTGGCGCGAGTGCCACAGGCTATATGTGGTATCTGTGGACTCTCATATACGCGGCCGATCCAGGTATTACCTATCGCACACATTTCAATGGAAGAACGTTTCAGAACAACGTTTTGAGGGCCGCGTTGCGGTTGTTTCCCTACGGTCGCAATACAGGAGGCACTGTGCCCCAGCAGGGCTACTCTATTGTATTTCGAGACGCAGCAATTTACAGCACCGTGGCTGTGGTTGTCTTCTCTATCGTTATCCTGATGGTCGGAAAGAGGAATATGGAGACTTCGGCTGTTCTCTTCACACAGGCCGCTGACGGTCTGGCCAGCATCAGATGGATGTACTTGCTTCCTTTGCTGTCGGTGTGCTCTATCACGATTGCAACGTCGGTTTGGTTGCACACCGTTAAATATGTTACAGCGGTATTTCTTGCCGAACCAGAAGTCGCTACAAGCCCGTCAGGTGAAAAATCAGTCTCGTATACTCCTGACACGACGTACACGAACGCGGTCCTTGCGTTTGAATTTTTCGCCCTGTTTTGGATGCTGAGCTTCATCATGGCGTGCCAGTACTTGACTATTTGCCTGGCAATTGGAACGTGGTACTTTTCAATTGACAAAGAAAATATGTACCGGCCAATGCGCGTGGCCAGTTCGCGATTAATAAGGAGGCACCTGGGCTCGGTTGCGCTGGGTTCCATACTTGTTGGATTGTTCGGATATTTCCGGGCACCTCTCAGGTATGTTCAACTTCTTGGCTTGGAATTATTGGGTCACACCCAGGGCCTACGAGAGGGGGGTACAAGAGTTACATGGTACCGGGGCCCAGTAGGTAGGTTACTGGGGCCCGGGAATTTCAAAGTAAGCATTCTTATTTTTTCTGTAATCAAGCCCAAAATTACTAGTGTAAGCCAGTTGCCAGTATAACAATTTAATTTATTTGTAGATCTTAGCATGACAACTGATTCTTATTACTATACAAACAAGCTATACAAGTTTCGACGAGGGCTTGAGAAGCTAGGGGGGCGAGTATCAGTCTTCGTACCACCAGGTAAAATTTTTCTCGGAGGGCCTGGTCACACCGGAAAAGATTGTCTGGCTTAAAACTTAGGTGATAAGTTACAACTATGTAGCAGTTACATCATTTTCAAGTGAGCTTCGCTACGTGGATGCATAATTTTTTTGTGCAGCTTGCTAAAATTGAGTATAACACGCAGGGCTGTGGGGCCGGAACTCAAATTTCAGGCTCCGGCTCCAGTTCTGGGCATCTAAATTTTTTGAACTGGCTCCGGCTCCAACATCTAGAAGTTTTTAGCTCCGGCTTCAAAACAATTTGTTCCAAAAAATCAGAAAAACGTTGTATTATTTATATAACTCGCTTGCCCCAAAAACTATATCTGTGGAACCCGAACCCAAATTTCAGGCTCCGGCTTCACAGCCTTGCCACGTGCACGATTACACTCTTTGCTTGTGTCTGATAGATTCTTAGTTTTAAGTGAAAACGAAGTGAGCAAGCGATGAATAGCATATTTTTATCCAGCAATGTTTGTTAAAATGGTTATATGGTTCTTTTCTTAGCTTTCTTCAGTCACGTATTATCACATCAAAAGAAAACGCAGCTAGAAGCCAGCTAGAGAAAATGAAAGCCAAAGAACAGAATTCCGAATTCTCGATCTCCGCAGGTAGCGGAGAAAAGGACGAGTCGAAGTCAGCAAGGGTAAGAGATGAGCTGACACCATCACAAGGTCCAGTCAATGACAGGGGCGGAGTAATATGGAAACCGCCTAGTAAGCTCTCCCCATACAAGATCCCTTACATGCCTGATCCCTCAAGCATATATTTCCAGCGAAGGGTTCAGAGTATAAGTGGCAAGCTTGACAGAGAGTGGAACCACTTTGCGAACCCCATTTTTTCGAGAATTTATAGACGTTCTCCTGCCTATTACACCAGCAGTTATTACTACTTGCAGCGTAAGCTGTCCAAACGCCCGGCGCCATCCAGAGGCAACGAACCTGAAAGGTCTAGCAACAATAATCCCAGGTTTTCTAACGACAGTTCTGCTCGTGTTGGTCAAAGCGTTACCAACCAAAGTGCGGACCTTAGGACGAGTTGCAATTTGCCAGAAGACGAAGCAAACAATGGGTTTGAAGCAGTGGAAGCATTGCCTCACAGGAATTCTCGAACGTCCACGCCAGGGTACGAATATTATGACGAAGTGAGTCAAACTAACACACGGTTTCCTGACGTTCCGGTTCACAGATTCGTGCATCAAATTTTAAACAGCTGATAGGGAAATCGTGAATGTTGTGGACGCGTTTAACTGCACAACATTAAAACCTCACAGTAAATGTTTCATGTTTTCATCTCTAAATGTAATAGCGTTTTACTCTCAAAACCTGCTGCGGTTACGGTTTCAAAGTGGTTTTAAACTTGCGGCAGCGCAGTGGTTAACTCTGCCGAATCATCCACATCAAAACCCTCGGCTTTTTCATTCCAAAAACGCATTTGCAGTTCTTTGTTTCCATTCAAGTGGTCTGTTGAACTAAAACTGAATCTTTGTTCATGTGTTTTCGAGTGATAGCGATGCATTAAAGCAGTGGTTCTTAACCAGGGTGGCACGCCCCCTCAGAGGAGCATCAATAAATTTCCAGGTTGTCGCAAGCCCTCATACGCTCCACAACATAAAAGTTTGGGCAATAAATTTCAACAATAAATGCATTTGTTTTTTACAGCTTATTTAATGTCAGTGGGGCGTGAAACAAAGGACGATTGCTTAAAGTGGGCGTGGTAGAGAAAAGATTAAGAACCACTGCATTAAAGCTTTGACCTTGTGTACAAGACAGCACCATTTAACTTGCCTATGAAAACATTAGTAGTAACGGTAAAAAGATTTTTTTCGACGTATTTGTGCGATGGTAGACGATTGTGGGAAGATATTATATCCTTTGTACAGGATAACAAAATGTTGGATTAGCGTCAGCAACATCTAAACAAGATTTTTAAAGTCAAAAAACCTAATCTTCTACGAGCTCATTGGTATTATGCATTTTATAACATAGTGGTTCTCGCTTCTGATATCTCAACGAAAAAAGTTTTCAATATTCGGAAAATCTTGGGTCTACGAACGAAAATGTGATCGACAGGAAGAGCATAACGTTGCGCTGACACTTACAAGGGGATGCAATTAGTATTTTGTTTTTTAATTTTTATACTACATGCAAAAGAGCGTAATGGGTTGAAAAACTTCTATGCGTAATTGGTGGGTCAGTTGTACCACGTAATACTCATGTAGTGTAATATGTTTTGTGTATTTAGTAGCTTGTTTACAGCAGCCTTTAAGATAGGCTTCCTTTTGGCAATAGTAACATACCCGAGCAGATGGGTGCAATGTTTGACACTAACATAGTGCTCTTCATCAAAACTACTTTTCGCAATTCCTAACCATAAGGCATACTTTCAGCTATTGTTTTTTGCGTCAAAAAGAGAAATCGGCTGTTCAGCATCTGATAAAATCTAAGTAGCATATATGTAGGAAGCAAGCAATCTTTTGGAGGTGCGAAGGATATTTTGTCCGCATTCCCCAAATTTGCCCGAAAAACTTTTATGTGACAAACTTTCCTCTACAAATTTTCTGTAGCTGTTTGTTACTCCTCAACTCTCATAAATTAAAACACGAAGTTATTATGAACATTTGTTGATTTTATATTCTGTATATTTAATGTGTTTTCTGTGACATAATAAACTTTTATTTATACACTCAATCAGGGTTTTTTAAAGGAAAATTTTAGGTACCTGGTATGGACCTGCAGGAACCGGATTTCTCTGATTCTAGGGATCCGATTTTCTCTGATTCTAGAGACCCGATTCGGGTCCCTAAAACACCTTAAAATAACCCTGCACTTAATAACAAAAGCAAAATTTAATTAGTATTGTTAAAAAATTAATGATTTTGCCCGAATTTTTGACAAATCAAAATCTTTGGAGGTTCTCTTGCACCCCCTTCACCCACAGCTCCTATACCACTGCTGAGCAGGTGTTTTGATCTACTATGTGCTTCATCGAGTGCTCGACCTTCAGTTTGCCGTTTGCTGGCGAACAGAGCTTCTGAGCGACGCTATTGTGGCACGTATCCTTGTATATGCGATTTGAATATCTCTGCTGTAATTCATGATGCTGGAGATGAATTCCTGTAAAATGAGTTCCTGTCGTTCTTCACTACTGTTTTTGCAGCTGATTCAAAAGCGAAGGTCGAAAGATTACCTCCTTGATGCCACAGAAGAAGATAAAGAGGCAGATGGACCTAGTAGCGTGATGAAATTTTGGGAATGCATGCATAAAGGGTTTTCACCTTTCTTTTGGTTTCTCAACCACGTTCTAGTCTACATAAGCGATTTAAATTATGGAGCTGTTGCTCTCCGGAGTTTGTGGTTCTTCCAAAGTGGCCGTCTGATCAAGGATATCTTTCATGCAAACCCGGTAGGATAAGTGCATCCCATTGTGGCAGTGAAAATTAGCTTTACACCAGCGGTTCTCAATTGTGGGTGCTTGTACCCCGCGGACGGGAGAGGAGAGAACTTCAATGCCAGATTCTACAAATTCTTGTCTGTTTTTTTTGTGCTTCGTTGCCAAATCCGTTGCTATTTTTTACAAGTTTGACGTGATTTTGTCGCATTTGGTATTTTTCTTTGGATCCTCCTTTGGATGTTCGGGCTTTCGGCACAAAAGTATTTATTGATGATGGGGAATATTTGTGCCAGTATTTCGGTGCAATGTATCCATGCCTTTGTTGAAGAGATTAACTACTGATGCAAGGGGTTCGAAAAAGTTATTTCTTGCCTAGGGGGTGTGAGCTGTGAAACGAATTGAGAGCCGCTGCCTTAGACACTTCTTACGTTTTATCACTCATTTGTTGAGACATTAAACACATATTTATTGTCTCAACAATCGTGCATGCCCACTATATTTTTGGCAAAAATACAGCATTTGTCCCATAGGAAATTAAATTTTCGGCAGACTTGACAAACTTTTTATGCGTTTAGCCGATCAAGGATCTTCAACTGCGTCTGTTTCTGCGCAGGCTATACATGTATATCTTATAGTTGTAGAATATGTATTGCTTTATGAAACTTGGCTTTGTTGTCAGATATCTTGTCGTGCACCTTCAATTTTTAATTTGCCTTGCAAAAATAATGAAAATGCTTTGTGGTGGTTCTAACCGACAGCCACACTTAGGAAGAAGTATATGTAACGTCCAAAAACGTTTGTTCTATTTGTCATCATATTGTCTTGAAAAACGGAAGGTGATTTGATGCTTTCACATCAAATACAAATAATAACCAAATTTTGCACAGGCAAATATGTGTAGCTACACTTCCTAAAATCTTTTTCTATCTGAATAAGGACTGATGATGCGCTGGAAAACGCGAAACTAGTTTCCCCGTCAATAAACTGTGACTGATTTACTAGCCGCCATCTTTGTGGCCTGCAACTATGAAAAATAGATAACGCTTGCAAGTTTTAATCGTCGCAGAAGAATGAAAGCAGAAAGCAGGCAGATTCCTCAGAAGCTTGCCGCAAGGCTAAAGTTTGTTTGTTGTTCCTAAAATCTTATTTTACATCACTTCAATATACTTAACGTCACAGTTTTAACCTCCAAATTCCTTTTTTGGCACTGAAAGTGTTTGCAAATTATTTTTTCGTGAAGTATTATTGACTTGGAAATTCCAGATGTCTTTTCGTTTCTTTCAGCATTTGAAAGGAATCAATGCCATTTCTTCCTACGCTCTTTTTCTGGGCAAACTCACTGTCACGATCGGAGTGCTGCCATTCGGTTTCCTGCTGCTCAAAGACAAGGAAGGTGTTTTTATGTACGGTTTTCCACTTGCTGCCAGCGCAGCGATATCGTTCACTATTGCGCACATTTTCATTTCGATGTTCGAAGCAGCTGTAAGGTAAGATCACGTGTAGTAAAGCAGAATGTTGATATGTAATGTAGAAAATATTTGAATGTAAAACTAAAATCAATCGAAGCAATCCTGACTTGATGTCTGCATACGGTATGTGAGTTTATGCGTATACAGTGTGCACAGTGTATGTGAGTGCAAGCATATACACAGTGTGTGATGTCTGCATGTGTGAGTTTATGCATAGTGTTCTGTGGTGTCTGCACACATGAGTGTATGCAAACACAATGTGCACAGGATTTGACAGTCGCACGTGTGAGTGTATAAAAATGCCAAGTGCCCAGAGTAGTTGTAAGTACCTACAGAACCAGTTCCTGGTCAAACTTTGTTCAAGGCGATCGTATCTAAATTTTGATTTTACAAGTGACTGAACCAAGCTCTAATCCAAGGTCCAGCGGCTAATTCTTGGTCAAAAGCGACAACAAACTCATTTCTTCACAATATGTAGCAGTGAAAATTGCAACACAAATTGTATCAATGCATGCGGACGTGCTTAACGCAACAGAGATTTCGGTTGCTGACTTAAATCAAGGTTTTTGCCACTGCAGAAATGTTCAAATGGACTGTAAGCAATATTGCGTTAATTGTGAAAGGCTCTGTTGTGGAAAACAACTGATAGTGCGATGAATATTTCAGTTGCGTATTCATGTGCTATTTGGAAGACGTGACTCTCAATGACGGCAGCATTGAAGCACCATACTTTGGAACCAAGTCCTTCTTCCAGTCCTTCCACAACGCTTTAAATCAAATTACCAACGTTGAAGGTGAAGTGCTGTACCCGTTTGATGAAGCAAGATGCTAGATTTTATCTTACATTTTATAGGCAGCGGTCACATTAAGTTTTTTTGGTGGTTGAGAACTTGTTGTGACGCAAGCTGTTTTTTGAGGTGGGCACGCACTGATAAACAATCAGTTGACTATTCAGAACGGACAACACTTTGTTGTATTCAAGGCGAACGTCGTTTTATTGCAGACAAACATGAAAAGTTAAAAAAAAATTTGGCGTTTGAAATGGTAGGTTGGCTGTGAGAAGTTGTGAAAGAATTCGTACAGAAGAGGAAGGACGCCACCGAAGATTGTGTTCGATCTTCGTTTTGCTTGTATGTCCTTCGCTCGTGAAATGGTTTAAGGAGAATTTTACTGAACGAAAAACTCAACCTGTTTTAGCCAAGAAATGAGTATATAAAGCATGGTCACGCTTGGTAAATTTTTGACTCTTCTTTTTCAATGCTTGGAACAGCTGGCCCGTACAATAAGGTCCACTACTCTCGAGACGACGTAGCTGGTCAAAGGTCAACCAACCACGAGCCATTCTCGGAAATTTCAGAAACAGACGATTACAACTTTTTCACCGCCGACGAAGATGCTCATTATCCAGAAGAACAACCAAGCAGGTTTGTTCAGAGAACAAACCTAACTAAAAGTTTTTCCAAACGAAGCTTCAAAATAATCCTCTTTCACTTTTGATGGTCAGAAATCGCGATAGAATGCCCTAAACGTTTCTATGTACACGCTGTATTTAAATTAGCTTTACGATGGTTTGGTTGTGCGTAAAACCAAAAAAGATTAGAATAAAAAGTCGGGTAAGCGTCTTGTATTCAGCCACAGAAACAGAGTAATTAAGAAAGAGAATTAGGCTATGAGTAAAGCTGCGCTTTGGTTATTTTTTCTTGAAAAAGGAAAGTTGGAAATTCAGAAAACAACCCGGTTTTTCGGGTTTCTTGTTGTAATCTTCGCAGTCGTTAGGATAGCCACAGCTATTACTGTATATCAGACAAGAAGAACATATTGGGTTCCACAGTAGTTGACTGAGATTAGAAATTGTTCATGCCGAACTAGAAATGAGAAAGCCAAGAATTTTTTAGAGCAGGGGTCGACAACCTTTTTCGCACAGCGGACCTGTTTTAGCCTGGCATTATTTTGCGGACTGTCCATCAATAAAGTATGAATGTCTGGCACATGCAAATTTATTAAAACTCGCAAGTCATCGTGATACTGGTTCAGTGATAGATGTGGGCTTTCTTTGCCGCAGTAACATGCTCCGACCTGTAGAGATTTTGGTATTCAATGACCCCCGTAGTGTGTTCCTTATGTTAGTCGTTCCAGTCATTTCTGGACCAATTTTCACCTTGGACCAATTTCACAGCCTAGTAACAATTTCGTCACGGACCGGTACCAGGCCGCGGCCCGGTGTTTCTTGATCCCTGGTTTAGAGAACTGAGTATTGAACTTTCCGTCCTGCTTCGTGTAACACTTAAACAGGTACTTGTTTCCCAGAGCGAACTGTTGCGATTTACCTTCGCCTTGACTTTTACTGGTTGGTCCACGATGCCATTTCAAGTAGTGCACGAGTTTAGGTGAAAGTCCAACTGAAAATGACCTTGTAAAGAGTGCGGAGTATTTTTTAAAAATATTTTCTGGGACAATCTGCTTCGTCTCTTCTTTGCGTTTACTTTTTACCTTCGTTCTTCAGTTGGAATAATTCTCAAGTTTGTCCTTTTTTGGGTAGTGTTTGCTCAGCAGCTGCAATTTTGAAACACGTCAGAGAAGAGTGTCATTTTTCTTAATGCATTTCTGTTCTTGTTTGAAAATGTAGAAGTGGCAATTTCAACAAACAAAACTATTCTGAAACTGTTCACTCACTAGTTTAGGTTTTAAATCAAGAAAGTACAGTAAGATGGCAGTTCCCGTCATGAGAGATTAGGAAACGTCCTACTGAAACCACTGCGAAAACCAACGTGAGCTCAGAAGCAGTGGCAGACTTTTTAGTGCACTTCAAACATGGCGTTGCTTATGCAACCAAAATTGACTCATGGCCCACTTGGTTGTTGTAAACTGCAAAATTGTCGCTACGTTTCGTCCTTGAGGACGTTGGCACAGACATGGGCCGTTAGGTTGGGAATGTAAAGAACACGTATGCTTCATAGTTGTTGTATCCAACTATAGTGTTAATTTGAAACGTTGATGGCCCGATGACTTAAATCTTCGCTGATTCGTCAAACGCATAGAAACGCGAACCTTGCTTTGCATTCCTTAATGTGGAACGAAGACGTTCGGGAAGAACTGGTGAGCTTATAGGGAGGTATGTGTTTACGAGTAGATTGCCTAAGTGAACAGGAGTTCAACGTATTTTTTGTTGTGAATAAAATGAGTGTATTTGATTGAAGGATTCGGTGAAAAGTTGTGTGCTGAGAGTAGCACGGACAAAGTTCCACTGAGTTCCAAGTGCAGAGTGTCAAAAATTCCGTGAAAAGTTTTACGTTCATTTGCATCTTATAACAGTAAAAAGTGTACGTTTTCAGGTCAACACGTTTATCCACTTGAAGTCTAAGGAATAAATTCAGGTTGTCTTGTAAAGTCCTTGTGGTAAGTCTTTAAATTCGTTCAACCAATTGGGCTGTGCTTCATAGGGATTATGCTGTAGGTTGCAAATTTCAAAAACTTGCACACAACGAATTTTGTTTCATTAAAGTCACTTTCTTTCAAGCACATTTTAGTTTCAATCAAATGTGGTTTCTCCTCTAAACCGAGAGGCGGTTCTGCGGATAGCGAGCACTACTCACAAACATTTTTTCTCTTTATTTCTTCACAGTCATATGTGAAAATAGTACGCTACTTATCGACATTTTCCATAAAATTTCCTCCTCCCTTGCTCCTCGTTTGCTTCTTTTAATGTCGGATCAACTGGAAACTCCACTTGTTGGTACGAACTCTTGACAGCTGCAAAATTTCAGGAACTGATGAAAATCAGGGGAATGAATGTTTAATTCGTAAGATTTAGACCAGTGATTCTCAGCGTATGGTCCAGGTGGACCACAGGTGGCCATTCCCACGCGTTTCCGCCCCACTACACCCCTGCCCTTGAGTTCGCTGACCTAAGTACAATTTTGAATAGTTGTCCATGAGGTGTCAGCATAGCAAAGTGGGCCATCGGATATTTTTTCAAAAGATGGGCCATTGGCCAAAAAGGTCGAGAACCACTCATTTTTAGATGACACGAAATTGTCCTCTTCCGTAAGCTATCCTACAACCACTCTGATTTTTGTCAGTGTTTTGATGTGTTGTGGAAACTCCTCCCAAACTTTAAGCGAAATGTTACCGATGGCCATTTCAGCAGCGGTCAAGGCCTAACGTACCAAATTTGTTTGGTTACAAACTTACATGCTGATTCCTTGTCATCTTGCATACTTTTTGCGGATTTCTTCTCAGTCAGCCTCCTCCGCGACCAGCCCCGCCTCATCGAAGCGTCCCGCAGCAGCCCAGGACACCTACACCAGCACAGGATGCGTCCACCTACCAGCCTTCTGATTGGAACGTTTCCGATTATTACGACTCGCAGGTGACACTGATGTGTATTTTTCTATAGATATCGGCGCAACCTTTGTTGCTTGGAATTGCTTGAAAATGATCTGTTGTTTAGTTTTCTTACGTTTTGCAAAAAAACACGCTTGGTATGGTTTCACTGCTTTTTTCTTGCCCAACTCAAATAATGGAGTTGAGCGCCTACACAGACACCGGGCCCGTGCGTCAAGATTATAATATAGCTTGTTTCAGAGTAAGCAGGGATTAGCAAAGGAGCAGAGCTGCTGTACCGACAATTTAAACTGGTTCAGCACGACACATTTTCCACAATTAACTAGCATAGTGGTTCTCAAACTTTCATGAACCGTGGCCCCTTTCTGAGTTTAACTGGCGAATACTTAATATGTCGTGACACTTGGGTTATGCAATGTAACGGCAAAGCTACCTAGTGAAGGCCTCTGCTCTTAGCTCCCAAAGGACCGATCCGTGACCCCCAAGGGGGGCCGAGCGCCCCGTCTGAGAAATCCTGAAATTTTACACGACACGACCATTTGATCATGATGAGTTTTTGTGGCAGAAACAGTCTTCCTAACCTTGCTCTTGAATGTCATTTACTTCGTGTAATCTATAATCAGCATTTTTCAAACTTTCACAT
>JGI24158J21664_10001110_pt1 | contig 28896 bp, 9 predicted proteins | sample Ectturendosymbi3_FD_21664 | JGI IMG/M metagenome (IMG submission 21664) | reverse complement strand
GAAATGTTGCGAAGAGAACTTTTGTCTGTGTGTCAGGCTTATGCAGAATCACATGGAAATATTTTCAACTGCAGCAAAACTGTTTGTATGACGTTTAGGGATAAGAGTGCAAAAAGCACAGTCACCCCATTACTGATACATGGGTGGTAAAAATCTAGTATTTGTTAACCACCACAAATATCTGGGAGCTGTACTGGATACTGAGCTCTCAGATGAAAAAGACATTCAGAGACAATTGCGATAAAAATATTGTGCAGTAAACAAGCTGCGAGCCTCTTTTTCCCGATGCTCAAATGCAGTTAAAAACGGAATTTTTTGTTCCTTTTGTACGCCCATGCATGCATCACAATTATGGTGGAATTTCAGAAAGTCATGCATGCAAAGATTGTGTGTGGCCTATAATTTTGGATGCAGAGCTCTATACAACCTGCCCTGGAAAGCGAGTGTTACCGGGGTTTTCCGGAAAGCCTCCCAGTCTTTAGTGCGCACATGGGCGCTTATTTTAGGTGGGCGTTTATATGGTGCTAATATTTGCGTTGAATACTACCGTACCGGTATTTGTGCCTGTCACCTTCCACATTACGTTCAAGGTAATATCGTACTGAGTTTGAATACTATTTGTAGTTGTCACCTTACACCAGTGGTCGGTAAACGATTTGTGAAATTGAGAGTAACCAAGCAAATGAGAACACTAAACTTAACAATGCAATAGTAATGCAGCAATAAGCCAAAAGGAAAATTCTTCGCCCCACCTGCTACTGCGGTATAACAGCCCGGGCGATTATTTGGTTCACTTCTTATTTTCCCAATTTGTCTTTTTTCCAATTAACGGTCCAGGGCGGACTTCCGGAAAATCCCGGTAGTAGTCATGACTCATCAGGTTCAATGCAACATTCCTACATTTGAGGCATTATTACGAAAAAACATGCACTTGTTTCTCGAAAGATGCAGAAGGTCTAATAACGTAATCGTTGCCTGCTTTGACGCAGTCAGATTGTTTATATTCTTCCTTGTTCTTTGAACACTACATCCGCATTTTGCTTTGTGATAGTTCTCGGGTATTGCAGTGTTTGTTCGTCTGAGGGTGTGCATGTCACAATGCATTCGTGCTTTACATGGGCTTGACCAGTTTAGGAATTATTGTCCCACTCTGCAGAAGTGCTGTACCAAGTGAACAAATAGTGTTAAGAATGCGTCTGTAAACGTGAGGCTCGGCCTCCAACGCCGTTACAAAACGTTATGTCAAGTAAGTTTCTGTAGTCCAGTGTCAAGCGAAATTTCTGACTTCTGCGAAATTTCTGACCTATTATTTTTTGTCTGTTATTTTGCTTCTCAGAGTAAAGGAATAAACTTGGGCGATTACTTTTTTGATGTATGTTGTGCAAACTAAAACTTTTTGGTTAGATGTGAGATACCCACAACAAGCTACAGTACGGGAATAAAGTAAAATCAGTGAAAAATGTTGGACTTAATCTTAGACTTCAATTATTTTTCTTTTTCTGACTGTAACATAAACCCTAACCCGACACACTTAGCTAAACACCAATCCTAAGCCCAAATCATCAGTTTTCTCAGCGTATTTGATATGTTGAATGTGGCTCTATGCATCCGCATATGGCGTGAAGCCAGAAATTGCGCAAGTGAGAAATTTCGCTTGACACCGGTGATTCAGCCTCCAACGCTGTTGTAAAACGTTCTGTTTTTTCTGTTTTTAGTAACCAGCGTTGTGCAGAATGTGTGCGTTTGTACTGTGGACTTCGTGTCTGCGGGCAAAAATACATTATTATTATATGTGCCCGTTTGCGAAAAAGTTGTACCACGGTTGAATAATCACGATGACGTCATCGAATGAAATTTCATGAAAATTGCCCCCCCCCGAATAGAAGAGCTGGTTGCGCCCCTGCCCTCTAGATTTGGGGTGGGGTCTCATGTTAAGCTCTTCGAAAACAAGAAATTAATATTTGTCAATGTGACTGCGCTTCGATAAACGAGCCTGTCATAACACGAGCGGACGTATGGACAATTTCCTGTAGAACAGCTAGAGGAAGAAAAGGCGGGGTGCTTGGCAGAAAGTTGTTGCCAGATACCTAACATCAGCAAAATCAGTTTGCAAAACAACCTCAAGAATGCACTGCATGTGTCGCGAACATGCAACAAAACTTTAAGTTAGTAACTTGAGTGTTGAGACGTGAGATGACCAGCGTATTGGTTTAATTTGGAACGTGCGTAAGGTATAGCGCCAGGATTTTACTTCTGTCTTCAATAGTACTGTTGCAGAATCTTTTTGATGTGAACATGCAATCGTAGATTGGATTGTCATTTCAGAACTACGACTGGATATTTTGTAACTATTCGACTGAACCAGACGCGCAACCAGGGGGGGTTTCGTCTACCTCGTAAACATTGTTTAGCAATTTTGACATTTTCCGAAACGTTCAAAGAATAAAGATGAAATTTTATATTCTAATAACTTTTAAGGAAAGTCTTTTTTTCATTTTTCTTTGACCCGCTAGTTAATTATCTCCTTACAAGATTTATCTTGAGACAGGCCATCTGATCGTACATTTCGTGAATGATTGGTGTTTAACCACAAACATGCTGGAATTGCCAAACTTGGGAGATAGTTTGAAATGCTGGTGTTCCTAAGGCATTTTTTAACTTTTTGTTCGTGTGACATTTTTTTGTGAGACAGACCTCAATTTGGCTTCATGAAACTTTAACATTAGGGTACTGTTGAACCGTGCAAACTGCTGAAAGTTTCAAAGTAATAAGAGAAATCTTGACACGTTGGTTGTTATTGAAAAGGTTTGTGGTCACGTCAAAACGCTTGTTCTTCTGCAATCTTTTGATTATTTTTGTTAGGAGTAAAACGGATCAACATTATAAACGCAGTACATTTCTCAACAGAATGTTGTTTAGTTGCATTTACGGTTCGAAACCTGATAGTTTTTAATTAAATTTAGCGTGAGGACTGTTTCATGTTTCATGTCATCCTGGGTTGGCACCACCAGTAGTAAAGTGTCATATGAGTGCTTGTCAAGTGTTGAACGCACCAGCCTACTACGCTACTTTGGCTCCAAATGACGCTTACCAGACACTAACGTTTGCAACTGGCGCAAGCCCTGAAAGCTCATAGCCTTAAAATTACTTCTAAAAACTTTTACACAACTCTTGGATTCCAGAAAAACACACCCGATCCATTATGCGCCAAAGACACAAATCCGAAATGGCAATATTCAAAGATCCCCACACCGTTGACATAGGTTATCTCTCAAGCTTGGGATCTTCATTTGCAGTAGAAATTCGAACACATGCTGGAAGAATAGGGCTAGAACGAATTTTCTGTAGTAAGACGAAAAGTTAGGCAGGTTTACTGTTGTAGTTGCCTATACATCTGCCACACTAAAGCTATGACTTCACTAGTTGAGAGTACGGCACCAGGTGTTCGCATTAGGCTAGTAATTTTTATTTTGTCCTGATCGTTCGGTCTGCATCTTGATTAAAACTGAAAAGTTCTCGTTTTCGGAAATGTTGCGAAGAGAACTTTATCTGTGACCGTTTGCGAAACATTTGTACCATAAGCACGATGATATCGAACAAAATTTTATGAAAATAAAAATCCCCCCCACGGAAATGAAGAGCTTGTTGGTCCCCTGGACTGAACTAAAATCACTGGCTAATTTCAGATAAATTTACCCCAAAATTTCACACGGTGTTGAACGTTTACTCTACACTTGTGCTATCCTTTAACACAATAGATCAGTAGTAGAGTGTTGCAGTCTCCAATGGAAAAGTAGGTGGTTTGCCTGCGGTTACTTGAACTCAAAGAATGTACGTCAGATTTGGAAAGTGGCGACTGTGTTGGAGAAATTGCTACAAAAAATGCAGCGTGTTATTACCTTCTTTGCTTTTGCAACTTCATGAGAGCAGCACATAAGTTACAGCGTTTGATTTATTCCTTTGAAAAATAAGTTTTGCTCATCATAAAAAGCTGAAGGTGTTTTTAATCTGGAAGACAAAAAACGAAAGGTAATTTTTCGTGAAATACGTAGGATTTACAAATAGCATGCATTTAAAGTAAACGACTCCTCAATGCAGCATGTCAAACTGTTTCAATGCAAAATATTGTGAAAATACCAGATACATTTTCTGAAATAAATAAAACAGATTATAGTGCTTTTGCATATGTAAATATTTCGCACAGGCGTTGTACATAGTCAAGTAGTACCGTGAGCGTAAATGGGCATGAAACACCCGCAGTTCGCAAAAAAACATTAATGTGCAAGTTACTGCGATTACTACTTGAGAAACAAGTCCGCATGACTATGCAGATGACTGGCAATCACAATTTTGCCCTTACAACCGGCAATGACAAACGGAGCAGGTTTAACCACCCATTGTGAACTTAAGCGAAAAAGTTCAAGCAAAGAAATTCACTACTGGCATATTTTTTACTGAACTTTTGGAAACACAAGTGTGAAAGTTTTAATCGATTGCAAATAAAATTGGTCAATGTAGAGTTTGGGGTTGCCAGCGTAAAAATTGCTTCTGAAGAAGGTCGTTGTTGCATGTAGAATTGCTAAGTTTCCCCAAACGCCACTAACAACCAGGCAGCTTAGGGGGCGAATGAGCATTTTTCTGTCTCGAAACAAAAACTGCCTGACATTTTAAATTTCCAAGCCGAAGCAATGTTTTGGACCTCATCTTTTCTGAAATTCGTTTCACAAAATTTTCTGGTGCACAAATCTTACTTTACAAAAAGCAGCAGCAAATGCTTCGACAATGACACGATAGCAGAAAAGAGCCAGCGTTCTGGTCCCTGCGGCAGCAACACAAAAACTCGATCAAATGAGGTCAGCACACCAAATGTGTGCGCGTGCATGTCTCGCAAACGCACGTGAAATTTCTTTGACGAAAGGGGTTGACGCAAAGAAGCACATACAGTAGCATAATCACTATGTCTGAAATGTCACTTCGTGAAACGAACGGCCGCATCCACTATTGTACAACTTAATTGCTGTCGTTTGAGCCAGTTGTTGAATATCACTGCTTGGCCACGCTACGTTTACAAGCAGTTGCTGAACAGCAATTTGATTGTCTCGCAATTCAGAATCGTCAGGCCATGCTCTCCATAACAGGGTCGATGGATTGGACAATGAAAGAAAACATGGCCAACGATTTGTTGCTGTGCACCACATTCACAAGCCGCAGAAGGGGCCACACCCATTTGTGTAAGCTTTTGCGGAAACGTTCCACGCAAGTGCGGAGGCAGTTAGGCGCAACTAACGCTCTTCGTGACAAGGCTTTTTTTCAGCATAGTTAAAGCCGACCTCGGGGATAAAAGTTTGGAGTCTAGTAGCGTTTTCCAACCACACTTTTCCACCGGTGATCCCCCCAAAGAGGCGGACTCCTATGTTGTTGTCGTCAGGTCAACCAATGGGTTGTTGAGCGGCCGGTACAAATAGGTGTTTTGATTTGAGATGCTGTGCGTTCCAATCCAGTAAACAGGTGAGTGCTGAGTAAACCTGGGAGGCTTGCCTGACACTTTGGGATGACGAGACGATCGAATTGCTGCTCAGCAACTGCCCTGAGTTTTAGTGCGGCCTAGCATTAGATAAGAAGTAGCTTAAACTCGGTGCGTCTTGTCCAGTGCTACTCCGAGCAATGGCGATTCTAGATGGAAAAAGTGGGGGCTACTGCGAAGGAAAGGAAAAAAGTAGGGGTGCTAACATAAATGTCTCTCTGGCATGGTGACTTTTCGTTGTAATAAATATTGATTTGCTGTGATTCCCAACATAGGTTTGTGAAAATCGTCACAACCATCGCCAGAAAGTTTTCAATAGGGGCTTTACGTTTGTGCAGGGTTGCTTGACATTCCAAAAATTGACAAAAAATCTACTGATTTACAGTGTTTCATATTTCAATCTAGGTGTCTTGGGGCTTTGTTTTGGGGGGCTAAGCCCACCAAAGCCCCCTGTGACGACGGGACTTAATATCGTTCAATATGACCTAGCGTTATCATTCACGAGAGACCTAGGCACCACTAGATACATTCGCACACTTGCACTGCTATGTCGAATATTCTGTGCTAAATATGCAACTTCCACAGCACTACACTCTGACTCTACACATGCAAAACGAAACACCATTTCCAGTACACAGTTGTGCCGGTGCCGGCCCCACATGAACGAAAACAATTCCCATGAAAGCGAAATGGTTCCAATAGCGAATGCTATCTTGACACAGAGACAAGTAGGCTGTTGATAGTCAACTAGTTTCGTCAAACTATGCTTACTACAAAGCAAGTTTTTTAATAAACCATCTGCCAACAGATTAGTGACTATGACCAATCAGTGTTTGTGATAGCTTATAACCACTTTGTGATGTAACAATAACAAAGTTACGCAACTGCTATCACAAGTGTAATACCATGTGCAGTGTGGGTTGGGTAAGGACCTTCCAATGCACTATGCAGTTGACAACAGCGAGGTTTCGGCACCAGACGATCAGTAGCACCTAAACTAGTAAAGCCGCGCCGCAGATATCAGCGTTTTGGGCGTGTACCTGATAGCAAGATGTAACAGCAGGCATAAAACTTGCCCAGGAGATATTCCTAACAAAGTCGTTCATTTTAATATTCATACTAAATTTTTCTCTGACTGATTCTCAAAAGCTGACTTTTAAACCCTGCGTTAATTTATGACAGGGATTCCCAACCGGGTCCAGGCGTTCCACCTATCCACAGAGAGTTCTATAAATCGTTGATAAAACGTTCACTGACTTATATGCAAGTTTTGACTAGTTCTTCATGAGGTGTCAGCAAAGCAAAGTGGCCCATCGGATACTTTTGGAAAAGATGGTCCATGGGCCAAAAAAAGATCGAGAACCATTTATGACTCTCTTGTCATCAGCAAAACATGCACCACTTCAAATAAACCAAAAGAAACAATTAGAGTTAGACAACCAGACAATGAGCAATACGATTCTCACACAAATCCCTGCACCGCCTACGTCAGATTTTCATATCAACATTAACTCAGTCTCAATGTAGCTTAATCCTATCATGTCGACTGTCAAAATCATCGACGAAGCCATCTAAATCTATTTTTTAGCTCGTACCCTTTCAATTGAAAGTAGAACATTGCTCAATCAATCTTTGACTAGTCATGGAATTTCTGAGAAATTGTTTCACTAATTTCATTTCTAAAAAAATTTATCTCGCATGAAGCGCTGGTGACCGGAAGAGTTACAGCTATTAGTAACAGCTTGTATTAATAATCAAACGCACCTTTGTAAGGAGCTACAAATGAAGTAAATTGTTCGAGCGATGTTGGCAGCTGCGACTCTCTTCGAAGCAAATTCTTTGCCAGAGTTTGATGTTTTAAATCATTTTCACTACTTGAATATGCATTCGCGAATATTTTCAAGTGTTCTTCTGACAGAAATGTTTGACCTCCGGGCAGAGGCGCAACCAGCTCTTCATTTCGGGGGGGGGGGGAATTTTCATGAAATTTCATTCGATGACGTCATCGTGCTTATTCGACCGTGGTACAACTTTTCGCAAACGGTCACGGATAAACTCTCTTCGCAGCATTTCTGAAAATGAGAACTTTTCAGTTTTATCAAGATACAGACCGAACGATCAGGACAGAGTAAAAATTGGGAGTCTTATACAAACACCTGGTTTCGTACTCAACTACTGCAGTCATGGCTTTGGTGTGCCAGATGTATAGGCTACTAGTAAACCTGCCCAACTTCTCGTCTTGTTTTAGCAAATCCATTATCTAGATCAGAGGTGGGGAACCTGTGGCCCACGCGAACATTTGATATGGTCCGCGTCATGATTTTCGTTACAAAATCGCTTCAAAACAAACATCGCTTCAAAAACAAGTTAGAGTACAACATCGCTTCAAATTGAAGCTCCATGATAAGCAGGTACAGTAGAATTTGCCTAAATCGTCACCTCAAGGGGATTAGAAAAAAATGGCGAATTAGGCGAAGTGTCGAATTTTCCAATAGGTGCAAACTCTACCATAGAAGCTCGCATCTTTGTCATAGCAGCTCGTATGCATAGTGCTCTTATTTGCTGTAAAATACAAGTTTATGACGTTATGGTTGAATACAACAATTAATTCCGCTACTCTATCTGGACTCCTCCATATCATATAGCACCTTTTAAATATTTAACAAACTTTAAAGATTTCCGGCGTTCTCTATATGTGGAGTTGGGTCGCGCTTCGCACCACGTGTATAAACTTGATAAACAAATCGCGAGGTGCATCAAATCTCAGATAAAGATCTTTAATTTGTTTGAATTCCCACACTTACTAGCTGCTCAGACATCAAAAGCGAAACTGTAAGTGACGTATTAGCCGAACAAAACGCTTCCAAGGGATAGAAAGAGATGATGAATCGGGCAAATTGACGAATTAGACTAGGGTCTCAAACACCCTGCCGCATGCGTCCCGCGAGGGCGTTTTGTGCGACCTGCGATGTTTTTAGGTAATTTTCAAATAATTAACATTTACGTTGCCAAGTGCCTTGAAAAAAAGTGCAGCGAAATAACTGAATCAAAACTGAATGACTCCCAGTACGGTTTTCGTTCCGGTCGTTACACTACAGAACAAATTTTCACTCTCCAGCAAATTTTTGTGAAATCTTGGGAGTGTGGCAAAGATGTGTACGCATGCTTTGTCGACATCATCGAGAAAGCATGCTACCGGGTTCCTCGTGAAATGCTTTGGGATCCCCAAAGCTTTTCACGCTTTGGGGTCAAGATACTGCATTCCTGCTCAGATGTCTGTGTCCACGTCAGGAGAGTTAAATCACGACCATTAACCGTTGGTGTTGGTCACCGACAAGGGTCTGTGCTGTCACTACTCGTTTTCATAGTCTTCGTGCTTTGAGCAGACAGTTACAGCCGAGTCGACGAGGGTGTCATAGTTAGGAGCTGCCAGATCAACCGCTTAATTTTTGCAGACGATTTGGTACTACTAGCATCTTTTCAACAGGGCCTTCAGTACACACTTGATTAATTTTTTGCTTCGTGGGAGTGAGCCGGAACGAAAATTCGCACTAAAAATACCCGGTATGATGTCTCTCTAGAAATCCAAGGCAACAGGGTTTCTGAATTATCGTTTGAAATTTTGCTGGCTGGAAGTGTTTTGCTGGAAATGTCAATCAAACGAACTTTAACGTGAAATTAAGCACAAAACCGGGAAGGGCTAAGCAGGGCCAGCCAAAAATCTGGGGGGGCATGGCCCACCCAGGCCCTTCTTAGAACCGCCACTGACTCCGATATATTTGGGCTCGGGCCAAAATTATAGGGTTTCTTTANTGAAGTTGATTTTCAGCTTAGGCGTTGAATCTTTCTTGTTTAGATGGAAGATTGACCACACTGTTTGTGTAGTGCTGAACTTCAACTTCCAGTTCTGGTGGTATTTACCTATAGTGGCCATGTTCTTGCTGAGCTATCTTTCCACTGCTTTCCCGTCTCCAATAGCTGCATGACTGCTGGATCGCCAGCGTATGCATGCTGTTTGTAGAAGATGACTGGGCAAATCAGAGGCGTAGATGTTAAAAAGAAGGGGTTCTAAGACGGAGCCCTGTGGGACTGCTTTTCGAAGCATCCTAACCTACCTTGTTTGTTGTTACCGGTGGTAACGGTGAAGGTGCGAGTTCCAACCAACTAGCTCCATTATCATGCGAACCGTGTGTTTCTCAGGTACCAATCACAATAGCTTGCAGGGTAGGCCGTGATGCCATGCATTGTGTGAGATCGACAAACACAGCTTAGGGCATGTATTTATTAATGGTATTTATGCTTTCTTCGTAGAAAACACTGTGTAATCATGTTTTACATCACTCTTATCTGACATTACTGCCACAATGGTTTCAGTGAACGTGAAAACTACACTTTGCTTTACACTTGCTGTACTTTGTTTGTCTTCAAATATCAAAGGTATATTACATTTTCGATTGAAGATTTCCTAATGCATTTGAAAATATAAAAGTAAAAGCAGTTTCATAATGCTTTGTTTCAGCAAAAACATTTTCAGTGTCGTTTTATTTTCATTTCGCGTTTCGTGCAAGTTGCATGTGTCACTTTTGTGGGCTTATTTGAAAAGTTTATTTCAAAATCATAGTTCACGTGTCACCGCAACAGCTTTTTAATTGAAACATTATTTAAAAAGAGTTTTAAAATATTAAATGAAGGCCATTGACATCAATTCAACCCATTTAAAAATTTGTGTCAACTGCAGTTTGCTTACATTAACTGACCGACAGCTTTAAATATTTGAAACTGTCAGTTTTGCAAGGGTCTGCTTTTATCTAACATTTNTGTTTTAAATGGAACTGCATTTTACCTTGTTGCGAAATATTTTTCAAGAAACATATATAATTGATTGCAGAAAAAGCAACGAAACTTTTGGGGACGATTAGTTCGAGACCAACGTTTCCTTATTTAAACACAGGGGTATGCTAGTCCTGTCTAGAAAACTTGAAACAACTGATTACATGACGACTTCCAGTCAAATTTCGACAGCTTACCATTCAATGCTTCCTACCCGGTATGACAGTAGTCTTTTAAGGAATCAACACGTCTTGCGGTTTTTACTATAATTTTCTCTAGAAGCTCCTGTGCAGTAAGTTTGGAAAGAAGAATAGCATTAACTAAATTCGATATTAGAATCCCTGAACACCTGTACGCGCGGTTTGTGAATACAAGGAAAATTAGAAACATATGCAACAGCAGTTACTTAGCACAGGTATGTTATTTTAATATATTCCTAAATTTGGTTGTAGGTCTTGTTTTCATAAACACGAACAAAACCTGTTATTTGCAATGCCAACTGAAAATAAGGTGGCTACCAACCCAACTTGGGTGTAGGCGCTCTATAATGGCAATGCGCTTAACACCTGCCAAATCACTTAACAACTGCCAATGCGACGTGACAACAATTTTCCCTGTAGACCAGTGGTCTTCAACCTTTTTCGTTCAATTGCCCCTGCTACAGGAACTTTACTTAAAAATCGCCCCCCACTAATGAGTTTAGTGTTGTTTAAAATATTATTTTATTTTGAAAATAATTCAATGCCAATGAAATAAAATGGGCATCTATTTACTAAAAAAAAAACGAACAACCAAAACGAATCCAATTGCATTTTGAGATAAAATGCTTTTCATTTCCTACGGTACTTGGTTCCAAGTACAGCGTAAAGTGCCCCTGTCTTTTTATCTGTAAGTTTTTTTGAATAGTTTGCAAGTTGGTCAGCTTAAGTCGTATGGCATTTTCACCGGTCTTTTTCATGTCGAAACGACTGCGGTATTTATTACGCACGTGCAGTATTTGATTGAAACCTTGCTCAGCAACATGGGAAACTCCAGTAGTAATAATAGCTGAACTTTTCTCCAAACGTCCGGAAAACGCTCACCGCATTTGATCCAAAAGTCGGACTATCCGCGTAAATAAAATATGGCACGGGCTTCATCATCGCTTCGGAAGTCGATGAAATTTTCCTGTTTGTGGACTCATATTCGCTTTAACTGGTAAAAAGGTACTTCATCCAGTCACTTTCTAAGCAATCCAACTTTCGGCGTTTTCTCCACAACAGCACGACTTCTTAGCAAGCCTCAAACCACAGTGGCGAAAACGATTTGTTGGAATTCTTATTTTAGCGAAGGTGGGGATGGTTAGACTTGCTAGTTTCAGTTGTCCCTTTCCTAGCCTACTGTACTGGTATACTCTGTCATTAGTCAGATGAATGCAATGCAGCTATATCCACGAGCACAGCAAAACAAACGAACTGACTGAAAAACACCCATAAGCACGTTTTATAACGTACGGCTAACTAATCATTAATTTTACTAACTTCACTATTTTTACTTGCCACGTAAATCGTCTCGCAACGGTCATATTTTACATATTTTCAAATAGAATGCACTTACTTCCATTGTTTTACTCAAGTTATAAACCAAAGTTTATAAAGCACATGATAACGGACTGTGATACGCTTTGCATACGAAACAATGTTTGGGCAATGCTGTACCGGAAACTTTATGAAGTCTTGTTTCAAGGCAATCTTGCTAATGAAAAGACATGCAGTTGGAGAGATTTGTGACAGTACAGGGAGAAAAACAATTCGGATAAACTTAATCACAACTCTTAACCGCAGCGAAAGTCGATGAGATGATTGAGTGGCAGCAGTGTTATGGTTGTCGGACCACTTTCAGTATCTTCAAAGAAACTGAAGTTTTTCTTCTTCAATAAATGGAGTTTGACCGATTAAATATTTACCGATAGCTGTAGCAGTACTGCTCTCTTTCAACCAATCAAAGTATCATAAAACGAACTAAAGCATGATATTATATACGAAAAAAGCCAAAATTCCGCGCGTGATGATACGCATACAGGCTTGCAAATGTTAATGCTTGATGTTCCTTATTTCACGCTGCTCAAATTACTGACACATACAATTTGACGCTGACGCTGCTCGTTTGTTGACCCATATGCAACGATTGGGTCAACAAACTACCAAAACTAATCACTGCAACAGTTTCTCCACTATTTTATCTTATTTTGAACCTTAGGCTTAACAATATACCTGGATATTCGTCAGAACCGCAGTACTGGGCTCCCAACCAGTAACACTTTTCGTAGCCTTGGATAGTTAGTGCAGTGAAGTGTTACATAGGACAATGTTAGTTTGATGGTTACATCACCAGTCCTATATCTTGTGCTTTATAACCTTTGTTACGAACCACGCGGAGTCAAAAGTGCATCAAATGATTTGGTTCCAAAGTGGCAGATATATTTTTTGCTATTGGAATCAATTCCGAATTTTAGTATATTCTAACCTGCTGAAATCGCCCCCCTGGAAGCAGAAATCGCTCCCAAAATCTGGTAAATCAAAAAAACGCCCCATAACGCATAAAATCGCTCCTTGGAGGGCGATTTCGCCCCCATTAAAGACCACTGCTGTAGACCTATCAAGCGCCTGGCTTTTATCAAGGTTGGGAAAACATTTTTTTTTGGCATCAACATACGAACTACTGCAGAGCAAGCAATTGTCTGCTTAAATGGAAAAATCTTATGAAATACGGGTAAAGTTTCTCTGTCATGCTCGGCTCCTTGCGGAACTGGGCAAAAAAGATAGATAGGCTACCGGTTGTCATTCAGCACTCCTACGCAACAGTTAGCAGATTGCAAATTTTTCCAAAAGAAAAAAAAACTTATAAATATTTATTAATTCGGCCATCAACTTTAAATCATGATAAAAAATCTTCGAAACTGTTGAGGACTGCTAACGAACAACCTGTTTGACAAGTTTTTTTAGGTATCCCAGCGTTTTCAGCTTTATTTTGCATGCAATTGTCTAGGGTTTGTCCAATAAACTCAACTCAATTCTGTGCAACACTAGTGGTGTAACCGTTGGAAGGTGCCTGGTTGTGAACACTGCACATCTTACGCCTAGGTGCGTTAGTGGATGCCTGTGCGAAGTTCACAAACACTTTTTGTATTATTTACGTGTTTAGTTCTAAAACATATTTCATATAGCAGGAGTAGCCAAAGAAACATAAGGGTACAAAATATTAGACACACGCAAGATGAGTAAGTGTTGGCTGGAACATGCAATCAATTCTGAAAAGAAACAAACGCTGAGCTGAAGCTAAAGCGCCAACAGCACACACTAGCCTACACTGGAATATCGTCGTACATAGCCGTTGCATCAATGGTATTGATCGATTATTGCGTATCACTCCCACAAACTCCAGGCGCTTTCTTTTACTCCCCACCACAAATTGTAAAACAACAGTAAGTGTCTAGATAAGTATTGGAAAAAATACTAAGACCAATTTTTATTGCAAGATAACACGTTTATTTAACAAATCAATCACCAAGGATGTAGTTTGAAAACTGCTGGTTTTGGCATTGTGTAAGATTGGTGATCTGTATGCTTAGGGTACTGTTTTTGCAGTGCCGCACTAAGATCCTTGCACTACTGCAAGAGCAAAGAATACTCAATTCGCAAGTTTCGATTTGAACTTACAGGAGTTTGCTACTTTAGGAGAACAAATCAAAATATTCAATTGCCAAATTCTTATAAATAGGACAATTACTCATAATTAGGCTAGAGATCTACATTTTTTCCAAAGCAATGTCCGGTAGGAATAATTTTTGTTAGTTAACCCTCTCCAGTTAACCATCGACGCTTTTGTTGAAATACTGGAGGATACAACGTAAATTTTAATCACCTTTCACGAGCAAGGTCGTCATCTCCAACTCTCTGTAATCTCAACATTGCTCTATCACAATGTTTTGCCTGTCATTGCAACTCAAACCTTGTCGGGCTTGTATGTTGCAAAAATCTGAAAATGCAACCAGGGGTAGAATGCAATTATAATAAACAATTTCCAGCCCAAACGCGTATATAGCTACTACCACGCAAGTTGGAAATAGAAAGAAATTTGTAATTGCCATAAATAACATATCTCGCGGAAACGTAAAAGTACAATAATTTACTCCTTATTCTACTTTCCAACTCATCCCTTCGACAATTTAGAATTATNAATTACTCCTGTATTGAGCAAAGTGGTTCCCAGTTGAGAAATACCGCTTTAGACATAGTAGGAAAAAAAACTTACAAAAAAACACCACTGATATGGGCAAATACTCACATTGGTGTATATTAGCCTTCAGCCGTTCCCAACTATTTTTGATGCACTCAACTCTTTATTCATTTTAAAATATTTCATTCATGCCTTATTACACAAATTCAACAGTGTGGCTGAATGGGTTAAAATGTCATTTTTGAGAGGACTCGTCAGTTCGCACGTTGTGGGTCAAACCATAATCCTGGTGGTGGCGCTGTTGCGTCCTTTCAACAATGAGCCATTATTGCACGATAATTAGCTCTGCGTGGTGGTGGATTCAAACAAACAGCAATTACTGGGAAAAAGTCAAAAAAAATCGCTCAGAAAACGTGGAATGCACAACTAACTAAGCAGGTATTTGATGATGAAGCCATCCAATAGATAGCGCCTCTGTTCATTTCCTGACAGGAAGATAAAAATAAAACAAAAGTATACTCAAAACATCTTGAAATACACCATAGTAAAAAAAGTTTGCGGTTCGTAGGCTAGTATTAACTACAACCTACAATTGGAAGAAGGTCTTTATTGACAAAAATAAATTGATCAATGAACGTTGGACAAAAACTCTTTGATGTCAAATAATGGCACTAAATCTTGTCGGTGAAAACGTGCGAGAGTCCACCAAAATACCTTACAAATATAATGTGAAATAACTAATTAAAAGAGCCAGTGTCAACTAAAAAAAGACGTACCACACTTGCAATGAACAGGTAATTCAACTATGAATTGGATACTCTCCCCAGACCTTATCCTGGTGTAGATGTAGGGCAAAATGCGATGGGTAATGTTGAAGGCAACGCCGAGACGTTCACAACNAAGCTGTGCATATTTTCACTGCAATCGACAGAAAAGGCATGAATTCTGTAATAGCGCTTAGTACACATGAAACTTAGTCCTGTACAAATCTAGCACTCTTTAATCAACCTTTATTGAATCCTCACGTGGTTGTTTGTTGACAATGCTTTCAAAACACCTAATGCTTTCAATTGTAACTTCAGAAGAATCAAATAAAAACCGTTCAAAGATGACAAGTATGAGCTAGTTGCACCGATGTTATGTAGCTCTTCAGTTTGTTCGTTTGCCCGCTGTTGTTGCTGCGCACTGTTCGTGAAATGCCCACCAATACTATGCAACATTGTACTTACGATGACTCCAACAACATTTATTTGTGCTGCTTTGAACAGATTTCAGAAGGAAGTATTCAGTCCTTGTATGAACTGGGAGAAGCAAAAAGTTGTGTGCATAACTACTGTAATGCTGGAAATACAATATTATAATAATTCGTCTTTTTCAAAGAACAAGAAAAAACACAATATTGTACCTTGCCCCAAAAAATGAGACCAGCTCAAACCAAAAAATTTTTTGAAAGTTGGTCTCCTTCCAATGCTTCATCCAATAATACTCTATAAAAAATCTGTGTAGGTCGCCAGGGACGCAGTAAGGTAATAGTCAGTGAGAGAGTTAGAAGAGAATGACGAGGCTGTTAGCTTGGTGGCTAATACTTCGTGACTTGATAGAGTTGAATGACTTGTGCCTGTACGCGAGCTATTTTATTGCCTTTTGTCGAGTTAATAATTTTTTTCGTAACTTATCCAACGTTTGGAATGAAAATACCACATCGACAGGCTTGAATGGGGATTTTGGTCTAAGTTCTGCCACAAGGATTTAGCTTTACATGTAAAATGGTTGAACAAATTGGCATTTGTTCTGTTTTTGGCTTGTTTGCTTTTGTCTATTGTTGGTATTCATCAGGCTTGCCTGCATATATTTGCAAAGCATTTTTCGATTGGCCATATTTTAGTAATTTATTTATCCAGAAAATCAAAAAGTTTACTCAACCGATCCTTTGGAGAAAATGCCTTGTGACAGTCTTCGAAAATCAAGTTTGTAACTGCAGTGACACAAATTCTAACACTGATGTAACTATTTAGTATAACAGGGCATTTGCCGATGTCACTTTATTTTGCTTCGGTGCTGGTAACTGCTTTTAAGCTTTTGAATTTTCTGATATTACTTCTTATAATATTTAGATGTTGTCATTTTCTTGCAGTTCCTCAGGAAGCTACGAAATTTATCTGTGAAGGAAACACGCGGGATATTTCGTGCCCTGGCGGGAATGTCATATCGGTGAATGAAGCATTTTATGGACGAATTCACAATAACAAGTAATAATTCATATCTTATGTCTGCGTGATAGCTAGAATTGTAATATTCTATATAGATTTAATACGTTTTTTTTCTTGAATCCGAATGCTATTCTACGATGGCCTTAGTGAAAGGATGCGCTTTATTTAGTAGTTTATAACTTTACTAATCAACATTCCGAATCGAGTATAACTTAGCGCACTCTTCCCAATGCAATCGTTATTTTCGTTTCAGAGCAGGGAGATACCAAATTGAACATGAAGTAGTCGCAAATTGAACATCATATAAATTCTTTTGTGAAACTCGCGTGTTGCAGCATCACAAACATATTTTTTGCAAGGATGGAGCTTTTCAAATGTAAGAAAACGTTAGAAGAAAAATTTAGCAAACAAACTACCTTATACACTCCTTCAGTGACATGCTTTCAGCACTGCCAGCAGTCAACAGTGCGATCCCCGTCACGTGATTTAACTGGCAAAGTCAACATTGACAACTAACTTCAACACTGATTGCCCTTTTTTATATTTCTTGATGTTTATTCACATACAAAAAGAAAAGTGCGTGTCGTAGCACCAATAAAATAATGTAAAATTAAGTGATGCAAGAAAATCAAATGAGTATTGATGATATCACGTTCAATGTTTTACAGCTGGTGTGGTTCCTCCTGACAAATAGATCATAAAAAACTAAGGATGTTAGGGATATTATAGATTGGTTTGAAATAAACCATGTTTACTTGTGATAGATGTCGTCGGAGTTTGAAGAAAAATTGCAAAGCAAGTGGATCTTTGAATATAATCCGGACAACATGTGAAGGAAAACAAAGCTGTTCGATTAAAGCGTCAAATTCTGTGTTTGGTGACCTTTGCAAAGGGGTGGCAAAATATGTGTTTCTTAATTATTCTTGCATAACTGCGGGTGAGTTATTTGAACGATCAACTTCATATCCTGGTTCAGTAATGAACTGAAGCCTTTTACTAATACGCCTAACGTATTTGATTTAAAAAAATTGAGAAAAAATCGGTATGTAATGAAAAACAGGGATGTACACTGCGTAAGAATGGCGAAGAATGTACTCTACAGAAATATAAAGAACAAGCAAAGGAAAACGGTTACAGATAGTTGCCAGCTAACACATCAGAATGTTTCCAATGAAAGATCTGGTAATGAATAGACAGAGAATTTATTTAATTTAGTTTTTTTTTGTGTGTATAGCGTCTTCACACCTACACACTACGCGCGAGAATTAAGCATGCATCACAATGAAAAGTAACACACAAGTACATGAATGAGCACGAGGATACATACGTGGAGGTAGTAGAAGAGTATGCGCGTGATGGCACTAATACATTTACTTTGATGAAACGCACGCATAAAGGGCATACGAATGAACGACGTCATCACGATTCTTAAAAATGTAGTGCTGCAATGACTTCCCAAGTGCACCGATTTATAAATGGCGTGGGGGGATGGGAGGCTGCGAAGGACTAGGGTTCAGTTAGGCTGCAGCCTTCCCAAGGATGAAGCTACTTTTCGTGTAAAGGAAACGGTTTATAGCAGTAAGTAAATCGTTTGTTCTGAGTTTAAAGTTTAATATGCGACAATCGGTTATATTGCTTGCGTTGCAAGCAAAATGCGTTGCAGGCAAAGTCAAACCACCAGAAAAAAATGGTTTAACGTTGTCATATCGAACAATTGCTGTTTTTACATACTAAGAATATTCGTGAAAGCTAGTGAGGAAAAGCGTCAAAAGTTATAAACTGGTGCAGCACTGCAATGGTGTCACGGAATTGAAGCAGGTTGAGAATATAGTGAATGTAGCTTTTCGCATTACGAACTGGTGTTTCCTAACTCGCAACTGTTTTCTCTATGTGCGCGCTGGTTCGACTCAACTTGTCTTCGCGTCAAGGAAACTCATGTGTTTGCGCTCCACTGCTTCGTGCACATTATGCTGACCCCATTTTCGTCATTCCAAATTTGGTGTTGACACCACATTTTGGTTAGTAAAGTTTTGTATCGCTAGCGCACAGAACACGTTGGCTGTTTCTGCTGCTACTAATCAGAAGCCTTTTGCAAATAAAGATTTGTGCACCAGGAAATCTGTGAAACAAACTGGGTGAGAGCTTGCTTCGGCTTGGCAACTTAACATGTCAGGGAATTAGTCGGGAATTAGAACAGTACTCATACAACAACTAGGCTTCCTCGTTGTTAGTAGCGTTTGGGGAAACTAGCGTTTCTACATGCAGTGACAATTTTCCTAGTAAGCAACCTCTACGCTGGGCAACACCCCCAAACCTCTACAAGAACAAGGCGTCCAAACATGTTATACGCAAAATACTTCTCAGTCGACGTCACGAGTTGTGCTGGGGAATGGAAATTCATTTGCGGTTTCGTAGGCACATTATTGGCTTTACGATCCTGGGCTGATAGCATTCCACTACGTCATGAAAGTGATTGATGCGACCCATTTTGTTGAACGTACCAGAAACCAAACTGAGTGAGATAAAACAGCGATACTTCATGATTCATTCGATTAGTTTCATTGTAACAGCGTTAAATAGTTGAATCAGTGCATCTGGTTTGGCTACACCACTTATGTATCCAGAAGCTGAGAAAAACGTATGTACTGTATTCCGCTGAAAAAAAGTGCCAAACACGGCTTACTTTGTATTTCTAAAGAAATTTTCGACCCTACCTCCACCGCACTGAAGTTTCTCATTTTAGTGCCTTAGTTTGAACGTGCTTTTGGTAAAGAAAATTGTCGGGTTTTGAAGTGTCTTATGCGAATAAGCATCTGTAATGAGTTTAAAATAATTGTTGACCTAACACTACCAAACGGGTCAATTGACCCTTTTGCGATTTTCTTTTCAAATTTTAAGAAAAAGCTTTGTAACTAGGAATCTCAAACATTTTGACTTTTATCATTTTTTGTCTTGAGCAAACCACCAAGTCGACAACAAATTTATTTTCTAAACCAGTGTTTCACAATAGGAAAACGGTGAATTACCACACATGTCAATTGACTCCCAAGCTGAGAATTTTGAACTATCCACTTACATTTCAAAACAACTTGTTGGGCTCAGGGTCAGAAAACGTTCCACACACAAATTTGAACAGTGGCAACATTTCATTCTTGTTTTGTTTGACTGGCAATTTTTAAATTCGGTTCTTAACCCTTTAACGCCCACGCAAGCCACTATATAGCCTTGCGCACTTTTGCCCACAACTCGCCAGGAGATTGAGCTGGAGAGCTATCCAAACCATCCACAGATTCAGCAAGTCTTCGGCTTGAAATCGAAAAAAAAAACGATTTTCGTTTTCGGTTTGGGGTTCGCTGAGGGGTCCGCTGCAAGTGGGAGTGTTTTGGCTTTTTTTGGCCACACTCACGTGTCCTTGGACCTCAACCCATTGGGCCATTATATTGGCTCAAGATTTGTTTGGAAACTAGGCCAAAATCCACGTCTTTAGAGCCCTTGAATGAATTTCTAACATATCGGGAGCGAAAATTATGGCTCATCAACCAAAAATTGACCAACATTTTGCTCCCTCAATAGCCACTCTGGGGGGAATTTCTCCCCAGGCAATACTCGCCGTCAGATTGAGCCAGAGAGCTATTCAAACCCTGTAAAGACTCGTGAAGGTATGTAGTCTGCAATAAAAAAAACGCTTCAGTTTAGGATGTCTCTTTTTTTATGCTTATATAATGATAGGATGTTTATGTCATTTTCTGCTGACGTCAGCATTTTTTCCCGACCTCCCTTTAAGACTCGCATGAGCCATTTAAATGACATACATTTTTTTTTAGTTTAGCGTTTTTTGGTTACATTTCGGGACTTTGAAGGGCACGAATGGGTTTTTAGCGTTCCTGTTTCCAAGATTAGGGCCAAAAAACATTAAAATTAATTAGGTAATTCCCCCAAAGTAATGAGAAAAGCCCCTTGCCAATTAGCTGTTTTCTGGCCTAACTTTTGAACCAGAAACGCTAGAAACTCAATCAAGGCCTCTAAAAACGCGCATTCAGGCCTAGAATCCAAAAATACTGCGAGCCAAAATATTGACGCGTGGTATCGGATGATGACGTCATATAATTAACCAAAAATCATGCCCCTGTCATGATCCCATTGGCCCAAAACCCCCCAACCAAATTAAATTTTTTTTTTATTCTAACCTACACGACGCCACTGGTCATTACAGGGTTTGAACAGCTCTCTAGCTCTAACTGCTGCCGAGTTATAGCTGGCCGAAGTTTGGCCTGAAAGGGCAAATTATGCCTTTTCTGAAAAGTTTTGAATTAGGCCAACAACTGCTTTTTTGGCCCATAATTTTGGCCACAGATGTGCTAGCAAGTCAATCAAGGGCTATATAGACGCGGATTTTGACCTAGTTTTCAAAAAACTTTGAGTCAAAAGAATGGGTCAATGTGGTGGGGCCCAGGGCCGGCCAAATGTGGCCAAAAGTTCCAAAACATGCCCTCATTGTGACGTCACCTTCAGAAAACCCCCCACCGAAAACCAAAAGCGTTTTTTCGATTTCAAGCCGAAGACTTGCTGAATCCGTGGATGGTTTGGATAGCTCTGTAGCTCAATCTCCTGGCGAGTTGTGGCCAAGAGAGGGCAAAGCTATATAGTGGCTTGCGTGGGCGTTTAAAGGAATCTTTGTTTGATATCTCTTGTTCATCCAGCTTTACTCATAAGCAAATAAATTGGATAGTGATCGCTAATGTAATGCAGCATAATATTGGACTTTATTCATGTGGATAAATCATTTGCATTAATATGGTCAATACATGACTCTGTTAGCACCAACTGTTTTTGATAAAAAGCCTTGTAGCCTAGGTAAAGCAATGTGGCTTCATGCAAAACTACAAACCTCGACAAGTTCCTGCTCAATTTGTGTGGAATTTTTTGTTTAGGTATCAAGAACATATGTGGAAAATTTCGTTACTATGTAGCTTCTACGAACAAAAAAATGTATTGCCTTGCAATTTTCATAACGCATTTATGCGCCATTCTGTACCCGACGCATGATCTCCTGTGAGGCATATATGCGCACATCCACACCGAAAATGTTTAAATTTTCTTTACATTGATGCCTAGCAACGACAACACCAAACAATCAGGTATAAGTAATCAGGCATGGAAATCATTTTGCGGAGATGAATTCCTAATGCTCACTTCAGATTCCACCAGCATTCAGTAACTCATGGCAGAATTGTGCAGGAACATAACCCTACGCAAGCGAACACAACATTATTTTGACAATACAGTTTTCCATAGTTCTATCCATATGTTCATAAACGGTTTCAATGTTTTGAATCGAAGTTTACGTTTTGAATGTGGGACAGTAAGTTATGATAGAGTAAAAAACATTCCTTATTTTGAAACATACTAACATTTTTGAATGTTCCAACAAGCATTTCGGTGCCTGTTTTGTGTGTATCTTTGCAAATAAGACGGAATAACAACTTGCCGAATGTTCCACAGCACCTGGTTATTTTTTTCAAGATGTTGCTAAATATTTAACAGTACGTGAAAAGCATCACTGATTTTTCAACTTAATTTTTTTTGTGAAGCACTAGAGTTTAATCAATGCTTGCAATTTGGTAATACGTAAATGCAATTATAATTTGGACAGAAGTCGAGTCAGTGTAGAAAAGGAGAATTATGAATGTCTCGTGAACTGGATTACAATCTTCTGGGACCCACCAGTTTTCGAACACACGTCAAAAAATCCTTCCTGATCTTAAGGAACGAATTTGAGCCGCATTACCTTCACATATGCTCTGTATGGAACACGTTATGTGCGTTTGGATAATTTGCGCGTAGATGCCCTTGTTGCTTATGTCGTAACGAAACAGCTACACTGGCCGCTAAGCCACTGTTTGTGTTGACTTTAATAACTGAAACACGGCATCTCAAAAAAGGGAACATATATTATTATGACCAGAAGTAACAAACTCAAGCGTGAGGAAACAACAACCCACAAATGACGCTTGCAATGAAACAGTGGAACGTTTTAATTTTTATGTAGTTTGATGACGCTTTATAACTACAACTGTCTTGTACCGTCACAACTGAGTTTGTACAACGTCTGGTATTATTTGACTCTGTTTGTTTGTGTGTTCTGGGTAATTCCAGCAGCGCTTCCGCACACCGGGCTTTTAGTAAGAAGGCTGCTGTGCCAATTTGCAGGGTCTTGGTAAAACCCTGCTGAGAGTCGAACTCCAGAGCTACCAGCACTGAAGCGGACGCACTTACCATGGGCTGGCCAATCGGTCGAACGCGCAAACCGGAAACCCGCACCACCAATCAACACATACGCCTTAGTCGATTACAAACGCAAATCTTTTCGTTGCCGGCATCGTACCAATCATGATGCATGGAGGTACTGTAGCCTTCTTGCCAGGCGCACGTTGTCCAGAAAAGCTGGAGAGAACCCAAGCAGAACACACAATATACCGAGTCAAATGATACCAGATATTGTATAAACTCAGCCGTGGCGCTACGATACCACTGTAGTTATAAAGCGCCATCAGCACACCATACTAAATCAATTCAAATGATACAATGAGCTTGTTTTCAGCTTAAGCGTCGGCTTATCATTATTAATAATTTTCTCGTGTGTCCTTACTAATTTTCTGAAGTTAGGCCTGTATTTCATCTATCCCTACTGCAACAGCTGAACAAATATATAGACTTATCCATGGTAAGCTTACCTAATGAACTCCGGAACCTTTCGTTGGCTGTAGGTGAATAAATACAAACTATCTGCCTGTTTCTCGGAGCCATTGGTTCCCAAACTTTCCCTGGCTATATACCCCTTCAGGACTTTGACAGATGAGCATGTGGACCTACCCCTAAAATTTCTATGACAAAAAGACTGCGTATGTTAACAAACATCCACTTATTTGAAACCTTTAGATATATACGACTGTAAAGACAGATTCCGTTTTTATGTCTATGAGTTAATTTATTTACTAATGCACAAATCATGTTTTCTGCAAATATTTTTGACTGATATTATGTGTAAATATTTGGAAGTAAATACTCTATAGAAATGTCTTAGCTTCCAATGCTCACCATACCTCAAGCCTGTACTCTTCAGATAAGCAAAGACCTAGGGGTACATATACCCAAGCTGAAAACCATAGGTCTAAACAAACTTTGCAAACTTTCCAGGTTGTTTTGCAGTTATACCATTTGCTTAATTTTGTCGAAGACGACATCAATATTTTCACAGTCCCTTATTTTTTACCAATTAATAACCCAATAAGGATACGCAGTATGTATTTACTAACCACTATCCACATGCAAGGAACATCTGCAGTTTTTGCCAAATTTAGAGATTTATTGAAAAAACTATTTGACTTGTGTAATTCACAGGGAAACCACTGCCTGGGTACGTAAGCTTTGGCTGCTGGAAAGATTCTAAAATCCGAGCGATTCCCAGATTAGAGACGCAAGCTCAAGTGTCGGATGGAGTTTACCAGCAACCAAAGAATTCCATTGAAAAATGTGCTCTTGCGGCGATGAGGAGAGGGTATTCTATTTTTGCAGTGCAGGTTAGCGCCGACAAAATGTTTTGGAGATTGAAAGCATCAATTAATGTCTTCCAAGAAAGTTTTTCCTTACTGCAAATTGACATGCCTCAATTTCTTTGTAACGTACACTAGTGATAAACCACACAATTTATTTTTTTTACAGAATGTTGGAGTGTGCGCAAGTTCTGCTAACGCCAGTTTAACTTACGGAAAATACGGACCCAGCAAAACTTGCGCAGGAAACGGGACAGGTGGACCGTGGGCAAATAACGTTTACCAGATCACTAGCACCCCTTCAACAGGTAGGCATTTTATGCACAACTGACTCTAAGTAGTCGCTTACTTAATAACGCAAAGCAAATTATTTTATGTTTTCAGTTTAAAATGCATTTTAACATGTATTTTAGTACTTTCAGCCTCACACATGCGTGTTTGAGTAATTGATGGTTAAGTATTCCAATGAGACCTTTTTATTGGAGCTCTTACATATCCCAGCACGTAGCCTACATAAAACCATACTGGGCATCAAAGAAATTTAAAAGATGTTTGACGTGTGTTATGTCAGTGCTAGAGTTTTCTAACCAATGTAGTCACAATATTTCTGCCACCTAAAAAAACAAACAACGCCACATGAAAATATTGCACCTTGCCCAACTGTGCACATCTTTGTAGCCTGTCAGTGATTTCAATAATTTTCGATAAAAACTCATGTTTCACCTGATCTTACCGGCTTTCTAATTCTTGTGTGAGAAGGTTTTTGAAGATTGCTGAATTATCGACAGTGTTATGCACTTCTGTTATGTTGGGTGACAACATGTATCTATCACAGTAGATCTTATTTTGCAATGTGATGTTTATGTCAGACAAACTGCAAGTCCAGATAAAATGAAATATTGATGGGGTTGTTATGAGCTTTTCACAGTTATGAATAATACATTTTGTTTGCAACAAATGGTGGTAAGACGCCGAAGAACTCATGCCTGCCTTGTTAAGCTTGGTAATGTAAGCTGTTTTTCAAGATGTGCATCAAGGCCAGTAAAAACCTAGTCCCAAAGTTTTGGAAGAGCCAGCAAGGGAAACGTTGTTATCCATGCTTTTATATCTCCTTCCACAAATGTTTTTGCGAAGTTATTTTACGAAAAGAAGTGGTATCTTTAAAATAATTTTAGCTTATATTATCTTGCCATCGAACTTTGGTATGCCTCATGTAAGTAACGTTTTCTCTTTTGATCCAACAACTACTGTGAACTGCTGTAAAGTGTTTAATTCAATACCATAATCCTGATAAACGCCAGTGCTTCTTACTGTTGATTGCAAAGCTCTGTTGCAACCTCTCCCCTGGCGTGGCGCTGAATGCGCGGTTCACCACGAACGGAATGTGCGCGAAGAACAACACCGATATATATGTGGCGCGAACAAGCAATAATAGAGTGATTTCGTCGGGTGAACTCTCTTGTTGCTTGCTGCCGCAGTGTGAGTCACTTGTCGCTTGGTCTTTCCGTGGCACGAGCTCGGTGTGTGTGTTGAAGTCTAACAGTGCACCTAAATGCCTGTGTTTATGGGGAAACAATGTTTGTTGCAGGTGATTGGAAAAACTTCAGAAATGTTGAATTTTATTTCAAAAACACAAAGGGAGTGACGTTTCATGAAGCAAAGCGGTTGTGCAAAAACCTAAATGCTACTCTTTTTACAATCAAAGATAATCAAACAAAGAACTTCCTCGAAAGTTCTGGAATGATAACAAGTGAGCGGTTTGCAAAATATTTTGAGACAAGTGGGACGTATGCAATTTATCGTTGTTACCGGTGAGAGTTGCAATAACGGATTGTCTTTTTGTGATTGTGTTGGCTGGTCAGCNGCGGCCGTAATTAATAGTTTTTAGAGGCCGGAAAGCCATAACATAACAAANTGTTTATTAGGCTTGGGTAAGCAAAAAATCTTACATCAAAACAATTTTTAAGGGCCGGTTTGGATAGGCTTGTTTGATAAAAATGGAAACGGTAACACATTTACGTGGATTGACGGTTCGCCACTAACGGTTGAACAAGACATGTTTAAACCTAATGAGTCAAAAAGCAACAACGGCCCGAAACCAGACTTCGTACTTGTGCACAGCGATATGTCAATGCATTCTCGTAAAGGTGGACTTCTAAGAGGATATGGGTGCCAACGGATTAAGTCAAGTGAGTTGTGCAAAATGTGTTGGTGTTGTTTCAAAAAACACTGCTATACGGGGTGCAGAATATAATTACCTTGCATCTTAGAGGTCAACATTCCAAACTAAGCAACTTAACAGTAATAAACATGTTCTTTGTTTTCAGTCCTGTGTAAATGCAAACTACATTTGAAAGTTCGTAATCCAAAAAATGGGAAAAAAATTACAAATCAGCCTACTGAGACCTGTTTTCATAACTTGAACTGTGTTCAAGTAATCACTTTCCGCTAATGTGACTCGATCTAATATATCAGCAAGGGTTTTAGTAGGAAAGCCATTAAAACATACATTTACGCATGTTTATCTCTGAAATATCACTCAAATTAAGAATTGTTTCAAATAGGATTTCAAGACTGAAGATGCAAAAAATTACCTGATATTTTTTTCGCATCATAACTTGTTGACAGCCTCGACGTCATCACAATTTTGAAAACTAATTACTTGAACGCGGAAAACTGCCACTAAATCATCAATGCAGACTTGTCTAGATGAGAGACCACATTGGTTGAGGTTCATCAAAACGCACAATTAAAATTAATTTCAATAATATAGCTCAAGCAAAATCTGACCAAAATAATAAATGAGATATGTCTAAACCTACCGCTTCAGTTTATTTTCCTAACGATATGTCATCGCGTACAATATGTCATGGTATACATTTCCCTGTCACGGATATCACAGTTAGTGAGCACAGAAATTATTCAAAAGCTACAAAGGGGTCTAATGCGCACTCCGATTTGCCATTAAGATAGTCGTCTGAAATTATTGATTTCTCATTCATTGATCAGAATCAGGCAAATTATAATCAACTTGAGAAACTCTGTAACTTAAAAGTTTTTCATGCTTGACTTGGCTCAATGCAAACCAAACTGTTATTCGGCTCTTTTTCACAGCTTTTCTAAGCGGATATTACATTGTTGATGCTGGAGAAAACTCTGTAAACTCAACGAAGAACGTAACAGTCTCTTTTCATGGAACTTTACAATTTGTTCCAAATCTCTCCGTGGATATTTTTTGGAGTGGCAAAGAAAATTACACTATTTCCTCCAAAACCACGGAAAATTTTTTATGGGGTTTCACAGCCACGATTACAAGGTGGGACTCACTTCAAACTCACCCAGATGCTATTTGGATAAAATGGACGGCCAATGCAAGTAGGTGCTCAAACTAAATTTAAAAACAATGTAACGGCAGCAGGCTCGTTGCATGAGCCGCCGGTTTGGTATCCGATCGTCCAGCGTTTCAGTGTGGCTAACCGCATTTGCTGAATTAACTATGCTTACGAAACCGTTGGCCAACTGGGCCTAATTCAGTTTTCAACTAAATATTAAAAAGACCTCAAATGTACTTATTAACCTGACTCCCTAAAATTTCTGCAATTTTCAAAGCGTTCTCTCAAGCAGTCATATCGAAATATGCATACGTTTTGTATTTTTTGGTAAAAGCTGGGGTCACAGCCGCGATGGCATTGGGTACCTAACGTGTGATAAAAAAAGCTGTGCTGTTCTACAACAACTAGTCTCAGATCGCAATGTTGCATAGACAAGTCCGGCATTTTGATGACAAGCAAGTCTCGTAATTGCGTCTCATGAGAGAGTTTAAACTGAGTGAGTCGACGCGGGTGTCTCACTCATAGCCTAAGTTGCATCTGCAAAAGAAAATTTTGCCATTCTGGCAGGATTCATCTTCCGGGCAGGCGCGGATTTACCATTGGGCTAAAAAGGCTTAGCCTAGGCCCTCGATTTCGGGGGGCCGCAAAGCTTTGAGAGTAAGGACAATTTCCAGCATTTTTGTAAGCAATTACATTTCTAATTTTGTTTTGGTTCAATGCACTTTTTTGCTGTGCCGTCAACAAAAGATCTCTATGTATAGAAGAATGAGCGCGAAAGATTAAAGTGAATGACGATGAGCATTCTCTTTTATTGAGTTGAGAATCGGTTGTTGTTACGTATAATGTGTGGAACAAAACGCCTGAATACATTTCTTATGATTACACGAGGCCAATGAGGTACTCAGTAAATGTGTAATAGGAGTGTGGTCAGATAACTTCACCGCTGTCTTCGTTAATTTCATTGTGACCAGAGGCGAATTTTCATTTCCGGGGCCCCAGGCTATTTTCAATCTGGGGCCCTTCTGGAAGGTTCGCGACGACTGATGTCATACAAATTGGCACTACACGTGCTCGCTACATTCACTGAACAAATGAAGCAATTATGATCAAACTCTGACAAGGCGCATTCATAATAGGTATTGTATTGTGTAACGTCTTCACTCCCACACGCAAAGCGCTAGGTTTTTAACATGCATCGCAGTAAAGAGAAAAGAAAACGCAAGTACACG
>JGI24158J21664_10001107_pt1 | contig 28921 bp, 18 predicted proteins | sample Ectturendosymbi3_FD_21664 | JGI IMG/M metagenome (IMG submission 21664) | reverse complement strand
AGTACTGCATCACGGTATGACCCAAAGTTTACGGTTAAAACCGTTAAACATCCTGGCAGTGTAATGGTGTGGGGTGCTTTTAGTGGAAATCTGGGCCAGGCAAGTTTGTACTTCCTTCCCAAAATTGTAACAATGAGAGGAAGCAATTATATCAATGTTTTAAAAGAACATCTTCTCGCATTCTGGAGGATTCATCAGTGACCATTTCATGCATGATGGTGCCCCAGCACACAAGTCGAAGATCGTGACAAAATTTCTTGATGACAATAACATCAATGTTTTAGAGTGGCCTCGAAACTCGCCAGACCTCAATCCAATTGAAAATGCCTGGAATTATTTAAAAAACAAAGTCCAAGAGAGGAAACTAAGCAATATCAATGATCTGCAGGAAGAGCTAAAAAAACTCTGGGTAACCCTGGACTCCACGTACTTCGCCTCCCTTGCTGATTCCATGCCCAAAAGGCTTCAAATGGTCATCAATTCAAAGGGCGAGATGACAAAATACTGATTAAATTTGGAATAAAAGACGTAAATTGTAAAATCTTTTCGTTTGAATTCTTTGTAAAAATATTCAGTCAGTGTAAAGATTTTTTTTGCCGGCACTGTACATTAAAGATAAATGACAGTGTAATATTGTGACATTTACAAGTAGGCTATGGAATATGTAAGTGTTATAACTAGGGCAAGTTTTTATTGACCTTAAAACTAAAAAAATTGACTTAAAAAGTTCAAAGAATTGACTTTATTGACCTAACAAAATTTAGACTGAATAAATGATCATTCTTGAGACTTTGTATTCAAACAAACATTTATTAAATGAAAACACACATTCTCAACACAACTTACGACACAAATATATGTGCTATTGCGCAAGAAGTCTAAGTCTTGCGCTTTAACACTGCAAGGCAATCACCAGGTGGACGAATTAAAGTGTAAAATCATGTAATGTTGTACATTTTCGACCTTAAAGTTTCTGTTCTTGGCCAACACTTTTTTCAGCATGGAAAAGCTTCTCTCTACAGACGCAGTTGTGGGCTGAGAATTTTGAAGTAAACTGTAAACAGCTGGTGAATTATCCTGTCTTTCCTTGTTTATTATCTTAGAAATGTCATTGTTTTTAGTGTATTGTTTGATGTTGCAAGTGTCTTCTCTGAAGTCAAGTTCTGGGTTGCTTGCACTGCTTCTTTGATGGTGTATTTGGCACTTCCCTTCGTTTGTAGAAGCTTAACTTGACTTTCATATTGGTCTTTGATTTTGAGAAGTTGACTAGCTAAACCAGTTGTTTGCAAGCTAACTTTTGCTTAAGTTACCAAAACACCAGACCCTTCAACTTTCTGTACCTGAACAGCTTAAATAATAAAAAGGTACGTTAAACTAACAACGTAGATGCCTCTCCGTCTGCGCTATACTGCATACGATTTTGCCTAAGAAATATACACTTGAACAATGTTGCACCTCCTAATTGTCACCAGACTCACAACTACTCGATTGCAACACACTCACATATAATTTCGTCTGACTTTGACTATTGCACCACAATCATTTGATTGCGCTGGGAATGGTAATCAGTACTACCGTGCAAAAATTGGCAGACATTGCAAAACAAATTTAATGTGTATGCTTTATCAGACATATCAAAATTATCACTTTTTCTCACCAATACTAAAAAGAAATTTTGACCAATAAGTGATAATTATAAAAAATTGACTTTATTGCCCCAATGGTAAAACATTGACTTTTTATTGACCTATCAAACTAAGAATCTGAAACTTACTCTTTCTATCCAGAGTTACTGCAAAAAATCACGCCATTCAAGTGTACTACCAAAAAATTGAGTTTATTGAAAAAACTTGCCCTACTTATGACATACAGTTGTTGGAAATTACATTCACATAGCCATGTGTTGGGTCTCTGCGTGGTTGTGACTAATCACAGGCTGTAAACAAGCCAAGCCAAGCCAAAGTAGCAGAAATACAACCATTCCAAAACTTTCTGTTACACAGCAAGGTTGTGTTGAAACCACACACCACATGACAACTAAAGGTAACTATGACAGCTGGGAATTCAGACTTCTATTGTTACAAGAATATTTTTGATGTTTAAGCTGAAATGTATTTAGAAGTATACTGGCGGACATTCACTTAGAACTCATAACTTCCACCCATTCAAAATGCTCTGTTGTTACCAATCTTAGCACGATCATGGTCATGCTTTGAATATTTGTTGTACAGTTGTAGTTTTAAGTGTGGACAAAAACTTTACCATTTTTTTTTTCACTCAAATTGTGCTTATTTGCTCATACTTTTGTAGGCCTGTTCTGGATTTTATTGGAGTTCAAAGCTCAAAAATTCAGTCTCTGACTGCAAGTTCAATGTGTTTGCTATAAGCCAATGTTATGGTGTTGTTGATTTCATGGTCATCCCAGGTGCTGTTGAATGTATGTTTTTTCAGGCTACAGGAAATATCGACTGGAGCTGTGGAAACAGCAAGAAGTTTGGTTGGTTATGACAACTGGGCCAAATCGATGATGAAAGTATTTGCAAATAAAGGTTATTATTTGGTATGTCAGTTCCTAGTTTTATCATTTATCATAATAAACTTCACTAATGACGTTATGAGTTGTCATATGTTTTCAAGGTGATCTGCATCCAAATTTTTGTCCAGTTTTTATAATAAAATGTAACTTTTGCTTTTTTCTTGGTAATATGGGTGCATTAAACATGTTTTTGTTTTGCCTTGCATCTACTTTCATTAACTCTTAGATAGCAGTTATGAAAACTTTTAATGACTCTTAATGGAAACATCAGTATTGCTGGAGGATGTTAAGGAAAAGTTCACTATGGGGCTGCAGTGATCATTCTCATTGACTAGAATTAGATGATACTTTTTGAGTTGTCCTTGCCCTTTGCTGCTCACTGGACTTGTAACAATGGGTTTTGAGCAACTGCTCTTACGCTTTTATTTTGCCAGTTTGTTACCATGGTAACCTGCAAGATCATCACACTCTGCATGGCGTTTTTGGAGTTTGTTGGATTAGGACTACTGTTAAGAACACAAGTGCACAGTGAATAACAAACTCAAAGACTTAACAGTTACTGGCAAACTCAAAATTTCAAGATTGTGTGGCATATCGACTGCGAAGCACAGCATTACAAGTTACTGTCAGATTGCCGTAGTAGCTATGTTGTAATCTGTGAAATTGCTGGGTTGATGAATGCTGAAATACTGTATTCCTTTAGTGTATTTCAACTACCTAAAACTGATAAAAACGTACAGTCTATTTTAAGTGCGTGTAGCATGAAGTGCGACCCACAAACTTCATGCAATTTCAGCACCGCTTAAAAGTTTCTTTGCATTGCTTTTTCTTGCAGATCGAAAATGTTCGTTTGCAGGGCATGTCTCTGTCTGTGTTTGCAAAAATCTTACATCTTCCTTTTGTGCGATTCGTCAAAACCAGTTATGAAAGGACCGGTTTTCGCGGAAATTGGGTCAGTGCTTGAATGTTCTGCAGTCGCTGTGTTCGGCTGGTGACGGATCCGTCGTGCCGTTACCTGCCCTAGTGTATTTTCGTTCACAGGGCAACAAGGGCGGAGTCGTTTTTGCCGCCTGGTTCTACGGCGAAAGCTTGTGCTTTCTGAACACTCACTTGTCGGCGCATTTAACCGACGCGAACGAAAGAGTCGACGATTTTATGGAAATCATTGACGGCGTCGACTTCGACGATACCGCAACGATTCTAAGTCACGAGTTAGTTGAATTTTCCGATTTCGACCGTCTTGGAAACCTTGTTGCGCTCTGTCCACCCGGCTGCCATCTTTTTGAATTTTCGCCTGCTTCACTGCAACTTAAATTGCTTTTTTTCGCATGGCAAGACGAGCTGTTTTGGTCCGTCGTTAGTTCGCGAGTAGGTTTCAGTTGCGAAGGAAAGCATTGAATTGATAGATGCAGGAGCTTTTCATTAACAGCAGAGTAACGTTTTTGTTAACGCGGGTTTTGTCGATTACAAAATGTCTTCACAGGTTTGCAATGGTTGCTCCAAGTACTTCATCGATTCGTCTCTAAAAATGCCAGTTTTCCTCAAATTTTTTGTTGCTTTCATGGTTAAATAAGTGAAAGGCTGTGTTCAACGGTTTTGATCATTTCTTCGTTTGTCAATGAGTCGATAATTCAGAATGCGAGCTGTGCTGTTGGCAGTATGCCAATACAATGTTGTTACAAAGGCTCCTTCATATTATAGACATGTTTAAGACAGTCAACATTGCGAAATTCATTTATTTCTTTTTCAAAAATCTCGAAAAAATCTGAAACAGAGGCGAGTCACGGATGGGTGATGGTTTTCGTTTCGACGTGCTACGCTCACGCAGAGACGCGGTGTGCTAGGAGTACGCTACATACTTTAACGCATGATTGTTGTTTCACTGCACAGCCGCGTGGTTTCGCATCCCATTCCGAAACGAGATAAGCCACGTTCTTCAGTCAAGTTTGCTCTGGGGCGGTTGATTTCCACGTGACTGTATTTTTGCCGTTCTTTGTCGAGACTCGTTCTAGGAACCGATTTTGTTCGCCTGAGAAACATCCAGTCTCTGCCTTGAACGTGACGAATGTTTGACCGAAACGTTTTTTGCTGTTTTTTTCGGTGCTTTTATTTTATGCGGTCTGTTGACATATACCTGTATTGGAAACACTAAACACCATCAGCTGGTGAATATCTGAGCCACCTACGCCCTCAGCCTCCAACCAATCAAAATTCCGTTTCTGTAGCATTACTTATCGATCTGTAAGCTATGATTCCTTGCTATCGCAGCGAATCGTTTCACTGCCGAGAATCGGATACTATGATCTTATGAGAGTATATATGTCCCATACTGAGTAGGCATCGTCAGCTCTGCGTAGTACACGAAATATGCCTTAAAATAGAATTAAACGAAACCCACAAACGCTTGAGCTAACAGCTAAGAAAATGTAATTGAAAAGAATGCAACCCCAGCGAACCGCTTTACAAAGGAAGAGGTCACTGCATAAACAGGTAAGCAAATCGAACTTTTAAGTATGCAGTGACGTTTCAACAAAAACAAACGCGATTCTATGTTAGATTCGCGTTTTACGCGCTGCAAATTCCAAGAATTCGTCGATGTTAATGCGCGCAATGTGCACACTTATTAAGTTTTTTTGTTGCTGTTGTCATGGCAACGACACCGGAAGTTTTGTTTTGCAGCGCCACCTTCTGGTTCGGCGACACCAATTTCAGGATCGACGACTTTTCTCGTGAAAGTGTCATTCAATCCGTTAGAGACAAAGCGTACACCACTTTGCTGCAGAAGGATCAGGTCGGTTACAGAGCGTGGGATTGCGCAAAAACTAGACTGGACTTCACAAACGTTTCTGACTTACTGCATCTCATGTTGACAGAGTTGTTTTTGCTTTACTGCAGGGGCCTCCAAGCTTTTTTCTCAGAGAGGTCACGTAAGCAATTGCACAGCATTTCGAGGGCCGGACATCTTACGTGATGTGATTGTTTCGGGATATCTTACATTCTAGCAAATCAAGAAATTTTTCGGAAATTCATTCTTTTTTCATTATTCACAAAGTGGCTTCGCGGGCCGGATTTGGCCAGCGGGCCGTAGTTTGGAGACCCTGCTTTACATAATGCGTTCACTCGAATTTCTCAGCGTCGTTTTAGCGTTGCCGCACCGATCCCAAAACTCTACTTTCGCTTTCGGTGTGAGGCGCTGTTTCTTACATTCCAACCCGGGACCTGACATCAGGAAGAGGAACTAACAGTTGGTCTGTGATCTCGTGGCTTAGCGCTTGGTCTTGACTGTCCGGCCACAGGTGTGCACACTTTGCGACAGGGTTCCGACATGGTATTGTATTGAATTGTGAAATAGGTTTTCAAGGCCTTGGGAATGTATTGAATTTGGCCAAATTATACAAAAAGTATTTAAAAGTATGAAAATTCCTAATTTAGCCATTTATTTATTCAAATTTTGTTCTTTACCGGTGATGACCGTTCTGCAAATGTTTTTGCATCGTGTTCCGTGAGTAAAATTTTCGAAAAGTGAAGCTAAATGATGGTATTCAAATCTTTTAATTTAGTATTGAAAAAGTATGGAAAATGGTTTTTGAATATGTGTGGCAACCCCGCTGCGACGAGTCTCTATCAACGGCAGTGTGTTCGTGCTGCCGAAGTGAAAGCAGCGTTATGTTTGAGAAGCTGCGTTTCTCAGCAGGTCAACCCACTTGACGGCGTTGCTTTTCATTGCACGAAGCCCTTCTGTGGTTTGCGATGAAGCAGGTCAACCCGGACCGTTGGCCATTTATCATTGTTTTCGCACCTCGGCGAAATAATATTTTTATAGCCCTGCTGCGTCACGCATCGACACTCGTTGAAGCGTGATGCGGCGTGTGCGCGCCAGTGCAACGCAAAAGATCTAGTACATTGCTGAAGATCTCATATAATTTTCATTGACAACAACAACCAACTCGAGACAGCTGGCTTTTGCAGCAAATTTTTTTTTGTCGTGCAGCTTAAGCGTTACCAGAAGAGCAACTCCGTGCTCGCCCAATTCACCGAGGGTAACATCACCTTCGCTCCTACGTACAAGGTACGTCGGCAAAATCTCTTTTTCCCGGTGGAGTGCCACCGGGTGAAGTTCGCGTGCAGTCGTAAGGCGGCAGGAGCGATGTTGCTTTTTGATAGTCGTTCTACTTGTGCGTTTGTCTTGGAAATCGTATTGTCTCGTGTTGTTTATTCGCCCAGCGAATTAACTGGAACAGTCGGAGTCGTCTGACTCTGCAAAACAAGTGATGCACAAGCGATGACCCTGAAAAGGATCAAACGCAACGTTTTTTTTAACTCGAGGCAACTGTTTTGTTCTGTTAATGGTTCGGCACGATGTGTTTTGAACTTGTCGTATGTTGCTTGAAAAAGAAAAAGGCGTGGACAGCGATGTTTCGTGCTTGAGTAAATTGGGTGCGGGAGTTATGACGTCTTCAAGCCCAGCTGCTGATTGATAGACCAAACCAGGGGTGCCTAAATTACGGCCCGCGGCCCGTATCCGGCCCGTCAAATACCTTGCACATTTTTTTCAAGCACCACGTTTCCGATAGTGTAGAGCAGTGCAACAGCATTGGCTGAAAGTGTAAACAAAACAGTGATTTTGTTGTTATTACTGTACTACAATACATTTTAACAACCTATTTTTGCATATAACACGTAAAATCGCACTGTATCCGGCCCTTCAGTGGCCAGGCAGTCGCAATTTCGTCCCTCGCGTCAAAAAGTTTGTCCACCCCTAGCCTAAACAAACATGCCGCTTATCATTAACACTTGTGTACTGCTCGTTACAAGGGCTCGTTACATGTAAGATACAACAGTGCTATTACCTATCCCAACTATCGTAATGCAGTCTTAGCAAATGCGTGTTTGTTTTGGTGTTACATTTTTTAATTCTTTATTCCTTTTTCTGACGCTCTGCGCTTTCGGTATTAATCAGCAGTTTTGCCCGCGCAGTTTGATCCAGGAACGGACGTGTACGATACCAGCGAAAAGCAGCGTAAACCGGCCTGGACCGACCGAATCTTGTATCGTGTTCACCCGGACGTGCGAAATCTTGAAGAAGGTAATGTTTGTCAATGTTATCGGCAGTTGCGCGGAAATCGGTTTGGCATTCAGAAATATCTGACTGATCGGAAATTTGAAACCACTGAAACCCAAGCATTGTCTGTTCATCTGCTGGGTCTCGTATGCGGCATTAATTTTCATTACAAATTGACTGGTTCAATGGAAGATCAGGTTCTGTTGTTTTCCGTTTCAAAGACTGGCGAAGCGCACCCGAGCCAAACAGTTGTAGTTACGCAAACTTGAAAAACGCGAGACATTCTGCAAGACTTTAATCTTTCTGTCGTTTTTGATGGGCCACAGGGTCGCGAAATTTGTGAGAAATTACGAACCAGCATCAAAATGTCGCTAATGCAATTTGAATTGTTTGATGCAAACGAAATTGAGCACAGTTTCGAAATTGGCGGGAGACTTTGGTCAAGCAATGTTTGACTAAAGTTGATTCCTTCTGCTTTCGCACTCATAAATGCTCTTGCGTCTCGCTTGAGAAGGAAACCGCTGGAAACGATGAAAGCATACTTCATTAGGTCCTTTTGCTTCCCTCTGGCTGAAGCCTGCTCCAGATTGTCAATAGTTGACCGATTAATAGGCTGTTCCTGCCACATCCCATCTGCAAGAGTTAGATGCAGTTGTGTTTTGATTGTGCATTTACCGGGCTCGTTGTTTGGGTAGATTTTTTTTTACTTGTGACAGTCAATTTTGTAGAACCTAATAATTTGTGTTAGCGCTACTTACAGAGAATCATTCGTTGTAAGCCGCCTGTACCAATGCCTCCCAGCTATTTCTCGAAGTTGGTATAAAGCATCTGAGTATTGCATCATTACCTGAGTCTTTTCAGCCTTTGGTCGTCAGACTTAAAATTTCCCAACCGTACCTATTTTCTCGTTGTGACGTATGTATGTGATATGAAATTTTTCCGGGGGGCAGAAATTCTTATGTCCTTCCGTTGGTTCGTCGCACAGTCTTGCCATTGTGTTGTCACAATGCTGCTGCCGCAGATCAAAACAAAGAAAAATAAATTTACAGTCTACAGCGTACCCCGCTTAGTCCTTTCTGAAGGCGCTGATTGGTAGAGCCGGCTTTGCTACGTCACAGTTTCCTGCTCAGCTTGTACGCAATTGTTGAAAGTTATGTAAAGTGATTAAAAAAAGAAAACGTGACGTCTTTCAAACATAAGTTTCCAGCTCTGGTTTTCACAAGCATAAGGTGCTTCTGCGTCTGATGGATTTTACCTAAAAATTTTATTGAAAAAGTGTGAAAGGGGAATAAATAATACAGTAGCTCACTGTTGTATGCCAGGTGATCGAAATGTTTAGTCGTAGATAAACGCTTGTTTAACCCATTTGCTTGGTGCATTGTGGACGCGAGCGCTTCAGAACTGCATTGCTTTCTTCACAGCATGTCGATCATACGTTGTAGTGGACTGAATTGACACGTCGCCGAAAATCTGTGATTATCGCAGCCTACATCCTCTTCTTTTTTCATCTAAAAAAAACGTTTTTTTGTGTAAACGTGTAAACATGCGCCTGTTTTTTCATCTTAAAAACGTTGTTGTGGCTAACGGGTGATCTGTTGTTGAGGCTAGTGAGTTCATCTGAGAAAATCCGCATCGCGAAGACCTGTCAGCCGATCGCTTCAACTCGCCGGTCCGAGACTGTTGAAAATCGCAAAAAGAGACATCCTCGTTGAGGCAGGAACTCAAATGCGAACGCTGATTACTTGGCAGCGTTGTGTTGACGTGTTTCTCCAACCACCGACCGCATTGAACTCGCGAGTTGACTGTCAGGACTGTTCGGACAGTGCACTTTGTCCACCACCGACACGTCCACTTCCCAGTGGCGCAGCCAGCCCAAAAAGGGCCAAATATTTTGACTTTGAAACGAGCACCACCAGTATCTGGCTTGGTGCACCACCTCTCGCAACGCAAACAACAAGATATGCTAAAAATTTGGGGCGTCATGGCCCCTTTGCCCCCCCACCCCGGCTACTCCTATACCACTTCGATAATTGCATTAGTTCTGGCGACTGAACTTGCAGTGACCTTTCATCGAAGTGAAATTGCGCCATACCCCGTAACGTGCGTTCACGCTTTCGTGCGAACGTCATCAGTCTGAAGTGCCTTGCTCCCGCTGGTGTTTTCTTAAACGACGCTCAGGTCACGTGACTTCGCCCGATGCGAGCAAACCCGCCCTAAACCAACATCGAACACCTGGCTCTTCGCGAAGCAAACTTACTATTTAATGTTTCGTCGTCGTCCCCCTTCCCCCTTACGGCAAATAGTGAAAGGAACCAATTCGTATCCGTTCAGGTTATATCGTAAGTTTTATTTCTCGAAAACACTTCGAGAATGTTACCAACGGGCGTCACCCCTCACGTCTTGCAGTGACCGGCCGACAAACGCTCTCAGCTCCCGGCGAGTACGTGGAGCTGATCGAGGGCTCCTATCACTCGCAGCCGAAGTGGAAGACGAGCGACCACAAGCCGGTCTGCGCCAAACATACTGTGCAGGTATTTAAGCCTGACGTGTTTTGTTTTGTTCACGTCTGCACGGCTGTGTTCGTGTGATGCCCCGGCTTGGACGCCGTGATGAGTTCAAACGCTTTTGGTCAATTTTTTCGTGTGTTGTGTTTCGCGATGTACGCGTGTAGAAAACCACTCTCTCTCATAAACTGTCAGGGCTGCACTTCCAGCAACCGATTTGTTCGTTTTTTCAGCCGTTATGCCTTTCAGCGACTGCACTTGAGCGCGCAGCGCTGTCTATCGCATTGTGAAAGTTAGACTTTATATGAGTCGAATTTGTTGTGAGTCTGTTATTGGCAGAGTAGTTGTTGCCCGCAGGATACGTCGATTGCACGCATTCAGTTAACGGTCTGAACCAGTGGTTTTCAACCTGGGGGACGCGACCCTCAGAGGTCGTGAACCATTGCTGGAGGGGTCGTGAGTAGATATTTTATGTACACAGCTGTATTAGATTTGCTTTATTCGAGTTTTAGATGGGGGCCGTTGGGGTACAGTGGGTTGCTATAATGGGTCGCGGTGCAAAGAAGGTTGAAAATCACTGATCTAAACGCGGTCCCGCTTCGCAGCTCCGACGAAGAAATCCGCGCTGCTTGCGTGAAGCTCTCCGGTCACAGTAATTGCGCGCTTCGTTTGATTCCCCCTCCGCTTTCATGTTGCTTTTCAACGCACTTCCGCCGAGAGTCCGAAGAACTGCCACCTGAACAGTTCGAATCCTTGCGGCAAACACGTCACTTCCGCCCCCCCCCTACCATTGCAGGTCCGCGGCAAGCCCGAAGTCCTGGTCGAGCTCTCGATCGAGCGTCTGTGGCGCAAGAGCGGCGACGGCGAAGTGGTGGTCACCTACCATCCCGGCATGCTGAAAGGCCCGAAAGACTACCTCGCCTTGTACGAGGTGCGCTGCTTTCGAAACGGGTGCGCGAGTGCGGCGAGCTCCTTTGTCGGCCGCACTTTTTGCCTTGTGTTTATAGCGCCGTAATGCTACGCCTCTCAATATGTGCGTGCGTTAATTTTCAATGTGGCTTCGCTGCGAATCCATCGATCGAACGTTTGATGCTGCGCAGAATTTTTTTTAATCAGTTTTAACAGGCCGATAATCGGCAGCTTTTTTTATGCGGTGGTCGATGTCGATGGCCTGTGTCGACCCCCCAAGGACCACCTTCAGCTATAACGTGATTGTGACAAGTGTTTAGTCCGGTTTGTTTAAGTGTTCTTTGAACAACCAACGACTCTTAGTATTGGCTGACATTTTCATGCCTGGAACCAATGTCATTATTGAAAGACAACGACCCAATGATTGACTTCCGCAACCGCATCCCGCTACTGCCAAGCAGTGCTTTGATAATGTGAAAGCAATGCGTGCTTAAGACCACTTCTCCTGAAAAAAATTGCCGCCTTCGCTTTGGTTGGATCGGATCGTATGTAACAATAGTCGCGCGTGTCATACCGAAATGTCAATGTTTGTGACAGGAGGTTATCAGGACAACTCTATTTGTTGTTCAACCTGGGAGCGTAGGGCGACTGCGAATGTAGTGTCGTGGCCAGGTGTCCTTTTCTGGGCGAACAGAGCAGATGATTTCATTTTTATGCCTTGTACAGCGCTTGCGACTCTTGATTTCGCAACCCCGTGTAACCGGACTAATTTTATCTGTTACACCAGCAAACCTCTCACTATAGTACGTTAGATAAGGTTGTGCAGGCCAGTGTTACAGCTTCCACGAACAAGGCTTTGTGGATTGGCAGTAGGCGTGTTTCGAATATCTTCTCCATCGCAATAAGACTGTATCGACAACCCAACGTAAACCCGGATCTCCCAAACTGACACCAAAGACTTCGATCTCCGGCCACGCGTGAAGCGATTCTGTTCGAGGTTTTATCACCATGAGCTGAGCTAGACTGTTGCGGAAAATTGTTGTGCTGAGACGAATGGACTGTAAAACACAACTTTACTAATTCAGTATATTTCACATTGTAAATCCGCAAAATAGCGATTTGTCAAGGTGTCCTTTTGATTTTTGTTTGGTCGCAAGGGAATATCGTCAGCTGCAAAACTGGTACACTTCTCATCAGGGAGCACAAACCACCAATTTCTGCTTATAATTTCTCCAACATACGTCGAAACTGCGCTCAGTTCAAGTGGTTTTCAAAAACGCTTACTGGCCTTGAATTGTGACAGCATTTCAGTGTTTGCAATACTGGATGCCATTCTGATTCTCGTGACACCCTTATAGTCACCGAACCGTGACAGCGCAGATTGTTTCTGTCTCTGATGTCGTCAAACAGTCTTGCACTTGTCATCGCCAGCTCAAGCATAGAAATCGTGGCATAAAGAGCGTCTTAAGGACTCCGTAAATTGTTCATTACGAAAAAAATTATTTTACTGCTGCTGTAATGCAACATGCCCAGCCAATCTTTGACAACGTAGATGGTCTTTAATTTCTTGGAAGTTACAGTCGCGTGAAGTTTACCTTCAAGCACGAAGCTGGGCAGGCCGCAAGTGCCCAAGTCTTCGGTACGATCCGAGCGGGAATCGAACCCAGCCTGCCAGCTTTGGTGGCGGTTACTCGAACAAGTATACCGCTTAGTTCTGAGGTGCGCAACTCGAGTGGGTATGCGCGCCAAACTTTTGCTTAAAATCTAGTTGCGGGCAACACCATGTTAAAGGAATTGCTCATATTGTAGAAACGAACTTCTTTATTACAACAATAAACAACTTTTTATATTTCCAAAAACCTACGTAAGTGGCTAGTATGCGGAAAAACCGGTCCTTTGGACACGATTTCGTTGAAGCGAAGTCAGAAAATTTCGTTTTAATGGTGAAGTAGCAATACGTATTACTGCATCTAGATGTCCATCACTCAGTGACCACACTAGTTGCCCATAACTCAGAAACTACACAGCTTCGACGAGCAGCCGCATTGTTACTATATAACCGCGAATTATACTCAATCGCTTGTGTGCCATTTTGAAACCTCTGGCGGGCCACGTTGAGCCCTATGTTGTGCACCCCTGACTTAGTGGGTCTTTTGTCTTGTTTGGTATTATTAAATTGTCCGACTAAGAGGCTTCGTGTGAGCCATATCTTTTTATTGAGATGAATTTGTTTTTGCGCGGTTCGTGTAATACCTGTGCACAGGGAGTTTTTTAAGGTTTGACTTCGGTAACCACTGCGGGCATTTTGAGAGACCGCAACTATTGTATGTAAATACCGAGATGGTCGTAAATCGAGGTTTGGTCTATTTTGGCAGTGGTTATACAGCGAATTTCCGCTGTGTTTTGAGAGACCGTTGTAAAAATTTGACCGCTTTGGTCGCTCAAAACGCCTCAAAACACACAGCCTGTGTAGTGTAATAGCTATGTCGTAGTGGTTACCAACCTTTTTCGTGCTTGCGTGCCCCTGTGTGCAGTAATCGTAGTCATCCACACCGCAAAGTGTGTGAAAATTAAAACCCATAACTCCCGGACCCAAGTTTCGGAACCGTTGCTCGAGTGACTTGGACCAGATCAGTAGATCGACGGCAAACACTCTTGTTTAAACACAGGTTCCCCACACATTTTCAAAAGCCATTTTCCCTACATTTGCAATACTAAATGAAATAACGTGAATACCATCACTAGCCTTCATTCTTCCAAACTTTATTCATGGAACACAATGCAAAAAAAACTGCAAAACAGTCTTCAGCGCTAAAAACAACATTTGGACAAACAACTGGATAAAAATTTGGAATTTCCGCGCTTTTTTCAGTACTGCATGTACATTTTGGCAAAACTTCAACGTCTTGAAAAACAATTTTCTTTTTTCGATGAGGCATTTCGGTCGTTTGTTCGATATGGCTTAAAACCTTTCTCATCTTTCGTTTCAGGATATTTTGTATGACCGAAAAGGGCATTATGACCGAATTGACTTGATTTTTCGGTCATTCTAAAAAAATTGCCTCATGATTGAAAAAACAGTCTCGCGCTAAGAACTTTACACAGTAATCACTCCACGAGCCATTTCAAAGTATCTTGTCAATGCTTTTGCAGAAAAACTTCACAGACTTTCGCGCTCACCAGCAGTGGACCTACGTGTCGCCGAGTGCCGACGACGAGAACATCCAGATCACGCGCACCCAGGTTTGCCTGCTCCGATCGATCAAGCTCGACGAGGTCCTGCCTGCTTACCGGGTTGGCTACTACAGTCACAGAATGTCCTGCCTGCTCGCAATCAGCGAACCGTTCGAAATCAAGTCTTTGCCCAACGTTTTGAGCAGTTAGATGAGCCTGCTGTCGATGTAGAACATCCATTAGTATTTTGTCGCTGATCAGCTGAACGCTGCGTGCAATTCGTAGTTCAAACTGGACTTGAAACGAGTCTCAAATCAGGTGTTTCAAAAGTTGCCCCACACGCGTCTCCCATTTCCCTATCACAGTTGTCGGAACCGTAACAATCTAGCGTAAGCGTTCATTTCTCTTGGTGCTAATCCTTTTGCTCACAGCGCAATTTGCACACGGCTCGAAGGCAGAGCTTGAATAATTCTTCACAGAAACTTAATTATTTGGCGACAGCTGCTGTTGGATGTCGCCCATAAGGAGTAAACTATTTTGAGCGCATAGATGGTGTCGCTTCTCAAAACTGTTACCAGAGCAGAGAATGTTCTAAATCTATAACTGAAGTTGCTCGCGTACGTCTGAACGTACACTATATGGAAGCCGAGGATGATTTTGTTCGATTCAGCTTAACTGGAAGTACCACTTTGCTGGTCTGATGTTCTTAATGTTACGAACTCACCGTCTGATCATAGGTGTAATTTACTGAGCCTTTTTGTCGTAGTCGGATGTCTAAATGTTTTCGTCCGCTCGCATTTACCGCAGAATGCATTTTTTAAACAAACGTTTGACAGGTGAACATTTAGTTACATCACGCTTGTGCTTTATTAAAATTTTACCGTTAGTACTTCTCGCGTTGCACGCCTGGTTTTTATATTGTCTGGTGTATTATGACTGAAGTTCTTCTACGCACAGAAAATATTTTACAGTAGAAACCGGTGCGATTCGACATTGCAGTTTTTTTCTTTTAAGGACGCTGCCGTGCTTATTTAAAGCTTTTGCCTTTCTCATTTTCAAGCAAAAATGAGCATGTGAGAAGCTGTTTTGTAAAATGGGCGATTTGCCGATTCCCGTCTATTTAAGCCAAAATGCGTGAGTTTTACGATGTGGGAACGCACTCCACCTTGCGAGAGTTGCCTCTTAGTCTGTTATTCGTAAAGAAGCTGGAAAGGGCAGTTCCATACCATTGACTTGTAACGCTATGCGTGTTGGTTCTGCAGTGTATTTGTTCGTGAACTGTGATTCGTGTATAATTGCACTTTGATAGCGCAAAATAACTTAAAAATGCGTTGGATGCAGATTGAAATAGCTTGCGCTTTTATCCACCACCCGCAAATGTCATACGTTACCTGTCTTGAGGTTGTGCCAGGATTTGTTCGAAGACACCAAATTGACGCTGATTGTAAAATGCAGTCGATTCGTACGTTTTGATACATTCTTATACATCCTATATGTAGGCAGTTACAAAAGTACAAAAAACGCACTGGCCCGTCAGTGTTTTTTTTCTTCGTTTTGCGATGTTTTCTTGTGCTTCGTAGTAGGGAGGGCTGTTCTCATGATGTCATTAAGCAACAAGTCGCTATGCACAATGCTGACGTCACTCCGCTTCAACTGAAGCCAGGCGTTTGTGTTGTATTTTTTGCTACGTTGTGCTTGTAGCGCACCAAGTAATGCCCGTAGCCAGGTTTTAAGGTTGGGGGGAGATAAACTTTCAGGATGGCAAGATTTCTTGTTTTTATTACATGCTGAAAACAAATTTTTTCTGGACATAAAGTCTGGGGTGCACTGTCCCTGAATGCCCTCCGGTTGCTACAGGCGTGTTTGTGGCGCACTAGGCAATGCACGCTCGAGATATTCCGAAGTGAATTAGAGCTTCACGTCTTTAGACAACATCGTCGCCGAAACGTCCAGCTGCTGCTCTCATGTAATCTTCGCGCAGTTTTTTAAGGAATCAGTCGCCAACGCGCGAATTAGCGCGCGGTGCCGACTTCGGCTTCGAAGCATTGGCAACGATACTTCCCTGCGTTTGTGTTTCGACTTGATTTTGCTACTGGCGACTTTTTCTCCTCATCATCTCTTGCCTTGCTGGTGCTTGCGATCTTCAGACCGGAGAACAATCCCCTGTTTGTCTCCGTCGTAGCGTAATGATTCGCTTCGGTGCATTTGATTCCGCAGAAAGCAGTAGCAATGAACGTAAGCCGCACGTTTATCGCCCGGAATACACCGCAACCATATGTGGTGCCAAGTCTGCTTGGTCAGTGAGGCGTGATCAGTGCTTGGAGTGTCCCAGACATCTTAACTATTGTGGTCGGAAATTTGTTGCGTCATGAACGTCTCGCAAGTTAGTAGAAATTGACTTTAAGAAGCAGCACAAGGAGAAAATATGGAAGCCATGAGTCTAAGGAAAATCGCGCTTACGCTAATGGAATTGACCATATTAATGCATTGTAATTCTAGTTTACACAACTGGGCGTTTTTTCCGAAAAACTGGATAGCCACCTAAAATCTTTTCGACCAATGTTGCAGCAACCAGCAGCGTCTTTCAAAAACAACGAAGCTTGTGATGTCAGTGAATGCCTGCTTTTTCCCTTGTCGAGCTGCGGATACAGATGTGTGTTTTGTTAATCCCGACCATTGAATCTCACTTCAAGTTTGCCTTGGCGGTTCGAAGAGCATGTAGAATGTATATCAGCTTAGAGAGCCGGACTGCTCGCTTATTTGCCATTATCCAATAAACACTAGTTTTTAAGTATTTCAAACGCATGGTATTTCTCCATAATACTACAATTTGGTAGGGGAGCATATAATAAAGTATTCGCACCGGGCATCATCAGACCTCTGAACACCCCTGTAGTTCTGTGGTAGAGCTCACGCGGTGGTTGAATCGACAAATGGGCAACATCCAACGTAAATAGTTTAATGCAAACGACTTTCGTATCGTCTTTAACAACCTGCTCAGGCGCAACACTACGCAGAACGCGACCGAGGGCAGGCAGTACACTTCAAGGTGCATGTCCTTTAAGCAGCTATGGACGAAATATTCGTTCGGGTGCCGATGGCGTTGGGCATCGCGCTGCCAGCTCTTCTGCAACATCGCAATACGTCTGCACTCCTCCTGCGAAGAATCTGATCTCGTCACCAGCGTGGTCACGTGGTCGCGCACAGATTTCGACGGAACACGGACGTCAGCTTTGTACGAAGGTTTTCGGCACAAGCTTCACTTGCACGGGAACCACGTCGATCCCGTTCACCTGCGCAAAGCAAGCAGCGTTCACACAGACGTTTTGTTTGCAGCAAGATAACGCGTGCAAGCATAGGAAAGCTTCGTTCGGACGCTTCGCCTACGTTCAGTCATTCCGGAATGACGTTCAATCGTTGTTTCGTCCTTCGCCAACGCTTTTAAACATTTCAGCTTTTCGAAAAGCAGAAAAAGAAAATCAATACTGCTTGCAGCAACAGTACGTGTACCCTTGTTCTGCGTCAAAAACCTTTAAAATTAAATTAAACGAACTTTGATTTATTCTTTCAAACACAAGCGGGGCAGATTTAGGATTGAATTGGATTTTCTTCTTACCAAATTTTTTTCCACACCCAACAACTTTCAAAGTTCCTGTAAAATTTGCACGCGGCGAAACATAAGTCTTTACACGTTGGAAATTTGCGATTTACAGTAGGTACTTGCCGTTATCTTCACTGAGTGCGTTTCTTCAGGATCAACGTTTACGTTCGTGATTTCATAATCGGGTAATTCCAGCGACGATTCGGCGACAATCAGACCGTGATCCTGGAACAACGAACGTGATGCGGAGCAAATCGGGCAGCGAACCAGTGGATCAGATCAGACCGTATGCGCGAGGGAATCATCTGCGTATTCTTAGCAAAGCTGGCTCGTTGAAACCTCAAATTTCATGACATGCAAATTATGATCGCGAGACACCCGGATTTAAAATTAACTTTTCAGAAGCACAGACAAATTCCGAAAGTGGTTGAGTGTCCGAATTTCCTTCCAAGTTTGAACTGAAGTCAGCAGGCATTTCTCAGAAGCGTGTTGTAATCCAAACGCGAGATTAACTGTTTATTGTGACTCAAATCAAAACCCATTTCTAAGACCATATAAGCTTTTTTACTGAAGCTTGCAACAGAATCACTTATAAACAACAAGAAAAAACAGCGCTGTGAAGGCGGTGTCAAGCGAAATTTCTGACTTATTATTGTTTGTCAGTTATTTTGCTTCTCAGAGTAAAGGAATAAAGTTTGACCATTACTTTTTTGATGTGTGTGGAGCAAATTAAAACGTTTGATGTCAGATACCCACAACAAGCTACAGAATGAAAATAAATACAACCACTGAAAAAAATGGACTTAACCTTAGACCTCAATCATTTTTCTTTTTCTAACCCTAACCCGATGCACTTACCTACACACCAAACCCCAAGCCCTAATCATCGTAAATATTTGGTATTGCTTTGCGGGCTAAATTTTTCCTGCCGCGCAACAGTCTGACGCCTACGCACTGCAACATAAGTTTTTACACTATTTTACGCATAGGCGTCAGTAAAACAAAATGCATTTCACAAAGAGAAGACTTTTTCATTCCATTGTACGCACATGCAAAAGTCAAACAAAGCGGATAGGTGCAGCAAGGGAGACAAGCGAAGAGATTCGAAATTGAAGTCGAAGCAAACCTTACTTTGTGGAAGAGGCGCTGCATCAACTTGGATGTTAGGGTCCATTCGGCATCTCTGCGAACGTGGCAAGTGAAGGGCGGTTGCGCCTCGAGCCACAGGCGCATTTTTCTTCCCGAAACGGACTGTTTTTTGCCGTCACCCTATCGAAAGCAATGTGGAGTAAACGCTGCATTATGCAAGCGGTCTAGCAAAATGAAGTGACTGTTTTGATGAGTCGAAAAGCACAATCCTTATCGACCAGTGATGTTTGTTTATAGAGCAGTGGTTGCAAACCGTGGGCGGGAGCACGCCTCCCCAGGGGACGTCAATAAATTTCCAGTGGGAGCGAGCTTTTACTCGCTTTTACAACATGGAAGGTTTGATCAACAAATTTATCATAATTACATTGGGGTTTTACAACTTATTTAAAGTCGTGAGCTTGAAACAAACGACAATTACTTAAGAGAGACGTTGTAGAGAAAAGGTTAAGAACCACTGTTATAGAGTGATGTTTATCAAATTCACACAACAATAACAGGGGACGTCAATAACATGATAAATCTTATATGGTAAGTAGATATACGGTTGTTCTAAGATGGCAAGTTGTGAAAACAAACCAGTTTTTATTTGAAAAAAGGAAGTGATGTCGCTTTTCGCGTTAGTGATTTTACCCTTAATCACATCGTGTCCTGATACTGACTTGATTCCCTATAGAAAGCACATAGTTATTAATGAAAAGGTTGCTAGTATCGTCGCTGTTGTCATTTGGTTAATGCAGCGGTTCCTTTCTAGGTCCTAATCCACTACAGCGGCAGTTGTAAACGTTAGTTACACAATACTTCACTTACGGGCACGATCTTTAGGAATGAAGGTGTTAAAAGTCGATGTGCTCTGTACTGCAATGCTAATCTTCTCAGTTAGCGCGGATTCTTTCAGCTCATTCGCCATTCACAAGCGCTAACGCGTAATCCAGTGATCGGCAAACTTTCATTAGGATAGGCTAAACCTTTCAGTCGTAATGGAAGACACACGCTTATTTTTGAAGACTAATTTCAACCTTATGCTGTATTCAGTTATCTTTTGCATAGCTATGCCATGTTAGTGTCACAAGCCTTGTAACAATGTCTGGTTAACGTCCGTCGTCAAGCAATCAATGTTCCATAGTTGTTGCAGCAGCCTATGTTTTAGACCACGCAACAGGCGCAGAACTGTAGCTCTTACATACCACGCGGCCCATAAAAGTAACAATTGCGCGGGTCAAAATAAAAAGCGCTGAACGGCCCACAAGTGGTCCGAAGCCCACAGCTTGCCGACCACTAGCGCAATCAATGCCTCCTTTGTGCACCTGTGTGATTGGCGGCCTAATGCTTTGCACTTCGTTTACGGATGCTTGCTGACAATTAAAACAATTGTTTTTCGAAATGTCGATTTTTACTATGTTTTAAGAGTTGTTTTACACGTCTGTTTTCTTTCTGCAAACTTGTTACACTTACAAGTTTCAACCTTTTCCTTAGTTGAGCTTCTTCCGTTCAACCACTGAGCGGAAGCGGCCGAAGTATCAGTTTGGCAAGTCGGCGCAAAACGCAACGCATGAGCGGCTCGCGCAGAGATCAGCATTGACTCAAGGCACACGTAAGGAGAAATGCAGTAGCAAGAATTTCATTGTAGCAGACAGTTTTGTCTCAGAAGCAGCAATGGACGAAGGAAAAAGACAAAAGCAGCAAAAACTCACGACATTGGCAGCAAACTTCTCAAGGTTCTCAGGAGACGCGTATACAGCTTTTCCCAGATTATGTATCAAGTGACGCCCGACGTTTTTCGGGGGACTTATCGTTTCGCCTTCCACTCCCACACCTGTATACTCAAAAAAGTGAACAAATCACGACAAGCTCAGAACCTACATCAATTGATGCAGGATAAAAATTTCTGGCTAAGCAGTTATTCTCAAATGAAAATAGACCGCGATGTATAAATTGGGGCAAAGTTGGGTTCATGCGCAAAAAAATCGAGGAAGAAAAACTATGCGAAATACGCTTTAGATGATTTGCTCACACTAACCACGTGGTTTCACACCGAGAGTGTTGCCCATAACAACCTAAACAGTAATTCGGAAAGTGAATTGATCAACCTAAAAACTCTCTATCCGCCATGAGCAAACGCTCGTAACAAATAAATCTCGCAAAAACGGTGTTTCTACGTTACGCTGTCTCAATGAGTTTCAACCGACATGAAAGGTACACCGTGTTTTTCAATCGTGATATTCAGTGAAAATGTTGACCTGTCTTGAAAAGCCGCAGTGGTAGGCGTATTTTCAAACAGCTGTGAATTGTTTTGATCAAAAATACCAAAGATGACCGAAAAACAATTTAGTCGACATGTCAGTGAAGTTACTGGGGCAATGTCAGGTGTACAGCGTCGAGGGACTAAACTGCTATGGTAACAAACTGCCCTGATGTGTCGAGTGTTCCGCAGGCAAGCTTTCTTGCGAAAGAAATGCTAGGAAAAAAATTGCTGCTTAACCGTGTTGTGCCGAGCACAAATAAAGTGCAGTAGTTTCGATTGTTGTGACATTCTGCTGCCATAGTGGAGACAATATGGCTATCAATCTGAGTTAATGTTTTTGGCAACTCCTTGGGCTTTTTATATGAATTTCCACATATTTTGAAGACAAAATAGAATTTACAAATGCGTTTGTGTTGTAGCATGAAGCCATTTTGTGGAGAATGCGGTGTCGGTTCGCCACTGTTTTATGCACATCTTTCACGACAGAACTAAAATAAGCGCAATTTCAACAGACGTCGCAAATCTAAGCTGCTATCGGCTGGTGCTAAACCAAACAGTCGAAAACCTTAAATCAGGGGTCTCAAAGTCAAATTGCTCCAAGAACCAAACGAGGACTTGTAAAGTAACCTGAGGGCAGCATAATGACGCTGACGCAACAATGGCGGTACCTGAACCTTAATAGAAACATCTTTTACATTTTATTTCCTGCGAAAGGTATTATGAGTTATAGGCAAATCATTTCTAGCCTTGTTTGAGTTCGTTGAAAAGGAACTTGTTCACTCGCTAGCCGAGCACTTTCAAACATCGGTGAATAAACTATACAACTCAAATGTTAAATTTTTGAAAATTCCCAAAAAGCATCGCGGGCCGCACAAAACGCCCTTGCGGGTCACATGCGGCCCGCGTGTTTGAAACCCCTGCCTTAAATGATCATGCGTCAAAGCAAGCCGTCAACAACATACCGTCAATATCATCAGTTAAAATAATATCAAGGTTTTCCGGGCCTAAACGCCTCTCCACCAGTTTGTATACGCGATTTCTCAAACCAATCTTCGGGCGTCCAGTGTTGCCTTCCATTTTTGTGATTTCAAATAATCGACGGACTACGACCGTTCCTGGCTGAAACAAAAATGCATGGAGTTTCATCGCGTATCTACGAAAAATGGCAACACACGAAACATAAAGCTGGGCGCTCAACAATAACCAGCCTGTATACAGGCGAAAACTGCTGTAAAGACAATCTGCTGTAGTTCCAGGCGTTTTTTTCCTTTGGATCACATATCAGTTAAACATTTTGAATTGGAACAGCAACTCAAAAGTCTTGCGAAGTCGAACGAAGAAAATCATTGCAAAACCGCAGATTTACCTATGTTGTTTCAAGATTCTAGACTAAAAAGAACTGAAAAAGTCAGTGAACGAAGTGTAAGACGTTGAAACACATGGCACGTGTGAGATACAAAGAGGGTTGAAGTGAGTGCGCAAGTTGGCCGGATCGAAAATTGCTTAGCGTGATTATCAGTAGCTGATGAAGGTTAACCAGGTTACACCTCAACAGCTGACCTTCAACCGTTGAAACTAGAAAGTCTTAGCTGAATTTTTCGTAATGATGAAAACGTTTGTTTGCAAAAGTTTCAGCATGAGTTTACTTAAATATGTTGTTTTCCGTGTTGTTACTTGTAACATCCTAATTTTTTAAAAGAAAGCAACATTCAACCAAAAGGCTAAACAAATTAAGTGAATGACATAAATGTGAGGTCCGACTAAATACTATTACTTCACTTCAAAAGTCCATTCAGATGTAGTTTGTAATATACATTGTAGAGCAGGCCTGCACAACTCAGAAAGCTCGAAGGGCCAAATTGATCAACATAAACTCGCCGTGGGCTGCAAAAGTCTATTTCGTGGTAGTGTGGAAGAAATTCTGAATGGACAAGTAATTATCCGAAGTCGGGCTTTTGCAACATTTTCTGCAACTGAGTTCTCGCGGGCCGCATGTGGCCCGCGGGCCATATGTTGTGCAGGCCTGTTGTAGAGCATGCTTCCTTGGCAAACTCGATGTGTTGTTTGTTTATTCATTTGTAAAGCGCAAACGGAGTTTCTTTGTATTATAAACAACAGGCTCTCTAGCTTTGCAAGTAGGTCAACAAAATATGTGAAATCATACCTCAGGTTCAATAGGGAGGTCACGAGGCAACTTTCTTTTCTTCGCAAATGCAACAGACANCCACTCAAGTTTGTGTGGTTGTAGGAAACCAGACCGGTTTCTTATTAAACACAATGCAGGTAGCATTTTTATCAAGACTTTACTAANCAGCACTCATTCAGCAATGCAGCAAACTCAAAAAAGCATCATTCACTATCTTTTTTCTTCATAGATCTGCAACAGATGAGTATTGATATTTTGCTACCTTTGAACTTCCAATATGTTAAACAGAATTTCCCACCTGCTTAAGACCATTACACTCAGAACTTGGTCCTGAGTTTGGGATTGCCAGAAAAACTCGACACACATCAAATGCATCTTTCTTATCACTGCAATCATAATTGCAAGATGCACAAACAGTTCAAAAACAATGAACACAATTTGCACATGGCATTTTTTTGGCTAAAACCCTTTGCATGCTAAGTAAGTAGATTAATATCTTAGCAGTGACAGGCACTAAGTCTTGTTTGCTCTCACAAAGAAACTTGGCTAGCATTGCAAAAGTGAAACACCTTTAGTGAGCTGGTGCATTTTTTACCTGTGGCATCTGAGCTATTTTACTTGACCTGGCTATCCCATATGAAAAGTATATTTATCTTTCCAGAGAAACAATGTCAAAATNTAGCAGCCCAAATCATAATGAGTCTAAATGCTGCTTTTGCCAAGCCAACACTAACATCNAAAGTTAAGCTGATGTTGTCATGGAATAGCTTTTTGTACTCAATTCATATTGAATATGCATACAAGCAGGTCTTAGTCATTGGAGGTTTCACTTGGACCGTTATTCCTTTTCTTCTTCTTGGAAACAGACCTTCTGCATGGCCACAACTCAAACATTGTTTTTGCAAATGATACTGATTTGCATTGTATAGCTGAAAACCTACTGTAGTAAAGTTGCAAGTTAAACATGAAAAATGTAGACAGCTGACTTTGACACAAGAAAGTTACTGTGACAAAATCAACATTACAAACCTGATTAACTGGTCTTACATTGCCAAGAATGCAATTGCTCATCAATATTACGTAAATAAAACAACACTGCACAAATGGACAACAAAGTAATAGCTTTGCATTGAAACAAAGGCAGGTGGCAAGCAGTTAGTACACTGGGAGTGATTAAAACCAGATCAAACTTGCATACAGCCCAATATGCTTGCAGCATTCACTCTGACCACAGCCAGGGATAAGAGTTGGTGGAATCACTGTCGTTCCCTGGAATCACCAGACATATCAACAAGTTTCTTTGCAAGGTTGCTCGAAAAAGGGGTGGTTGACTTGCCATACACACCAGTGGTTTCAATTGTGACTTGTTGAAATCAGTAGTTGTTAAAGAAGTCATCGTATTTTCAGCATTTTGCAGCCTCAGCCTGTGTTGTTGCAATGCCTACCTGAAGGTCACTGTTTTTGTAGTGGCACTGAGCAAAATTGTACACAACTGTGATGTCCCTTACTAGGCTTAGATCTCTGTATCGAGGGCCGAGAAGCAATCATCAAGTCTCCTTCTATCCCATGTCAATCAGATGGGCTCCCAAGGTTGTAGCTAGCTAGAGGAGAATAATGCAGGTTAATGACCATCTGAGAATGGAATTGATGACTGAATGTCTGGGAAAACGGCCTTCGTTTCTAGAGCAGAAGAGTCCATGGAGCCCTAGCTTATCGTCAATTTTACCACAGTGGCATTCTGCGCTTTCAAAAATTTTGGCACCGATCCAGAAGGCAATTGCAATAACAATATGGAGCTCATCAGGACTTAAGAGGTTTGCAAAATTAGTTATTGGGAATTAGTAATAGTTAATCTTGCAATTTGTTCTTTGAAGTGGGAATGATTTGTTCGTTAAAGTGGGCAGCTGGTTACTAGTAAGTTTAGTTCAACACAAATTTCTTCTGAAACCAGAGGTGATGATTAAAGGCAGGTTGTCTTCTCTCCATGCAGCATGCCAGATTATATAGTAACCAATCTTTTCATACTGAATAGCAGACACACACCTGCCTGCTATGTCAAGCATGACATGCCAAAAAGTTCTTGCACACAGCATGATTTCTTGTTGACAACTCAAACAGTTTTTAGATTGGTGGTAACTATAGGTCTGCCAGCGGACCTTAATTTTTGAAAAATTATTCATCTGTCACTCATCACATGATACTACTGTTCAGATAAAATGCTAAGTTCGTCACATTACCGCTGCTGTTATAATGCAGTCAAGGGTAAGTGTCTATGGCTACTGTGCGAGTGGTTGCCAGTTTGGCTGTCACCAATCGCTTTCTCAGTAGTGGCTGCAGTGATTGCATTTTTGATAGGACCAGTTTTTATTTACTTTAAGTTTCACAAACTTTTGGGTTTATGTTTAGAGATTGGGTTTAGGCAGGGTTTTTTGAAGGTGTTTTCGGGACCCGATTCGGGTCCCGAGAATGAGAGAAAATTATCATCGGGTCCCTACAAGTACATACCAAGTATCTAACATTTTCCTTAAAAAAACTGGTTTAGGTTTATTTAGATTTATGGTTTAGTATGTTATTAGTAAGTGCAGTGCAGTCTTGAACCACACACTCCAGTGATGCAAAGTTATTTTGTAAAAACAAGTAAGCAGCTTCGTAAAACAAGCCCAAAATAGGAAATTTAACGGAAAAACAAGCCCAACTTGCGTTTGGTAAGAAAATTCAAAAAAACACAAAATCAGCAGGTAAATTAAAGGTACCTTGTAAAAGGCGGAGCTCCGTGAAGAGCGGAGCTTGGTTGCGGAAGTTTGATGACGTAACCGGAGTCGCTAAAACTAATATTTTTCGTTGAGAAATGAGAACTAAACAGCAGTAAAAATAATTTTATTGCAAAAGATGATATTACACTACGGTGAAAGAAGTCTTTTCTGAAGTTTGAAAGTTTTGGCTAATCTGAGTTTCACAACGGTTTGGGGACAAAAAAATAGGTTTTAACAGTTGTGAATGTATAAAACTTTTAAACATCGCAAACATCTATGCATTAGATGTTTGGGGGAAGCGCATATTTATTTGTAATAATAAAATCTTTTTCCTTTGCTTTTTTGTGTTTATTCCTTTTGCAACGCAACTTTTTTCCACTCCGGTTACGTCATCAAACCTCCGCAACCAACTTCCGCTATTTACGGAGCTCCGCCTTTCACAGGCAACCAAATTAAACACAAAAGTAGGGACACAAATCTGAAAAAACAAACCCAAAATGAGCAAATTTACACAAAAGCACTCTTAAATTTCGTTGTGCAGTAGATTGAAAGAGCAAAAGTGCAACAAAATTTGAAAAAAAGCAATCCGCAAAACAGAAATCTGCAAAAAACAAGCCCAAAAAACTCCACTGTCATTGTGGCACAATCGCGGACATCAAACATCAAACCACTCCGTTTTGAAAAAAGGTGTTTCATGATTGAAAACAACGGGAAAAAAAACTTCCGAAAACAATCAAAAACAATTAAAGAGGGATTTTCATTGCCTTGAAGTTGAAGTCCACATCAAGATTATGACGATCAAAAAAGGGTCCCAACACTCATTGAGCCAGCCCAACAAGTCAAACCTACCGTTTTTTCCCAAGTAAAGGCCTCATGCGAAAAACGAAATTTTTAGCGGTTTTTCAAAGAACAATCAAACCACTTTCCTACACTGGGGGCAAAAAAATTTGTAGTCAATCTTGATTGCCTTGAAGTCCACATTTACAATATNATGATGACAACAGCGCCCCGACACTCATTTAGCCAGCCCAACAAGTCAGACTTACCGTTTTTTTTCCCTAGTGAACGTCTTAAGCGAAAAGCGTGATTTTTAGCGGTTTTTCAAAGAAAAATTTAACCACTTTCCCACTCTAGGGGAAAAAAATTACAGTCAATTTTGATTGCCTTGAAGTCCACATTCATAATGTAATGACGAAAACAGCGCCCCGACACTCATTTAGCTAGCCCAACAAGTCAAACTTACCGTTTTTTCCCAAGTAAAGGTCTTATGCGAAAAACGTAATTTTTAGCAGTTTTTCAAATAAAAATTAAACCAGTTTCCCACACTGGGGGCAAAAATATTTACACTCAATCTTGATTGCCTTCACGTCCACATTCATAATATAATAACAAAAACAGCGCCCCGACACTCACTAAGTCAGTCCAACAAGTCAAACTTACTGTTTTTTCCCAAGTAAAGGTCTTACGCGAAAAACGCAATTTTTAGCAGTTTTTCAACTTCAGATTAAACCACTTTCCCACACTGGGAGCAAAAAGATCATAGTCAATTTTGATTGCCTTGAAGTCCACATTCATAATATAATGACGAAAACAGCGCCCCGACACTCATTAAGCTAGCCCAACAAGTCACACTTACTGTTTTTTCGCAAGTAAAGGTCTTATGAGAAAAACGTTATTTTTGCGGTTTTTCAAATAAAAATTAAACCACCTTCCCCCACCAGGGGCAAAAAAATTTATTGTGGATTTTGATTGCCTTGACGTTCCCATTATGAATATCACCATTAAGAAGACGCCCCGCCTCTGAATAAGCTGGCAATACAACTGAAACCCGTGTTTCTCACGCATTTATATGTCAGTCTAATCGAACATTGAGGAACGTCAGTTACTGTATCAATATCTGCCATGATTCCAATTCTTTCAAGCATTGCATATGTTGTCAGTAGTCAAACGACGTGCATGTTTTTCAAAAACAACTTCCACTTAACCTGCTTGTTTTATGATTGGATCTGATTGAAACAGACCACGTTTTGACACAACTTGTATTTTTGCCATGAGGCCGAGCAGACACGAAACACATTAAAATGTTTGTTTCGCGCGTTGCTCCAGTGTGGTTTTCGTGTCGGCTTCATAGTATTTAATAATTCAAAATTGTTGTTGGTGTATGTTCTGAAAGAAGCGGGAACCCATAGTCTCGCACGCAATGTGCAGTTCAATATTCAAACCAAGGGATTTGAACGAACACTCCGTAAGTTTTACATTCAACGTCTTCAATTGCGTGCTTTTCCACGATGACACAGTGCCGCTGAAACGTGTTGTTGAACAGCAATATTACACCAGATGCGACCCCTATAGGGTGGCATCGTAGGGTGGTTTAGATTCAGTAGATATATTTTATGCGTGGGTTCTCATTACTGAATCTGGGACAATCTGGACAGTTTTCGCAGAAACTATTTCTGGTTAACAGACCCTGTTAATTGCCCGATTACTACTTACTGCTCAACGGTTCACACTAGAGAATGTACACACCAGTGAGACACATAATTCTTAGTTTTATAACTTTTTATTCGTCACGACATATATTCGAATAGAACAACATGGTACTCACCAAAGTATGATGTTTCATAATATTCAAGCACTTCTCGACCTGTCACAACGCTCACATATTTTTGTATCTTAATTCGGTTCTTTAAGTTTTGCGATAAGGAGATTTATAATCTACTCGGATCGGTTCTCCTATTCAAGCAATTTACCATACAAATAAGAATCAAATTTCTATGTCTCGATAATCTTCAATTGGAAAAACTACTCGATGATATTTAACATACACTTTATAAAATATTTCACT
>JGI24158J21664_10001106_pt1 | contig 28930 bp, 17 predicted proteins | sample Ectturendosymbi3_FD_21664 | JGI IMG/M metagenome (IMG submission 21664) | reverse complement strand
ACCTCACACTGAAAACCTGGTTAACATTTGAAACTGTGGAAACTTTTGCTCCAGTTAACTTGCAAAGGGTTAGAGAGAGTCACCGGTATTTTTTAGCTATTTGGGTAAGCATTGATTAACGCATGTTGTAATAACCATAACAATTCGGTTTACTATATCTTACCTCCATGCAGCAGCCAGAAAATGAGGTCAATATACCGCTGTTTTTTTAGCAAAGTAAAACTAACCACCCACTGTTTTCAAATAACCTTTCAACATCAGATTTGTAAAGATGCGTTCATATGCGCAACTACTTCAACGTCTGAGTTACTGTAAAAACTGTTGTACCACGTGCTTTGTTTGAAACACTCACCATTGTCGATATCTGTAGCTATCTCCAGCAACTCTTCCTTAACAGGGTACCAAACGTCCTTCATAAACATCAGGAGAGAAACAACAATCAAATCCTTGTTTTCCTCTTCATTGTGGTTTGCAGCAACTTCACAAACTTTCGCCTTAATTTTTTGTCGAACAAATTCACTCGACCAAACCTGCATGCAAAGTTATTGAATGAAGTGCAAAAATGCGTTTATGTCAAAAATGTTTCCCTGCCACAGCTAAGTGAAACTTCGCAATTAAAATAATACGAAAGTACGCATTGTTTCGAAACATCCCAACTTCATGGATCTTATTCTAGACTGGGGGTGTCAAATATACCGTCCGCTACAGCGTTTTCTCTGACCTTCGAGATGATTTTTAAAAGTGTAAAAATTACGAACAAAATTAAAAACATACACGGGACTTTGTCAATAGAAGTAATTGTTGTTTCAAATTTTCCTTTATTATTTTCCATTCACGCCTTTTTCTTCCTGTCTGTCCAACGTTCTTATCTGTTTTTTTTTAGTTCCTCCAGTCATTTGCTTTATTTACCTCTGCTATTATGATGTTGCAGTGGGTATGCCACAACAGAACTCTATGAGACTTGTGATCGCGGTCTAGTCTAAGTGCTTGAATGATTTCCGTTTTTTGTGTTGTTGTCATCGTTTTTGTCAGTCGCATCCTATGCAAATGTCTTTGTCGAAAAGGAGGAAAGTAGTGTAGAGATTTTTAAGTACAATGGTCCTTTTCGTATTTATTCACTTAATTAGGTGAATAGGAAACCTGCGTACTTGGTGTGTTCGTAGCAGGTTTTTGTGCACGTAGAATACAACATTAGGCGCCACTAATGAGAATCATCATGTCGAAGAAAACAATAGCTTGCATGGTCAGGTGAGAAAAAAGACGGTAAGGACAGTGTTGGATGGTCTGCAGAAACTACTGTTTGTTTTTTTCCTATTGTCGAGATGTCAGTGTTGCAGCAGTGAAAGCTAGTTACTGTGTTGCTAGAGAAACTGCACCACAACAGTATTGTGAGGGTGAGATCGTGAAAACACACCTGCCAAAGGTTGCAGAGATTCACTCTAGGAAGCAAGACGAATTTAGATATATCAGACTGACGACAAACACTATGGCAGACGGAATAGATGCAGAGTCAGTTGAAGCAAAAAATCAAAACATTTATTGCGAAAACAACTGGACAGTCCATGGAACAAAAGGACATGCCACCGCTAGAATTTCAGTCACCAGAATGGTTGCAGGATTTAGCATTGTGGTGGATATTACAGAGCGCTTGAACAATCTGAACCAACTGCTGCAATGAAGCAAAAATATTGTCGTGTTGTATTGTCAAAACCCACGGGCGTTGAGATTTAAATTAGCATTGTGGGAGACATAGGTATTCCAGATTGTGACGCTGCTTATTTTTCTTGTCTAATAGGTGCGATTGCGAAGGTAGCTGACGTTGACGGGAATCGATGCAACGGCAAGATTACTGGATTACTGCGGGAGTTTGAGCAACAACAGCTGTTTTTTTAACTTGAGACAAATTTCAGAATTTCTAGCTCGCCATTTACAATCAACACCTTTGATCTACCTGCCGACGTCCAACTTGAAATGAGTGGTTTCGAATGTGATTCAGATTTGAAAACCGAATTTGTTTCAGTGGGCCAAGGCACAATTTAGCCACTGGATCTCTTAACAAGGTTGCTGAAATTGACAACCCTTGCTGCATACGTTTTGTACAAGTTTCAAACTGTCTACCTTAGTGAGCAAGTCTTCTCTGTAATGAAGATCAACAAAACAATGCCGCGCACCAGATTCACACATTAGCACTTAACTAATCACTTAAATGACAATGTCTGTGGAGGAGGGTTGATGTGGCAGCAACTTTAAGATCCATGTCTGCGAAAAGTGTTGCCTGTTTATAAACTATAAATATTTACAAAGCAGTCTAATAATTCAGCCTTCTTTAACAGTTCCAAGTTCATTCGGTCAATTTTGCGAAAGAATTTTTTATTTTGTGGTGTTTTGGCGGCGCTTTATGACTACAGTGGTCTTTAAGCGCCACGACTGAGATTATACAATGTCTGGTATCATTTGATCAGGCTTGTTTTGTGTTCTGGTTGTGTTCCCTGCAGCTCTTCTGCATACCGTGCGTCTGCTAAGAAGGCTACAGTATCAATTCACGAGGTCTTGGTTAGACCTTGTCTTGGTAAGACCCGGCCGCGTATCGAACTCCACACCTACCAGCACCGAAGCGGATACACTTACCACTAGGCCACGGGCTGGTTTCTGCAAGACTGTGGACGCTCGTGTGTTACTGTCATGCCGCCTTAAATTCTTTATCGTGGAACGCTGATTGCTGCCACAAAAGCTCGGGCAGTTGGCGTTTGTATTTCGCAGCAAGGGTTGAGCGGGCCGTTCTGTTGTTGTCGCTTTTACCTGTTGTTGCCGCTACTCTTTGTTTTTGTTGATGGTGGCTGCGATTTTATGTTGAAGGACTTTTTTTAAAGACTTTTCTTGCACAAAGGCTTTTCTTAAACATGAACATTTTCGCTATGTACTTTTTGCATTAAAACAAAAGGAAAAAATGACGTTGGTTTTACTTATAGGTTCTTACCACATGATTTTACTGGTCCGGCCCCCGTTTGAGATTGGACGAGTTATAATCTGACCCCTGAAATAAAATGTGTTTGACACCCTGATCTGGACCAAATAAATGTGCAAACTGTGAAAGAATTTTTACCTTTGATCTGAACATCAGCAAGAGCTCCTTAGTCACGTTTTCATCCAAACTGAAGAATTGGACGGTGGTATGAAGCTCTTTGAATGCGACCTCCTGAACATTAATATCTTCACATAAAACTAGTTCGCAAAGCCTCTTTTCAGATACAGAAGATTGCAGTTTTTCATCCAGTTGAGTTGTGTCCACTCTGATAATTTCTGCGTATATTGGTTGGTAATCTTGTTTCAAACAGAAGCAGGTTGAAGGAGCAAAATGATACATACAATTTTTTGCTTAAAAAATGTTTTTGTTGTGCATTTTTTGTAGATAGCAAACCTCGCATATAAAGCAAGCACGTAGGGAAATTCAACGAATTTACACATTTTTGATTCGCCGTTGGCACAGAATTCCAGACTTACCTGAGACAGGGGCGAATTCAAGGGGGGCAATCTCCCCCCTGAAACTTACGAAAATAACTTTGTTAACCACGATTTTGTACAACTCGGAAAACAGCATTCGCGACATAAAGCAATTTCGCCGTCCAGGCAATGCTGTGAAGTATACTTCATCTCTCTTAAAGTAGTGAACCCGCAATGCGATTTGTCTATCAAATTTTACTGAAATCGCCCCCCTAACCTTATTGGCTGAATCCACCCTGACCTGCGAAATTCCAATTTGCGACCAAGATTTTGATGCTCGTTTCTTTTAAGAAAAAATTTATACGTAAAACAAGTGTGAATAATTTTTCCTTCGCCACTTCATTGCGCACTTGCATACACTTCAAAAGAACATGCCTTATTTATGTCAAGAAACGTCATTACGAGGATATTTGCATTAAAAAACTGTTCGGTAACGGTTTTCGCAGAGATCAGCAGTCACGGAACGCATAAGTGTGGGATATTGACAAACCTGCATAAAGCACAACTGATTCCACAAACTCCTCAACAGCATCACGAATTTCATCAAACGATTTGAGTTGACCGATTCGAAACTGTAATATTTCCTGCAGTTTCTCCGATGAGAGCACCCGAAAGTCAACAGAATCGTCAATATCCTGCCACACATTATGGCTTACAGTCTTTAATATGACAGTAAAGGACACTACGCCTTGACAACGAACGTGCGCGTAAAACGATAATACTGTAATATATACTGTTTGAAACCAACCCACCTACGCCAGTGCATTGCCTGAGGTTTCATGTGGCATAGAACGTATTGTCATTCACTCAACGATTTGAAACTATGGAGCAAAGCAGTTCTTTCTTTTCAAAACCCAGTTTTGGCAAATGGCTCGAAGTTTTGCAGTAGACTTTTTTGTATTTCAAACCAAGTTTGTTTTAATACAGTCAAATAAACCTCGGAAAGGTTTCAAACTTACTTTATTCTCCCGTTACAAAACATTCCTGACTCATTTTGAAGATAATTTTCTTTTGAATAAAGAGATATCGACGCTTAGAAAATATGCAGGCATTATATGTTGAAGACCACTTGATACGCTTTTGAGTCCGCGTTGTGACTGACATCGACAGCACGTCAAAACCTTCAGCAAACTTGCAATGTCTACAAAGTCGCCGACTTTGAAAGTGTCCTGTGACTCAACACACAAATTTCATATAGACTATTCATAATTCTACATCATACCAATTTTTGTCAGAGCATCGCCTGGAAATTTTATGAGAATTATGTGTGTAGGTACACTCGGTACAGGTTCAGTAACGCATCGTGAGTGCATTGTTACGACCTGAACAAAAATGATTGCTCGGCTACTTGGCAAAATTGAAATTGAAAAGCAGACAGCATATTTGATTGAGGCTAACAACAGGATGCATAATAAACCGATGCAAAAGCTAAAACATACTTTCAAACGTTCTTTTAACGAGTAGATCAAAGTTCTTTTTAAAGCCTATCTAAAGCCTCAAAATGACGCAATAACCACTTCCTGGAAGTGCCTGAATGCAAATCGATATTTAAATCAAAACTCGTCACGGTACTAAAATAGTTCAACCACGTTTCGTAGGATAGCATGTAGGCCAAAAACTTTATTGGCGATGAACCTATTGAAAAATCTTACAAAATCTACGAACCTCTCACTTATATTTATACTCACTTGCAATCTCACACTGTGCCACTGTGCCTCTATAATGTGTCATTTAACTTATCGATTACGTAGCAAAATCCATGAGGTTGAAAGCTAGCTAAAATTCTGCCTACGGTCTGATTGCTATATTATGCTCAATACTGCAGCTTTCTTCCTACTTCTAAATCAAACTTGCAAGCACATTCAAGCACTTGCATGACTGCAAGAGTTCATACACGATTGGTTGAAGTGGTCACACGATAAGCGCGATACGCAGAGGCAACCGTTTAGGGTTTAGCCTACAGTTCACGCAACGCAGACAAGAAGCCGCTGCCAGCTTGCCAGTACTGAAATCATAACAACACTCATCCATGCATGATGGACTGAGGAGTTACAAACGTAACAGTGCTTTTGCCTCATGAGGCAAAATAGACACTGCCTTACATTAAGAAGAACTGTCAAGCAACTTGTGTATATGTTACTGTAGAATTTGCAATTTTGAAGAGTCAAGGCGGAGTCGGACTTGAATATTTCCATGGTTTGCGGAGGAGGTGCGGATGCGAAGAAAAACGTTTTGGAGTCAGAGCGGATGCGGAGTCAAACAATGAGACTCAATCAACCTCAGGTAGGTACTTTGCTTTTGAAGCCCCCCAACAACAGCAACTGTAATGTGCAAGTACTCTTCGTTAAACGTACTCTAGAAATGTTTGCAAAATGGAATATGATGAATTCTCCGCTACTTCTGCACATTTTTTCAAACAACTAGTGTCAATGCAAGATGTGGGCAGCTTTGACTTATCCAGCCTCAAAGCTTTTCAAAATAAGTCTCAAGTTGGATGCTTGTGTACGTATGCTATGTTCTTGAATAGAAGGACGAAATTTAAAACAAATTTTGTGTTCTGAATCTGCTTGGTTGTTGCCTATTGTTTTGTGGAGTTCCATGGCTGTGAACAAATTCAGGAAACCAACCTTTTTTCCAGGTGGAAATGTGTTATAGACTTTCTAGTTGATTGATGATGAATGCAGAGAAATGGGGCGCAAAGCTAGAGAGATGCCAACTTGATATCGCTTAACGTTTATGTGTTGATAGCTTTGTATTCCCAACTTTCAGTGTTTCTAAATTCGTGCACCATGAATACCCTTTTGCATTTTCTGTTATGTCAGTCATACCGTAGTCTCAGGAACGTATCCTTGGGTGTCCCGCATAGTCCCTTCCTAGATTTAATCAAAAGGTCTTATCACGGTTGGCTGAAAATGATGACGTCATCAGAGAGCCCCCTTTCCAGCCTTGCCTCGGACCCCCCAACCCTAAGTCCACCACTGCTTAGAACCCTAAAAACGTAGCCAAAGGCCCTGCCAAATGCAAGTATCCCTGTTAAAAACAACAGTTTCCAGAATTACTTTATGTAGCCAGATTTGTGGAAGAAATATTATATACCAGTAACACCAAATATTTGTGTCTTGGCTGCCGATAGACGGCAGCAACAGTTGCGTTCGATACAGTTATGTCTTTTTACTCGACCGTGATCATCCTACTACCATTATGACGAGTAGCAGATCTCGGGAGCTACGGGACAGGTAATCCCATAGAACACTATGAAGGTGTCTGCGGCATCTGTTGCTTCGTCCATTTTTTTCTTACGTGAGCACAAGGATTGCATTTGAATTGCAATATTTATCGACGCCGTTTGGATTATTGTACGTCAGCATTTGGGTGCTGCACTAAGCAGTGAAATCAACATGGATGGTAGAATGACACCATGAAAATGCATATCAACTTTTCAACATATTGCCAACAATGGAAACTTGCTATTCTGTATTGAAATTGTTTGTACTACATATTAAGATAGTTCAACCATTTGTTGATATTTGCACAATAGAGAAAAGCAATGTCTTAGTCCTGTAAAGTTACAAGAACTCACGTGCATCTAACTTAGTGGATCTCATGTGAATTTCTGAGCTGATTTTGCCACTATTAGTCAAAATTAAACTATTCAGAGAAACACTGAAAGTAATGACATCACTCAAGCCTTCGTAAAGCAGTGACGCAAAAGTATAAATTTTCAAACTCAAAACGGTCCGAGGAAGGAAAACATTTACTAATGCACGATGCGAGTATGTTTACAGTTTTATTTCTGTATTTTTTCATGAGTCTTTTTGGGTCACGTCACGTCAAAATGAATAAGGCGTTATACTGCAAATGCAGCCGAGACACTGCAATTTACCTCGGTGAGACATATTCGAAAATATCAGTGAACCCGGCAAAAATCTGCATGAACCAATGTTGCTCTACGCCAGGGGTTCTCAACCTGGGGTACATTTGCTTATTTGAAGGGGTAAATTTTTTGTACAGCCTCAACGAATTAACTTCGCGACATGAAAGGAGTCTACCTTTATAGTCCTAAAAATCTAAAAGTTCTATTGAAAGTGCAGTGGATTTTTGTTATTTTCCTCACCTTTTTTGTCATAAGGAGTTTTAGGGGTACATGCTTATCTGTCAAATTGCTGAAGGGGTACATGGTCAGAGAAAGGTTGGACACCCTGCTCTGCGCACTTATCCTTAAAAAGTGAGTACGAAGCAGAACTATACATGGCAGTTCATTTTAACATTTCGCTCTCTAACAAGTGCTTGATTGACCGCGAAGCTATTAAAAAGACACGCTTCTATTGTGCAAATATCGCAGTAATTCTAGAGCAGGGGTGCATAACCTGCGCCTTTCGATAAGAACTTATGCGGTCGTGCACATATAATTTTGAAACATAAATTGTGGCGGTCGTGCATTAATAAAAACTCTATCTGCTGTTTGAGGATACAGTAGAAAGACGGTCGAAGAGACGCGTGAAAGCAGGTCAGGCGCAGTGAGCGAAAGCAGAACAAAAGCAACGCAAAAAATAAAAACATCTTGAAATCACTTGCGGCCGCAATTCATAAAAATAAACGTATTGCGGCCCCAATAGCTAAAAGGTTGTGCAGCCCCTGATCTATAAGAACCAGCAAAGCAGTATTGATCGCCGGACCGAAATTGTTTCTCATGACAAATAGTGTCTACTGTATTCTTACAAAGTCTCACCTTGCAAAGAAAATCATAGATTTCCTTAAAAGTTTTCCGATTCTGATCCACTTTTCTCAAATTCTTTTCAAGAATTGTCCCACTGATTAGTGAAAATACAACATTTTCGACAGAACCTTTCACTGCTTCAATAACTTTCAAGCAATCTTTGTCTAAGTGTTCTTTGACTCCTTTGGCACCTATGCATAAAAAAAGTACCAAAAGTGTACGACACATACGCAATGTAACAATAACTTTGAACTAGTTTGCACCATACGCAATCATGAAAGGATTTAGGAGTGTTCTAATGACTTTACTTTGAAATCTTCGGTTTGAAACGAAAGAACATGACCAATTCAAAGAAAACAGCAGTAAGCTAACATAACAATCACAGAAGGACAAGCTGTTCTTTCAATATCTATTTCAAGTTCATTGTACCACGCAAAACAAACCCACTTAAAACTTTGATGAGAGGTGCTGACGGTGTCAATTCAAACAAAAGTTTAAAGACAAGCTCCACATCATTTTTCTGATCTAACAACAGGGACTCTTCTGCCTTTTCCCATTGCTTCTTCAACAACTTCATTGAAATTTTCAACAATTTTGGTTGGTGAAATCTCCACAAAAACGCACTCCTGGTATCAATCTACGGAATGCAGCAATGTAGTCTTGCAGTAGTCAAAAAAAAATTCCAAATCCTCAGAATCCTCACAGAAATATCTACAGCAACTTTTTGGCGAAATTACGTTTACAAAAAATGAACTTACCAGGTAGAACATCAATTAGACGTAATAAATAGGTCGAACTACCATAGCTTACCGATATCTAACCGTTACCGCACAGGAACTGAAGTTAGCTTCAGTAAGTCTTTACATGATTTTAAAATTAACCGCTCATCGGAATGAAACTGAAGCAGATTTAAAGCATTTCCAACAAAATTCACCAAAAAAAACAAGGGCAGTATGAGGGCATTCAAACCTGTTCAGTTACTGTAAAATCATTGGTGGGCCGCATTTCAATAACAGTATGATGGAGCGTATATATGCAAAATAACCAATCGTTGCTGGGCTCCCTTTTGCCAAAAAAACTTTCACGTTTTTTTCACAAATTTTGGAATGAAGAATGCCCATTAAAAGAACTGGAACAAAATACATAGGCATTTACTGGCGAAATATAAGCAAGTTAATAGCAAGACGTCCTTATTTGAGAAATTCGAAATTAATACCTCAGCGGTAGATATTTCCAGTTGCGAACAACATAACCTCCAAAACCTTCGTAGCAAAGGAAACTTCACAGGACAAAATCTTACCAAACGTAAGCTTGCTGGGCAAAAACAAAAATACAACGCCAGAAAAAACCTGTATTTTAGATGGTATGTGATGAGTGACCCTTCTAAAGTTAAACTTTAGAATTTATTTTTGAGGTGTTCACGCTAGAAATAAATTATCACCGAGTTTGTCAGAAGTACGCTTGTATGATCTTATCTGCACTCGTGTAAAAACAGTATGTCCATCTATTTCCTCTTTCGGTTTTCCAGTCATATGCAACATATTTATCGTTTTTGTTCCCTCAAAGTTACTAAATTTAGGAATTTTTGGTTATAGCCTTGTCAGCAACCTGCTGTCGTTGCACGTAAATTGAAGCAAAAAATGGTGATTCAACCAAATGAAAATTTATGCCAAACATCTTTAGCATTATTTTTCCACTACTGCGTGTAAAAACATTCATAATGTCGTGTGAACTATCTACGGAAAATTTCCAACAAAAAAGTGAACAAAGATGCTTATTCCATAATCTGCACAATGCGACTGTTGGCATTAGAATTTTCACACAATAGGCAACATATCATTTTTTAAAATGTGTTTAGAATTTACCCTTCCAGGGTGCAGCTACACCGCAGTAGACAGCAAGTTACAATGTTGCATTTTTTCGTTTAATGTGTATGCTTAGCCGCTTATTTGTTTGATGGATTTGTGTTTGCGGGATAGGGAACCGAAGGTTTTCTGCGATGAGGTTTTTATCCGTGTAGTGTTTGCGAATGGAATTTTTGTCCAGAATCTACCCAGACGCTTAGACCAAATTTTACTAAGTTCGTAAACACTTTTTCAAAGTAAGAAACATTTTTCAGGGATTGGAAAAGTAAACATGGTACTGCGTGAGCTTGATCGTTCTGTGTTTACAAAACGGGACTTTTCAAACGCTGTACAGCTGTCAGTTTTTAAATTGGTCTTTGCTCCGATCCTCACCTATGGTCATGATCCTTGGGTAATGACTGAACGAGTGCGATCTCAGGTACAAGCGGCAGAGATGGGATTTTCACAAAAAGTTCACGGCGTGACATTCGCGACAAAGTGCGCAGCTGTGGAATTCACGAAACGCTGAATGTCGAATTTCTTTCACGAACAGAGACACCCCATCTGCGCTGGTTCGGCCACGTGATCAGAATTCAGAAAGCCCCAGGAAAGATTGGCGAGGCGAATCATGCTGGCTACACACAACGAAAAAGGGACCGTAAGTCGAACAAATGGCGTGATTATCTCCGCTATAGCTTAGTCCCATCTTGGTGTGGAACTATCAGAGGTTGATGAAAGCCTTTATGTGATTGAGGACCTCCTAGGGATGCTCCCCCTGCGATTCCCCCCAGAGAAAAGAGGGTGTGAAAGGTGAATGAGCGAGTAAACAATTCCACCTTCAGGTGCTAAATGCTTTTGACAAATTAACAACAAGACCCTTTTTCTAAACTGTCATGTTGGACTTTAAAAATGCACTGAAACCAGTTGCTTCTCCGTCGTTTTTACATTGCAACACAGGATATGAAACCATAAGCTGCCTCGTAGAATAGTCACCAAAGGTCAACATTAGCTTTTATATATAGCGTTTTGATATCACCTATAACGTTGGCTATGTTACGGTGTTACAACAACATTGTGCACAAACCCTACGGCATCTGACTGTAAGGTTGTTGGGCTACATGAGACTTAGCAGTGCAAAAACTCATTAAGTTCGCCGTGTTCAATCTTATCCAAACGTGGTTATCATAACTTTTGCCAGCAGAAAAACTGACTTCTTATTTTTTCAAAACACAATGATTGACCCGAGGTCCACTGCTGCTTCAAAGTTGTGCAATCCTGATCATTAAGTCACCAATTCTTACCTTCAGCCTTTTTTCAACGCACGTCGCAATAAAATCAGTGACGTAAGTCGCTACAAGTTCATTTGGACGTAAGGCATCGAACTCTTCGGTGAAAAAATCTAGTAACCTCTCATCATTGTCGTGGAATTTCTAAAAGAAAAAAGACATTCTTGCAGAGAAGTTGTGGCAAATTTGTTTCCGCATAACCAGAACACCTACTTTGGGTAGTACTGTCAGCAAATATTTGTGACAAGTGTCATTCCAATCTTTTTGAAACGAGCTTTTCCACTGGAAATTGGTGAGGAAATTCCACAGCTGTAAAAAAATGAAGTGAAGCACTGCATTGCTCTCGTCACATCATACAACGGTAGTTTTCCCTCACATATTAGGTAATTAGAAGCGTTGATAAAGCTCACACAATATTTCACAAAAAATATAGCATACACAACTGATTCTACATGCGCAAAAATTGACATCTCTGGTTTTGAAAATAAGACCTGAATATGCGTGTTATTGAAACGCAAATTAGAAATACCATGCACTGAGCGCACAGTGAACTGCTGGAGATAAATGATCATAATGCGTTCAGAATAGAGGTTAAGATTGCCTTTCGAAATATAGCTTAGACCATTAAGAAAATCATAATTGCTTATCTGTTGCTTGGTAAGCTCGCGGCTTATTTTCCTATATACCACCAAAAATGTGGTTCTAGTGTAATTGCCAAAACGATGTTGGACCTAAGTTACATTTTTGCATAGAAACAACTTTCAAGAACTCATGGTCTGGAATGATAAAACAGACTAGCGATATAAGCACACACTCGCCGATATCTATGCCCAAAATATTTAAATAGCCACACGCAACGAAATATCGATTTCAGGGTCATCAGACGTGAACGACTGGTTGTTGCTGCGTTTAACTTCAAATAAAAAAATCGCGGTTTACTTGAACTCGTTTTTAAATAGACATTTTACTTGCCGATTGTTGAAAATCCAGCAAAATAAAACGTGCGCATCGATTATTACCAAAATAATAATCAGCTTATGACGTCAACTGACAGGCTGGAAACATCAGATCTGTTGCTGAATTTATCTGTTATTGATGTTTTGCTTGCTGCATATGCAAAAACAAAGTGAAAAATATGTTTCAGCTTTTCGCGGATTCGGATTAATTGCTACTTGCTGATGTAGCAGCTAAAATATACAAGGGAGAAAGCATATTTGTACTTATATGTTTACAAAATTTTTTCTTAGGGGGAAGCTAAAACTGATCGCAAACAAAATATGCTAGTAACAATAATTGGTTCACCTTTACTTCCGAAAAAAAGCAGCACTCAGTCGCACACCTCATGCACTCAGTACAGTTCTCTCATATAGGCACTAAATGTTTTGCACAAAAGGCGTTTATTTCCGTTTTTGGAAATGATGCGGATAACTGTTTGCTTAATTAAAGCATTTGCCTAATATACGCACGGTTGTTAAAGGTTAAGCACTTAAACAATAAACTTAAAGTCAGAGCACTCAGAATTGCTCACGGAAGAAGTCAACGAAGTTTGGTGTTATATTCGTAGTAGTACAGAAAAGTGGGACAAAAGGCAAGTGGTAACATTTTTGGGAAAGCAATGGTACGTTACTTATCGACGGCTTCTATACCACTGATTTCAAAACCGAACACTTGAAATAATTGTTGACTGGGCTGGGTCATTCACAAAATTGGTATTACATTGGGAGAAAACAGGATTAATAATGTTAACAACGTGCATTATTGAGAGATATTTACATCACGACTTATGGCCCTCAAATGAAACCGCGTTAAAATTACATTCACATTTGTGCATAAAGTGCACCAATTTATATTTGGTGTTTTCCAAAATGGGCTAGAAAATTAACTTTTGGTGGCCGCGACACTGGCTTATCGCAACAGGTACAGTCTTATCACTTCTGAAAAAAGAACCAGTTTCACAGCCAAACCTCGATTTCATTTCTGTCCAAGTCTTTAAACTGACCAGCCATAAACATTGTTTTCAAAAATGAGTCCCGAAGTTTCTCTTGAGTGCACTTCAGCGTAGTTTCCAGGCAACGTTTGTTTTCGACCTGCAATGGATTTTCCAAAACAGCCTGTGGTGGATATGTTTAAGTAGTGTTTCATATATTAGGCGTACAAAAATATAACTGCAGGTATAGCACGTACAGCACTTAAGTTTGCAAAACAATTGTCACCGGCTACATAAAACTGGAAGTTATGAGTTGATTTAATGAGTTATTTCAATATGGACAAACAAAAATGTCACAACGATATTTTCAAAGTGCTTTCACCAAGAGGGGCCATCGATCTGCATTTCGGTGACCAGAAGTTCAAATGGTCTCAAATGGTAGACAGAACAAGGTCAAGGGGTATATGTCTGGTAACAATATTTCATGCACGCAAAACACGTTTTGATGTAGAATTTAAGGGAGATACCCATGTGCCCAATTTGAGATTTTTTGTACATAGTACAAAAACAAGGGCTTCGGTTGAGATCTTTACCGTCTACAGAACTTCAGAAAACAACTTTACCACTTTCCTCGGTACTGCGCCCAAACATGTTTATAATTAGGGAGTTTAATCGGCGATGCCTGACGGCCAGATTTAAATACCTTCAGTGTTGCTTCAACCAATTGCATGATAGACTGGATTACCGACAGCGACGAGACGATGTATGCACCTGACACATACTTGTGCCCGTCAACATATTTCGCCATTTTATCCAAAATTTTATGCGATTGTTTCAAGAACGACTCACATTCCTCCGCAACATGATCAAAGCTGTGTCAACACAAGCATACATAATGATGGAAACAACACAACTTTGTGGCATAGGAAAACTAATACTCAATTTTAGTTGGATTTTCCACGGCATTTTTCCGGTAGTTCTCGTTGATCTGTGACAAGCACTGGAGGTATTCTTGCTGTTTGACGTGTTGAGTGCAGTGGTTTAGGAGCTGGGAGAACACGTTTTGATTTGTCGAAAATTTGGGCAAATCTCCAAAAAGTAGGCAAAGAAGCTTCGACATTTTTTATTTATAATAATAAATTATACTTCTTTGTTACTGAGTGGGTGAATAAAAATTTATTATGTCACAGAAAACACTTAAGTATATATAAAATCAACAAACTGTTTCCAGTAACTTCGTGTTTTAGTTTGTGAGAGTTGATGAGCAACTGACTCATTTGAAAGTTTGGGAAAAAGAAGACCTTTCATTTATGTGCTTTATTAATTGCACGCAAAGGGAATTTAGTATACTGCTGGGCACCTCCTCAATATCAGTAGAGTCCATTCCAGGCACCTACAGAATTGCTTTTGTTTTAACTACAGTGTTTGGATGAACATATTTTGCCGTACGGTTTGTTGCATGCCGCATATATGTGCAGTTGAATAGACAATCTTGTGGAACTCACGGCATGGTCATAATATAAATAATATGAAATAAGCCACATATATCACGTATCACGTGCATGTCTTCAAAGAAGGAAGCAGTTTCAGGCCTACATCAGCTAGGTGTGAGCTTCCTTGCTGACAGCAACAGCTGGAATGCGAATAGAACGCCAAACCTCAGAACTTTGACGCAGATACTTAAGAGTACTGAGCCAGCTGACTTCTGACAATGTTCTTGCAGAGCCTAGCATACTTTCTCAGTTGGATAATAAAGAAACAAATTTTTAGCACCAAATTTTCTGTTTTTAAGTCTATGGAAACATGGTAGAGCATAATACCATGTACCAACAGCTACAGAAAATCTGTATGGAGAAAGTTTGCCGCATAAAAGTTTTTCGGGGAAATTTGGGCAAAATGTTATTTGCAAGCCTAAAAGTTGCCTACTCCCACAACTATGGTTGAGTACGTCAGTACCAACAGAAAGACAATTAAGATATGGAATCTACGAAAATCGTACCGCCTTGAGAAACTCACTTTTTTCACCCACAACTGCAATCTGAAGAGGCTGGTAGCAGCAATCGTAACCCGCCCAGTTAGAGGCAGAACCTCTGCGGGAGAGGATGGTCTCTGATAAAATTCTAAACCGAGTTTGGGCAAGGATCACAGTCATCCAATTGCCTAGTCGCCAGCATTTTTATATGCCCGATAGAAACCCAAGGCAAAGCGTGGTTGGCTTTTCTTGTTAAACAGTTTCGGCTGCAGGCGCTACTAGTGTGGAGGAAGTTTACCCACCTGCCTATCGGTTCCTCATACCTAACCTCATAGCCTTGCACGCCTGAAGTGACTATTCGATCCGCAATTGGATCCCTGATAGGATGCGCCACTCTGGGCCAGAGTGGACTTTGGAATATTGATGGCTGCAGGATTTCCAGTTGTCCCAAAATTACAGAACTTCTGAACAGTAGCCTTGTCATCACTTGCAGCGTAGCGTCATGCCCAAGACCCCCCACCCGAAAGGGTAGGAAATAAAAGCACGCTTATATTCCATCTCATGCTTCACACCATCAGCTTATAATAAGATTATCTTTCTACAACCGCAAGATTATCTTTATACAAATTCCAATACCAATGAGATCACTGTAACGAGTTCTACACTTACTTTTCAGCAATGCTCAGATCTTCCATTTTTTCCTTGGTGGAATCAAATATGTAAGAACACAAAATTGTAAGAATTTGCTCATCGCCAACCTAAAAATTAGAAAGAAAAGCTTCATGTTTTCAAATTATTGCCGTACGTTGTACATAAATTTTGAAGCATAAGCGGTCTATCCCCAAAAAACACTCACTTCCAAAGTCAGGCTTACGAAGTAGCATTGCTACAATATCTGGTACATGATGACGCTTGCATCGCATTCGTAAAGTGAATTCAAGCAAATCAGGAACCACGTCGTAAAGAGTCAGATAGACTATATGGAACTTAAAAGTGTTCCAAAATTTTAAAAAATTTATGAATACAGTAAACATAATCAAAATGATGTACAAAAACAAAAGTATTCCCAGATTTTATAAATTACACGCCAGAGTACTGTTAAAAATTTCTGAGAACGGAATAAAGTTGTGCTGTAATCAGCGACTATTTTTAACAATAGGGTGGAATAAAAGCGTGCTGTGTGCAATTGGATCTTTGTAGCCGACAAATCGGAAACAGATCATGGTATCAACCAACAAATTAATAGACAATAAAACCATAAAATTCCGGGGCTATGCCGTTATTTACCATTATCCATAATGCACAGTGATTTAAAAACTGATTTGAAACTCTAACGGCAATGTTGGAATTCACTCCTCTTATCTATGCTCTTGGTCACAAGTATGTATTGTACATTTTATCATGAGAACCTTCTGAATGCACACTGTAACACATGTTGTTAAAGAATAATGCAGAAAAACAAAATTTAATTTGCAGATTCCATAATTTAACCTACAGATTTCATATTGCTGCTATAACGTTTCTTTGCAGACAACGTTTCAAGCAAAATGCCATGGAATTTTTACTTGGTTTAATTTAGTAAAAATTAGTCGAAGTTAAGAAAACTAATTCAAATCTACTTCCTCAAGCCGTTATCGGCAAAAACTTACATCCGATTTATGAAACTGTTCACTCCAGAAGAACAACAGCTTGTTCAAAACCCCAGGAATGTCAAATAGTTGATAGTATCCCCGGCCTCTTCTCAGGAGTTCTGAGGTGGTGGTCAAGCTAAGAACTTCTTGGTACATTTTTCGAACCCACGAAAAAGACCCAGTTAGAAGTAAAATCTCAGAAACCATTTCTTCAAGTTGGCTACATTCAAATAAATAACATGAGGAAGTTTAAGTATCAAAACATAAAATATCTGATACCGTATGCTCAGGATATAGTCACCACGAATATTATGCAACACATCTTCTTGGTAGTCATTGCTAACAGAAGAAAGACACGCTATTGCACGTTATCATCGGGCTTTTCTTTATATGCCCGATAAAAAATTAACGTGTTGATGCGTAATGTATTCATACACATATATGAGATCATTGCTGTACATGACGCAAGATAGGCACAGTTACTTAGAAATATTGGTTGGAACGCTCTGAGTCAATTAAGCTTAAGATTGTTAAACTCTCTACTAACAGAGGAAACGTTCCAACCTAAATGGCAAATCACTTAATGACTATTCATAATAGTGCTGACCCTAGCGCAGGCCACACTCTGTGCTACACTGAAAGACCATAAGGGAGAAACGTGTAAGTGAAAATCTTGCTTCACACCAGTGGTGGGTCGATGTGGAACCCGTGCCACAACGCAGCAGGCCGCCTATGCATCACTTATGGGTGGCGATTACAGAGTAAGCCCAACTCCATGTTCCTCAATCATGTCCACACTAGTTTAGTTTTGGTAGACTTTTTGTGCAAATCTTAGTCTTATGGCAAGCTACTCATGTGGGGCAAACAATCCCATTTGAACATTTTTCTCTAAACCACCAACACGGTTTTATTCTAACTACGCTAATCAAAAACTTAAGAACCTGAGGCATGCTTGTAATTAACATAGATGCAAAATGAAGGTAACCGGATTTGTCACATTCCGGAGACTGCACCTTGTAATCAAATTGCAATGCCTTACTCAGCTCTTGGAAAGTTCGAGCTTCTTACAAATCGACAGCAAAATGATGAACACAAACGACAATCGCTGTTCATTTCATCCAAAACGCAATTTTAATTTAACAAAACTTTGGGTCGTGTATGAAACACCAATTTAACTATATAACTAAAATGACAGCGTTCAAGAAGAGGAAAAAATGACTCAAACAACCGCAGGATTGAACTAATCGCAAAATTCTCAAAAAAACTCCCAGCGGATGCAAATTTGAAGTTAAAGGAAAAGCGATATTTTATCTTTGATAACAACGAACTTGAAATTTCATACAAGATCGGGCAATAAGGTTACCATTGGGCAAACGTTAGAGATAAGTGAATGATACTGCAACACGACGAACCCCATGATAAATCATATGGAGAATTGCATGACAACTCACTGCATTTACTAATATGTTTCCAAGTGTCTCCAGAAATATTGAAAGAATGTAATCCTAGACATACTTCACAGTTCAATGCCAACATTACTTTCGGAAACTGTGGAACGATGTGGAAAAAATGTTGTCTGGCAACAAGCCAATATAGACGTTTTAAGTTATTACAAATTTTGTTGAGGAATTGTGGCAACGGAATTCGGTGTTACAAAACATGTGTTTTGCACAAAACACGATTTATCTACAAAATCTGCTGATAGTCTAAAACAAGCAAGAAAATAAGTTTCATGAAATGAGGAAAAACATGGAAACAAATACGCGAAAATCTTCTGTTCAGCCTGAAATGGTCAACCCAAAAAACTAACTTACCTTTGGTACTGCTTTTCCCTGAATTTCTTTTTCAATTCATTCCATTTAAAACTGGTTGGCAAAGTTGGTTTTGCATCTTTCGCGTGTTTGTCAACATCAGGCACATATTCCAAAATTTTTAAAAGAGGCAAAGCAAGGATACATTTCGGAGTTCTTGACGCAACAACGAGGAAGCTTCGCAAAACAACTTTGCCGTCGAGAGAAAACTTTTGCCTACACAGTATCATAAGCACTTCATTGATTAAAATATGTTGAAGCAACCGATGCCGTTCAAGAAACGGAATGCTTGAACCAGTTTTCAAGATATGCTGGTAAGCCAGTCCCAGTAACACCAAACAAAATCGTACTAACTTTTGATATCATCAAATTAACGTACAAATATTAATTTCTGCAACCCTTAAAATTGCAGGGTTGGAAATAGGAGCTGGGAAGAAAATCCTTTGTCTTAACGAATTCATAAAAAACTGGCCAAGTGTTGTATCAGCCACAAAGACTTGGTATTAAACGCGATTCAAAATATCGGAACAGGGGTAAGAACAATGTTTCCTNAGAAGCAGCATTTCATTTCAAAATCAAAGACAAATTTTGACCACTATTTCTAGTGCGACAAGCAACAGAAATCGTAAACGAGTTTGTANGTGAAGCTCAGTGCTTCTAATGCTGCTAAAACTATCGGCCAGGGTTGCGGAGTCAGAGTCGTAAGGAGTCGGAGGTTTTTGGGTGGTGTCGGATTCCTAACAACACTGGGAGTCGGAGTTGGAGTCGGATTTTTTTGTCCGAAACCGACTCCGGATGTCCAATTGGATCATTTTTTAAAATCACTCTTAAATTGGGAATTCCTGTTGAGATGTTACAGTTTCTTTTGAAACTTTTGTTAAAAAGATATTTCTAGCTGTGCACCACGATTTCCATTGGTTTTAAGACAAATTTCATCCCATTTACGCTAAGGAGCCGGAAATTTAGAAAGGCGGAGTCGGGAGTCGGAGTGGGAAACTTTGGAAAGGTTCGAGTCGGAGTTGGATATTTCACCGCCGGCCCCGCAACATTACTATCGGCAAACGATTTTGTAAAGGTAGAAGTTTCACAAAAATTTCGGAAGAAAATTCTTATCTCACAAAAATAAACAAATTAAGCCGCTACGGGTCTCGATCAATATGTTTTTGAAACAGGTAATTGGGAAAATCTGTACATGAAATTTTCGGAAGGCCCTCAATTCGCCACAAAATTCCAGAAATTAAAAAGTACCAGTCTTGCAAAAAGGACACCAAGTGAATTCAACCGTAAATTGCTGCATCGCAGCAATCTTGGTCATTTTAGGCTTATAAAATTTTTTATTACTGCCTATCGGAAGCAACTAAGCCAATCGCTGCAACTACCGTTGATTATGCACAGAGTGCAAAAACACATTCCTTCTGGGCCACAACCGCTGAACGCTCTTCCCAGAAACAAATAAGGTAGACTGTAAAAAGTTTTGAGTGCAGCTTATAACGCGTACATTTAATCGCTAAACCCCAAAGTTTATTTGGGAATATTGAATCTTCGCATCATTTGCCAGCGAAAACACCAAAACTTGATTAAACTAACCTTTTTCTTTTATCATCTTGGCTGCGAGCTTCCTTGGTAATAGCATCTCGTTCTTCATCATCGACGTCATGTAAGCTGAGTGCACAACAAATTTTATCCATAAGGTTTGCCCTCCAGATGCGAATACCTTGAGCTTCAAGTGCACTGCAAAATGCGAAAGTTGCCAGGACGCGTTTGCCAGGCTTGTTGTCTGACTTCTGGATTTCTTTCACAACGTATTCAAGCAAGTCCTCTTCCTTCGTAAAAACAAGTACACATCGAAAAAAAAAACATTTGAAATCAGCACCAGTATGCACAACGCTAGCCTTTAGCATGCAAATTTTATGCAATTTGTCGTTGAACAAGTAAGCATAACTTTATCACAAATCATATATTTCACAATAATCATGTAAGAGCCAATTTCTGTTTTTACTTCTCACAACGCAAACTATTTCCAACATACCTTTTGGCTAAATACAAGTGTATTGCTCAGGTTGGATGTTGCACGGTACCTCATTCCGACTTTCCGCACCCTTAACCATTCGGAATATATTTTACGAAAAGCAACAAAAGGTACATGTTCAGTATCGGTCTCCTTAAGCTGCATTGCGTTGAATGATGGAAGCAGTCGCCAAATGTTCGTTTGAACCATATTTTTGTAAGAAGAATAGTCCGATTGTTGCGTTGTCATGATGTCAAATGTAATGATATGACCTGAGTCACGGCGTTCTGAATAGAGACAAACGTGTAGTCACAAAAAATGGTAATACCACATTCACATCGGCTGAATGGTAGAGTTGGTTGAGCACGCGCCACCAAAGCTGGTATATAGGCTGGGCCCGATACCCGGTCGGGTCATACCCAGTGGCGTAACTGACGGAAGGGCAGGGGTGCGCGTCTCCCCCTCTGGCAGGTTAAATGTAAAACACGAGACCCCTGTTAGCTTGTACTTCGGTAATTAGTATTTTTTTATTTTTAGTAGGTTTTTGTTTTTAGCGTTTTTCAAAACTTTCTCGGAGTGTTTTCCGTGTTTTCAGTTGTTAGTACAGACGAATCCAGTTTGTCGCGCAACTAATTAGCCAAGATTTTTTGTGTGGTCAACCGGAATATACGATTATCCGTATCAGACAAATATCCGCAAGTTTACCGCTTAGCGACACAGGGCGCCCAAAATTCAGTCCCGTCGCCACGTGGGGGCTTTTGTGGGCTTAGCCCCCAAAACAAAGCTTCATCCCCCAAATTGAAATGTGAAACGCTAGAAATCAGTGAAGTTTGTGTCAAATTTTAGAATGTCAAGTCCCCCCACACAAACGCAAAGCCCCCTTATTGAAGACTTTCTGGCGATTGCTCTGACCATATTCTGTTTGGTTCTGTAATTTTAGACAGAGCAGTTCCTGCCGCTGCTACCTAGACTAACATCGCCTAATAATTTTTGGTACGTTTGTGAGGTAATAAACGTATTTGAGTCTTAAGTGTAAAGCAACACCATTCGTTGCTTGGAGTGTTGAACTTGAAACTAGCCTGTATGCCTAGTTGTATACGTCCAAAACCTGATCAACGTATTTTGTGTGTAGTGATTGTTGTGAAAAAAATGTATTATGGCTAGCTCAAGCAGTCTTCTCATATTTTGTACTGCATAGTAGCAAGATACCTTTGGTGCAGAATCGTCGCCAGAAAGTCTTCAACAGGGGGGCTTGACATTGCAAAAATTGACAAAACTTCACTGATTTATAGTGATTCATACTTCAATTTGAGGGTCTTAGCCCACCAAAGCCCCCCGTGGCGACGGGACTACTTTGGTGCTTACGACCAAAGTTACACAGTTGCGCAGCCTGCTGTTCAGACAGCAAGATGGACTTAATAGTGTAGTTAGAAGAGTTTATTTAGCAATCACTGCTAAGCTTGTCCCAACCAAGTAGTGCAGTTAGTGGATTATGGATGTTAACCATGTTGCGTCCATGTACGCCTCCTTGGTCTACATTTGTCAACATTTATAGCCTAATTTGAGATCTAAACACCATGCACCAGATTAACAAGTCTAGACACCAGAAAAATTCATGTTTGCGTATTTCGGCAAGTTAAAAGCAAAATGCGCATGCTTTTCAAGCAAAATTCACTTAAGCGCCAATGAAAAAAAACGTTCATCGCGGCGCATTGCTTTGATCGGCCTCAGGTTTATTCCTTCGGCAACAGTGTTTTCATAACTGAACGATAGGCTTGATTCTGGTTTCGTGNAAATTGTTGTTATATTTGCATTTCACTACACCATCTCTAAACAGTCGTCGTTTATTAAATGACAATGATTCCTTTTGTTAAGCTCTATTCTCAAGACACGTCTTGATGAAGTTCATCCTAACGTAACTATTGCACTTCGGATTATGCTAGACTGCCCCGATACTGTTGCCAGCGCTGAAAGGCGTTTCAGCAAACTGAAGCTGATCAAAATCTTCAACAGGTCTCACATGACATATCCTCATTAGCCATGTCGTCAAATTAAGTTTCATGTGTGCGCTTTCTAGATTTTGATGATGTCATAAAGACTTTTGCATGCCAAAAGACTTGCTCCAAGCCGTTTTTATACCACTGGAATGTGACATTGTTTATGACATTTTCATGGTTATTGTTATGTAATATTTTTCATGTGTGTTACTGTGCCACTATACAGTGATTTTTTTTGTTTTGCTGTATGACCACGAACCGCCAGTTGAGTTGCCCTGCGATAAATTACGGCGACAATTAAATCATGACGAATAATAACGCTAATACAGCAACGCTTTAGAAATTATTTTTCAGTTTGGGGGGTTCCAGAGTTGGGCTGCTGCGGCACTGTTCATACCATTTTATAATTGTTTAGTGTGAAGCTCCATGTTTATATAAAATTGTTTGGCATTATTTGCTTAGCAGTTATTAAATGAATGTGGTTTCATCAATGATGCGAAGAGATCAAGGAACTGCTGAAAAACGTCCGTTTTGGACTTACATTTGTTTTGTTGTTTACTCAGGCAGTGCCCAGAGTCCACCCCCATGCCCCATCATTAAGTCAAACATTTGGTACTTAGAAGAAAAGTGGAATTCACTTAGGGTTAATTGCCAAGATTCAGGCATGGTCAGGTACGTAACGAGGGGTGCAAGGGGTGAACAATTCCCCGGGAGCCGAATGACTGCGGGGACGCCGAAAAGTCCCAACAATGTCACAAGTACTTTCTTCAGTGAAGTACATTTGCTTCCGAACGTTTTTGTAGAATAACGTGTAAAAGTTTTTGGGAATTGCTTATTGTATACCCAAACGGCGGCCAACGGGCCGCCTTCAACTAAGTTTGCTCCCTTGGTTCAAACCTCTAGTTACCTCACTGGTCACACCGAAGACTTGAAAAACGGTATTGGCCAGTCCAGCCACGTGCTCGACGTTGATGATTAGGTTGGAAAGTAGTAATACACAACTGTAACGCGCGTTAACAAACTTTATATCAATGATACCTGCGCCACAGGAAATAATTCGGTTGGTGATATCTTTCCAATGGACAGGAAAATATTCCCAGTCCTGTTCCGTCCGTCCCTTGCGCTGAATACAGTATTTGTACACAACGCTTTCTTCAGACATAACCAGTACAAGCCTGAACACACCCCTCCTGCAAGAAAAGAACAGAATGGATATTGAATTGATGCAAGTAAATAAAAAAATGGGATGCACTGTCACTAGAAAAAAAATGGGAGCTTCAGAAACGTAAAATAATTTTGACGTCATACATGAGCATTCTTTTTTCCTGGTTGGCGTCCATTTGAATGAATCACATGAAAATAAATTGTCAGTATTTGACTTCAGATAAATTTTTAAAATGTGCTATTCGTAATAGGAAAACCTTTTAGTTTCTTAAAAAAATGAACCCTGCTATTAATACGCAAGTATGAAATCCGGTCATGCTACAGGACTTTCAGCAGTGAGAGACACAGCATTTTGGAATACTCACTCGCTGTAAGTCATGGGGCAATATTCATTTCCACTTTCAATGTACACAAACAGTGTATCTCCTTCGTCAAAGTTATCCATAACCAAGCACTGGAACTCCACCAGATAATATCCTTAAAATGATAAAGTAAACAAATATCGACACATCGAGAAAACAATGCACATGCAAGCAAAAAAAGGCAAAAATTTCATGTGTACCATACGGGGAAAGTATATAGCGGCGGAAAGCACAGCCTAATTGAAGATTTGCCTGTTTTTCCCCATACACATCGAGGTTTTGTATTTTGCTAAATCATCAACTCCAACTGTAGATAGCATGCCCTTGTGTTTTAGAAAAAGAGCTTGATTGCAGCTTTCCTAAAGATGAGGTCTGATTAAAGTTTCGTGGTTTCAATTTTTACTCCATACCATACCAGTAGGCTTCGACAAACTTCCAGCAAATCCACATTTCTGCTCAAAGCTAAATACAAGACAATCCATCCTGATTCACAAACACACGACACGTCTGGTGCAAGCTATTAAAAACAGCACAACTACACAAAATCCAAGGCCTTTTCAGTGGAGCCACAACATCTCATACAATGATCGGATTCATAATAATATGACACAAGTAAAACTATAATTTAGCCTCATGTGCAACCTTGACAGGTCATATATTTGTTCAGTAAACTACAAAGCAAACACAAAAGTAGATTTGAGTTTGTACACAAGCATCATAACAAAAACAAGAATGATTCAAAAGCTCTACACAAATTGTTTCAAACATCGATTCCTCCTTTACACCAAGAATTGTGGCTTTTTTTGTATGAAATCCGACCTTCGCTAGGATCTTCAAGAAAACAGGGCACTATTATACCGTGAAATAAAGCTGTAAAAAGAGTTTTTCCAGGAAACAAGCACACGACACAACAGGGAACGAGCAGTTTTCAGCTAAGCTCAACTATGACGCGAGCAATTCCAGGACCGTTGTATTTTTCGCCGAAGCTGGATTGTGAATTATGACCACTGACAAAAATCCAAGCCACACCTCAAGTAAAAAGTACGTGTGCCGGAGAAGTAACATCCCTATCCGTATCATCTAGCACAGTGTTTCTCAAACTTTTTTACGATGGCGTTCCCCTGGATAACTTACTATCAAATGCCCCTTCAATAAAACGAATTTATTATCCATTTCTCACAACAAAAATGTTAGGTGTAATGAGATGGACGAGGTCGGTGCAGTGAGAAAAGCTCTTTGATATCGGATTTTGTTTTGGTTAGAAGCAGTCTCAAGTCTCCCGTCTGATTACGTCAAAATGGATTCTTTTGCTGCATGGTCACGGTACTGAACGCGCGCTCCACCAAGTATGAGCTGGAAAAGGCAATGATAAAAACCCTGCCCCGATCCAACGCGCGACGGTACTTCTCATTGATTTGGTTTTGTAGCCAAAACGATTGATACGAGATATTCAACTTGGGTTTCTGTTGGAGATCTCTTTATGTATGTCGCAAGTTCTTCCTAAAAAGTTTCATGTTGGAAATATCTCTGAATGGATCTACTATCCAGGAAGGGATTTCCAACTGAAATACGTTCTGGAATCGAACTTCCATGTCTTTGTGTAATTGGTGCAGATATTTGTTGTACAGGTCTATATCAACATCAGATATGCCTTTGTCACTGGTGTTAACTTGTTACAAGCTTGCGAATTGGAAAAAGTATCGTCAAGCTAAGTTACTCTGATACAACACGAACTTGTGCTTTAAGCCAGACTGTTCCGTTTTCACCTTGATTAGATTTATTTCATTACACCTCTAAATGGACAAATTCAATTAATTAAATTTGGCAATTACTGTATTCCGGACAACTCGGCGATATCATTTGTCGCAAACATAATTTATTTCGCAAGGTCAGGGTCTCATCTAAGTAGGCATTCCAGGGCAAAATCAAGCAGTGAGTAAAATCGTGAAAGGCAATTCCCCTTGAAGAGCCATCGTACTTCGGTGGGAGTAGTAAACGCTTGAAGGATTCATCGCTTTCACCGCAAAATTTTTCGAATACGCGGGTATTCAGGGCGTGAGCTGTAATTTCATTCACCGCCTTGGTGATAGTTTAAGGACAGGTGAGGCCGTACGCTGATGTTGTTGCCACGAAATGTTGCCGATGAATTACATATTGAACTGTGAGCACCTGGGAATTTGCTACTTTGAGGAATACGTTGAAGCCACGGTAACGGCCCATAAGATGGCGCCGTTAGTTGCATATGCTATTGCATTGGTACGTGGAATTTGATTTTTTTCAAAATATGTCTTGACTTCCTGTCGCTCCGGGTATCAGTGTCCAGCAATTTTATTGCAATCATATAGGCCGACCTAGATTACAAAATACTGCACTTCCAGGCACTGCTAAGCTCCGTCTGCAGTAGTAAACGGACATGCAACAAGAAATAAGCAGACGTATTGTGACACCGCAAACTCAAGTTTGGACAGGGTTCCCGCAGAAACGAAGATACAAACATTGATGAACTTTCAATTTGTAACTGCCACAGAGGTCCTATAGTAACTCTCTTCCTGCTTCGTCACTTTTTTGTAGCGAAACAGGACAAAAATCGCCCCGTTTGTGCCCAGCCCTCATAGTCGCAAATACCCACAAGGGGCACTGGCGCATAATTTGAGAAACACTCCAGCATGAAAATACACTATTATCCTTGCAGTTTGCACTTCATGCCTTTCAAATATCCTGCATAAGTGCAAAACTTAAAATTGTTCCAAGGTAAATTTGCACCTTCTTTGCAGTAATTAAATGGATTGTGGTAGTGCTCATATGCCACATTAGAAACAACTGAACGATTAATCTTTGTTTCCGGCGCAGGGGATTCCTTTTCTCTTTTCGAAGGACCATTGACTCCTGTAAGCAACAATAATAAAGAGATATATAAAAAATTGGAAATAAAGAGATTTGATACTAATAATATGGCTCACAGCGCACCCTGCGTCGATTCAACACTACACATTCCAGAGAATATAAAGAACGAATATAAAAGGAATTCCAAGCATTGCATGCCATCATTAATGTTGCCAAGATCTCTTTCACAAAAGCATTCAGCACAAATACATTATCTGCTAAACAGCCATCAACACGACGCTTTGTAATATATCTGTAAAGTCAGAGGCTATAACCCTGAGACATGCGCGCGCGGTGTGTTTTATGTTAAAAGTGTAACATCGGTCAAACAACTTGTAACATATATTTTCAAGTCACAAGGTTCAAGTCAACATAGCACATTTAATGGTAAGCGTCCATGTCCATAGAATAAATAAACAGGAGTTGCAAACAACTGCGCATAAACTGCGACCTACAATACTGCAACGATTGCGATCATTACCGACGGAAGTTAAACGTTCTTCGTAAGTTATGAAGAAAAGACAAGAATCTATGCTCAAAAAATAGTTTTGCATAGGTAAAATCCTGGTCGAAAATTTTTGCCGAACATAACCACACCTACCTCTGGCAACATCAGCATAGCTTTTACTTCTCGTATCATCCTGAAAACAAAACGCATGCTCTTTTTACCTCACTGATGATGCACACTAGCACAGGCCTGAACACCTCACTGATGATATACTATAGGCTGTTAATGACAGCTTGGAACATGTCTTTGACTTACATCGCTTTGGCTGTTATTTCCACTATATGCCTGTTTAGTATTTACATAGCGGAAGCTTTGCAGAATTACTGCATGTCAACAAGCTGATACTCGCCAGAAGCAGGTTGGTCGACAGATAAGAACAACCTGGAAGGCCAGTGCTTGCTGATATGATCTGTTGGGTTTTTGGCGATAAACCAATACGGTTTTAAACACCTAAACCACGCTTCCGAGAGTTTGACAAGTCGGAAGCGCATGAAATGAGTACAGGCGAGTGTTGTAGACTCCAAGTTTTTGTCATTTACAAATCAAGTGCCGGTGTTTTCGCGGCGCTAAGGTCTAAAAAGCAACAGTGAGAAACGCAATAAATTACATCAATCTAGAGCAGGAGTCTGCTAACTTTTCTATCCGAGGGTCACATAAGTTATTACACAACAGTTCGAGGGCCGGACATCTTACGTATTGTGACTGTTTCGGCATACATTACATTCTACCAAATCAGCAAATGTTTGGTAAGTTACTAAGTATATTATGGTTTCATTATTGACAAAATGTCTTTGCAGCCTGGATTTGCCTCTGATCTCTAGACGACACGTCGTTATTGACAACAAGCATGAACTGAACTTGTGCAGTGCGCAGGCCTTCCTATCCACAGACGAATGTGTCCACATCGAGTGTTTCTAGCATGGAAATAGCAAGCTTTCGTCACAGCATTAACTGGTCAACCTATAGCAATGTACATGTACAGCCACCTATGGTCTCTAAATTACGAAATACAAAACAAGCTTTGCATACGTCGTGAGGAGAACAATCGTTTAACATGCAGCGCGCGCATGTTCACAAAAATTCAGACTTATTTTCGCTCATTTCAGTTTTCTGAACTCCATCCAATGTTGGATATCTGTCAAGATAATTCCTATTGGTTTAGCGCCGACATAGTCTTTTTAATGTATTTGGCAGTTCAGCGTGGCATTGACATAGCAGGCCATGGCTAAGGGAGATGTGAGGAACCATAGGTAATTAAGCATATTTCCAAACCTCTTTCACTTTTTCGTGTTGCTCGTCTGGAGGAAAATCGCCAGATG
>JGI24158J21664_10001105_pt1 | contig 28932 bp, 16 predicted proteins | sample Ectturendosymbi3_FD_21664 | JGI IMG/M metagenome (IMG submission 21664) | reverse complement strand
ACAACTTTACTGACGATTTGGCTTAACTGCTGAAAATTCCTTGTCAAATAAAAACCAATACCATTCATCATATAATTATAAAGTGAGCATTTCAGTGAAAAACAAGACCACACTGAATGAACGTGCTCTAAACCTGCGGTTAGTTTCTTTGGCTAGTTAAATTACTGAACTTTGACATCCGTACGTAAATAGTTGTGGTTGGTGAATAAGACAGTGTCGTCAGATAAGAAATAATCAACAATAAATGGTTCTGTTCTAACACTGCAAGTTCAAATCTTAAATTTATTTTGCTACGAGCTTCGTTCAAAAGGTATGCTTGCAACACCTGGGGCGTCATACATCACGTCTGGTACACTGGGGATAAGGAATTGAAAAGGCCAATATTCGAATGTTTTGCTGAATCTACGTATTTGAAATGATGCTGATAACTGCTTGTTAACTTAAAACACAGGAATCTACCTATTACCAATGGATGCTCTGTAATTTTAGTACAGACGTATAACAAAAGAAAGTTGGAGTGACCCAAAACATTTCAAATGGATCAGGAGGTAATGGTTAAAAATTGCGGTGTATACTTATGGGTGAGTGGAAAAGTATGAAACAAAATTTTTTTATTGAAACATCTGACGGGCCTTTTCCTTGCAATTTACCAGGACTAGAAATAGTCGCTAAAATCCGTGTCAAGTATCCAACACGGCCACGGCAGCTTTTACACACCAGTACTAAGGGAAGTACCATTTATGTCATTATTCTGTCACAACGAAAACTGATGGTTTACCACGTATTTATGCTAAAGTTGGTGTTTCGTTGGTATCTTCCGAAAAGGGTCTTTGAAAACACGCGATACATTTCATTTCGTAAGAACTTGAAAAACTGGTCTTGGCACAGAACACATACAGAAAAACATGCATGACCTACCTATGGCTGAGTGAGACATATTTAACTAAAAAGCACAGATAACATTAAAACTCCTTTAAATGCCACGCAATGAAACGTATAAATTTCTTTGTATGGCGAGTAGATGAAATAGATGTCGGTTAGTTGCCCGGATAAAGATTTTCCAAAACCTGTTTTCAGCTTTCCTACCTTCACTTCCGAGCATTCATCCAAAAAACGCGTTTATTATCAAACGACTGCGTATTTCCTAAAACGTCTATCACTGAAAGTTCAAAACGTTGTTGCCTGGAGAATTTTCTCCTTTTTGTCAAAAATATGAACGAGGTATACTGTTCGGTTCTAATTTGGTTTCAACGTAAAGTCATGCATTTCAGAAATAAATAAATGACTGTTCATGCAAAGTTTTTTTCAAAAAGTTTACACTGTTACAAAATTAGGTCACAACAAGTAGCACCTCCATTAATGTGAGGTGCACAAAGCCTGATATTTGTTTCCAAGCTAATATTAATTTTTTAGAGAGGATTTCAATATCTTGTGACAAAAGTCAAGAATATCACCTTGTCAGCAGGATAAGTTTTTGCACCTTACAATTTTTCTGTTGCTAGGTTTGCCATACCTTGGGCTCGTCATTTAATCCTTTTTGTCATAAAATTATTTAATTTTTGAAGTATGTTGTGAGTAAAAAACAATACCGGAAACAACAGTGATTTAAATGAAAACAGTGATTTAAAATTCTATGCTGGACGTTTCGAAAAACAACTTCATCATTGTCAACAAGATGAACTCGGTAAAGTGCAAATCGTTAGACCACAAAGCAAAGATACACACAATAAAGAAGGCATTAATCGCTCATCAACGTATAAATCATTAGGTTGTGCCTTATTGCTGCTTATGTGAATTTGCAAAAACTCCCAGTTTAGCACTTTCCAAGTTGTGTTTTCATTAGTTCCAGGTCTTTGAATCAAGCGCTAAACGAACAAAAATACGGTTTGAAATTTTGAATCACAAAAACTTAAAGGCTTTGCCCTCGAGCAACTCTTCTTACGTTTTTTCTTTCTCTTTCTTCCTCTTCGCCTTACTCTTCTGTTGTGTTCCTCTGGTTCCTCTGCTGGGGTTTCATTCCCTCGTGCGTTGTTAACAGTCGCAGTCTCAGATCCGTTGTCGTCATAGCCATCGTAATCCTGCTCGTTACCATTTGTGTCGTGGTCCGCTTCAGTTAACGTGTTTTCTGTGTCGTTGTCATGGAGGCCATTTGAATTTGCTGAGCATGGATGGAACAGTTCATTTTTTCAAGTATAGCACAAGGGAATGATTAGCGAGTGACTGATTATCACATCGGTTAATTCAGCAACACGAAAGTAAAACAACGTTGTACCTCAATAAAAGTTCGTTAATAGCTTCTGAAACCTAAACTACATTTGCAACATACGGTACGTAATAAAACAAGCTGTAGCTGCGTGGCCTTTGTAGTACGGCCAGCATTAAAAAAAAACTAGATTTTCCACCCTTGCTTCTTGTTCCTAACAGCAGTTCGTGTGTCCTTTTTCTCAACTCTTGTTCGGTGTTACCATTTCGCTTGTAAGTTTTCTTACTTCTTGAAGGAGTGAAGACGTGGTTAATACACGAAACTAGTTTCCCGGTGAAATAAATTACAATGTATTCACTCCGGTACGTTACTATTATGGCTTACAACTATTCAGCATAGGCTACGTATCTACGGTAATATTTGCGGGACATCTTGAACCTTGAACACACCTAGGACATGGGCGTCAGAAGGAAGGGGACAGTAGGGACCTTGGATGTTGAAATCTAATATTTTCACATTAACTTTTTAGCAAAAAAGGTTGTTCTCTTTGTTTCGAGTGGGTAAAATGAAACTTCACCACTGTTGATCTCCTGGAAAAATCCTTTGGCCTACCCTTGGAAAAATCCTTCCGGCGCTCAAGACCTAGGATATTTCAATAAAATTTTTGTCAAAAACGNCTAAGAACAAACTTTTTNATAACGGTAGCTCACCCCACCACCAAAGACGAACACTGCATCTATTTTTGTGCGAAAATTTAGAAGTGCCAACATACGGAATAATAGACATGGNGTCTGAGGACNACAAGGCTTATTTACTCACGCAGGCGCTCAGGCAAAGTCGTTGTGGCATGCAGCAAAGAGCTGAAATAAAAACTGCAAACAATCACNACTTACTTTCACCAACGTCAGACTGTGTTTGGTTTCTTGTGGACGATGAAAACGGTGACGTCGCACTGCGTCGCTGTCGCCGTCGTATGTGATAGCTGAGGTTCGTGTCGTCACTGTGAGAGAAAAAGGCAACCAGGAAAGCTTGTTTCGTGGGATCTCCTTTTCTGCCAATGATTCCCGCTTTCGATGGTTTCACGTACGTTCCTGCAACTCCCGAAAAAAGGTATATTGGCGATTGACGAAACACTAATTTGTGTTGGGGCCTCAGAACAATCTGCTTCAAATACGCTCACAGCCAGATTAGGAGCATCTGAAGCAGTCCCGTCGCCACCGGGGGGCTTTTGGGGGATTAGTCCCCTCATACAAAACTCCATCATCTTTCATCAAATTTCGGAATGTAAAGCCCCCCTGAACAAAAGTAAAGCCCCCTTACTGAAAACTTTCTGGCGACGGTTCTGATCTGAAGCCATAATCACTTGTACAGTTCTGAAATTCTGGCGTAGCGATATACATATATTCAGGGGTGTAGTGGAGCGGGAATGCGTGGGAACGGCCTTCCCAGACCTCTCTCGCGTTTTGCTTTGAAATGAGTATGAAGCTGTTTTGAAATGGCTAGTTTTTTGGGTGCTTTCCCACACCTCTTTTGTTAGCACTACATCCTTGCATATATTAACGTCAAAAGATAAGTATCGATAAAACTTTAATCGATTGTCAAAACTGATGTTACATACACATCTGTTTTTATACTTGGTAGTGATAAGGCATCCATTGCCTTATTCTGCCTGCCTGCTTGTCAGAGACACAAGACCATGCCTACATTCCTGTGCAAAATAATTGTGATGCAGTCGACAGTTGACAAGAATCTACTTGAAGTGGTGCCTAACAAGAGAGCTCATGAGCGAAACCTTGGTAGTACCTCTAAAACCATAGCTCTAATTCAGGGGTTTCCAACCTTCTCTGACCATGTACCGTTCGGCATTTCGACAGATGAGCATGTACCCCAAAAATTTCTTACGACAAGAAACCTGAGTGAAATAACTAAAATCCACAGAATTTTTGACTGCGCTATTATATTTTTAGAACTGTAATGGTAGACTTCGTTTTTATGTCTCATAATTAATTTGTTGCGCCTTTACAAAAATCAACCCCTTCGGATAGGCAAATATACCGTAAGGGATACATGTACCCCGGGTTAGGGATCCTTGCTCTGATACATGTGTGTGCGAAATTCTGCTAAGAAGCAGCGAACACTCTACCCCATTTACGAACCAGTCCATGTTATATGAATGCGGCTGGTTTATACTCGATAGTGCCCTGTATATTTCAGCGAAATATTCAATTAAACTTTAAATAAAACATGAATAAATGTGATGCTTCTTAAAAAATAGCATAACTCTCAAGGAGGTTTTGAAACTCCTGATTTTGTTTAAAAGTAATTCTTTGCTCCACAACCTCTGTTCATCTTCATCACCAAAGTTCATGGTTCAAAAGACTGCGCTGCATATGTGAAGCCATAGCAGCTTCAATTATTATGTGAGAACACACTAAGTACAAAATTTTTGAACTCCTTAGACAACATGTAATCACTAACACAATGCCTAACGCAACATGCTAGAATATATTGACAGTTATATTTGTTCGACCAAAGTCCCCAAAATAAGTAAAACTCTGCCATTGTTGTAATTATATTTGTTTCAAACTCTTTTCAGTACTGTGAAAATTCGAGGTGAAGCGTCGCTGGTCAAATCTATCGTTGCTGGTCAAATCTATCCAGTCCATAATATTGAAATATTTTACTGCTCATCTCTGCTCAGTTTTCCGAACTGACGCATAAATTTATTCATTAAATGTGCGGACGTCTGTTTGTGCACTCTGGTTCAGTTGCAACATTTTCAGTTTTGCACCTCGTAGTGTGGACCCTGATTCCGTTGTAATTTTGCAGCTTTGCACCTTATGAATCACGGTAACAATCTGGCATTAAAAAGATTGCGTGAGGTTCATTTGCTAATGAGAAAATAAAATGATAAATGGAAAGTGGAAAGCATTTAAGTCTCAACGTATTCATCCAATAAAATCGTTGATTAGTCTAAAACATGGGCAACCTAGTTTTATTACGTAAGACATAAGGTTTTTGTGCAGATAAAATCATGGGTCAATGAATTGAGGTAATCAAGGTGTTGAGAATATTTAATGAATGAGTAGTACACATTCAAATATTCGTGTTTCACATTCTCCATACGATGTTTCTCCATTCAATTCACGCCATTCCTGGTGACAGGAAAGATCTTGTTTTCAGATTAAAGGAAGTGCTGGACAAGAAGATAAATTGAGTTTGAGAAAAGTGTAATGGAGACCTAAGATGTATGAAACCCGTGAAAATAAAACGATATCCAGTATGAATTCAACGACATTTTCACCAAACTGGGCATTTTATAAAACTATCCTCGTATTGCGGAGGGATTTTTGGTTAATCCCCGCTCAAGAGCAATACAAACTGAGGTGGAGGTCTATTGCAAATGGCTGTTGTGTGGCTGGCTGTAGATCTGCGAAATATCCCATATCTTTCGGCAGATTGACAAAGCAACCCAAAACTTGCAGATTTGCAAAACATTCCAAAACTTACCGTCGACTGTCTGCGCCGTCACTTTGAGACCCGTGTTCATATTTGGAAGTCGAATCCAATCACTCACGGCGCTAAAGATGTCGTAAACCAACCATCCTTCTTGTCTGCTGCCTACCAGCCGACTTCCGAGCAGATAGATGCTTGCTCTGAAATGCGAAGCGTTCTTGTTGTAGCCAGTGATTGGAGCCAAGTAGCAGGGCTTAGATTAGATTAACGTGTCAAGCCGGGCTTGCATTCTCACAACGCTTCGCTCGCAAACAAGACGTCCGGGCTTAAAGCCCAATTACACGCGTGAGTGAGAGTGAATCCCTTTCTCATCGTCATCACAAGAGACTCACCTGCCACTGCCAGCAGGAACAGCTTCGTAAACGTTAATGCGCAGCGTTGTGTTTCCCAGCGATCGCTCGCTTTTATCCTTAAATAAACGAAACCTTGCGGCACTGAGATGATTTCCCGGGGTCACGTGGCTCAGGTCGAAGTAAAAGGAACGGTGTCGTCGGGTGAAAGTTCGCATGTCTTCCGATTGAAACACCGTCTCCTCGTCTGCAAAGCAAAAATAATGTTGAGGGAACAACTCGAGCGCTGGGCCGAGTGACAGTGGCCCGGAATGTGACCTGACCGACGCATGTTGTTCGTGATAGACGGGCCAACACTACAATGGGAGTGGGGCAGCGGTGCATTAAGTGTTACGTGGCGCAAAAGCAACAGTTCTGCTCCATTTCATTTGAAGCTGCGCCTTGGTTCAAGCCTTCCGCGCTCGAGGGCCATCGAAAGATGTCGCATTTTTGGACAAGTCACGATTTCAGACCACTTCAACTTTCTTGTCACTAACGACTGTGAGTCACGCATGAGCAAGAAGGTGATGGTGGCGNCCGCGCGTCATGATTGCATCACTAAATTCGAAGTTANCGAGTTTCGCTGGAGCTTGGCTGAGTTTTTCGTGCAGCAGAATGCCTCCAGAAAATTATAAATTGTCGATTCGTTGAAACATCCAACACTAACTCCTTTGTGTCCAGATCGTATTGTTTTCACGTTTTGCGAGTATCAAGAAAACACAATATTTCTGTTGTTCGTGGCCGCCATTTTTTCTTCGATAGAGCAGAGGTCATCGACTAATACGAAAGATCACACCAAAGCAGCAGTTGAAAAAACATCGTACAATGAAAGCACTTTGAACATCATTTGACTGCTCAACCGCCAGGTCGGACGGTCAAAAGGAAGCGATTCATTTATTCTTATTAACTTCTTCTGAGGTGAAGTAATGGCCTGTTGCTTTTGAAACCAGAAATAAAACAAGTTTATAAAAACAAACAGATTGTACAATACCGGTAACAATTCAACTTCATGAACAGAATTAGGCGCTATGTACAATCACCACATTAGATCTGTTTAACTATCCGCTATAATCGGGCAGACATCTCAGTCATTGCAGCAAATATAGATTTCAACGTAGTGCACGAAGTGTAGATGCGCTTCTTGTCAAACTGGTATAAACACTCAATTACTTTTGCTGTTTATTGTTTTCTATTTGTTGTTTTCTTAATAATTTTTTGTTATGAATTGTTTTTTCATATGACTTTATTAAATATCAAATGGGAGTAAAATGCTAGTAATCACACATCTTTGCAAGTAAAGGTAACTCTTTTTCTATTCTGGAATTAACGAATTTTCTGAGATCCTAAAAATAGGTCAAAGTTAAATGATTATATTTACTGTAAGATATTTCAGCTTCCAGCGGCTGCAGGTTGGGTTGGTGTTTGGGCATTTTTTTAACGAGTCTAACTTTGTTTTGTTGAAAAATTTGTTGTGTCACCGAGTTTCTTTAAGAGCATTTTGCGTAATAGCAAACGAGGATAAATTTCTGCGAAAGCAAAGTGGTAAACGTCCGGTACTCAGAGCGACCGGAACTCCAATAACGGTCGTTTTCGTCCCCCAAAAGTTTATTGCCACTTATCATACTCGCAGGCTCCTGATGAATGCGCCCAGGAAAACTGAGTTGTACATTTAGTAACGATTTAATGTTACGAACGTCAATGTTGTATTTGTCTGTCGCCGGAAATAGTTCAGGTGCTGCTAGGATCGCATTTAGCAAGCGGCCTCTGGTTATATGGTTGTTTGCAAATCTGTGATATCGACCGCCTTGCAGTTGTCAAGACTATTCCAAACTGATGTGGGCTATTTTCATTGTATAGTACGGTGTTTTTTTGGTGTTTTTTTCAACGCCTGTGCTGTTTGTTTAAATTCTAGTCACTTCCTAAACTTGTTGTTTTTGACATCGAACTCAATCGTGATCGGCTGTTGGAAATAGTGGTCGTCAAGTCACACCCACAAAGTGACGATATCCCGGATAGAGCAGCTTGTGAGACGCCCTTCTCCAGAGAAAAAATAGTGCAAGGATTGTGTGGTGCTTGAAAATGGCGGCAACTTTTATTCTACAACCTTGTTTCACAGAGGTAAAGCCTGACCTGATCCTCTGTAAACTGCACAAAAAAAAGTTCAATCCCACAGAAAATGAACTAATAGCAATTGTTCCACACTTGGCAAACAACAAAAGCAATGGATTATAGTTTTTGTACTGTGTTTTAAAGTCTCAATACCGCGTTACCGTAATGTTTTTCGACCAGTAGTTACGTATTCAGCAATGACGCATTTGGTGAAAAGACAGTCCATTGCAGTGCGAGCGACATCGATAAAGTTAGAAAAACGGAATGCCATTTCAGTAAATTTTCAGTAACGTTTCAATTTTGTTTATCTGCAAAATTCTCTGCAAAGGCTCTCCGATAGCGAAGAACTACTGTATCTAACACTGTCTGATGCATGGCTGAATACGCAAAACACACTGCAGGTCAAAGCCTACGACTGCATTACTGTCCTCTGATTTTCACCCTAGTTACGTGATCTTTCTTTTAACTTTTCTGTTTTGAANCGCTGAATCAAATGAGCCATGCCAGATCTGTTTCCATATGCTTCCCAAGATCTAAAGATTCANAAGAATAGAAAATTTAATCATTAACTACAGTAACTTTTAATCAGTGCAGCTCCTGAGCTGAGAGAAAAACATCTACATAGGAAGGATTTTATCTTTTCTGCACTTTAGTGCATCACGAATCAAACATCGAATCGGACGCTCCTCGNCATCCAGCAGTTTAGAGTANGATGGAAGTGTGTTTCGAATGCAATTCATGCATATTTCTTTTATTTGTGGCCATGCTACAACCACGTTTTAATACCACGTTGTCGACTCGCGGGTAAAGNTTTTTTTANNAGGTAAGTTTATTCCAATATCATTCATTTAACCGCTAGACTTGCAACCATGCACTTGAACCTCACAATACGCAAATGCCGCCGAAGTNGAACAAGAGTTTACGCATTCATATTGGCTCGTATCTACTGCGAAACACAGACAAACTAATTGACCGCAAGTAGAACTTTGGCGAGTACAGCGATTCTATTGCTGTGGCTATTTTTGGAAAGAGTAACTATTACATCGCAAACCACACAGCAACCAAGATATTAGCTACTGGCGGTTTTTAGTTCACCTAGAACAGGGCTACTCAAATGGCGGACCGCGGTCCGAATCCGGACCTTTGGATGGTGACGGCCGGACCTCGTCAGGTGTACTCTATATTCAGAAATTTTTATCCCAAAATGTTGCGCTTTTGGCCGTGCTTCTAAAGCATAACTCCTCGCCAACTGTATTTAAGTGGTTGTCGATCAGGCTGTTGATCAGCTACATTGCAGCGCACACCTGAGTTGGGCTTGTTATGTTTATCTGGTTCAAAGTTATTGTTTCGTCATAATTGTTCAACAATAGCTCGTCACTACAATGTCTATCTTGGTGGAAATAGTGGATTCAAGGCTAGAAAATAGCGATGAAACCTTTTCTTTCCGAAAACAATGCAATTATACAAATTTACTTGTGCACAATTATAAAAGATGCTTGAGTAAGGGAAGAGTTTTGCAGAGATTTTAGTCCTTTTGTTTTTTTACAGGAAGTCAAACAAATGTGAAGAGAAGCTAAGGCATTTTCAACTTTTTTAGGGAATGATAAAGGGAAACTGTTGGATTTTTGGCTGACATAGTGTAACACCTCAACGACTTGAATGTAAAACTGCAAGGAGAGAAATATACCATTCTTGATTTGATCACTACTGGCTCGCCCTTTTCAGAATTATTTTCGTATTTTCAAACATGTCATTCAAACCGAATTTAGTCATTTTCCGAGGCATTTGGAGAAAGTGAAAGCAAGAAGATTCCAGATATTTTCAGTTTATTGAAAAGTTTATTATCAACATTGCAGCAGTTTGGCGTCATTTCTCTTCGAAAACAGTTGCTGCTCTTTCCTCAAAACCCTTTGCAATGGCAGACATTGCCGACTTCTCAACTGAAGCAAAAGACACATGCACATGTGTGAACCAAAGATGTAGTGGAAATTTTATAGGTGCCGAAGGTCTGCTGGGCATCTTCGCTTATATTTGTAGGCAACGACCAGTCATTCACTGCATTCACTGATGAAGGTGGCGGAGCGGAGCTCGGCAGCTTGACACCAATGGTGTGGACGCAGCCAAAATTCAACTGGAATTAATTGAATTCCAATAGAATGTAGCAGCGAAAGAAATATTTCTTGATGGCACACCTGAAAACTTCTTGTCATAGGAAGGTATCTCCAAAATTTTTCCACCTTTCGCAATTTGTCAGTGGAAATTCTTAGTATGTTTGGGTCTTCCTGGTGCTGCCAGAGGGGTAAATAGCCCCCTCCTGCAAGCTACAGTATATGTAAAACTCGGGCTCCAACTCAGCTTATACTTCGGTTTTAGTATTGTTTTGGGTTTCAGTAGCTTTTTTTGCGTTTTTCGAAGTATTTTTCGGTGATTTAGGGTTTTAGTAGTACAGACATCCATGTCCGGATTCACCATCATTTCTAACTTTTTTTTCTGAGTGTTGTTAGTGACTCCCCTACAGTGGCCAGTGGACCCCTTTCAGCTACGTTTTCCATCCTAGCTCAAACTTCTAGTTACGCCACTAACTGCTGACAGTTCGCGCTTTCAAAAAAGAAGTTCATAAAGAACAAGTTTCGCATCTGCATGACGAATAAAACCTTCAGCATTACCTTCTACTCGCTGCCACTACCTTGGAACAAAAATTTAGGTAACTGCCAAGAAGCACAAAATAACATTANTTCCACCTGCAGAACAAAAAGTAACGCTGANAACTTTTGTTGATATCTGTAGTCCTACCCATTTACCGGGTTTTGTATATCTACATATAATGGCATTAAACTCTCATGTTTTTTGTTAGAAAAATCTGAGACATGTCACATTTGCATGATTTTATGGGAGTGACCGGACCTCGAAAAATTTTGACAATTGTAACTGGACCTTTCTTAAAATAATTGAGTAGCACTGACCTATAACCTGGCATTCGCCAGTGTTTACCAAGCCTTTTACGTCCATGGTTGAGATGAAATTAGACTGAAAATAGATTGGCTCACCGTCTTATTAACTAAGCTATCTCGGTTGTAACCTACTTGCAAAGCAAACACACGTTATTCCAAAGTAAGAATTTACTGCAGATCGTCCTTTGTTGAGAGACTTGCCACTGAACACGGTAATTGCTGATTACATCATTGGTGTCTCTATCTTTTAATTGAGTAGATTATATGCTATTGCATTGCAGATTCTCTTTCAATTACTGTAACTCCGTGGCTTACTTGGACCGTGCCATTGCCCAAAACTGGGTCGTAACACACTGATTGGGCAAAAGTGGTGAAAACAAACCGCCGATTGCTCACACCAAAAAAACGCAAAAGTAGCAGAACAACTTTCTCAATTGGAGCCGCTTGGTTTAAAAGAATTTGAGAAACTTTTCATGCTGTGTTCGCAGGTTCTTGAGAAACATGCGCGTTACCTCTACCAACTGATCAACATCACCATTTGTGAATGGAAGCTAATATGGCTCTCTTCAATAAACTTTAACCAAAACCGTTGCAACAAGAAAATAATACAAGCGGTTGTTTGTCCTGCCAAATGCGTTCCCTGCGCGACACGAAAAAACAGAAGCAAGCCAAAATCTAAAACGTGATCATGAAGCTGAAGCAAGTAGAAAACCCTGCTCAGGTAAGAAGGGTGGGCCACCACCCTGGGGGCTTCTTTCTTTATTGATTTTGTATACTTAGAAAAATGTTGGAAACTTGTGCTTCCATGACTTATCCTGGTTTTCAGAGACTAATGGAATGGTGCCAGAGTTATTTTGCAAAAGTGTTGCTAAACCTATATAGGGTATATGGGTACTATGCCACCCATGGTTACCTGATATGCATCAAATTTCGGACACGTTACTAAGTTAACTTTCAATGCAATGTTAAGTGCAAAACCTATTTGGCCAGATATGACTACCGATAGCTTATATGTGAAAAGTCTTCCTGCACCATGACTTTATATGTAAAAAAAATGGATCTAACACGTGCATGACCTTTTCTACGCACAAACAAAAAATTCCCTCTGAAAGGTCCCCTTTCTGGCGGTACCTTGCATAAAATGTACAGTATATGATATTTAAATTTCCCTGCGCAGATAAAATATTTTTGCGAAAATGATCAACAATGGACATATGCAAGCAAACAAATACTTTGGTCCGGAAATAAGGGATGTCACGTGTCCCAGGAAAAAGCACAACATGCAAATTATGGGCAGCATTATACCCTACTTTTACTGACGCGTATAGCATTTTTTGCTTACCCGAACAGGGTTAAGTTGTTGGCAGGTGTTCAGAAAGATTTAATTCGCGGTGTATTTGAAACTTTTCAGCACTTACAGTAGGACAACTTTTCTAAAATAAAGCTATTGGTTTTTGCGGCAAATTAGTTGTACAATAGTGGTCTCACTGATGAAAAGCTTGGCCCACGCGCCGCTTTTTCAACCGTGTTGCAAAACAATCCATTTTAGCAGTTACAATCTGATTAATCGTTTCGCTTGATGAGCATTAAATAAGCAAACGCGTGTCTAAGTGTCTTAGGCAGGTATTAAAAAATATTGGAGACTTTGAACAATAACCAAGAGCTTACATTTCTTTCATATGTCCCATCTAAATCTCTTAAGACATCATTCATCCACGAGCCATAACTGCTAGTACTTTGAGGCACAAAAAATCACTGGAAATAACTGGCTTTCACAGCAGACGGTGTCGTCAGGTGGAGCAATATCCTGCCTAATATAGACTTTTCGCAAGCGGATCTGGACTGCATCGGACTGAAAAAATTACTGGCATATTTGATACTACCAATACAACGTGATACTTCTGCGTGGTTCAAATATCCTGTAGGATATGAACTTTTGCCTTGTACTTTTTCATTGGGTTTGTTTGATTTTTGTGACGGCCTCGTAACAAAGTATTTTCGTGTACTGTTAACATTCGACGATGAATTTGATTGCACAAAACCTTTGGGAAAGTGTCGAAATAGACAAACAGCACTTACATTTACAGTGATCTGAATTATTACAGCACCTGCATCTACAATAGAGCGTATTTGGTGTTTTTAGGACTGGAACATATTTTTTTAATGTGCTCATTCAGGATCGAATTGGATTAGTATAAAATGTCGGAGTTGAAAATAGCCTTTTGTGATTTGTACAATTCTGTTAGAAACCAATAGAAAAAAACGTTTTGTTTCAAAATTCGGAATAGAACTAAAGCAGTAACCTCCCTGCCAATGTAAAACCGTAGCCGAACCCACCCGCACCCGACTGTTTTTGCAGTTTTGGAACTTTAATTCGGTGTCGGACTCTGCACAAAATATACTGTATTTTCATTTTTGGTTTTGTGGTAGTGGTTCAAATAAATGGAAATAGACGAGATTTTAGGTTTACATTTATAAAGATGGCTAAATCCTCCATAAAACCTGTTTTGCTTTGCCATTACTTGAGGCCTCCCTCAAAGCTCATGCTTTGGAAAGAATAATGTGTCAAAGCAATGCATATATTGAGCAGAGTGCTCTTGTTACAATGCTGCTTTAGCTTCCTGGAAAGGAAAGTTTCAGAGCGGACAGATACGCGTGAATGCGTTCATACAGGAAACATTTTGAGCAATTTCGTGACACGCGTTTCGCGTGACTGGAGGTTAGATTCGCGACAAGGATTTTTGAACGCGACGCACGATTTGCTGACGAACAGGAGAAAGTGTGGACAAAACGAAATAGGATACTAAAAAATGAGTTTTCACTTTCGTTAAGTCAACATCGCTACGCGGGAACGCGTATCAAACGTCCCGCCAAAGACAACAAAAAGTTTGTCATAATGGAACTCGGTTAATGGCAAAAAGCCATTAGGAACTGCGACGCGGAGGTTTTGGCCTGATCCCGCCTGAGAAAGCTATTTGCCGTGGACCAAACACGAAATAGGCAAGCACAGCCAGTGTTTGATCGTTCCATTGCGCCTATGAAGCCGAAGTGCCTATCGCTCGCCACAGGTTAATGATTCGTGAATAACAGTCGGCAATTAGTCTTGAACGTGCGCAGGGCATTGGATATGACAGGCGAATTTCAGCTAAGAATGGAGGTAATTTCGCTTGTCAAATATTTTTGTGTTCTCAGAGGAGGTGTTTGGCTAACGTTCGTCCCGAAGGAAGCGACAAGCGCATTGAAATATGGCCTCCGAGCGTCGGTTGCCCTTCCTGTGGGTCTCGTCGTTGTCCAACTTGAAAAGGTACGGACAGGGCAGCTACCAGATCAGACACGAACCACCAGCGCGGTTGCTTCGTGTGAGAGATAATTCGACTGCTATTCACGCAGCACTGTTTCCACAAAACGCCCTGCGTTTTAAGCTTTCTGGATCAGGACCGGCTTAGACGACGACCATCAGGTGCACTTGTGTCACTTTACAACGTGGTAAAGATTTCGGTTAAATTTTCTCCCACTGCTTTCAGCAAACAGTAGGTGCACCAGCTGGATTTCACCTGTAATCCTGGATGAGGGAGAACGGTCATCACAAACGAATGTCTCGTTGCTTGACAATATTCCCACGTTTTTACTGGGTCACGACATCAGAAAAGTTGAGTGACAAAATTCAATCTTAACAATGCCTCTATTCTAATTACAAAAATTTCGCTAAATGTCGTTGTCGTGGTCAAACGCTTTATCTCACATGGTCAAAAGCACAAAACTACATAAAAATGCCTAATCTGTGAAACACTTTTTCCACTTTGTTCAATGCTAATCATTTGTCACCAACGAACATCTTGTCGTCCCTTCAGTGATTCTCATGCAATTTTAGTTCTAGACGCAGCTTGAGGGAATGATAAAGGTTTGCAAGCGAAGACAGAATGCAATCAAAATCAAACGACAGCGTGTTTGTGTGTTATGTTGTCAATATGCGCTCCAAAGCTCGTCCATCAGTGGACAAACCCAAATGTTAAAGTTGCGCACTGTCAACACGCTGGAAACTTGGAAACATCTACAACCTCGTTTCATACGTTGAGTTTCGTAGAAACAAAGAGAAGCAAAAAGAAAATAAACTTTTGAAGCGCATTTGAGATTCAATTTAATTTCATTTGATGGGCAGCAATTTCTTTGCATAAGGGTAAAAATATTTTTTAATAATTTGGAAAAAATTATTAGTTTCAGAAACATAAAATAGCTATAGCCGTTTTAATAAAATATATTCATTTCAATTTTTTCAAACACTCTTTCATTCATTTTCGTGCCCGCTTTGCCTCTAGGGAGGGTCACGGGGACAGAAACTCTAAGTGGACTTGAAATACCTCACTGTCAAGAACAATCACAGGTGCTGGCTCCACACCAAGAAAATTTGGAGATCAGTCACTCCACCTGGCCCTTGGACGACATCTGGTCCGCTTTCCAGCGGGTGTTTCCAGCATGACTTGCCTCGCCAATTTTTCATGGGCCATTCTTGACACATTCATTTCAAACACTGGTTAACATTTACAAGTTCAAAACCTGAAGATCCCAAGCGAAGCTTAGCGTTAGAAAGCCCAGATGTAACGCAAATAAGTAAATGAATTAAAAAATGATCCACAAGTTTAAAAATGACGAACGACACACGTACCATTGGCCGGAGGTTTTGCGTTTACAAAACTCATCACAAGGTCGGAATCGTCCAATAGTCTCCTTTCGACTTCACTGGTCAAGGTACCGCTGCTTGAACTCATGGGGTGGGTGAACGTGGGCGAGTGCGTTGTTCCGAAATCGAACACACCAACCTCGTTGGTCAGAATTCCACTGTCTTCCACGTAACGCGTCAAAGCAGGTCCAAGGACCGGCGAATAAGGGCCCATGTCTGGTCCCGTGCCAAAGGGTCCAGCTGAACGCGCCCACGCGCGGCGGCGATGCGATGACTGCTCTTGCCACCACAACGAGTCTCTATTGTGCGAGGTTTCGGTTGGCGCACTGATGTCCGAGTTCAAATCTAGCTCGTTCGAGCTTTGTAGGTGTTCGGTAGAAGCCTTGCTGTACAACCCGATCATGTACAACGGCGCTGACGTCTTCTCGATGACGCGATTGCCGCTGGGACGCGGTCGACGACGAAGTCCAAGAAGAGACAAGATCTCGCGTTGGACTTCGCGGCGTTCGCGGCCGGCCAAGCGCCGGTGCAGGTAGGTCCGAGTGGGCCCTTCGTGCGTCAAAACGTAGCAGTTGGTTGGACCGAAACACAGCGTTATTGCGAACGTAANGAAGCAGAAAAACAGCGAAAACTTGAAAGGAAAATAATTTTTCGNAAGGAAGAAAAGTATTGCAGAATCTGAGCGACTGTTCGCGCTGACGGAATCCCGTGTTTTTTTCCGAACTGCCCCAGTTGTCGTTGACGCATTCAACGAAACGCAGTCCTTGCGAAAGCGACCGGGGACTGTACACGAAAGCCGTCGCTGACTTGTTCCATAGTTGTAGACGGCGCAGCAACCAGCGGCCGAATCTTTGCAGTTATCCATTTCCTGTTACACTGGCGCGGCAGCTTTTATATCACGCGCGCATCCGGCTTAGGTCGCTCGTATATCTTCCCAAGTGATCAGAAACAGGGACGTCAACTACAGACACGCCGACTGTGCCTATTACGTCTCCAACAAACCATTTCTGGCAGAAAAAAGCAGTAGCAAAGTTGGTCAGCTGAAACTGGTGCAATTTCACTAAAAATGTTGCTGCTGAAAGAAAGAGCGTTGAAAATGAAAAATTAAGCTGCTATTCGGCATCGGCAAACGGATCGCAAGACAAACGGATCGTGTTTTATAGCCATAGCATTTCCCGTGTACACCTTAACAGGATGACGTTGCTTTGCCTATTATGTACTTTTTTAGAAAATTGGAAATACTTGTAGAAACGCGTTTCACATCCACTAGCTCTTCCGAAAAGAACTAAGGCCTCACCTAAAAGATGACTGTCTGCATCCGAAACCCTGTTGCTAGGAACATGCGAGCAAAATCTCTCACCTTCCAGGCCAAAATCTGCCTGACAACCATAGAGAAAGCAGCCGAAGATATGCTTAACTATTGGCTTTACCTTTGTAAAATAGCAAAATGACGCAATATCGCTTTCAACGCAAAGCAGCCCTTGATGGGCTACGAATTAGTGGGATAACTTCGGTGATCTCGAAAGTTTGCCAATCTCTCCCCGCCCAACCATTTTTTCCGCCGTGTGAACTTTTTGACTAGTTGGAGACCTGATATGACGTAATTTGTTGCAAAACTAGGAACTGCATGCCTGTAACCGTGACGACGGTGTGTTCTGCCCAATCGTGCAAAAGAATGCCGACACCAAAGTCATTTCATTTTGCCATAAAAATGATAACCATCACTTTGGAAAAAGTCCTGCACCTTTACTTATCAGTAGTTAATAAACAGCGAAATTAATATCAGAAAAAAACATGAAAAACAATAAAAAATAACCATGGTTTAAAAGATGAAAAATAAATTAGCTCCTAAATAAGAAATCACCTAAACATCCATTGATTTTATTCTTTCGATACTCGATTAAATTCTGACACGTTGCGTTTCAGCTGAATAAAGCCTAAACTGAGGTTATACAAATATCTTTTCATATCAGGCACATTGTGACAAACCACTGTTTCAAAGTCACAGTCCATTTTATTAAGTTATAACCTAATCATAACGGGTTGAAAGGTAATCGACGTAAAATTGCTTTTTCGTGGATTGTTTGCAACCTCGAAGGCCTAAAATCATTACGAAGCAGAAATTCATAAAATAACCTTACACATCTGTACTTGCAGCGTACGTCGCCGATTGTTGCTTGGCGGAAAAAAAATAGTACAAGTTTATTACGATTTCAATGGCAGTTCAAAATGTTTGGCATCGCCAACAGCATTTTGCACAGGTTCTCAAGTGTTCATACCACAAGATGACTGCACTGCCCCAGCTTAGCTTCAAATACAAAATCTCTCGAATTGAACACGACATGAATTTGTGGCAATCTAGATACAAAACCATTGCTTTGGATGGCTAACAGCTGATCAATAGCTTGATACTTTTTCAAATTATCTCACGCTTTTCTCCATAACTGTGCTAAAATCAGTTTAATGCTAACCAAACTTAAACTGTAACCAAAGTTAATTGTATGTTATCCAAGCTTATCATTCAAACAATAGATAAGATCCTCACTCCACGAAGGTCGCTCCTTGGATCGCAGACATAATGCGCAACGTTGGAAGGCGACAGCAGCACGGAACTAGGTTTGACAATAGGGTGATTAAAGCGTAGTCAAACAACTCACGCCGCACCTTGGACGATCAATATGTTAGTGACGTGCCAGAAGCGCAAACAAGATACTCCGTTCGCAGTTGCGCTGTTTCAACGCTTCCCATTCGTAACCTCATGATGGACTGTCTCGGCAGCGGTTTGGCATTCCGCTTACTTACCGCAAAACAGGGGTCGGCCTTGCTCGCAGGTGCGCTGGATGCGGTTCCTGAGTTATTGGCTGGATGGTGTGAAGGACTTGAAACCGAGGCGACAAACATTTTGACGGCGTGAACAACGTCGACTAACGAGCATTCGCCTTCTTCTCTGGGTAAACGAACTTTAAGCAGTGTGAGGACAACAGTAACTGCCATCAGCATAAGGCCAAGTTCTGGTGTGGCTATCCAACCGAAACTGATATTCCTGTGCTCAGGCTTTTTCGCAGTACTCCGGCCTAATATGTTTTCAGTGCCAAAGCTTACATAATAAAAAACAAACAAAAACCATAAGCGCGATGGTCTCAACGTACCAAACAATCTTTTGTGCTAAAAACTTGTAAGACATTGGGTTGTTTTTATTTCAAACCTTTTCAGGGTATGGCGTACGAAATCTGTCATCGATATCGAAAGCTGGCGCCACAAACTGACCAGATTGGTCTGAAATGAGAAATGTAGCAAAAGATAGAAACATAATATCACAAACAGCTCCATCATCTCAGCCACATGTACAGCTCTTGAAATGCTTCTTTAACACGCGCACACTAAGTTGAACGCATTCTGCTACGCCACTTCTACAGTCGTGAGACTGAAGCGCAAGACTCCCGCCAGCAACAGATCACTGAAACCAAGCTTTAACAGTTTGGAAATATAAGGGTGGTATTTCGTGGCGGTGATTTTGAAGATGGTAAGGTGATGAGAGCCGGACGGGCGTTGGACACCAGAGCACGCGAACGTGTGGCTAATTCAGCGACTTCAGTTTCATGCCACTCCAACCTGGTCGTGTGGCCCTCGTAACCTAACTTCTCGCCTGTGGTATGCGCTGAACGACGGCGATGAAAGACAATCTTTGTCCGAAAGTGGCGTTGAAGGGTCGCTTGACAATGCACGTGTTAATAGGGCAGCTGCAACGTAAGGCAAGACTCGGGTGAAGCCAACCAGAACCTCGTCTGGCAATGCGCATTAGTTTGACCCTTAGTAATTCGACAGGTTGCCACTTTTACGCTTGGTGTGGCTTAGAGCGGCTCAAAACAAGCAGAGTCGCATAAAATTACCGTTTACCCTAACTTTCGTCCGGATTTTTGAGCAGCAATCGGCAAAAGTAAACAGGTGCTTTGACGTACCTGGCTGCAAACTGAGCCGTCCAGTGCGTGCAAACGTTAAGGCTCGTGAGCTTCAGCTAAGAAAACGATTGCTGTAGTTATAACTTTAGCCGAGCAACGAAAGCTGCAGGAAAACAAGTCTCACTTAAACTTCATCAACCAGATGCTGATCCTTACTGTGCGAGCGACACATGCAGCTAAAACTGCAGCGCTCCGGTGTGGGACATCCTGTCCGAGCGAGAGAAGGCGCCGACTTCACCCACACAACATGCCGATGCCCTGACTACCCTGGGTAAACCATTGGCGCCGATCGGCCGCTGCGAGCAAACAGAATCGCGGCGAATTTCTGCCCAGCGTCTGCTTTTAAAGCTGGAGTCGTAACATCGCGCATCGCTCCGTGCTTCTATTTANCCACATAAGGGAATAGCGCGCGATACGTCTAGTCCAGTTCGTTCAATCCAAGTCTACAGTGTTGGAGTGGCTAAAGTCCATAGGGAAAAATACCGACGTCATCTTTCCGGGATGCTTTTGACGCATCTTTGGTTGGGACGGTGCAAACGAAATTGCGTTTTTCACGTTATTTCACTGTTTGCGTCACTGATGTTTGGGCTGCGCTTTAAAGTTGACGCATGATATCACAACGTTGCTACGTCAGCCGAACCGCACAGATTCTGTCGCTTAAACAGGCTCTGTCCTCCAGAATTCAAACTCATTCTTGGCTTTTTCGACAAAATTCAAAATTATGTCCGTTTAGGGAAGAAACGAAAAACGCTTCCTTTCCTTAATCCACTAATCGGCACACTTTCGTTATGATGCCCCAAACCGCCATTTCAGTCGTAAATAAAGGCCCATGCTAATTTTGAAAGTCCTGTTTCAAACTTATGCTATATTCAGTTACCTGTTGCATAACAATGTTATGTAATGTCATAAACCGTGTGACAAAAACAATGCTTCAAACAACCAATGTTGCATAGTTGTTGCCGTAGCCTATTTCAGTGTGCCCACGCAACCGGAGCAGGATTCTAGCTCTCACATATCACGCGGCCCATGATAGAAAGTGTTGCTCCGCCCAATGTGAAGTGCTAAAAGGCCCACAAATGCGCCAAAGCTCCCAGTTTACCGACTATTACCCTTAATCTATCGCCAACCGTTGGCTAACTTTATGCTTCATTTCTGCGATTCCTCACTGACGGCAATCGCATCCAGAGGTTTTGGGTTCGATTCACGGGAATGCATGACATACTGCCTTTACCTTCATCCAATTAATTTGAGATTTATCGCGCTACATTACAACTTACGTACAGCTTCACAGAAAAGTTTTCACTGAATCATAAAGAGACACGCTCTCAATTTGTTCGTACTATTTGAAACTTATTCACTGCAATTTCCAATTCCAAATATCTCACCACAACAATTCAAGTTGGAAACCATAACGCCATTTTTTTCTTAGGAACTTTTAAAGCGTTGTCGCTATTTCCCGCAACAAAGACTTTCTTCTCGTAACCACATTTTCGTGTCAATATTATTTTGGCAACTTACGTCTAACGCGAAATCGTTGGACGTCAATCAAACTTTTAGCCATTTGAACCTTTGAAAACGAATTGCTTCAGGCTGGCCCAAAACTTTGGCGTTCTGCTCAATCCTTTTAGGCTTGCGTGCCTACCTTAAATTGACTAAGTGGGCAGCGGAACAAGAATATGAGTTTTTTGATGAAGGTCGCTTCCCTCACTGCAGTAGCAAGTGGTAGTAATATTCAAACCTCCGTGATGTGTACACGGTGTAGTACCAAACAGTTTCAGTGAATATCAACAACTATATGCTACGGTTAGTTACGCCTCGCTTGTAAAAAATAACCGAACTCCACCTTCAACTGCCGGAGTTCAGAAAAAATGCTATAAAGAAGTTCAATGCAAGCAAGGCGTCAACACACTAAAAAAGTTTGACGTTTATACTCAAAACGTTACCATTTTCGCGAATCTGTTTTGTTAACTCCAAACGGGTAGCAGCTGTAGACTGTCTAAATATTTTTTCCTTTGTCTACTCCCTCACCTCGGGAGCACGTTTTAAGAAGCCCTCAGTATTGCACACCGATATCATGCGCCCTCGCGGTCACCCGGCCTGTTCACAGATCACAGCACCTCAGGCAGACCGTTGAGCTATGATCAGAATTCTGCTGAAAATGAGGTGCAATAGCCAGTGTTTCTCGCAAACTTTGTCGAGCTGCCCAAATTTCCAGATTTTATCGGCTGTTTATGTAGCTCAGGAGAGCCGGCTACAAATTGACGACGATACGATCGGCGATAAAGGGGTAGATGCCGCAGTCAAAATAAAATGGCCTCGTGTCGTCCAGATTGCGGTAAATCTCAAAACGCAAACGATCATCCGTGGCATGTGATCAAGTCGCGTGCTTTGTTTGGCTTAAGTGGAGATTTATTGCACAATAATTATGCCGAGAACGGATGCGTTCCACCATTCAAACAACTACAGTCAATTCTTCAAAGGCCTCTTCGCAGTATGAATACCTCCCCACCGTGCAGTGTGATGGTCGTTAAAATTGTCAAATACTCTGCACTACGGTTATGACCGCCAGAGGCTAATTGTTTAGCGATAATGTGGCAACCGAAATTTCTTTTTCAGGTAGGTGTGCATTGCCATATCAGGACTTCTGCGACACGAGCGGTTGATGCTATGCTACCTGGAACTCAACAGGTCTGTTGTACATACGCCGGTGCTTATCTTTTCTGAACACGAGTGAATTGTCTGAGAGTGGACCGAACCCGAGCCGCACGGAAGAACATACATTTTTGAGGGCAAAAGTTTTGTTAGTTTGTGTTTCCTTGCCCAGCTTTCAGTAATGAATTTTTAAACAGCTTGCAACAATTAAAAACTTTTGTCAATTTTTGTATCTATAGGAGTCTGATTTTCAACCGTTTTGTTCCGAATTTCGCCCAATTAAACACCATCTTCAGGGTTCGGAAGGCCAATGGGTCTTTCTGTCCACCGCCCCGTATCGCTAAAAGCGGACCTCACATGGAGAAAGACATCGGCTGTCTAGCTTGATCTGATAATTTACTTTAAGCGTTGATCGAAAGGGTTTCGTTGACACCCAAGTTGCTAGCCACAAGTGACCCAAGTGAAACCTCATCTGCAAACAACCTTTTCCTGTGTTAGCACCCCGATCAGACGTCACTCGACAAAGCGGAAAAACCTCATCGAATGTCAAACCTCAAAGTGACCCTGGTTGAGTGACCTGGCCCTGTGAAACTTTAAATTCCACTTGCATTGTCCTTATCGCCAAAACAAACTGAACGTAAGATGCAACCAAAGGTGAACAAAAAACTCTGTCATTATTATGTCGATGACATTCGACTTGAGTCAAGGCTATTTGTTGATCTTCACACAACTAGTAAAAAGAATTGCGACTTTGTTTACTCTTGTTACTAAGTGTTTTGCCGCGGAAATCCTTACGAGAAAAAGCTAAATACAGTCTTTCCTCTGCCTGGCAAGTCAGGGCGACAACAGGACTGCTCTTAACAGCACTGCCCGCCAGTGTTGTAACGCAACCGGAACAGATTTTACTTCCCGACGCTTGGGTAACTTGAGTGACGTTTACTTTTTTCGGACTGCTGAACGGTTTCTCATAGTAACTGCTGTGTTCGCGTCACCGACGATGAAACCGAACGGGGTCCGATCAGTTCGTAGCATCAGCCACCACAGTTCCTATATAGAGCAATTTAAGGCAAGCAGCGCCAGAAACCTCGGCATTTGTACCGGTGAGTCATTCGTATCCACGCTTAATTGCTACCCAAGACAGGTACGTCGCGGTGCAGGTACCTGTTCTCGTTGCGCAAAGCCATTTAATTTTAACTTGCGATGAAGTAGCAGCGGAAAGATCTGCTTGAGAGAATTTCGTTGCTCATAAAATCACACTGCATAGCCCCATCATTACGCCATAAATGTAAGTGCGAGCAGATGGTGAGAGCACAGAAATGTTTCAGTAATGAAAAAGCTTTTCTCTCGAAGTTTTAATCCTGTTTAAAGGACTGATAACTTATCTTCTGTTTCCAATCATCAGTAGGTCATTTTATTGTTTTCTGTTTTCGTATTTAGTTTACATCATAAAATCTTGAAACCCATTAGCATCTAAGAAAGCTATTTTGGACTTTCCATTAGCATATACGTAAGAATAAGGACAAAAGGCGCGTTGAAGTGCGATTAAATACCACTGTGATGGTAAGAAGTTAAGGTATTTTGTATTGGCTATTATCAGCACAGTACTCTATTCAGAGTTCACACAGGAGAAAGGTAGATGAAAAATGAATGATTTCAAACACTACTACCCACTTGATAGCACCCGTAATCGACTCCTCGGATATGTTGAAATATTACAGCAGTGTACTTTTATTGACACTTGCGTAGGCTTTCTTGACAAGTGTTGCACTGATAAGTGGCAAACATCACAGAAAACCAAAGATCGATAGACAAAAGGGTGACACAATATAAAGAACTTGAAATTTTAATGCGACGAAGAGGTGAAAAAATCATTCATTGAAGCTGCATGAACAATTTCCCCTCTTGCAGCTTGTGTTGATTTTCTTTGTCATTAAAGACGAGAAGTCATCTGCCTGCTGCCTTTCATCCGGCTTATAAAGAAGAAGGAGAACAAAAATTAGTCTGGATTTACGTTGATACGATGTAGAACAACTGGGTTCGCCCAAAGTTATTTTTCCAATATAATACTTCAGTAGACCTCAGTCACCAACTTTGTTTTTCCATCAACAATGTAGAATATAAAACTCTGATGACCACATCAGGTGCTGCTTCAGCATATCTTGCATTTAATCTCTCACTGCCATTTGTATCACCTGACTGTCTCATGGGAAAGAAGCTTTTCGATTGTCAGTACAATACAAGAATTCCCAGATTGACCTTTCTAAAGCTGTTTGACTTCTGAACAGGTCTAGTCTGTGGTTCGTTGATGTTCACCATAATTTCATACAAAATTTTGCATCAAGTGTCAGTAAACTTCCGTTTGTTATTAATTTTGATAGCTGAAAAGCTCATAAAAATCTTTTCTGGGCAGAACCAGTGCATCAAGTTCTGCTGCAATGTCTTTTTCTGGGATACGACTCGATGGCCAAATGAGTTATGCAGAAGCATTTCATTTTCTATTTTGTAGGGTTGGTTTTTCGAGATTTGTAAAAGTTCCTGGGGTTTTTTCGTAATGTCGTCTAAAACCCCTTAAAGTATAGAGGAAAGCTATGAAAGTCGCTTGCTCATGCTGGGAAGCAGCACTTCATTTCCTGAGTTTGTCCTGATGTTAACATGAGCAATATGCACTGTATATGCGCTTAAACAGTCACTTGAAAAAATCAACTCAATTATTTCAACCTATTGAAAAAAGTTGAAGTTGCAGCCAGCCGAGCAATAGGTATGGTTTGATGTTTCTACCAGATTCAAAAGTGGCAAATCACTGCACAAGCCTTTGTTCCGCAGCGTAACGTGGACTTGTCCATATTTTAAAAACTTAGTGAGCAAATATTCTTATTTATTTTTCACAAGATCAAAAGGGTTTTGGTGTCGACTTTGAATAAAGATTGCTTCTGTTTCAAACAAGATCTTTTCACCTTGATTTAGAACGAAACAACTTTATTGACTTTTTAACTCATCATATTTCAAACCGTCTGACAACATGCTGAAGAAGAGAAATGTTGAAAAGAGTCAAAAAAGAAGTGTTGAGTCAAAATACAGACATAAAATGAAAACAATTGGCGAAAGACACAAATACGCACCTGATTTCACCAAACTGGATAAATATCAAACTTTTTTAACGTTTTCTCTTATGTTAGATCAAGCACTTATGTGATTTGAAGTCGAATAATTGCGTGAAATCTTGCATTCAAAATGCATCTTTAAGTGGTTCTAATAAAAGTATGCAGATGTGACTACACTATGTTTCACACAGTATTACTAATCAACAGAACAAACGTCAATTTTTTTTCTGTTCCAAGCAAATATGGCTTAGTCAAAATGATTTTCATAAAACAAACAAATAGCGGTTTGCTATGAATCATCAGGGTGTGGGCACTGTGCTATATAAAAAGCAAAAAATCGTCGAAGGTGCCTTTGGGCAGACAGGTACGTGCCCGTGATGCCAAAATGTTCTCCAAAGTTTTCTGTTATCAACTCGCAAGCTAAAGGAGGCATGAAATGCATTTGACTGAAAACATCGAGGTGATTCAAAACGCCCACGTGCCTATGGCTCACTGCAACCGTCTATATGACCTTTTAACTCCATTTTTAAGTCCCATTCGATTGAGTTGCACGTCTCGGTCGCATTTGATTGCAACACTTCAGGTATCGACATGTGCAAAATATTTCGACGAATTCACAGCTCGAAGTTTATTTTTCTAACTTTCGAAATGATTTCTTATAACGGATAAAATTTTACAAACAATTCTTTTATATTTTTTTTCTAACATTGTAAACGGGATTACAGTATGCTGACAAAACGATCGAATACATTAATTCAGCTGTTTTCCGAAAGAAGCAATTAACCCAACCAATCAGCGAGCATTGGCGTTGACATAAAGGCACAGGATCAACGTTATTCGCAGTTTCAAACCGTGCAGAAAGAATTATAGTTACATGGAAAACGAGTGTTTTTTTGCTTCTAGCGCCCAAAATCATTGACGTTTTGCTTAAAGTGATTCTCCCTCCGATCCTCACCGTCGCCTGCTGTTTTTGAGCTTGGTATGAACAATGTACTGTATTTGCAGGTATGCTTGAAACTTAAAATTTCGAGTTGAGAAGGCCTACTGTATGCCTGAGAAAAACAAGTGCAAGGTGATGCGTGGTCAGCAACTCGCAAGAGAAACCGCGCCCAGATCGCTGCTTCAAAACAGGATTTTCTTTGAGATGAACAATGAGATAAGAAAACAGAGAATTCTAGTCGTAAATTTAAGATCAAAGTAAGTGGAAGGTATTTACTTTTCAAGGCCAAAAAGCTTCCGAATTAGGCACATTCACTTGCAAATACTTTCATGGCTCGCTGAAACTAATTTTCTACAAATTCAGCAATGTGTTTATGCCGATCAAATGAACTTGCCTTTATCCAACTCAGTAACGATGTTTTCATAAGGTCTTCAACTCGTAGCCACTTTAAGTCTAACTGCAAAGTGGAGTGTCTACGTCTGAGAGGCTCGTCTGTTCATGCGAAATTAGGTACTTGTGCAAAGCCGATTAGCTGCCGTGAAACTACCGCGAAATCATTCGAACCCGGGCGTGTGACCATCTTCATCNTTCCAAGTGGCGGCATTGACAGGTTAGTTTCGGATTCGAATCCAATCGAATGTTTTCGGNTTTTGTTTAATGAAAAATGCATTTTTCAAAACGAAATCCCGAATGAACAATTCGAACCTCACTTAGCTGTTTACGCGTTAACGTAAGACACCTATAAAACGGATTAGAACTCGATTTTTTGGCCCCATTCAAACGCAACTAGTCATNGAACAGTNTAGATGTTGTAGCAANTGATCCAAGGAATGTTGATCGAAGCTTCATGTTCAATAAGTGATGCAATCAGTACAGCACCTTCAGCNAGTCGTTTCCTGAGATTGTCACCCGGGTACAATTTNTCGTAGATGTTTTGAGAACATTTGAAAATGTGGTTTTACGATCCCATTAANATTAATTATTCAAGTGATGTAAGTTGCGCGTGTTTTTTTGCGCAACCTCTGGCGCCAACCAGTAAGCTACATTCATAGCTGTTTGCACGAGCAGATTGGACGCAGACATTTAAGTTTGCTCGAAGATTTGCGGNATTGGGTGGTTGAAAGACCTCGCGTGGTCGTTTGNCTCATGCTGGAAACGGCCATGGCTGTTTTTAANTCGACTGCGATGTTTGTGCGTATACGGCNCTTTTCGCAGGACTTTGCCTGACGAGAGTGTCAAAAAGCGTTTGTCGCATATCGTTTTACCTTCACCTCTTCCGACATGTTGTCACTGCAGCGAAGAAGAGATTATTGAACGCAGTAACTGCCTGGGCTAGTTTTGTTTCCCTTATGTCGGTAAATGTCCTTAACTCAGATCCCAGATTGCAAACACGATCCACAAAGGCAGTAAACCTTTAAGGCCCTTAGCACTTTCTTTCTTGTTCTGATCACAGCTTGGTGGTCTCATTCCACACCATTTGCTACCTCCGGTCACGGCAGTACAAGCGTCAAGCATGTCAAAAGCATAAAATAAATGCTCACAAACAAAATTAACAGTATTTGTTTTCGTCACCATTCAGAATTTAAGAGAATTTTCTTCATCTTTCGCAATTAAAAGTTACCTGGTTTGAAAAGAATCCAGTGAGAACACTTTTGGCAGTGCCTGAAGTTCCTGAGAAACGTTTTTAATGCACATGTTTTCCCATAGTAGATTGTTACTGCCTCAGATCATTCTTCCCGACGTATTCATAAAAGGCTTATATTCGTGTTTAGCTTTTAGCATTTGGAAAACAGCAAAGTTTGCATAGCACAGTTTCGACCGTTGAACTACCAGTACTGGTACTGTATCACTGTGCCAATAACTGGGTGCAGATAACGTAGAAGAAATATTGCTCGTGGATTGACATCAACAACGCAGCTGCAACTCACAGGAAAGATGCAGATGAAAAGGTATGAGCAATTTGAGTGGTACAACCAAAATAACCTGACGCAACATTTAAGTAAAAATATTAGCTGATCCAGTTTATCATAAACGAAAGAACTTTTAACAATTAACAAAACTGCTTTGAGAAATCGGATTTTTATAAAAAGCCACTATATGGCCTTAACGGAAACAACAAAAAAGAACTTAAGAATTTTTGAAACGCCTTTGACAAAATCAATCAATCAATCAATCAATCAATCAATCAATCAATCTATAAATCAATGAACCAATCAATCCAATCACATGTTGTAATTTATCAGAAAGATTACAAACAAAAAATAATTGAAATATGAACTTCGTTGTCAATTTCAAGTTGTTTTTTAGCTTTCGTCTAATCTCAACGAGTACATTTGCCGATCTGAAGGGTACATTTAAAGGGAAAATCTATTTAGTTCCGAATATTCGAACAAATAAAAGTTCTATTAAAAATTCAGTGGATTTTAATATTTCACTGGGCTTTTGTGTCTTAAGAAAATTTAAGGGTTCATGCTCATGTGTCGAAATGCTGAAG
>JGI24158J21664_10001104_pt1 | contig 28943 bp, 17 predicted proteins | sample Ectturendosymbi3_FD_21664 | JGI IMG/M metagenome (IMG submission 21664) | reverse complement strand
CCCCCCCCCGAAATTTTCAAAATAGTTTAGTTTTTTTTACAAAAACAAGTTCAAACCACTTTGCCTTCCCCTAGACAATATCAGCTGGTTGCGGTCCTGGTTCCGGACGTAAAGTGGAGCAAGAGAGCACTTTTGTTCGTTTCAAGGCAAATTTCATGCTGCTCTGCGCTGCATTGCTGAAAGTCAAGTTCGAATTGCAACCTTTCGGACAGTGAGCTGAATTCACTGCTCTGTGGTGAAAAGCGAAAACAGCCGTGCTTTGCTGAAATTAAAGAGCTTTTTCCGATTTCTTTTAAAAAATAATTTTGGGCAACTGAAACGCAGGTAGACATCTTGCCAGACGCTCAAAGTGCTCCCGGCGCGAAATAAAAAAGGGAAGCTTTTCTTGGTCAGCTTTCGCATACAACGGCACGAAGACTATATGACTTAAATCTTAGTTTGTGGTACTTGAGTTTGTTCACCTAGCCCTTCGAAGCTCCTTCCATAACAATGGGCCTGGACCTATACGGGTGACGCTTGTCTATGGATTACTCTGGCACGTGGATAATTGGACATTCGGACGTACAGACAGTAGCATCACAAAGTTTTTGCTCTTGCGTGTGGTTGGTCTTCTTGCATAGCTCGGTAACGCGAAGTGCCCAGCTGCTGCTTTCCCGCAGATCTCACGTGAAGGTCTAGTAAGTATATTTAGGATCTTACTCGGCGATGAGAGAAACACGAGTCAAGTGCGGGCGGTTACCATAGTAATTGCGAGCCTCCTCAGCCACCACCTTGTAGGCTCGCTGTCTGTAACGCGCTTGAAAGCGGGCGTAGTGTTGTTTCGCGCAAATTTACAATTTCTCTTGATATTATTCAGGACAGACTGCGTGTTCAGCCCGAACGACCGACTGCTCTTGACCGGCGTGTCGGTGAAGAAAAATGCCGGGCCTGGAAAATTAGTTTTGCTTGATCGGACGGATTTAGAAGTAGTCAGCGAATTGAGCATCGCTGAGTCAGTGAGTTTTGCTGCTGTTGTTTTCTTTTTTGTGTGCAGTTATTATGAGACGACTAAATCGCACTACCAACACGTTCTTTTTTGTTCTCAGAGCGTTGTTCGCTGTATCTGGCACCCGAAACTAAACCAGATCGTCGTCGGTACTGGTGACGGGGACGTCAAAGTCTTATACGACCCTGATCGAAGTTCGCGCGGCGCTAAGCTGTGCGTGGTGAAAAAGCGAAAGAAAATTAATCAAGCCGAAGTTTTCATTCGACACAAGATTATCACTCGTAAGTGCCAGGCTTTGCAGATTTGCCGCTTCAGAGCGTCCTGGCTCATCGCCTGGGCCCGCATTTACCTCTGTTGCTTCGCAATGGCACGCAAGACTGGGAGACGGAGGGTCATTCCCATTTTTGTTCAAACCAGGACGGCAAAGCATTGTTTCAGAGTGTGGAAGAAACACTTAACAGGGGCCAAGTAAAGTATTCATTGCCTTCTGGACCAGTTATTCCCAATTGTCGTGAAATATTTTTGACTTACAGAGGAAGTAACAGTGCCAGCAACCCCTTCCAAAGTGTATTTATTAAAATTCGGGAAACGGCTAGATTAAGGATTAAGGTTATACTGCCAAGATTTTGAAGCATAGCTTGGCTTTTGACCTTGTGTGTTTTTTAAAGCAAGTTTGTATTGCCTCGCTAACCTGTTTCCACTGATTGTTTCTTAAGTGACAATAGAATTTTCGGAGGAGTTTTATGTTAAAGTTAGAGTACATCAGTTATCAGTGTTGTCTCACTTGTTGTTTGCGGTCGTAGTTGATAAAATCACAGTAAGTGCTAGAGAAGGTTTGTTGAAGGAAATCCTATATGCAGATGACTTGGTTCTGATCAGTGAAACCATGGAAGACCTAAGAAGATTTATATATGGAAAAAGGGGTTTGAAAGTAAAGGGATGAAGGTTAGCATAGGGGAGACAAAAGTGATGGTTAGCGGATCAGGAGAGGTGACAACGAGTAAGATCGATACATGTGGCATATGTGGGAAAGAGTAATGGCTGATTCAATCTTGTCCTAGAATTGTTGGAAATAAGTTCATGAAAGATGCGCAAACATCAAGAGAGTCACCCCCAGTTTGACAAATAAATTTTGTCTGTGCTCGGTGTAGGAAAGTTGTAGAAAGAGCAGTTGAGTCTGTTGAAAACTATGCGATGAAATGGAAAACGACGAATAGTTTCTGTTATTTGGGCGACAGATTGAATGTTAGTGGTGGGTGTGAAACAGAGGTAACAGCTAGAACAAGACTTGGATGGACGAAATTCAGAGAGTGCGGGGGATTTTTATATGGGAAAAAGTTCTTACTGATGATGATAGGAGGGGTCTGTCGGACATATGTGAGATCGGCTATGCTGCTGTATGGCTGTGAGACGTGGTGTTTGAGGGGAATGAGGTGTCAATTCTAAGGCGAACCGAGAGAGCTATGATAAGAGCAATGTGTGGCGCGAAATGGACAAAAAGAACACTTATGAATAACTGGAAAATCTGGCAAAAGCAAGTAGGGTGCGATGGTACAAACATGTTTTGAGGAGAGATGAGGATGATGCCATAAGAAAAGCGTTGATTTTCAAGGTGGAAGGTCAGAAAAAAACGGGGAAGACATGGAGGAAGCAAGTTGAAGAGGTTAGAGGGATTCGCTTGCAGAAAGCAGACGCCCATAATCGAGCAAGCTGGAGACATGGAGTAGAGCTAATCATGACAGAAAGGAGGTAAATCCGGCCACCCCCGTGTAACGGTGGCAGAACCGGATCAAAACTGGCCTACTACTACTCGGTGGCGTAACAAGGGAGGCTCCGGGTCCCGGGCAGCACCTTCTGGGGGGGCAAACTGTTGATTAAAAATTAATTTTAGAAAGTAGTTTCAACTCTTTTCAGTATTTGTACGTAGAATCCCTACCCTAAAAAGCTTGGAAATGTGGTTGTGCAGTGAGTAAATTTATAAAATGATTACTCACAAGCCTTTATCAAATCCAGGGTGCTAAAGTACCCCTGTGTTTGTCTTGAAATCAGGGCTTTTTAACATACTTTTTTGGGGGAAATTGCCCCCAGTCTCTGCACCTTCNTACCCATCCAAGGCCATCTTCCCCACCCCAGTCATAAGTCCTTTGAACAAAGGACAGTGATGACGTTCGACCGCAGGCTAGCAAGCATTACTGATCCGATATTTCGAGGTTAAAATTGCCTCCCCCCACTCAGAATCTGATAAAAAAGACCCTTCTTGAAATCACTTACACTGGCTTGCCCAGGACTGAAGATGTGGAACTCACGAAACTAGTTTCCTTGTGCAAATAAATTGCGATTGATTCGCTTGGTCTGGGTCACTGCTGTGACTTAACTGTTGCATTCTTTAAAATTACGGTAAGTCGTCATAGCTATCATAATCCTTTCTCTCCTATCATTCGATCATTAGCAACGCTCCAACCGCACATCATTACATCGCCTGATACCGATGTTTTTCTGTGTGACGTAAAGCTATCAGAAAGAGACGTTCTTGAAGCGAGACAGTGCAGTTGGTGTGTTTGCGTGAGTAATTCAGAGCTCAGATTGTAGGCTTATACTGCTAGTAAAAGTGAATCAGTGCCAGCCAATAGGCAATGTGAGTTTCATAAAAGGTTGTTCAACGCTGCACCCAACATTTGCAGTCACAGAAAAAGTCATTTCTACAAGGAAAGCTTAAAAAAGGTGTTGCTCTCATTCTGGTAAATTAGAGGCACGAGCCTTAATCTGAGAAAGTAACGCACGGGAAAGCGACATGTTTAGTTATGATTATGATGAAGGCTTCTATCAGAAGGAAGCAGTTGCACAACAACAACTGGGCAATAGCTGCACTGGATAAAGTTGTTTAGTGCGATTTCCGTCGAACTTAAGGCGTTGCAATCACTGTTCAGCAATAAAAGGCTGTAATGTTTGGTAATACAGTTTTCGAAATAGACGTCTATTAGTTACGGACGATGGTAAGGAATAACCCTGTGCACGCGCAATTGTGACAAATCCAACCCAACAGTTTGACCAAGTTTGCAGGTCACGATGGAGGCTGCAAGCCAACACTTCTCAATCACAGCTGGTTTTAAGCCTGCTTGACAAATTTTATCTAAATAGGTCCCGCACCTTAAGAGGGACCGCGCTAGTGGCGACAGGGTTAACGTTTGATGCCTTTCGTATATTCTAAGAGAAATAAACCATTACTGAAACGTGAAATGGACAATGAAAAGTTTTTTGCATTACTGAGATGAAATTTATTATTGTAGCCTACTGTATGCAGTACATGTACTTTGTTTAAAGTATCTGTGGAGCGAGCATCCCGCCGTCACTTCTCTAATTGGGCCCCGCAATAACACATATTTTGTTTTTTTTGTTTGATCCCCAGAATGAGTAAACAACCAAAGCTAAGTGGTGCAGCTTACTGCAGACTGAAAGCCAACAGGGAAGACAATTTAATGAAATATGCCTGGTCCATATAGATGTATATGCAAAGAAGGTAGAAAAAATAGGAAAAGCAAATAATGAGAAAGGTGGCGAAACAGCATTACCGTAATCGAGAAATTAAAATAAGACCCATTTCAGTTTGCAAATGTTTGATGCTGGTGTTCAAGATGCTTTGTTATTCCTTGTATCTTTCCTAAGCACGAAACATGATCTATCATTTTAAATTCTTGTAAGCAAATTGGAAGGGTGGCAAAGGCCGGCGCTTTCATGGTCGACCCCGGGCAACACCTATCCTCTTTACGCCACTGTTACTATTACAATAGCATTTTCACTTTTAATACGGTGAAAAAAATTTCACTCGAAATGCGTTGTCCCTAGAAATAGTAATTTGTTTTTCTGCAGTAAGTTGGCATACAAAATGAGTTTCGCGCTGATTTAGCTTAAGTCTCGATCCTAAATGTCCCTGGCATTGATGCGAAACAGCCTCTCGTAAGTTACATGTGATAGTGTTTTCAAATCGGCAATACGCAGCACGTCGAATCTTTACCACGGAGACTGTAGGCCACCTCAGTGTTGTTTCCTTATTTAGATGTACTTTTAGCCCGTGATCTCATATTTGTGTCGACCTGCCATTCAACAGCTTATTCGCTGCCGATGTATCGCGAGGACCGCGAAAGAAGCACCAAGAAGCAAGAAGAAAAGGACCGGAGAGACCCGGTCAAGTCTCATCGTCCGCAGCCGCCACTCGCCACTAGAGGGGGTAAGAGACCTAATTACATTTTTCGGTCTGTTAACAAATGGTCGGCAAGATTAAGATTAGGTTGCATCACACGACATGACAGTCCAGTGTGATGTGAAAACGCATTTCTAAACCTGACCGCGCATGTTCTGCTTAAAACCTTAGTTGTTGCTGTGGCTGCGTCTTATAAAAGTGTTCTGCCTTGGTGGCGTCCTCATTTATTGACAGCGATCTGAAACTGCTGCTTTCAGAAACCTCGGCTCGTTTTCCATGCGACCGCTTGATCTGCTGTGTAATTCATGTTTCGTAGTTTTACGTTACGCTTGAATTAGAAACCGTCCTAAAAAGACGCTTGAAAGCTGTCAAAATGATCCTCATTTTTTGTAAATCGTAACAAGCTTTTTGTCATACAAATCGATCTTCGATGGTAGCCGCCATGAGGATTTTGCGCGTATTGGACTGCTTGAAGTATTCGAGGAATGGCAACCCTATCGTAATTTCACTAGTCACATCAAAACCAAATCTGGACTCGTCACAACTGCACACATTTAGTTAGTGGTGCGTTAGTCGACCTCAATATCACCGGACCTTTTTGAATGAAAGTTTCGCCGACGGAAACGTTCAAAACATGCACTTGCGTTCAAATTGGACGAGTTTCCCTGGTTTTGTTGCGCCTGAATACTTTTACAAGTTCTGTTATTAACGAATTTCTCCGGATAAATTCTTTGCATGTACAGGTGGCATCTTCCTCGATTCTCTGTCCCTGTGCAACGTGAGCTGACGCGAGCATAGGACGTGGCTTTTTGTTTCGAAAAGGTTACTCAGAAAACGACGCATGAGTGAACATCGGTAGTCACGGTAGTCAAGCGTAATTACTGAAAAGATTGATATGAGCTGATGCTTCAGCCACATAGGTCGCATGCCCGTTAACACCACTCACCTGTCAAAGATATTATCAACAGGAATGTCAGACTCACCAGCTACATTGTTTTGGTTTAAATTAACGTCAATTAATCATCCAATCCCTTCCATACAAACGTAAAAACTGCTGATGTTTTACGCGTAAAGGGTCACATTTACGTCTTATGAAAGGGTTGTAAAAGAACGTTTATTTTGAACGAACATTATCGGTTTCGTTTAATTAAAAGTGAAAAGCGTGGCTGCAGCAGAACTCTCGAAGCGTCCCATTGTTTTAATTTCGTGCACGTTTCGATTCGGTTAAAATTGCGGGTAGTAATCGATTTGTTCCCAGGCATAAGCAGCAAAAACACATTTGTGAAACTAATACCCAGTTGATGTGAGGCGCTGTTCAACATCAATATCATGCGAGGCTCACGCGTGTCATTGTCCCGGAAGAGCAAAGCGGAATGCCACATCCGGGACCCAAGCGCTGACTGATTTTTAACGCTCAGTCGTAACGAGCTTTCTGGCTGCACAAAGCTGGTGTAGTAGATAAAGTTTTTACCCGTTCCCCGTGAGGGCATGAAGAAATGTAGCTGCGGCATTTAAAACGCTGTTGCAGCGTTATTCGTGCGATGTCTCCAAGCGGTGTCCAGTCTTCGTGAAGAAGCTCACGACGTATACAAAATGTTGCATCACCATGTCTAGCGTCAGACTGTGTGTTACACGTCGTCTTTGGATGTCTGCGTCTCCTCCTTCCACGCTTTATGGATTCTCTGTTCGCGTAATCACTAAAGTAAGTAAAGTCGACCCAACCAACGTGTCCGCCCTGTCCTATTATCTTCTAAATCCAAAACCACGGCAAAGTCTAATTTTGGTGCACATTTAGTCTTAATGTGAACCAGCAGCTTGAAGTAAAATCATCTGTGAAAAGCTTTCCAAAATAGCATAAAGCGTTTACGGTGAAGATAGGCGAGGGGTATGTTTGGGAACAGTTGGCAGCGGATTGCAGTAAAACGATCTTCTCTACCTTGCCTGCATCACCGCTTGGGCATGGCTTTCTGTGCAAAAAGCAAACAAGAGCCTATTACATCGATTGTGAAAGTTCCGCGTGATAATCCTTACGCACGAAACTTCGCTCGGCTGAAACACTAGCGCTTTCGCAGCATATGCCCGACCCACAGCCGCTTGTATCGCTTAAAGTAGTTCTCCGTTCACTGATTTAGTTTACTTCGCATCACTTCCAGTGGCGCCTGATGCTTGATAGCGCGTGTAGTATATTTCCCGTGTTCATCAAACAGTCAGTATCGTCGCATGATGTGAGATCTTCTTAGGAAGCGAAACGGTTTCGTGTAGATTTGTACGAATGTCGTGCGGGTCGTGGCTTGCAAGTTAGCTTGTTCAAAAGAGCCTTGGAAACACCAACGGCCTCACCAGTCCCGTGATTGTAGATACAATTGAATATTGTGCAAACGTAAGCAGCATGCAAGTCTTTGGTCTCCTGCTCTCGTCTCACTGACCACATTTCTCCGGCAGGTGCTGGTGGCCGGTTGCAGGCGCACGGCAGCACACTCGCTTCGTTCATTATGAAGAACATCGCCAAGGACACGGCTGACGACGCCAACCCTCGCGAAGCGATCTTGAGGCACGCGGACGAAGCGGCCGCCAACCCCAGATGGATCGCTCACGCTTACCAAAAGTAAGGCCGAGGTTTGATTGATTTCATTTTTTCGCGGTCATCGGCGTTCTTGACCTAATTTTCGCTGACGGTGGTTTTAAGCCGATTCGACCTCCTGTAACTGGTGGGAGGCCGACAGTTCACTCAGCGCACGACCGGTTGTTGTTGAGCTGATTGTTTTGTGTGGGCGGCGAGAAAGGAATCGCAAATTTTTACTAATTCGTTTCAGCTGCTCCTTGCAGTCGGTTGCTATGTCAGCGTGAACCGTTCTTTGCGCTAATCTGCATAAACTCTTCAGCAGGTTCAAAATACCTCGTGTCAACCGCTGGAAAGAGTCATGCATTTAAAAATTTTCGGTCCAGTGTTGCCAAATCATTTTTAAAGATTTTTGCAGGCGAGGTGTCGAGCTAAACCGCTGCTTTGTGACTAGGACCGTACTGCAGTTGCATTGAACAATGTGAAACTGAAAACGCAGCAACACCCAAGTCAAGGATATACATAAAATTGTAATACAGTTGCAGCTGACATTTATTACTGATCGCAGAAGTGTTCGAACGTTTTGTTTAAAATGGTTGCGACCTGTTCCTTCGGTCCCTCCCGATGCATATTCCGTGACAGTAAGCGCGTGCCGAAAGATCCTTTTGTCAACGTAGTGGATGTGCACTTCACAGCTGTTATCGTTGAACTATCTGTCTGCCGAGCATTCGTCTTATTACGTGGGGACTTCGGTTCACGTCTTGTCTCACACGCTGTCCTTCCAGTGAACCATATCGGTGAGATTGTCTGCGGTATGCGCATTAATGCAGTGCGGACCACCCACCCGCACCGGACTATCTTAGTCTTTGTCGGACGCCGGGAAAGGGTGAATGATGCGGAGCAATGCAGCGTAGTTTTTAAAACCTTGGCATCTAAATGCGCCTGTTGTGCCGGTGTTGTTGGCAAATATTTTGAGTTGCTTCTGCGCTCAGCCGAGCTTCGCGCGCTGCTCACGTCAGCGTTTTTGTTGTCAGTTTGATTTCGCGACGTTCGCGCGGATATTGCGCGCGTAATACGGCAAACTTCATGGGCAGAATCGAGACAATGACGAAGATTAATGCTGGCTTTGTGCGAAAACGCGAAGTGAATGACTGGGCGGTTTCTCTCGAAAACAATCATAACATCTGACATGTCTTCGCGCTTATATCTCTGTTTCGACAGTTTTTCGGTAAACGAAAACTTCCGTTGGAAGTNCTTGCGTGGCGACAGCGTAATTTGTTCGCGGCGGAAGCAAAATTACTCCCGGGTTGTTTTATCCCGAAGAAACTGAAGGGTCAATAACCCGAGCAACACAAAGATGATTTCATCGCAGTTCTCAAATCACATAAACATCAGCGGTATGTTGCGATCACTAAGGAGAACAGTGCCAGCTGTTACCGGCTACAATGTCAAAAGTGGAAGTTGTTTCCTAACACAATTTAAGCTCTTAAAAACCGACCATGCCTGCTAAAGAAGTAAGGATTCGGTGTTTCCCATTATACATCGTTCTTTCAATCTATTCCGGTGGTTCAGGTGAAGAATATCGCTTTTCGTCATCGGTGACTAATCTTTTGTCAGCTTTCAATTCTTTTGTTCTTTTCCGATCCTGTAAAATTTTCGTTTTCTGAATCTATATTTAAACTTAGTTCTCATGATATGGATTAAGCGTGTGCGATTGTTTCCACAGGGAAATTACGCTGAATCGGCTAAAGTCGCGAAAGTATTCGTCTTGCTTTGAGTGTTTTTCCTGTAACAACTGCGCGTTGCGATGTTTTTGGTTTAGGTCATAGGCGTCGTGCAGAGCTGCTATTTTATTTCCCTTGGTTCGCACTTTACCTCCGCAAATATGTTTCAATACGTCTCAGACGCGACCAGTGCAAAAATGTTATGAGCCAAGTACATGCGCTGTCACTACATGTGAATTTTTTTGTGCAGCTTGACCAGCGAAATTTTGCTTTAAATTTTGCTGTGCTAAGTTCACAAAATGTGTTAATGTTTGAAAGAATATGTACTTGAGAACAGATGGTAAAAAGGTTTTACTGACGTAGACAATTCCTGTTTTGATGGACTTTCATAACATCAAGCTTGTGGTTGCTTCCAGCATTCGAATAGAGCAGTCATCATCACTTTGCTGAAAAGTGGCGAAACCCTTTGACGTGAAGGGCTCTTGTTTCTTGAATATTATTCAGCTTTTTCCACCGTCCGTTGTGGCTGTGACTGTTGATCGAACATGCGTAGGAAAGTTCTGCTGAGGTAGCGTTGAAGCTTTACGTTTGCAAATGTTAAAAGGCCGAATGGTTCGCCTTTGTCCGATATACCGTGCAACTCCCGAGATGTCTTCTTTCGTCTGTTCTACCCTTTTCAGGGTTTGAACTGACTGAAAATATTTACTAGTCAAACACGCGGAATTCGTAGTAAAGGGTTCACAAGCATTAATTTTCTGAGCTCAGCATTTCAGTTGCCAAGCAGATTGTCGGGCAAACGGTGGAATGAAAATGCCTTTTATGATCAAATTTGATCCGGGTTCCGGACATTTCACTGCTTTAAGTTCGTTGCATGGAACCCGTCATTCATCCACTTACAAAATTTTCTATAAATTAGACGACGGTTCATCGCAACCGCAACAGCCCGCCTTAAGCTCTTACGTAGAAATGCGACTCTGTAGTATGTTTACTCGCAATCACCTGTGAAAAAATAGATGCTGTTCTCCGTTTGATGACTCTAGTATTTCATTGACGCATTTCTTCCGCCACCGTAACTTTAATCGACCTGTGTTCCGAAAAGTCAGCTCTGGCTGGCGTGTGTTGCGTATTTGTTTTTTCCTTTGTGCCGCTACACAAATATCACATTTTCCTGGGCAACACCGTGCAGTCAGTCACGGTCCAGTTTTCGCCTGCTTGGAGCAATAAATCAGTGCCTTCCATTCTGTCACATATGCAGATCCCGCGGTGGATATGTTGTGCTACGTGAACAGCAAAGCGTCTTTTCGGAGAGTGCACTGCCGGTTTGATTCCCTGGCTCACGGCATGAAATAGCAGCATCTTAGTTCTTCGACTGCTTTTCCTTGTAGAGTTTATTGTTGACAAGACGTCGGATTTGACGCTTGCTATTTACTGGACTTACCGGCGTTAAACATCGAAACACTTCAGTAAAATGGATGATCCGTCGTGGCGGAGTCCGTGGGAAAACGATTTATTCCTTCTTTCCTGGCCGTTGCTCGCTCGGGAATATTCTTTGTTGTTGCGTGTTTGCGAAAATGCGGTTGTCGCGCTCTGTCTTGGGATCTTTCTTTGTCTGCACAACCTCAGACTTAAAGTCCACTCGTTGCAAGCGCTTGTTTAATACGCTGGTGCTAAAGAATTGACGTCATAACAAATTGCACATGTCTATGACAAACTGTCTGTGTGGGCTACGAAATGTTCTGCTTATTCGTGTTTTGTCAACTATCACCGTAAACAACCTTGTCTGAGCAAGAAAAGTTGAAGTTTGAGGATAATAATATGGAAGCGGAGCTTTGAAAGCTCTGCATGTTTGTGGGAAAATCTAAAAACAGTGACCTGCGCAGCGCAGAGCGCATATCCAAGGTGCATGATGTGTATTACTTTTCAAATTTTTACGCAACATTTCCCAGACCCGAGTTTTGATCAAGCTCATCCGTTTGTTTGGTGTGTGATACTCGCGCGAGGTTCACCTACATTTTCTGTAAAAACGGAATTCGGAGGACCTCACCTGCCGTTCCCCCTTGTGCATTGGTCGAGTCACTGTTTCGCCTGATGTGTTAATCAGCTCTCGTCAGGATTTGTGTTTTGACTTTTCACGGTGGCATTCGTCTGATGTTGGTGATCTTAAGAGCTGTCAATCCCCGCGTTGTCGCGAACGGATTTTCTGAACACGCAATGCGTCTGCTCTTGTCTCTTTCAGCTGCTACGAAATGCTATTTGTGGCTTCACTGTGCGGCCGCAAATAAACACAGACAGGACTTTCTGATGCAGCAAGTCGCAAGTGCCGAAGCTATGCTTTCTTTATTCTAAAAAATCCTTTCCTCCCAGGTACTTGGTGGCGTTTGTGCTGTGTGTCAAGTGTACCGTATTCGTTACTTCAACGATCTTGTTTAAGTTTGCATTATGCTCTGGTTGGTCTTGCTCATCTATTGGATTCTGCAAGCGTGATTGAGTAAGGTTAAAGCTATGCTATGTTCTTTGCTTTCGCTTCTGCTGGTTTGCGCAGGGCTATAGCGAGCGTGTTCGCTTAGGGTGTTTGGCAACAAGCGATTGGGTGGTGGCAGACGGGATGACCGGAGTGTCTTTTCGCCGCCTCCCGGCCTTACTGTCTGTATTGAGAAGTTTACTAGCGTGGCCAAAAATAAAATTGTTGTTGTTGTTGTTTCAGACTGGGAGGTTAATCTTTCTGGATCGGTTGGCTTGTGAACTCCCCTCTTTTTCTATATTGTAGGGCTTACTGGCGGTTGCTGTGAAAAAATTTAATCGTACTTTTGGTGTGTTTGATATATTTTCAAACTTTTTGGTTGTGTTATGTTAGTTCATTTTTTGTCGATTGTAGTCTTCTTCACTGTTGTCTTATCCTAAGTTTACTTTTACCGGTATTTCGTTGGGTGAAGGACGCTTGGTGGTTTCTGCTTAGACATGTTCTTTTGGCTGATGATGATGCCTCTCTAATCTCATTCATTCCACGCACAAATCTCTGTTGCTCCAGTGCAACATTAAAAAAAAACTTACTGTAAACGTTTACCCCATTTTTTATCGATTGTTAGATTGCTTTTAATTCGTCTATCTGGTGGTCTGGTTGTATGTTTTGCCAATTTCTCTGCTTTGCAACTGTTAAGACCACATCTTAACAGTTTTTAAAAGCGTACATGGAGCTGAACAGAAATGAAAAATTGATTTGTCATATGCGACTGTCTTGCTTGTTAGTTTTGACGACGCTGTGTCATGAAGCATCGTGACCCACACAGTCAGCTTCCTCTTAATTTTGCGTGATTGGAATCCTTACTGTGAGCACTTTGCCCAACGCGCACATTCATTTTGTTTGATGTCGTTTGTCTGGACGGTTTTCATTCGACCTGAAATCCAATCACGCCCTGCCTCTGTTCTGCAGAACCCAACCAAACACCATCTTCAAAACGAGCGACGACGAATCGGAAGATGAAGATTGTCACGTGCTGGTGGGGGGGAACAAGAAACCGGAGTCGAACGATGACGAACCTCCTGCTTTCAAAAAACCCAAGCAATCATGAGGAAAGATTCCCTCTTGCCGCGTTTCTCATCGCATCGGTCTTCCTGAGCGGCGCAAGGGAGTTGACAGGACTACGTCTTTCCATTTGCTTCTCCGTCGCATTTGGTGATGCCTCTTGTGGAAGCGACAACCGCGCCGTAAAACTGAATTGCCATTTACCTGAAAAAAGAAAAATACAGATGCTGATCAAACGGCAATAAAGCAGTTTCACTGCTGGTTTGTTGCAACTTGGTTTTCTTGGCGCAGTTACAGATCTTCTGTGCTCTGCCAGACTACGAACCGTGGATGTCGAAAAAGCGATAGAAATTGTCTGACTATGATGGAAAAGACTTTGCAGAGGAAGCGTTGAACTTGGATTTGTGCGGTTTTTTGTTTTAACAGTTCGTTTGCCATTATGTGTTGTTAAAGTCCTTGCTCATCCCTTGACATCTCTGCCTGCGAAGAAAAACGAGCAATATTATATTTTCACGTCTTGCTTGTAGACGCAGTAATTTGACCCCATAATATAAACACCTATGGGTGCGCAGACAGGTCACCTTTACAGAATCTCGAGCAAACATGTCCGCAGTCTGGTTGATTCCTGTTGTGTCTTTCAATGTCCCAGCATTGTAAGAAACTTCATCGCTAAATTACTCCGGGACGATTTTTTCAGGTAATGCCACTTCAAAGCATCTTGTTTGTTGTGTCCATGCGACCATTTATTCAATGGATTGTGAGCAACGCTTGGCGTCCGAGGAGAAAATATTCGTGTTTTTATGTTCAGCGACGAAGCACTTTACCCATGAAAGTGGGCGTGAAATTTTCTTGGTCGCCTCTGATAAGAGAAGGAAAAACTGCAGCTCTCGCTCAAAAGCCACCGCTGGTTTGGACGCGCGTTGTGCAGCGTCGGTTCGGTCGTCGATCACGAGCGAGGACCAAACGCGAATAGACATTTGTCAATTTAGGAAAAGTCACTGTTCTGTGAAAAGTACCTGCTATTCAGGCCTTTCATTGGCGGCAATTCGTCATTCGCACCCCCCTTCGCGGCGATTTCCTTGCTGATAACTTGGACTCCTGCGACTGCATCCCCGGATCTTCCGCTCGGATGCTTTGTGCGCTTGGCTCGATAATATCGCTTCTCCTTGTGTTTGGCATCAGACAATGGCGGGTCATTGGGCTGTTCCTGCCGCTTTGCAGTGTTTGCCACCATTCAATGTTTGCTGTTATTCTTTCAACGCCCGCTGCGGGCTCCTGTCCAACACCCTTTGATCCCTATTCTGAAGGCAGTGCTTTGACGTTGCTTCACCTGTAAGCTTCTTCCTGGTTCAGTTCACCCCTGTTCGCCATCCCACCATCAATGCCTGTTAAGTCCATAGCAATGACGTTGAAACTTGAGGAGCCCGAGCACCTTGACGTAACACTATTAGACCTGCGTCATGGCTTGTTTGCCGTGAAGTCGCCTTGCGGTTATTGATTGACACGGGGAATACCCGATGCCAGCGGAAGCTAAATTTGATCGTAGCAAATATCGTCACAGTGGGCGACAACCGATTCAATCCAACGCTTTGCGGCTTTTTTGCTTTCCAATGGTTATTGTGGACACGTTTATGGCCACCTCCCACGAAGATAACAAATGACGCTTTGAAGTTAACTTTGTCATTAATTCCATGAACTCTTCAATCAGGAGCAGTTCACGACCCACCGGAAGAAGTCGAGTCGCTTCCAAAGACTGTGTCCCTGTCCATTGTACGTCGATCTGGTATTGTTTCTAAGTGAAGTTTTTTTCAAGTCTCTCAATTTTCCAAACAGTTTATCTACTTTTGCTGCTGTTTGCAAAAGTTGAACAATTTAGACAAGTTGTTTTTCAACATTGCTCATATCTCGTATTTTTGCTGTCACTAAAGTAACTCATAATTGAACCGAAATATTTTATTTTTTTCAGTTATTACGAGAGTGCGCAGCTATTTGTTTCGCTGAGACATTTCGGTCATTTTTCCCATAGTCGTATAATAAAACCCGACGTAACAGTATTCATTAGTTTGTATTTTCGGGCATCACGACTGAATTGACATATTTTTTCGGTCATTTAGAAATAAATTCGGTCTATGATCGAAAAAAATGTAAGTGCATAGTAGCTTTTTTTGAAAACGAGCTGTAAGGAAACATGGAAAACGTCTTATTGGCTCGTTGGTCAGGCACTTCTACTGAATGTTGTGGAACAAGTTCAGCAAAATCAGTTGTTGTTTTGTTTTCTCCCAACCGAGCAGTGCCAAAGTTTGCTCTTTTTGACCCGAAGAGTGCGCCCGTGCCAGGGTTTCTGGTGCAGCTGAGCGGAAAAATGCAACTGGTGCCAAGAAGGCAAAAAATCCTTCACTTGTCATGGCTGCCCAACTTACAGCGGTGTCCTCTCGTTTGCAGCAGGTCAAATGCAAGGAAGAGCAAACGTCGAAAGTTAACCTCATGATGATTCCACTCACGTGTGCCGCGCTAGTGTTAACAGAATTCAATTTCCGAAAGGCAGAGGTGGAGGCGCAAGCAAATTTTGGGGTGCGAAACACTTTTTGCCCGAATTACCCCAAACTTGCCCGAAAAGTTTTTTGGGGAATTCTTTGTGCGAATATTTTCTCCCGCACAGATCACAAACATCTTTTGGGATAACCTCCAAAAAAAGGTCTTCATGTGATTTTCCACACGTTGGGCGCCATTTTTTCCCGTAATGGCAGGTAGTTTGCGAACATTTTCATATATTTTGCCAAGAATTTCAGGGATTTTCAACAAATCAAAACTGTTGGGGGTGCGCTTGCATCCCCGCCTCCTGCAACAACTGCCGAAAGGCAAACGAGTGGGACGACGCGAAATAGCTTTAGAATACTTGCAATGCCTATACTTAACTGTAGCAGAAAAAACTGCGATTTAAGAAAATTTACCATTATGAAGCGTCGGAACGTCTTTACTACGGACTCGCAGATTCAGGAAAGTAGCCAGTGCAAGGTTTGAACCAACTCAACTACTAGTAGGGTTGTGGCCTCAGCTGCGCGAGCCATGGGGAGATTACCTGCTCGTTTTGTTTGCAGAGAAAATCCAACACAAATGCAGTATTATTGGTAAAACTCCCAAAAAGTTTTTCATTTGCATATTGTTTATTCTTAATGATGATGAAGCTTCCAACATTTGGAAACGTTTTTTACTCGCTGTGTTTATCCATTTGTTCCAATCAACGCTATTCGAACGCAGTTCTAGCTTTATACGTGGATGCTGTGACGTGATATGGAATTAGATGCAGACCGCTGAAAAATGCAGTAGACACACAGTCCGTGATCCTCACAGGTCGAAAATAAAGGAAAGGTAGAGTTTCATAGTGACGTAATTAGAGGAAAGGTGCTGTTTTCTTCGTAATCGTTGTAGCGGGAATCATATTACCATAACAAAGGGGCGAGAAACTTGCACGAAAAAGCGGAAAGCAGTAACTGAGCGTGCGAAGTGAACGACAAGAATGAAGAGACGGTGAGCGCAACTGGCAAAACCTGTCGTACTCGCCTCCCGTTATGACAGGCTTGTCAAAATATCTTCAGATGGCATAAACTGGCAATGCGCGCATCTCGTCTGATCATTGTTCCCTCTAAGAAAATTCTACACAGAGCAATTGTTTTGTTGCGCACTGAGCGCATGCACCTGCGCAACCATGCCGACACACAACCGGTGAAGCGTTGAAAGGGCTATGCGATGTTATTAAATTGGGAATGCTGCAAGTGCGCGAGAATGAGATTTCACTGCGCAAATGTTCTGGTGGATATGCGCAGTTGCCCACCTCAAGAGGGAACTCTGCGTCTGATCAATGCGCTGGTGACGGCTTCAGAGAGTGTCCTTTGAAATCGGGACATCGCTTCGCTTGAAATCTCGCGGTGCACCGCATGATGCTAAAGACGTTTCCTGAAAACGTTTTGGTGCGATACAAGATTTTAATCCTGTAAAGCACAATCTTGGTCATCTGTGCAGTGGTGTTATCGCTGACAAGGATTCTCCCCCTGAACACGTGATTGTAGTAAAATGGCATTATCTGACAAACGATACCATCCAGCGTTTAATCGCTAGAACGCCATACTCAGGCCGGTAGCCAGGTATTAAGGTTTGGGGGGGCACAAAACATTTGTAGGGGACAAGATTGTTGTTTTTATGATGTTTTAGTAAAAAATTTTCTGGGCACAAAGAAATTGGGGATGGCATTGGTGCCTGGTCATACTTCATTTGCACTGTTACGTAAACGTAATATGGTTTCAAGCAGGGCTGTGGAGCCGAAACTCAAATTTCAGGCTCAAGCTCCAGGCATCTGAATTACGGGCTCCGGCTCCAGAACCATTTTGTCCATCGAAAATTAAAAACCATTGTATTATTTGCACAATTCGCTTGCCCCACAAACTATGTTAGTAGAACTGGAACCCAAATTTCAGGCTCCGGTTCCATCGATAAGTTTTTGACTCCGGCTCCACAGCCCCGGTTTTAAGAGATGAAGAAACGTTTTGAGGATGCTAATACAATGCTGTTTTGTTTGAATAGGAATATACTAAGGTATCTGCCGTTTCTTCACTGGAAAGTTACCGTTTTGCTGCGGAACTGAAAAGCAATGCATTAATAAATCACCAGAAAAAAGGAACAGTACGAAAGTAGGGGTGTTNAAAGCTCTGCTCAAAACAAATTTGAATATTCAAGAAATAAGCAGGAGGCAAAAACTCCTGGAGTGTTACAGCATTTGGTCGAAAAAGTATGTTAATGCCCAATTGGTAGTTTTTCAAAACATTTTGCAATGTAATAAAACACACAACTAATGCAATTTTTACCCCATTACTGCCAAAAAACAAATCAACAAACAATATTTTTGAAGGATTACAAATTCGCTTCAAACTTTTTTTCATGTATGAAATGGTTTTGCCCGAAAACGAAACAGCTAGGCGGCCTAAGCCCTCCCTTCACCCCCCTACGCCTATGGCAATATTTAATGTGCTACAAACCATAAGCTGTGCTCGTTACGTTTTGAGACTGCATTAATATTATTGTTTGGTCCCCTTCGAATAGGAAAAGTGCAGTCTTATGCGCTGAATGAGCTTGCATATTGGAGTGACGTATTAGGATATTTTACAACAATCGCTTGAAAAATAGCTGAGCAACGACATTGTAATGTCGTTGTGAGCCAAGTTGACCTTCGCGGGTCACTGTCTCGCAGGACTTTGGAGACCTACTTAGTCATGCAAGTCGGTTCAATGAGCTGGGTCTGATACAATGTAAACCTGGTGTGGTATCGGAGGAACACATTTTAGTTTTTGGTGGCAAATTCGGGTTAGGTAACGTTGACAGAAACTACACATGGAAGTATTAACTTGTTTTCACCCATATGTAGCGTGGAATGTATAAGAAAAATTGATTAAGAAACTGTTTAAGTTATGAGCTGAATTTTTTACTATAAGCGTGACTAAATCCAACAAACAACGCGTAATTGCTCCCTAAGTAACACGTGCATAAAGCACACTTGCTTGATTTTTCAGAACTTCCTTTGGAAGCACCTTCCTTCGTCACTTCGTCACATTATGCGACAATACATGACTTAAAGGAATGTAATATATTACAAATTTTGTGATTCGATGTTTTGTCGTGAATTTAAATTGCACTAGACATGCATAATCTGCAATAACCAAAAACACGTCGATATGTTCGAACAATTATCCAGCGAAATGGTTATGTCACTCAAACTGGAAGCAAATTTGGAAGTAAATTAAGCTATACCTAATAGTGCACCACCCAGGCGTCACCCCTGTGCATTACGTGGTTCTGAGTGGGAAACACTGTGCTGCCAGAAAATTTTACTTTTATTGTAAAGCAGAGGTGGTCACAGATTCGGAGGAGTGCCGGATTCGACTCTTGTAGGATCCTGCGTTTTTCGGACCTGGAGCCGGAGTAAAAAATTCGTGAAAAACCGGACCCGTATCCGGGGTCACTTTGTATTTTCGAGAACAGCGGGAGTCTGTGCGGTCTGTATAAGTGTCATTGCTGAAGTACAAACATTGTTGCATCTCAGCTACGTCGATGGTTGCAGGGGTCGGATTTTCAAATTTGAAAACATTTCGGATCCGGATTCAAAATTTTTGAACAGGAGCTGTGTCGTAGTCTGAAAATGTGACTCCGGCCACCTTTGCTGTAACGACCCTAAAGTGGACCTCTGACAACATGAACGGCGCAAAGATTTCAAATATGCGGTAACAACCTGTGGTAAGGCAAACGAAAAGCAGATGATGTACTTGGGAATATCTTGCAGGAACACTCTCCCATAGCTCTGGCAAAATATCAGAAAAGGAAATAGGAAATCCATGGCACATCAAAGGTGGGGATCGCAAACAAATATGAAGCTTTTGTACCGATGTTGAAAGTAATACTGCCAAGTTTACTGAATTTATCAAAAAACAGCAATATTGACACCTATGTAAACCAACCAAAATCTAGACAACCATGAAAATTTGCAAGAGATTAGTAATCTTACGGGCAACAGTGATTAGCTTGAATCCTTAATTCGTCAGCTTCCACTAAACCGTGCTGCTAGTGAAGATGAATTTTTGCTGAGAACATTGTCTCTACTCTATGCTGACCCCAGTGTGTGTTTTTATCTCAGTATTCTTTACAATGTGTGTGTAATATATGGCAAATTTCCACAACAATGCATATAAGTGTTATTGTGTCTCTGCAAAAATAAAAATGGTGATATGAGTGGTATTGGTAACTACAGACCTGTTTCTCTCGCAACCATTAATTCCAAATATTTTGAATCTTCATTTTATCCTGCAACCCACCATTTGATGCCATCACTGACAACGAACTTGGAGCTCAACATGACATTGACTTGTACATTTTTACTCAAAAGTGTTGTATCATACATCTATTTTGGAAGCATCTAAAGCGTTTGACAGAACTAACCACAACCCATTGTTTACAAAACTAATTGAGCGCAGTGTACCCATGTGCATGATAAGACTGCTTGTGAGTTGGTAAAGGAATCAAACCATGCAAGTGAGGTGGGGCACTTGCCTCTCATCAGACCTCTTCACCGTAACCAACGGGGTAAGACAAGGGGGAATTCTCTGTCCATATCTATTTGCTGTATAGTATACCTTAACGAGTTTTCGCTACAGCTAGGCACAGTCAGAGTAGCAAGCACTGTTGGAAATATGGTCGTGAATCACCTACTACAGTGGTTGCCAACCTTTTTTGATGTAATCCTCCCTTTCCTCATTTTGGAACTTTTCATTCCTCCCCTGTTCGAGTTCGTAGGCAAGTATTAACTACAATCGGAACAATGGTCTTTATTGAAGATAATAACTTGATTAATAAAAGTGGGAAAAAACTCTGTTGTCAAATAATGGCACCACAATTTGTCAACAAAAAGTGTGATCTTCAATTAAATAACTTTCAAATATAAAGTGACAGAACTAATTGAAAAGTCAGTGTCAACTTAAAAAAGAAGTGCAACACTTACAATGAGTAGGCAACTTAACTATAAAGTGGAAATTCCTCCTCGGAGAGGAATTCCTCCCTGGCTGGAAACCACTGACCTACTATATGCTGATGATATAGTGTGCTTGGTTCCAGTCTCAGTGGTGTTCAATGGCCTCTGAATATTTTTTGTGATTGTGCTGTTGAACATGAAATCGTTTTCAATTCTTACAAGACAGTCGGAGTAGATTACCCCTAAAAGTATCGTGCCTATTGCATCCCAATGTATGCCTGCCAGTTCTGGTTCAAGCACACACACACACACAGTCTAGTAGAGGGGTGGACAAACCTTTTTTTACGTGTCGGAACTAACGCCTATTTTGTGGTGCGATGTGTTCAAGCACCTCTACACCCTTGTGTTCTTCTAACTAGTGCGATATGAAGTGCCCTGAGTCAAACACGTAAATTAAAAAAAAATTTAAATATACAGACGAACCTGCTGACTAAGAAATCCAAGAGCTTTATCTGAAACTGTGTAACCATCTTTTAGCCTCTATTTCTAAACAGTAGCTTGAAACTTTAATTTTTTCCTGAGAAGGAGAGAAATTAGTGTTTTGAATTTTCCAGCACATTGGGCGTGCCGAGTAATCAGTTTGGCTTGCCATTTTTCATTATTGTGATTTTTTCATGTTTTCGGTAATTCTAAAAATTTATAATTTTATCGTGCTTGGTCAAAAAAAGTCTGCTGACGTTTTCTGTTCTGAAGAAGTAAAGTGACCGCTCAAGAACTAATTCGGAACAGTGAAAACTCATCTTAGGATTCAAATGGCTGTCAGACTATTGTCATCATCTTAGGCCAGAGGTGCACAACACAGAGCATGCGTACCCAACGTGGCATACAGTAGGTTCGTAAATGGCACGCGACCAATTAGATTTACGCAAAAGGTGGTTTTTCTGTTTGGAGTAAACCACAGTAAATTGCGTTTATGTCTTGGTAGTAACTTAAAGCAAATTTATTTACTCGCGGCTAATTTCTGTCACAAACCAGCAACAGCGGCGTTGCTGTCTGATTTGACATTTTTTTGACGACAAGGAAGTTCGTTTGCAATGGCTCGGGAATAAATTATATGAAAAATTTGGCACGCATCGCCATTCGAGTCGTAGGTCCTTATGTGCTTGGTAATCATTGAGATCAAGCGCTTGACGTTGAATACAGCCTGCTGTCTGTGCAACAGTGATGAATGACCAAACTTGCTGTGAATTTTGCACCTTTCGCTTTTGGTAAGCACTTCATATATGGTTGAAATAACGCAAGCAACCATTTTGGCCAAGTCTTTTCGTTTTTAAAAATTGTCCGTGAACTTCATCAGTTAAATGCGTGAGTTTCGCTACAGTGTTTTTGCCAAAAGCGGTTGTTCACTTCGCTGCATTGGCTACTCTCACACTATCGCAACTTGAAGTGCGGTATTTTATGGCAAATCGGTGCTAAACGACATGGAAGTCATTGTTAATCGTCGCTATCAACAGATGTTTGGTGCCGTGCTTTCGCACCGGGTGGCCTTCGTCCCGTTATCGACGTGTGTGGTCTTTGGCGCATGCAGTCTGTTGTTGTTTGTAGCACATGCTGGACGTGTCTGTTGCAAGGATCGATCGGGGGTTTTGTTCATGACCGCGTTCATCTGCAAACCTGTAACTACTGCAATGCGCCAACTACCTTACTTCGCTTCAAATGGCGCTGCTGCAAATCGCGTATTATCTGGTTGACAGTATCTTTGCTCAGCAAACTAAAAGGTTGATGGCAAATGTTCCGTAACTCCTCAAAATATATTATTTGACTCAAAGCAGAGTTCCCGTCGACAAGTGCTGCTGAGAAATCTATTTCAATCTACTATTACTAGAAAAACATGACAGTTTGTCTGCAACGGGCGCGCCTGTCACAAGAAATGTGTTGTTTTTACTGTATTGGCAGACGGCTACAACGTTATTTTAACATTGATCTTGATTCAGACCAGAAATATCAGTCATGCATTCTTCTTGGTTGGACATTGTCGAACTGTTTCTGAAAGTAAAAGTAAAACCGCGTACTACGGTTAAACTGACTGTTTTTTTAGTCAAAAAATTCAATAAATCTTCAGCGTAAGGGCTTCTGAAGTGGTCGCTATTCGAGAATATCAAGATGTGACGTCGTTGTGACAGAACGTAGAAGCAAAAATTTTCTCTTTATCTTTCTGTCTCCAATCTCACCGAGCATGCCGGCAGAAGAACCAACGGCGGTATTGGTTTTTGCAATCTTAGCAGACCAACAAATGTATTGTGCCTCAAAATATGTTTTCTTTTGAGCGGTTTACGTGCGTCGGCTCGTCAATGATTGTGTCTTTAAAGTAAGCGATGTCTATAAATAAATTTAAGAAAAAAACGTTTCAAGCGAAAACTGATGGTTTTTCGGTTTTGTGAAAAATCAGCTACACTGAGCAAATCCCAATGCGCGATTGCTCGCCATCAAACCAACACACGAAATTTTCCATTCCGTTGTCCTGACAACAGTTCTATATAATGTAGCAGCAGTCAAAACTAAAGATGTCATGAATCAATACGAAACACGTTTTTAAATGCGTTTGGCGCAGGCTCCTTGGTTGTGTACACGTTCTTTAGTGGCAAAAGGGCTATACGCATATGACCAGCTGATTGTGAGATGTTTGCTAAGGAAGCAACTTATTTTTTTTATAAGAGGTTACAGGCTTAGTTTGTATGGTGCAATTATTTCAGACACGCGTTTTTCCAAAGTTTTGTTATCCGTTTCCTTCTCAGCCAAATTACGTTCTAAAAGCATACTTTATCAAAGTGTTGCATCGGAATCTTAGTAATACGGGCGCAGGGTTGCTTCTCGACACGAAGAGACTATATGCTACGCTGTCAAACAGCTTGATGGAAAGCACAGTGCTGTATAAAATCTGCGCAACCGCGAACTCACTTTTTCCACTGGAGGGCATAATTGCCGCGTGAGGTTTAACGCTGCCTCGATTGATAAGAAAAATGCAATTACCGCTAACACCTGGTATAGCGTTCGGCTTAAATTTTGTAGTGCAACCATGGTTTCACTCAGCATCACGCTGATCAGGGCCTGAAACAGCTGAAATTTTCGGGAGGGGAAAAAAATGATTATAACTTGTTGTATCGAACAAGCAAAAAGCTTATTGGCACTTTCGCAATGTTTTTGAAAATTTCGGGGGTGGGACAATTGTCCGGTTGCTCCTCCCCTGGTTGCGCGCCTGACGCTGACCAAGTACTAACGTCTGCAAAGCACAAAATTAATGGCGATCATAACGGAAAAGATTAAAATGTATCAATATACAGGAAGATATAGCATCCTGTTTCTCTGCTTGAATAAGAAAAATTTATCCTATCAAATGTGACACCACGCGAAACTGTGATGGTACTCGCAGTTGGGTTCTACCACACGTGTGCAACAACCACAGCTAGTTTAGTGTTGAACAATCGAATGCTACAGATTTCTAAGAAAAAGCCATTCACATATTAATGCTCGTATGCAGTGAAGTTCGCACCTTGCGTCTTTGTGTCGGTGTATTTTAAGTAATGTTCTTTTCGTTCCATAAAGGTACAATCCACCTTCAAGCTTGTGAAAAAAGCGGTTTGCTTGGTCTTTTGACATAAGCTGCGAATTGTGTTAGGTAGGTTTTATCGTTTCCACAAACAACTCCTTTCTTGCAAGGCTGGGGCTAAACTTCCTTTCTCTTTGGACTTGGAAAAGTCAACTGTATCCTTAACAACACGAACAATATAGACAGAGTTTATTATTCCAGAATATTTCTCTAGTGTTTTGCTTATTGTTCACATAAGCGACGCCAACATTATGTTTTTGCAAGCACGCACTGGGGAAGATAGCGATCAGCACAAAAATTTTGACAATTAAACATCTGTTGAAGTGTCGCGTTTCCAATTCATATTTTTCTGGTGTTCAACAGTTTTTCAACAACTTTAAGGGTCTTCAAGATTGTCAAAGCTCATGTTGAGTGTAAAAGAGTTTTGAAACTACAAAATGCGAGGTAGACATTTTCGCTTTTCATAGATATTCAAGATAAATGAATTGTTGGCTGTAGAAGTAAGCGATGGAATGTTTTTGTTACGAAATGGTTTGTTACGCAGACCGTTTCTTATTTTAAATTCATATGCGTGCTGTGCACAGGAAAAAACGCGTGGCGTTCACCGTATTCTCTTTTGAGGACGAAGCGCAACGCAATTACTCGCTTTTCGGTGGTTGTTCAACCGTGAACCATGCGATCCACGTCGACTTAGTTTGATGACGTGCGCGCTCTTTGAAACATGGTACTCTTTGATGTTGGAAAAAGGAAAAGAGGTGGTTGTGGCACGTAAGATGCGCAGGCACTGATGCAGCCCTAATCTGCTAATTATCTTGGCCTTTTTGTAAGAGTAAACCCATTCGATGCAGTTCTTTGACGCGACCGTCACCTGCAGCAAACCAGTCACTGTTGCAACCGGCGGTTGTTTTCGCGCGCGCCCACTTCCGTCTCATCCCTGTTATTATCCAGGTCCATTCTCCGCGATGTTTGGTTTTTCGTCGGGTCGTACAAGTCTACGTGCAAATTGTGATTTGCGCAACGATCCAACTCAAACTGACGGTAGGGATGAAACTCAGCTTTGGGTCAGTTGCAGCAAATCATCGGTTACGCGGCTTGAAAAGGTCGCGCACTGTAATGCCCGGTGTTGAGGGTATTCCACCACATCTGAAGCTCACTCCGCGCAAGATCCTAAAATAACTTAGAGTAAATTCGGAAACTTATGCAGTGAATGAACAAAGGGTATAACCGGTGGAGCTTTGTACTGCACATATTGTGACATGCAGATACTGTTTCAGGTTCTGTCATGAGTTGCCGGTTGTCGTGAAGTTTTCTGTGACTGAAAGTACCATTTAAAAACAGAATTGATGCAAAGTTTAAATGATCTGCTTCTGTCTTGAAACACGATATCAATGGTATTCAGTAGCGTAAAATCAGACAAGCATTCTATTTAAATCTTTTTACTGTCACAAAAACGCAAACGTGCAAGTTTCCATGTAATTAGTCTCCATAAAAGTGATGCAGTCGAATCAATCAGCATATTTTTATAGGAAATCGATTTCACGTAAGCCTACGCATCCACAGTCCTGAAATCTGCAAGCAAAACCTTAGACGTGAAATGCTGAAAGCAATAGCAGAAAAAGCAACCAAAGTCAAGACTAAAATCAGTAAATCAAAACAAAAGCTGCGACACGTAACAACTGTAAACTAGGCGGTTCTCATAAAATTAGTTTAAATAACGCTGAAAAACTATCTGACGCTAATTACGGAACAACGAAAATGCAGCTACAAGCAACATCGCGCTAACTCAACCAAAGCGGACAATAGATGCACGAGCAGAAAATCGACCTTGAGATCGAAAGGTTGAGAGGCGTACTCCAGGGATGGCCTTTCAATGATACGTTAATACGTTAAAAAGGGTTGCTAACTACAAACTGCGTTTGTGGTAAAATGGGAATTACGAAGTGACAAAAAATTATCTTTGAATGTGCTTTGCAAATTGACAAAAAAAGACAATCATTTTTTTCACACGACGGAGGATCATGCTTCCAACATTAATTAGTTCAGTTTGTTAAGCCAATCATCTTCACAGATATTCAGGGAATCAAAACTTGGTTGTTCCACAAAAGTAACAGTGTGGAAAGTCATCAAGTGCTGTGATTAAGCCATTTGGTCGCTGTCATTTCTCTTATCTGGTTTGTTTCAAGTATCTCGGTGCGATGTCCATCTCTTGGAAAATTTGTTCATTGTTTGGTCAACATACTGTTGATATCACCCAAGTTGCAGCATAAATACCATAATTAGCACATGGCAGGTTTTGTTTCAGCGGGAAAGTTTTATTTTTTGCCTGGATATATATAAAACAGTTGAGGCCATTGGTTTCTTGTGTTTTCCATGACAACCACAAAGCCCACAGTGCTTTCAAGGTCCTAACGAACCTTCAGTTGGATTTTTTCGTTATAGTTTCGTTCGATCGTAGTAGGCATAGCCACAGGGAAACAAAAATGTTTGGGGGTGCGAAACATTTTTACCCAATTTTTTCGGATTTTTGCCCGAAAAAAGAAGTGTTAATTTACTGCTAATGAGCAAAAACAAGAAAACTTGACATTAGTGTAAGCTGGGGTATAGGGATCAACCCTTGAGAGCACACACAACTTTCGTGTCGACTTTTTATACAAGGTCAGTTTAAACATTTGTTCGGTTCCAAACAGGGAAAAAGGTTTGCTAATAACCTTTTATAACCACTGTACTGGATCCTATAATATTATTACTGAAATTGTTTTTGAAAAGTATAAAAAAATTTAATCTGTCAAATTTGTAAAAAAATTTGAAAAATTCTTGAAAAGTTTTTGCCCGATTATACTGTACCAACTTTTTCCCGTTTGTCGCCAACTTGTAAGGTGCGGGGGTGAAACAGACCCCCTGCACCCCATCTCCTACGACTGTGGTGTTATTTGTTTATAGGTAATCGCCACCTTCTTATTTATGCTTTTCCTTTGATAGAGTTAGCAGGTGTAAAAGTGATGCCGCCCAAACCTGTGGGTCATCTTTCCTGTAACATTTTGGGAGATGCAGTTTTTCTTCCCATTTTAATGACACTGCAATCGTGTCATTTGTTTTGTCCAAAAGAAAATTTGAGCAGATCGCTTTTTCTTTAAGTCGGTTTAGGCTGGTGACGTAATCTTCTTTCCTTTGGTTGAGTCGCCTCAGTCTTATTTTCTCTAAATAAGATTGACTTTAATATCGCGTTTGGGGGTTACCGTTTTAATGAACTGCCTTCCTTCCACGGTGTGTTTTACACAGTTTTTATAGCGACAAATGTGACAAATGCAAAATCATCTTCAGAAGTTACGCAGTGATTAACATCGAAGAATTTTACTTCACCGTCTGATCAGCTGTGCAGGTTTGGCGAAACGTTAGTTCCAAGCCACTGTATGCAAATGCTGAAGTGAGTGCTTGTTGAATGTCCATTAGACGTTTCTGATATGGTTATCCAAAGTATCATCGATGAATCTACTGAAAAAATTCCGCCACGCTCACCACACCAGTAATCAGCTGTAGTGATGCAATGCAAATGTTTGCTAATGTAATAGAGTGATGTAATCACCGGTTATAATTCCGTTAACTCAGGAATNTGTTTGGTTGCCATGTTANGTGGCAACGTTGTTAAAGCAAATTTTATTCAGTTCAACAATGATTTTGTAGGCCTTAATGTTGAAAATGAAATGTTGCTCTGGAGCATATTCAAGAGCTTCATTCAAAATATCTCTGTACAAGCTTGGATAAAGTCCTTTCACATTTGCCGCCACGGGCGTCGGAAGGATTTTTTCCAGGGGGAGCCAATTAGTGGATATTTCCAGGGGCAACCAAAAATATTTTTTCAGAAGGGGGGCCAAAAGTGGTGAAGTTTCATTTTACCCACTCGAAACCAAGAAAACAACCTTTTTTGCTGATAACTGAACAGGAAAATGTCAAATTTCAAAGCAGATTGCAACAAGCGTGCCATTATATCTTTGGTATCAACGTTTAACACTCTTCGGATGTAATATATGTTTGTTGAAAATGCGGGTAGGTATAAACTGGTCTACTGCAGGGAATAAAACGTTTCCAAGTTCGAATGCGAGCTATAACATTGAATCAATCAAAAAGCGCACTTCTGATTTTTGTCAGTTGTGCTGTTTCTGTTGTAAACGCCCTTGATGCTGTTGATTAATTAATTTTAACCGTGAGCACCAAACGTCAGATAGAAAACGCCACGAGAATGTTACTTGTGATCAAATGGTTTCCTGAGAAATCCGTGACTTGGAGCAGGAACACTCTACGTGAGTTTTTCTATCGATGCTGTAGAACACATTGTACTTCCACTTGCCATCTTTATTTCAATAGTTTTGAAACAGCTTGCACACAATCAAAATTTCGGTTTTATCACTTGACCATTTCTAACTAACCGCTGGTTGTGTTTGACTATCATGATCGGTACTTCCTGTCTGTTGCTCAGGGTTGCGGAGTCGGAGTCCTAAGGAGTCGGAAGTTTTTGGGTGGAGTCGGATTCCTAACAACACTAGGAGTCGGAGTCGGATTTTTTTGTCCGACTCCGACTCCGGATATCCAATTGGATCGTTTTTTGCATCACACTCATAAGTTGAGAATTCCTGTTGAAATGGTACAACTTCTTTTGAAACTTTTGTTGAAACAGAGATTTCTTGCTGTTCACCACGATTTCCATTGATTTTCACCGCCAAACTTCATTCCCTTATGTTAAGGAGTCGAAATTTTGGAAGGTCGAAGTCGGAAGTCGGAGTCGAAAATTTGGAAAGTCGGAGTCGGGAGTCGGACTCGGAAATTTTGGAAATGTCGGGG
>JGI24158J21664_10001103_pt1 | contig 28949 bp, 24 predicted proteins | sample Ectturendosymbi3_FD_21664 | JGI IMG/M metagenome (IMG submission 21664) | reverse complement strand
GAGCGCTCGACTCAGTGAAACATATTTTAAACGTCTTTAGATGCGAATATATCATTTGCCACGTTGAAAATGCAACACGGGGAAAAATGGCGCGTTATCACAGCCCGGTTCGCTGAATGCTTACACTTGGTTTTACAGAACATCAGTGTGGCGTATGCCCGCTAAGCCAGCCTCACAAGACGAGCTCACACTTGACCACGACTGGCATCAGCAACAAGCGACCGCATGCATGATGCTTTCAGGATATTTCGTACAGTGGAGTAGCAAGCGACGCAATGATGTCCGTGTCAGTTTCAACGCGGGCATCGTTGAGTACAGTGGTTCTGCTGCTGTGTGGTCGATAGTTTACTGTCGACAAAGGCAAACGCGTTTCCTAGATGTTTAACCATAACTACACAAGGCCAAGTTTACAGTCCAGGAACAAAGCGGGAGGTTCTGACGATACTCCACTTAAAGCGAAAGCCGGCGACGGTCGGAAAACAGGTAGAATAAGCGCGAAGTAGGCAATCTCAAACCAAAAACGGCATTAAACAAAAAAAACTGTGATAAAACAAATTTTCAACGGCAGCGCTGCAAACACACACAGGAAGTAATTTACAACGAATAAAAAAGAACGAGAGTTTTTCGGCGAGTACGCTTTAGCAAGCAGCTTTGCAAGGCAGTATGCAAAAGATCTGTGAGAACGTTGGTACGGCGCTGCGTTGCCAGATAGCTGTGAGTACGTTCAGGGTAATCGAAAAGCATAAAGATGCAGATACTCGCATTTCACAACAGCTTCGGGAATCTGGTTGGCCGAAATGAAAGACGGCGCACCAAGGCACTTTTCGGGCGCGCAGCATCAAACCCATTGAGAGCACAGGAACGGTGCACGTCACAGATCAGAATCGCAGCGAAAGCACACAACCACGACAAGGCTCGTACATTGGCAACAACCTCTGCGCAAGCTCGAATCCACGCAGCTGCACTACGCAAGTTGAAGTGAATGTTGCGCAGAATAAAGTATCGACACTGACCAACACAAGTGGCGAAAGACTTAACGGTGTCCACGAAAACGAAAAGTGTTAAAAAGTAAATACTTCTTATTCGTCCGTCGCAATTCACAGTTGTTCGGTTACTTATTGATCAATTCTACTGATTCATGACAATAAACTGGATAGCGAGCTATAAACGCTTTTGTCCTACAGTGAATATCTGGCAGCCGCAATAACCCGCAGAGTAAACGCCAGCTGTTGACCGCACATAGACCAGCTAAAAACAAACACGATGTGATCTGCCACAGCTAACCGTTTTCTACAGTAGGCACTTTGAAATTCAACTCCGTGAAAAAAAAAACGAGAAGCTTGCACTACGGACAGGCAATAATCGGGAAACAAATACTGATTTGCATGATTTTGAAAGAGAAAAAATTAGATCGTGGTTCGGTTCCACACACTGCTTGCACAGGATCACAAAGCAAACATGCCGGCAATTTCCACCCGCGTGCGATGACACATTTCATGAAGAATCCGACCAGAGCGACGAGATAATGCAAATACCATTGCACCGTTTATCACTCAGCGATGCGAATTGGCAGAGAAATCGATGGCGCCGATTTGCAACCTGATTATTTTAACCCAAGGGTGGTCATTTCTTGTTTAGAAGCTTGGGTAAGGACGCCAAATGTCTATGAGCGCACGTTCGCAATTTTGATGGTTTTAACAAATCGTAGCTTCGTTTCAACACACGGACACGTTAGGGTTTGGCGGTCAGTCAATACTAAACAAGGAATCTTGGCGGAAATTTTGATAAGACAAAACTAAAATCATGCTTTGTCGCACGTCACTCATTATATATGAGAATATATTAATAACACGCTTGACCTATGTGCAAGGTACTTACAATTAATACAAGTGCCAAAGACACCACGGCATCGTGGCTGCGAACAGCGCGCATTCGCCATTGGACGTTGCGATTAAAAACCGACAACGCGACGAAGTTTCGACATCAACGGTGGCAAGAAGACAATCAACAGTCCAGCAGCAGTAACATGCGTAGGATAGACATACAGCAACAACACAAGTACGCCCACGGCAGCCAAGGCGTAATAACTGCGTTGATCGGCCGGTGCGATTGCTCCAATGCGGTTCAAGACGGACGTGCAAAAGGTCAAACGTCGAGCAGTTAACTGGCAACCTGCAGCCAAGTCGGCCGCGATCTTGGAAAGCAAGTCGCTCCAGGCATCACGTGACAGCGGCACGACGCGTGAGGCGGCCCAGAGCCCGTCCATCCAATGGATGCTCGCAAGGAAGGCGTACAGGCGCCCGGGTCCTTTCGCCAGAAACGAAGGGACCTGTTGCCATCGCAGAGAACGCCACTCGTCGCCACATGACGTCAACGTCGGATGCGCGTAGCTCAGGCAGTGAAAGCAAGCTCGAGATGTGCACGACAAAACTATTATCAAGTAGAACGATGACTGCCACGATGATGTGCACAGTTGTCTCAGGAGGACGGCTGCAAGCACAGTAACAACAAACGCAGTGATCATCGGTAAAATGTGGGAGAAATAATCCGTTGCTTCGTCTGAAAAATCCAAACGCTTCTTCGCCGCGTTCGGCTTCGCGCTGGCGGCTTCTTTGGGCGCAACCGACCGGAGGTCTTGTGTTGACGAGCACTTGTGCGGAACACTCTTAAGTTTGTGCGAAACCGGCGAATTCCGCATCGCTTCCTTCAGGCGACAGACCTCGCACCCGACGTAGGGAACCTGCGGCTCGCTCGACGACGCGTAAGTCGCAGACGAAACGCGCGACGCGGACGACGCGAGTCGCCCGCTGAGCATCGAGGTCCGGTACTGCGCGGGCGAGTTGCCGCAGCTGCGGCTGTGGTCGAGGACTTTGGACAGGTCGGACTGCAAGTCCTTGAGCTGATCGCGGTTGAGGCCGAGCTCGTGCTTGCGCGCGGCTTTGCGCATGATGAACGGCTTTATCGTCGGAAGGGCGACCGCGGGAGCGATGGACTTGCCGTAGCGCCACGGTGGACGCTTGGCGTCAGGTTTTGCCGGCGAAGGACGGGAGTACACGACTCCATATTGGTGCGGCTTGTCGACGAACGCCTTGCTTTTCTCCTGGATGCTCTTGCTGACTGTACGCGTGCGGCGTTCAGGTTTGGAGACGGTTTTGTCATCGTCCACCTTCTTGTTCCACTCGGCCGCTCTGGTGAGCACCCTCTGACGCAGGCCTTTCTTGGCCGCTTCGCCAGTTTGGTCCCTGCCGATCGGTGCTTTGGCGAAAAACTTGGCCGGTTTCGGAGCGGCGCCCGTCGGTTTCCAGGGAGCGCGCTTCGGTTTGCTGCTGATGTCGGCGCAGGAAACGTTCTTGTGCAGAAGCGCAGGTCGACGAGTCGACACCCGCGGCGGCGGCTTGGCGCCAATATCCGGCATGCTTCTGCTTTTGTGCTGCAAGGTCCCCTCGACAGGTTTACCGTCATGCACTGTTTGAGAGCGAGGCTTGTCGACGCCGCTGTCCGACTTCTTGCGTGGGGCGCTGGTGCCCGGAGCAAGCAGCGCTTTGAAACTGCTGGCAGGGCAAGTGCGGCTCTTTTCAGGAGGAAGAAAATCCGGATCGTCGTCTTTTCCGTCCGGCTCATCTTCGTGGTCTTCAGACGCTTCCTCTTCGTCGGAATCTTTCTCGTCGACGAATTTTGACCTCAGCGAGATCACTATCTCTTCCTGCTTTCCGTAGTGAAGTGTACGCAATCCCTCGAGGAGATCCTCCGTCTCCTGATCATCCTGCTGCGTTTCCGCAGCCAGCTGAATGATGTCCTCTTCCGTGACGTCCACAAACAAAGAGCTCTCGTTTAAGATCGCGCTGACGTCGTCATCAGTGACGTCACAGTCCACCGCGTCTTCGAGCGGCAACAGATTCGCGTAAACGCCACAGCTTTTCAACAACGCCATCATGTCGAGCAAATTACCAAGCACGTTAAACAAGCTCCACAGCTCACCAACATCCATGCCGGACACCAACGCATTCAAACAACGCAAACACGAACAGCCAGACACAATGCAACCATCATTCCAGTCGGCGCTGTGCGCGAGCGCGCCTGTGCCGGGGAGTTCATCGCGAGTTTGTGCTCCGTCGCTATCGCGCTCTACGCTCCGAGCAGTCGAACTCACTTTGAGGCTCTTCGGCTGCTGCCGCATCGCAGCGAGGTGCTTTCGCTTCAACTCGTTGTCGCGACGCGTCGAGTACTCGACTTGGTTTGACAGCTCGGTCTGGTGTTGAGACCTGCATTGTGAATTAGGTTGGAAGAGTCACGTGTTGTTTACAATCAAGCTGCTGCTTCCACCGCCAGGCACAAAACCCGAGACAATATTTTGGAGAAACGTACGTGACATGACACGATTAAAAAGGTTGGTGTCAATGTTTATTGAAAACTGTCGCGAAGCGGGCAGAGGTGTCGTTGGAAGCAGCAGGAAGAAGTGGTGTCTTGAACAAGGCGTGCCTCACATGATGATCGCCAAAGAAATAACATGTTTTAAAAAACGTCTACTTTTTAAACAGCAGACGCCTCCACACACCCACACGGCACTTTTCTTTGATTTACGGTTTCAGTTCATATCATGGACCTATCATTATCCGTTAAAAACATCCTAATCCAGAACTACTGCATCGCAGGACATTTTTTGCGTTCCTGAAAAGGTGACAAGAAGTTAAAATCCACAATTTACGATCTTTTGGTGATATGAAGAGCATGACGTATGCAAGCGTAGTCCTCTGTATTCGTTAACTTTCACCCCGGTAAAAAATCTTTTATTCATTTTAAGTGCGTTTGCACATGGTGCATATTCTTATCGAAAGCGACGGCGTTGTTTTCGTGAAAACGCAGCGAAGACCTTCATTTTGAAAGATATTTTGTTTTATGAACAAATTCAGTTATGATGAACAGCGGGATACTTTTCGACTCCAGACGTAAAACGTGTTTGCAATATTTTTCATTATACAAGCGCGGTGCAGCAAAACGCGATGACGCTGTTCTTAACCACAACGAGGTTGCTCACGCAGTTTTTACAGACCGCCCAAGCGTCGTTTCGAACGAACTGGCGACCATTGCCCGAGTACCGAGATTTGCGCAAGAGCACACTTGCACAAAATTCTATGGCCTCGTTCTTGAACGCAAAGGCGTTTTTCAGTCAAAACCGACGAAGCGTGAACGAAAGCGGAACGGGATTTACTTTAAATGCTCAAGTCTCTGCTCGTGTATCGCGTTCAAATGCTTGTACTCCAGCGCTTGCGTCGAGTCGTGTTGCGCCAGCAGCATCTCGTGCTCCTTCTCTTTGTGACGTTGTTTCACGTTTAATTCCTGCGACAGAACAATGCCATTGAGAGAACAATCGCGCCAATGCAAACGACCTCAATACGCAGTGCCGCAGTGGAAACTTGTTTGCACTCTGTAAACAAACTGTCACAGACAGTAAAGCAGGTGACAAACCCAGCCTGTGCATGCTGTCACAAGTTTGATGCGTCATCAGAAAATCTACAACGGAACCTTTTCAGCGCTTAGAACAAGAGCCGATCGCTTTCTTTTCCTTGATGGTTATAAACATGATGAGATGTGTCATTTGGTTCAGTTAATTTTTATCAAACTTAACATTGGCTTTTAAATCGTTAATGTGTTAAGGTTTGAGGAGGACGTCATTAGTATCTTTTTACCACTGCGTACAAACTTTCCACCGTATCTCGTCCTGGCAGTAGTTCGTTAAAAGTGCTGTATGTCGCCTTATCTCTTTCAGACTAACTATTGGCAAAGCAAATCGACAACAGCTCTTCCGGCGTGACTTAATGGTTTTGAACTCGTTGCAAAACAAAAGCACCATAATCGCAGCAACACTAGAGCAGCGGAAGACGCCACAGTGCTACTGCTTCGCTGCAGCAGTTCAAAACGCCCAGTCACAGGCTAATGAGCGAAATCCTGCAAAGAAAATTAGTTCAATGCGGTCCAGAAAAATTATTAAATTATGTTCTTACATTGCAAGTCATCTCAAGACTTCAATTGGAAATAGCTCCAAACAAGTTTGTGTTACGGAGTAATTAAAGGTGGATCACAAGTTTGAATTAAGAAACTAACAAAAGAAAAAGGATAGAAATTCAAACCGAGAACCGCGGCAGGAACGAACTGTGTTCTGAATCTTAAAGTTTTGTCAGCTTTGCAACGCAGTGTAGTTCACGTCCAGCTACTTAAAGTGCGCCTCACTTCTCTTAACAGATCTTGCTCCAGAGTGTGGCGAGAAAGCAACGCTCTGCGCCGGTATTTGCGCAACTCCAGGTCAAGATTTTGCTGATGTCTTTCGCGCAGTTCTTCCTCGGCATGACTGTGCATATTTGTCAGATTCGATATCTGGCGCTGCAGCCAATCAGCCCGCTCGTCCTTTGATACTTTCAAGTTGCTGCTGTCCTGCAGGATGAAAAAAAATCGAATGAGAAATGTAGTTAGTGAGCCCATATCACTGCCGTGCCGTACGCACCGTCAAGTTAACTGCTACTGCTGGCATCATAACCGTACAGAGTGTTTTGATGCAGGGTGTCGGTGAAAACGAAGGCACCAACTTACTTCTTTCAGTTGCTCTTTTTTCATCTTGTAGTCTTTCTTCTTCTGATGCAAGAACTCTTTGATTTCTTGATCCTGCTGCTGATTCATATGCTTCTGGAACTTTCGGTCGTCGTTCTGGCTGGTCTTCGCCTCCTTGTCGAGTTCTTGTTGATGGCGCTTGAGCAGCCTCTCAAGCTCCTGGTGGAACTGATTTCTTAGGCTTTCCAGCTCCTTTGCCAGTTTGTTGCTGTAAATGGATGCAACTCAATCGCGATATGTTTGACAAAAAAGCAAAATCGCCGCTGTTGCGTACATACAAACAAGATCTTTTGAGCCTAATTAAGGTGTCTCTTCGACACGGTTCGTTGAGCGTCAATCCGACAATAGGGGATGATATCTTAAAAACCAGGCCCCACGCATAAGCGCTACGGTTTCACAAGACAAGTGGGAGGTGAAGAGATACGAGGTTTGCCGGACAGCCATCGACCATTTTAAAGACGAATCAAGGGCAAACGAAATTATCTTCTTTGTTTTTATGAGGAAAAATCGTGAAAGGAATCATTTAACGACAAGTGTGCTGGCATGTCCACCTGTATTCGTCCATTTCGTTCTTCAACTTCTGTTCGTAGCTGATAAGTTGTTTCTGATGCTGCTGCCTCATGCGCTTGTAGCCGAGCAGTTGCTCGCGGTGACGGTTGTCCTCGTTGTGTTCGTAAATTTGCCGGTGGACGACTTGCGCGGACCGGATCGTCGCGAACCTGCGTTGCAAGCGGATCGGATCACGTGGCATTGTGACGCAACGATAACGACGACAGCGTTTGAGAAGCGGCCGCACGCTCATGGAAACATCGTCACGCAAACGGAAGTCATTCACAGAGCGTTGCAAAGCACCTTTTCGAGCGTGAGCAACAACGTGACGGGGTTGTGTTCGAAAGCAACCACCGCCAAACCAGGTGACTATGACGGCGCATCCGGGAGAATTGCAAAGACAAGCTTGATTGCGCGCAGCCGTCACTGAAGCAGCTCGCTGAGAAGCAAGCGTTCTTTTTACAGTTACAATTGACTGCAGCGGCGTGACGAGTAAACGCATGTTTGCATATGAAGCGACAGAAGCATCTTGTTTTGCTTGACAAGCACGAACAGGACTGACACCGGAGTTTCTATAACACCAAACAACAGTCGTGGCAGCCCAGCATGAAATTACTGTAATACCGATGAACCGTTCACGCCATGAAAGTTCGTGCTCGCATCGTAGCTACGAAGAGNTGAGCTAAACTAAGCATCTACAGCAGGGGTTCCCAACCTTTTTCTTACCATGTACCCCTACAGCATTTCAACAGATAAGCATGTACCCCTTCAGAATTTCAACAGATGAACATGTACACCTAAATTTCTTATCACAAAATAATTTATCATGATTATTCATAGATAAATTTAACCATAAGCATGTAATGACTTTTGATAATAGTATATATGTATAAATATATATAATGATATATGTACAAATATTTGGAAATTAAATAATATGCAAACATATTTTTATTTTCTATTGATAACCTTAAATGAACCCCTTCAGATAGGCAAATGTACCCCTGGGGGTACATGTACCCCAGATTGGGAACCTCTGATCTACAGTTACACAGCAATTCCAGCCCCACGACGTAAACTGAACGAGTTGGGTGTGGGGCGAACGCATACTACGGGTAGTTGACCCCAGCACGGAGATTTGAAAGGTAACGGTTTTGCTAAAAAAATGGAATTGGGGGTGACTGTCAGGTTCACTCAATTAATAGTAAGTCACCGGTTTAACAGCATATTAACCAAATTTCAATCAACTACTATCAACAACTACGAAAACCTGCCCAGTAAGTTGGCAGAAAATTAACAATATCAGCAACAGACAAACAAAGGCAAAAGCAACTTCATGAAAAGCAAAGCACGAAAGAAACACACTGAAAAAAACCTGAAAAGCTCCCGTTTAACAAAACGACACAGCAAGCAAATCAAAACCAAAGACACTTGATTTTGAGTCTGAGAAACAATATGAAACTGAAGTGAAAGTTGAGTTTTTTAGTTTTCCAATCACTCAGCCACAAAGCAGTCTGTTGCCAAACGCTAACATTGCTAAAAAGATCGGCCTTCGCGAACTGCAAAACTGAAATAAAACAATATAGAGCTAAAAAAGAAAATAAAACGAAAGGGACAAAAGATCCATGCAATCAAATTGACCGAATTTGTAACCAGGTCTGTTCATGCGGTAATCAGCTACGAAATAACCCAACCATCGCTTGCACATTATACCCTGACGATTCCAACTGTACGGCCTCTGTCCGTTTCCGAATCTGCTCAGGCGACATAATATCCTGGAGGTGGTAGACCTCCGGTGCTGGTGACTTACTGAGGGGGCTAAAATCAAAGTTAAACCTGTTACCGGCGAGCAATCATACGCCGCAAACGTGACTACGCAATATCGATGCGAAGTAGTTTTTGCAGCCAGATAAAAAGCTGGTTGTGCTGCTGAGAGTAAATGCGTAGATAGGCCACAAATGTCTATATGTGACCACTTGGGGTTGATTAACTTTTTGCATTAGGACAAGAAGAGAATGGTTTGAGTTGTTTCAACGAAACAAATCTTCTAACAAAACTTTTTATGTTGGTTTTGGGCAAAAAGAAAGTCTAAAACGTAATTGTGACCTTGAAAAGAGTTTACGGGGTGAGAAAAACAAAGAATTTATCGCACATTCCACTGCAGCAAGACCCACTGTGAACAAAGGTCGTTGGGAGAACCAGCCCTTTTAAATTAGATGGTTGAAAAAGTACTCTGAGCTGCTACCTCCTGTCGCCCATCTATAAGCGGCTGCAAACGAAAGACATACTGTTGTTTCCTTTCAGCAGCGCAATCTGCGAGTGCTCCGAGGTGGAAGCAGCAAGTCGTTCAGGAATACATGATCAAGAAACAGGCAAAGGTCCTTGTTTGCTCACTGACGATTCTACTACAGGTCTTAAGCGCGTATGTTTCTCGATGCAACTGAAGGACAAGCACACATTTGCATTACAGGCAACTGTTCGCAGCAGAACCAAATCCGCCCAGTACAGCGTTGCCGTCACTGCACGGCAGCTTAACTTTTAGATACGGACACAGGAAGCATCCGGACAGTACGATCAAGCGCAGATGTATTCTTTGTTTTACTGCACAGGTTAATAACCCCGCGAAAAGACGACTTTTACGACCCAGTACAAAATCGAGTAAATTCAGATCCGACCGGCAAGTGACGCAGTTAACGGCTAACGATGCGTTTTCAGTTTAAATACTGTACAAACAAAATTTATCTTTCCTTGCGCACATTGCTCTTCTTGACCGGCTTTCACTGAATTGCACGTGGGCACTTAAACCTGCACTGCGTAAGGTACTGTAGCAGGGCACATGTTCCAGTGGCTGGAGGACGCGTCACGGAAGACCACGAAATATAACATCTCCTCGCTCGCGCTAGAAAGTCCACCTTGGAGCAACTGATCCAAACTCGTAAGTTTCTTTATCCACGGTTTGGCGATGTAAGCGCTACGGAGAAATAGCACAGGAATGACGAAACGAAGGACTGTGTGCAAGCATACCTGTCCCTCTGTCCCTTGCTACGACCAACACCGGAGTCCCTCGGCTCGGCCACAGGTTGAGGACGGTGAAGTGACGTAACAGACGAGGACGCACCGGACTCAGCGGGCTCTTGTGACCTCACACTTGTAGCTGAAGATACCTGAGGAAAGAAACATGTACTTTTCGGTTCTGTCCCAGGAATGCACGTTGAGAAGCTCGCTGTTACAGAAAGACGAACACAACCCTGCGCTGTCTTCTGGCACAGCTTGAGCACAAATGTGAAAATGGTTGAAAGCCATAACGGAATGCATCGTTACAAAGAGGGCCTCACAAATGTTTGCTATTACAGCCAGGGGCGTAACGAGGGGGGAAAGGGGGGCACAATTCCCCGGGTGCCGAATCATTACGGGGGCGCCGAATGACTGCGGGGGGAGCCAAAAAGTCCTAACAATATCACAAGTACTTCGTTCAATACGGTACATTTGCTTCTGAAAGAGCTCAGGTTCGAACATGGGGGCGCCAAACTTGCTACTTGGCCCGGGCGCCATCTAACCTCGTTACNCCCCTGATTACAGCACGAGTCACAAGGACTGATATCGTGGTAGTTCTGATGATGGTTGATTGTTGGCAAGCTCTTCGTGGATCTGGGAGTTCGATCAAAGGAGGGTCACAATACCAATTTCGTTTCACCCCTCAAAGAGCTCAAAGTATTCGAAAATTTTAGGATTTACTTTCACACAAAAAATTAAGAAAGCTTTGGAAGGAAACTACAGTTGAGGATCGTTGTTTTAACGCGAAGAATAAACCACTTACCAAAAACTACCAAGTTCTACGACACCATGTTTTTGTGAGCTGTGACTTAAACTGCGACAAATCAGATGATGATGACTGCATTGGCAAAGCGTCCGCTTCATGAGCGAAAAGTTATACGACCGCTACGCATCCTTCATTGGTTTGTGGCTTTCGCTGAATAAGACTTTAACATCGTTTTTTTTTACAATAAAGTAGAAACAAGGTTAAACCTATCGCCAATTACAGTGCATCTAGAGAGCAAAAAGGCGCAAATGTTTTGCCTTCTATACGTTTATGAACGTTTGGTTTCTATCCAGAACTTTTTTCAAATCGAAACCAACTTCAACTGGTGATACTACTGGCATCTTACGGTACCAAGATGTTTTTTAAAAAAGTATTTAGTGCATCACCGGAAGGAGATCAGGCGGTCAGCAAACTGTTGACTACTGTCAAGGGGGAAGAATAAAAAGGTATGTTTGAGCGCAAAGCGAGCTCAGAACATGTCATGCTGAACTTTCTTTTTTAATTAACTTGACGTGGCACTGATTTTTGAGAAATATTGATTCAATCCGCTTTCTCCGCACTCACCGCCTTCTGCTGGTACAGCACGGTCGACGCAGTTGACAGGGAAGACGCGCTGGATGACTGACGAGAAGTCGTCGTGCCGCTCACGTCTTGTTCGGAAACACTGCTGCTTGCGCTGCTTGAGTCGCTCAAATGCTGTGAGACATGAACAGCATGGAGACTGTGCACGGAACGTTGTGAACAAGACTGGGCAACAATATGCAACACTGGCGCGCGTATTTAACGAAGCACACTCCGCAACGTGAGGTTCCACACGGAAACAGTTGTCTCCCATTTATCACAAACTTATGCGTAACTGCTTTGATGTTACTGACGTAATTTAAGGCTCAGGAATGCACTTTTTCGCTAGCAATAGGGAGCACTCCCATCATTGCGCGGCCAAGCCAACAGGAAAACGACACGGTTTGGACCTGTACGTGAGAATTGCTCCCAACAGAATTACCACATCCGACAAATGACTTCAAATGTTTTTACTGCCATAATTTTCCCATTGTTTTTTTTCGAACGTTTGCCAGATCGAATTTTGATCGCATTAGCTTTTCAGTGCAGCGTTTACCTGTCGACTCCGGCATCCACCACGTGATGCGCAACTGCCAGGGACGAATAACGGACGTTTCTTTGACGGTGACATGAAGTGAACGCGCTTCGCCGATGCGCTTCCGGGGCTTTGCACTCAGCGCCAGATCGAAGGCAAAAATAACTTATCTGCGCACTAAGTTCAGGCCGCACTCACCGACTCGTTCAGGCTATTCATGCTGTCGCTCTTGCAACTGCTGGGTATGGACACCAGGCTGGGGTTGCTCTGCAAGGAGTCGGTCCGGCTGCTATCGTCCTGAAAAGTAAGAGGTCAAGTAAGTACTCTCCACAATGGGGTAAGCAAGGAATCGATTGGGGAATTTTTTATAGGAAATCGATTTCACGTAAACTTGCGCATTCTCAGTCCTGAAATTTGCAAGCAAAGCTTTAGGGTGAAAAATTGAAAGGCTAAAGTAGGAGCAGAGAAAACAAATGATGTAAAGTTTTCTCCAACCATCACCAAAAAAGCATACAATTTTAAAGAACAATTCACCTAAACAGGGCGCTTTTCAAGCCCCTGGCGAAATTTTAGCGTTTAACATTTTTGATCCTATGAAACATACGGTGAACAGCACCACGATAACGATTTCCGGTCGCGTTCGCAAATCGTATTCTTTTTTTAGCAAAGCAAATACAGTACGCTGGTGACCGACAGAAGTCTGTATCTAGACCTTGAAATGTTCCTTATATTTTTGTGAAGTGTGCTTTCTACTTGTTCAACATATTTCATTTTCGAAGTCACTGCCTTTTCATTGGTTGGTAGTTCTTCAATTGTACTGTTTTAGTTCCAAACAAAAGTTTGTAGCTTCGCGGTGCTTTTTCGATATTCTTGACGTTGAGAAGGAACGACAAAAACCTTATCCAATTTGAAAGCTGGGTATTAGGCGAGAACTCCCAGATGGTATACTGATGCAACTTTGCCCATCAAGCGCTGTTTTCGAGCATACAAAATTGTACAATCAGCCATTACTTTCGCAAAAACCTCGGTTACGTTTTTGGTTGGAGTTTATCCGGAAAGCTCGATTTTTGACCAACAGACGTAGGTTTTCAGTCTAGGAACGTTGGCGCTGTTCAGGTGATTGCTTAGGCAGCCGGAATTAACATATCAGTATCACTTATTTTGAAGATAAACTCCTTAGTGTTGGTTCACTCCTCGAAAAAAACAAGTTTAATTCAAGCATGGATACAATTTTTGCCCTTTTTCAATAAATTTTTGATCAGTTGTTCCAAACAACACGAATTGTTTGAATTTAACACGACCTATAACGCCAACGGTGGCCAGCAAAAATTGGCAATTCTTTATTTTTGTAGATATGGACTGGGACTATTTGAACAGTACCTTCCAGGGTTTGACGTGAAAACGTGCATAGGATTTGAAATGTGGTGAAATTCAGATGAAATAAATTTGTTGCTCTGTCGTTTTGAGAGCTAAAACAAGTTAACATCAGCGTCTCTCGAATGAACAAGGAACCATTCGTAAACAGATAACTGCTAAGAGGCGAAGACAGCAGGGAAATGCAAAGGGATTGTTTGGCATAAACCGTTGGGAGCGACGGGCTATGAAAGAATTGTTCTCTAATTGTTTGATAGAAGTCGTTTATGAATCGTAGATATATTTTTGTTCAATGAACTGTAGAGAAATGTGCAATACCACGTTGAATGCTCATCATTTGAATGAGGCTATAATTCTCGCTGTGCACAGCATGACTTAATTTCGAAAGTGCAGAGAAACAAGCTTTTCACTGTGTAATAAAAATAACAACAGACAACCCTGAAAGGGTATTAGAAGCAAAACTTTTCCTGGACGTTCTGAAAACACTTTGTTTGTTGATAGAATATGACGCTTACTGAATGCAGACAACGTGTGATTAATTCCTATTGAACTTTAGAACTGTTTTTAAGTACTGCAATACCAATAGCCCTCCTAGTGCAAAAGCTTTCACCGCGTCGTGACAGGTCCTTTCACCGCGTCGTGACACCGATTTCACCGCGTCGTGACACCGATCGCCTTGCATCAAAACAGTAATTGTGCAGAAAACTTCAATTTGGTATCGCGCTGTTTTGACGGGGATATGATTTACAGCTTCCAATCTGAGGCAGTACTGTCACTGATTGCTGCATCTCATGTTTATATGAGTGTTTAGCCGCATCCGTGCGATGCAGATGCATGCATGCTGCTGCATTGTCACCTTTGTGCGAAGCGCAAAATAGCGATGATTACTTGTTAGCAAGGTTAAGTTGAACGACACGCGCGAAACTTCGACTTTGGTTTCTCGCATCCACGCGACGAGATGCTTTTCAAACTAATTGATAAGCCAAGAAAATTCCTGGGCACCGAACCAGCGACGGAGAACGTCGAAGGAGCTGCGCGCCGACTTCGCTCTCCTGAACGGGTGCGTGAGCGCATCGTTTCTGGCGATCAGCCGCAGCCGGCAAATCAAGCAGGCAAGCAACGCTATTCAATAAACGCTAGCGAGATTGTTTATCCGCAACGACTTTCTCCTGCGGGAAACGCGGTCAGCGAGAAACCGCGATGGATGAGTCCGCGGTAATCACGCTGTTTTGCAAAGACAGATATAGCAGCACGACGCGTCGTTAGGAAAAGTTTTGTGACAGTTTCGGTGCAGTTCTGCTCGTATCGCTTGGAATTTAATTGGCGAACGCAGTTGAATTGTATACTTGTATGCGTTTCAGAGTATTGGTCTAAAAGCCAAAGATAAAAACAATAACGATGGGTATGGTTGGTTTACGGCATGCGATGGCTTTTATGATGCTTCTGCTTGTTGGCTGAGTCATATGAAACAATAAACCATAGCTAGACGTGAACTGAGCGGTGCCACAAATCAACACTGGCGCGCGATGATGACGCGTTGAGTTGCGGCACCAACCGACAGTTGGCGCCGCTCAAACAACAACAAAGCAGCTCCAGCACAGTGCAAGTCCGAACACGTGGTTCTGTTGAGGCGAAGAAGTTCGGTGCGAAAGCAAAAAAAGGGCAGAGCGATTGACACCACGCGTGCATGCGACTGTGGCTTGGTGAAGATTCTTCAACGTGAACGTGACCATGCTGACCACCGAGGTTCATTGAACGTGAACTAGTGAAAAATGTCTAAGTTCAGATTTAGAGGGGATTTTTGTTTAATCAAGGTCGGAAGCAGCTCAATTTTGAGCGATTACTTTCTGTATTAGCACAATTCGGGCTTTTATCAGGGCGTCAACAATAGTTTACACAATAACTTCACTTCCTACTTCAAACTTATGCGGCCAAATCGAGCGTCACCACCTTAGACTTAAAGCAACAGAGGATCTGCACTAGTAAGTGTTGGTAATTGTATTCCGTTACCAACATCCCTGAGACCTCACCTCTGTTCAGGTAAGGCTGAACCACAAAAATCGCGCTCATTACGCCATTCGCCACGGACAATAACCGGTATGGGATATCGTTCATTGAATACCAATCGATTACGATGCATTTGAGGCAGTTAATATTTAGCCATCGTTCAGCAACACGTGCGAAATTCCAACCATACAATAGACGTCCTTGAACGCAACGGCAAAGTACACAAGTTCCGCTCAACGTTAATGCACGTGGTTCTTTGCAACCCGCAACCGCACACATTGATTTCGAAGCTGGCTCGACTGGGCTTTTTTGACGCAGGTTACCGCCGAACCGGAATGCAGCGCTAACTGCTGAGCTAATCAGTTGGCACAGCCACCAGCCTATCTGCCGCTATTACTAAACTCACCAACGATTCGCGATCGTCGTCCGCAGGATTGCTGGCAGCCGCGGCAGCGTTGGTGACAGCTGCATTGTGAGGGGTCACGTTCTGAACATAAAACACTGGTAATTTTTCGCACTGGCAACGTTCTTGACAGAGAACAGAGGGTAATCTTTCACAGAACTTTTACGGATTAAAAATGTTTAATATGGACGGGAGCGAGCATTACCCGTTGTCGGTTTTCGGCAATGAGGATCTTCTTCATTTTACGATACTGCAGATTGTCAAGGTCACGAACGACATTCTTCGTCCTCCTTATGAGGTCATAAACAACAGTCGGAGAACGCTGCCTTGTCATGAATCGATGCTGCCATGCGGTCAATAAAAAGGAATGATGACGCTTCGTGCAGGCATAACGCGAGGATGAGACACATTTTTTAAAAGCGCTAAATCAAAAACTTCACACTCTGTAACAAGTCATAAGGCATGTGCACGTGGGGTGATGTCCCGCGCCCCGAATCAACCGTTTCGAGCTTTCCATAACGCACGAACTCAGCAATCTTACAGAAAAAAGAAACATCAGCAGAACGGCATGAACTATTTTTCATTTACGACAACCACACACAGCACCTCGCATGCACTATCACGTAAAGCAGACAGGCGAATCAACCAAATAAGACGCATTTTTCAGACCTGTATCAAACCCTGTTCATGAGTAACACATAGGCGTGGCCAGGGGGGGCAGGGGGCCATGCCCCCCAAATTTTTAGAATTTAGAAATATCTAGTCATTTTGTGCGTATAGAGGCAGTATCCCAAACGAAATACTGTTGCTAGCCTTATATAAAAAAATTTGCCCCCCTAAACATACTTCGGGCTGGCTACGCAACTTAATAGCGTCAGCCAAAGCAAATAAGTCGAAAAATCTATGTTCCACAAAGTACACAAACGGTAAGAAGCTGTAGAAGCAGCCCGACGCAAGAAGAATGCACAGGGACATGCCCAAATTATTAGCAAAATTCAGTAGGAATAAGGTGATAAGAACATATGCGGACGCTAACGGCTAAAGGTATTTGAGGTGATATACAACAGCCCGTGCCTGTGTAAAGAATTTAGCATATTTACCTGTAAAACCTCATTAGACGTCGGTCTGTCATCAGCAACTTTTTGCAATAAACATGCGACAAAGTCTCTGAATAAAATACATGCTGATTAACACAGAGAAAGCCATTAGGTTATGTCAATTCAATATTTTTTTCTTAAATGCCTAAAAACATTAAATCAGCGATTAATAATCAACTTAGCCCATTAAGCACAACGAAAAACTTTACTGCAGAACGTTGCATTGTTACAATTGATTCGTGCTCCGGCGGTAGGCAAAAAATGATAAAATCCACGAGTATATCCCATTCCAGCAGATATTTTCTAATGTGACATAAAACTCGGCCGTGAGCTTCAAGCAAAAGTTTGGTTGAATTTTTGTTCAAAACACCTGAAATCCCGCGACCACGTTTTTCGCACTTGTCCACTTTCTTCGTCAACGGGATCGGTAAGAACAGGAGGATCGTTTTGCGCTATATGGTACAATGCAGACATGGCGTTCATGTTGAAAAGCGGAGGTTTGCGCTCTGCAAGCTCCAAGCTCGTGATGCCCATCGACCAGATGTCAGCCTTGCCGTCATACTGTCCTTCGTCCATAGCAAGAATAACCTCCGGGGCCATCCTAGGCACAAGTCATGACGCAGGCTTAGGCTTTCTAGGTGACGAGCACCACATAAAGCAAGGTATGAAGGCACACTGACAAATGAGATGAAGCCCAATCGCTATGCGGCGGACTACTTCGCTGACCACAACAAAGGTAACATCGGCTGAACCAGCTAGTCATGTTAAGTCAGTGGAAACGTGGCTAACGCTGCGAGAAAGCAATTCAGTGAGAAATCTTGGATGGTATTACAGCGGCATTTGGTGACAACCAGAGCCAGTGTGATTTCCAAAACATAAGACAATTTACCGGCGGCTAGAGGGCTCAATACGTTGTTTTAAAATTGTAAGTCAAACGCTATATCTTGTCGTTACCCAAACATAAATAAATTTTGAGACACAATTTTATACGCAATGAATCATGAAGGTGATTGCTAGGTCGCCAAAACCAAATAAAACAAGGTATTTCCAACAAGTGGCTCAATATCCGTTTTGCAACTGTTTATAATGGTTACTGGGGGTAGTTCAACGATGAGTGGCAGCTTGATGCTATGCAAGCAAAACTGTTCACTTGGTTAAAAATAAAGCTTCCTCAGCGCTCTTCTTGTAACGTGCACACAACAGTTAAATCATAATTTAAGCAATATTCTTTCAACGTACAGTAACTTCGAAGTACACAAGTTGCCTTCCGTATTTTGTTCGTTATTGCATATATTTTACTGGTGTGCACTGAGTATTCTTTGTTTCCAACGAAGAGAAATAGATTAGATACGTCAGCGCTGCAATTAATCATGGAGGTATAGTATCAACGTCAACACTACGAAATTGCAAAGAGCGCAGTACCAGTACGGCGTTCCAACAAACGAGTTGGCCGGGGATGCAATGGAAGCTGATCCGAAGTCGGCCAGTTTCACTTGGCCTTGATCAGTCAACAAAATGTTTCCCGCTTTGATGTCTCTGTGGATTTTGTTGTGTCCGTGCAGGTAATGCAGGCCCTGGCGAAAAACAAGCGATGAGAAAACATGTGAACATACGCAAGGTGAAACCGAAACGTGAGGGGTATGACGATACTCAACCAAGAGAAAGAATTTTTATTCCAACTGCTTCTTCATTTCACAGATAACAAAACAGCGTTTCACGCAGTTTCCTTGTTTTAAGAACTTACAGTTTTTTTGTTGACGAAGTGTGAAGCAGACAAAGATAGTTGGTAACATAGGAAGAACTTTTCAGCATTCCGTTTATAAGCTGTTACCTTTCAATGCACTGTCACGTGCACGTGCACTGCAGTCAACAGCTCTCGCAGAGAAATATTCGGGAATCAGCAAGTGATAAATTGTATGAATTTAACAAACAGTACTGAAAGACGCAACGAGAATAACGCTCCACTATTTGGTTGAATCCAGTTTTAAGGTAACGAAATACGATAAATAAACCGCAAACGCTGTGTTAGACACACGGCTGAAATGAATGCATGTCAAGGACAACAGCATTAATCTGTACCAATGCTTTCAGATGGACCTTATTAACCCAAGTGTGCGCCGAACATAACTTGACTGAGAAATACGTTTTATACAAGAACTTTCACGTGGTAGGCAGTAAAAGGTCAACATATTTGCGGAGCACCTCCATTACAGCTTTGTGTGTTTGCCACTGGCTTCCAGTAAAAGCTTATACTGTGTAGATTGAACGAATAAAACAGATCGTGATTGCTGAAAGCGCCAAGCAGTGGAATTTACGAAAAGTCGATGTCTGCAGCATAGAACTCGCTTCCGACACTGAGAGGACGATCGTCAGGTCGGGGCACATCGATGATCTTGCAGCAGCTGGTATTGGTAAAATCATTAGAGAGGTGAGACAAAGGAACATTTTACCGTCTTGTCAACAAAACCTAGGAAAGCCGAGATGCTGCGACTTTTGTAGCTTAAGATTATACTACTAGTTGTCTTGCATGCGGCATACGATTCTCTTAAAAATATCAATACCAGCGACAGTCTAAATTACCTCCAATCAAGTTTTGTAAGCTCTGTGGGAAAAACTAGACAATCTCTACAGGAAAAATTCATCGGTGCAACTAAAATTAATATTTGCGATTCCCTTCCTTAGCATATTTGGATTTTTACGATTTGCACAATCGACCTTATCGCAACGTAAGTGCTACGTAGGTGCGCCTGGTTGTTGTATTGATTAGTGCCTTAAGGTAAATGGTATGCCACCGTTCTTCAAGAAAAAGCATGTTAAGCGTACCCTGTTACGCTGGCATGCTTTGTCTTGAAGATGCGGAGAACAACTGCCAGTTTTTCTTTCACAGAAAAAAAACGAATAAATGCTTTATTTCAGTTTAACATGAAGTCAATCGAAGCAAGCGGTGCTTTCCTGGCCAAGGTCGGCAACTCCAGCACTATCCCCAACTTCCCATAGCGTTGATCGCAAAAATAACGGCTTCCACGAAACTAGTGTGTTGCGCTTATGTGTTCACCACGATTAAACTGCATTCTGTTTAAGTTGTAGGCGAATTGTGGTAAAATTGAAAAGTTGTCAGTAAAGAACGGTAAGTATTTGATCCCACAAACTTGGTACTGTACATTCGCTGCATACGGACTCGATTTTCATTAATATCTGAGGTGGTTCTGTCCCTTGCTAGCCTCAGATTGCGTTGTAGGATTAAAAGCGACTTAGATACGGTGGATGCTCGGTAAAAAAGCCTGCTACACTGCATAGAGATTAGAGGGAATGCCTAACTGCAACGACCTGAAATTTTCACCAGTCAATTCCCAAAGGTTTTTGAGACCGATCCACAGATTATCATCTTGACGGTTTCCCCTTATTTCTGTGGGAACGGTTGTGTTGTGTCACTTCAGATGCAGACACTTCTGGAGATTTGAATCAGTCGCCAACCATGGTCGGAAAGCGGGGAATCCGCGAAAATCTCTGAAGATGAGTGTAGTCACAGCTATAAAGCCAGTACTTACGAAGCTTAGCTAGCTGAAGATGCACGTTTGCCGCTAACTGCAATGTCCATTCATTCTGCATTAATGGTCTGCGATGACAACGCACGATTCCAAAGTGAAACAATGTCATATGCCTACCGCAGTTAAGATTCTGAAAATGGCGATACTGTCAAGTACCGATTGCCTTCAGGAATCAGAAGAACGTCTGGCAGCAATGTAAAATGAACAAACGTGAAACTGTTACGGCTTTGTTAAGTAAGCTAGCTGATGTCTAGGTACACAAATGCTTATGAAATGGCGACGCCTAAAGCCTCTCTTGCAGTGGGCGTAATTTTACTTCGATATGCCACAGATCAGAGGTTAACTGCTTTTCCACCAACAGATAACAGGAGTTTCGGAACCGGTGAGATCAAGCAAAAAATGAGCGATTCCATTCCAAGTCTGCACAATCTTGACTTTTCTAGCTACGGAATAGGACCAGCTTCGTCCTCTTTCGCACAAACACATTGAAAATACCAAAAAATGTGCAGAATTAAACACTGAGTTAAGTACATGCGTAATACCGGGCTTCCTAAAAGCTATTCGCAGAACAACACGGGCCATGACTCAAACTGGTTACTTCCTTTATACAACAGAAATTACGGCCTAACGATGCGTTACCTGCATGGCTTCATATATGATGCCAGAAATCTCATCTTCTTCGAGGGGAGTTTTATGTACTTCAACTAAATCGGATGCCGAGCCAATGCAGTATTCCATTGTTAGCTGTACATTAGAAAAAAGCATTCAGGCGATTTAACAAATATGCTGTAAAATTTAAAAAATAACACATGTGCTGAAATATACACATCCCAGTGTGTCACCTTGGTTTTCATTTCTATATGCTGAACCAGGTGTTATTTTTTGAGCACTGGCTTAACTGCGCTTTGAAGGTTGTCAACGCTAACGGAAAACGCGGGTTGAAAAAAAGTCTGATAAAAAAACTCTACAATCGATTGCAATTTGACCTCAACGCTTGGTTATGAGTTAACAATACACTTTTTCACTTTCATTGTTACACAGCCACAGAGGCAGCGACAACACGTTATTTACTTGCTACAGTATAACTGCAAAGGAAGTACTTCAAACCATACAAGTTGGTGCACGTGGTGCACTAGCAGGAAACCATGGAGGCATGCTGCTACGCTCAACAATCTACCGTTAGTCACACGTTGCTGTACAAACGCGGCCCTAGTGTTATGCAAAGCCACGCCTGTATGCGCTGGTCACCGTGATAAACAGGCTCAGTAAATGCAAAGCATAGGCTGACGCAATAGAAAACGCGGATGGAAATGACATTTACAAAGCAACGATTGGAAATCTGTGACTTTTAAGATTCTGGATCAGTGAATTTTGGTTCTGTGATATAGATGCAAAATCAAACTTGTCGAATTCATCGTACCGTAGTTGCAATTCAACAATCATCACCACGGTCGGCCAAAAATCAACCAGGGTGCTTCAACTCGATTCAAGCACGGAGATAGGTTGTTCACGAGTTGCAGACCCGGCGCACTTTAAATACGCTTACCCAGGCAGTGTGTTCCTTCAGGTAACACCCTTTGTAATCAACAATATTGGGATGCCTTATCTGCGTGAGGAATTTCACTTCTCTTACAATATCTTGCCATTTCTGTAAAAGAAATCCATAGTATGACTTTGAGCTACATACGCACGAACAAAACAAACGTGGGTCACGGTCAGAATTGAAGGTTGAAAAACAGAGATGCACACGAATGCTACAGCAATCAACATAAGCATCGTGAAGCTGTCGAAAATTAAACGTAAACTTGTTTGTTGGGTTGGAGCTTACGTGCAATTTTTAACAAGAAAGTGAAAGAAAGTGATTGCAAGTAACTGTCATATTACATGGGCAATAAGTAGTCTTTCGGTAGTAGCTGGCAATGACAGCAAACCCGACGGGACAAAATGCACTCAAACCTTCACAAACACACATATACTTGCATGCCGCAACTGTATTACCATATCGCAGATTTATCACCTTCTTCCACATTATGTTGTTTAATATAAATCAATTAGCCGAGTATACCATTTTCCACCACTTACCTCAATGGATTGTTTCCCACTGTAAGACATCTTTTTAATAGCGACTGCTTCATTCGTCTGCACATTTCTTGCCTGAAAAAAAGTCATACAACATCACAAATTACAACGTGGTATCCAAATGTTTGCACCATGCATGCAAGTGGTGTTACCCAAATAGCTTGTCAGTTTTCCAAAACCTAAATTTCAAAATTTGCCTTATTCCGAAACGCATCCTATTCAAACAGCAATGCGCCACTTGAACATGTAAGGATTTTCGGGAAAAAGTTCAGCACACAATCTGTCTGAAACAAGGAAAAAAAGCATTGCGGTTACTTACGTAATAAACAGCACCAAAACTCCCGTGACCAATTTCCCGCAGATCATCGAACAATTTGTCAGGATCTTCATTAAAAAACAATCTAGCAACATCAGGATCTTTTAAACTTCCAGCCTTCTGGCTGCTTGTCCGATCAGAAGGCATGATTAGGTTGTCTTGATATCAGATGACGTCGTATGAAGGTGCTTTATTTCCCGATCGTCACTTTCCGTTTGCATGATACATAAAAAGAACTCCACCAAGTAACAAGAGTTCTGATTGTCTCTGGCTGCATTCATGGGCCAGAAGCTTTTTTTCTAGTTTAATATGGTCCTAAATCAGAATTTTATTCTCAGGACATAAAATAACATTACAGCATACACCAACTTCCACTACAGTAACATTGTTGCCTAGTCCTAGTTTGCCAGTTGGAATGCCTGAAAATAATAACAGCTGAGACTTGTCATGATTAATAAGATAAACCGATGCACAAGTCCAAACCAGAAAAGCACAGTTCGTACACAAATTAAACATGAAGCCGAACTTATCGTGATGATAACACTATCGAAACAATTTACTGGCAGTGTGCTGGATCAGTGACACTGTACATCCGCAGATATAAGATGATCATTTCACAGCAAGCCATAAACACAGCAACATTTTATCAAATCCATAACTTGCTTCAATCATGGCAACAATTGATCAATCCCTTCCCTTCAGCTCAAGTCACGGCGACATTTTGTCAATCCTATCATAATTGCCAGCAACGTATGAAAGACGAAGAAATCAATTACGCATAACATGATCAACTTTTCGGAGGGTTTAATGATCACGAGCACTGCAAAAGTTCATGAGTCTGAGCAGTGATTGCAAACAAAGTCGCCAGAGAACAAGAAAAGAAATGCCACGAGTATCAAAGTTTGCAGTTATATAACCCAAATTAAAAGTAGTTTGATTGACCAAGAACAACAAAAATAACATAATCCGTTTCTGGTTTTGCTATGCAAGCGGAAGTCTACATAGGTTTCAGACCTAACTTTGCCGGAAGCCACGCGCAGTTTTCCGCAACACACCAACAAGCCGCCACCAATCCGTTGGGTGATGACTTATCTCGCGCAAGGTGGGATCACCCCTTTTCTTCACTGAGGACTTGAGCTTGGCATATTCGAAAGCGTTCAATATTTTGCGGTTACCATTTCGTTTGCTTTATGGCTTACTGGAGTAGAACGCTGTTAAAATGTAAAGTATTAATACCGTTAGGTTTTTCCCAATGTCATTAGCGTAAACCCGCAGAAATGCTCGCGCGCATCATTTAAAGTTCAACTGTTCACGACATTAACTATGAAAGTATTGATCCACTATCACTAACTTGAATCTTCTATATCTTACGAAAGTAATGATCAATGTGTTCCGTGGCTAGGAAAAGGTTGAAAAACATTGATCTAAACAAGCTGAATGGTTGAATTATGACGGCGACGTAGTCCTATAGAGTGTAACCACCAACCAGGGTGTAACGAGGGGGACAAGGGGGGCGCAATTCCTCGGGCGCCGAGTCACTATGGGGGCGCCAAAAAGTCCCAACACAACAATGTCACAAGTACTTTCTTCAGTACAGTACATTTGTTTCTGAAGACCACAGTTTCGACCATGGGGGTGCCAAACTTGCTTCTTGCCTCGGGTTCCATCTAACCTCTTTGCGCCCCTGCCACCAACATATGTAACATAACATCAACAATCAAAACACTCCTGCTTCATGTTACGTTATCACAATGGTGCTCAACTTTCCATGCCGAATACCGGCTTCCTCACCAAAAAAGGTCTTCGCGGACTCGTATTACGCAACTAGCGTGAATATAGGGCTAAATTCCGTGTCTGGCATCACTACAGCTCTAGAGACCTGAGGTCTGCGGGCTAACGAACACTTCTTCGCGGACTCAGGATCAAGTTAACTGATCCAGAAGTTTCCAAATTTGGCCTCACAACGCTTTGATGGGTCGTTTGAGCTTGCAAAGGCGTCGCAAGCTTCCATACGCCTTCACTGCAAAGATTTTAGGATTTCAGAAAAACTTTCTCAAACCCAATCGATGTACGTGCATTGAAGTATGCAACAGGTTAGAAGTATTGTGTGCAGTGATGTGACAATAGCGCTAAGCCAAAAGTGTGTCGTTTGGTTTTTACGCGTAGGATTAGTGGGTCTGGGGTTAATACAAGTTGGGAACCACTAATCTAATTGATTAACTACGAACAGATTCTCTTTTAACGTTTAATCACTGACTCTATGCGCAATACTCATATCAATTATAGACGAAAAGCTGTCGTAGACTAGAAACGTATTTCATGTAACTTTTATTCCAATTATTCAAGTAAAAATCAGCTTTATCGAATTTTGTTTCTAATCCTGAAATGACCTGTCCTTTTAGAAATCGAGCATGACACAATTTCATTGCCGTATAACAACCGTATCATCACCGCAGTAAAAACACAATGAAGACTGGCGATAGTTTCTGGTACTGTTGCGTAATTTGCGGTCTGCATTGCGTGGGACAAACTAGCCAATTTCTTCCTCACGCTCTTTATTCTCCAAGACCAATCTATTTAACTAAGCTTTATATTGTTGAAGTGGCGTGCAGGCCCGTAGGTGTAACAACAACTATTTTCCCAATCTAATTTGGACTCAAATTTGGTTACACGAAAAATGGAAATGCTGAGTAATAGAACATCATAGTGATATAACAGCCAATTAAAGTCATTCTGTATTCGTTTCGCTATTACTACCTATAGTACATATCTCATTGCACTAGTGACGTTGCAGCGATTAACGAAACGTCTACATGACGACTTTTACGTCATTTGCATTGGCCGTTGTTTATACACAAGTTTTGTTAAAAGAATGAAGAAAACGACGATAATTATTCGTGGATTTTTTATTCAACAGTCGGTGACTACAGACTTACGAATTCTAGCAAACAGTGATTTAGAACGAGCCAGATCCGTTCCACTCACTGTGCTAATGAACCAGTGGACAGCTGCTGCAGAAACATGCTGCGCAGCATTCCTTCGCTGTTTCGTGGATGGCTATGGTATACAGTATTCACAGGCCACAGTTAACAACACTATAGCTTAGCCGACAACGTTCAGTCCTCAATTACACCAATGCATCGTCGTAACTTGCGATACGTGCGTACGTCGCTTGCAGCGAACGGGCAAGCTGGAGTGGTTGTTTAACAGCAAGTGAACAAAGGAATGGGTAATTGCTGCGTGAACGACTAACTTGTACAACTGCACAGCCCAGGCCGTTTAACGCTTTTGCTGTTGCTGTTGACCCTTTTCGCACAATACAGTCATCGCTTTGCACTCCGCAGTCTTTCAACCTTTAGCATCGTCAAAAACGGATACTCAGCAGTTGTTGGGTTCAACAAATGACAGAACTGTAAAATAGCTGTTTATTACACAACTGGCGTTCACTTTCTCCAATGTTTCAGTTATTCAAAAAATTAAAAACCTCAAAGCTACACAATCAGCCCTTTCTCTGAAAAAAGACGGGCGATTTTGAAACGTAGAGCATCAGCAGTTTCGCACATGAAAATAAATTTGCTGGTAGACTAAGAAGTTATGTGCATTATATAGGTTCACAATTTTCAGTCTCGCAAACCTGCACTGAGGCAATTAAAAAAAAACACAATGTAGGTGGCAACGACATGTTCAAATGTAAGACTCAAGGACTCCATGCTGCTATTGCATTTCAGCTCACTTCGAAAATCCAATAAGTGTCGTCGCATTTTTGATGCTTTAGCTTGTGCATACTGCAATCGATGCCGTGAATCAGAGTGTTGGTCCACGCGGCACGGCAAATACCATCAAGGGAAATACATAAGTACTGCTGTGTTCTAATGCCAGGCACCCTGATGTGTAGAATCATTGAAATCGCATATCAACACGAAAAAGTATGCTTCACAGACGTGCGACTGCGAAGGAAGATGAAAACGGAGCGGCACTTGCCTACAGCTCAACTTAAGGATCTCGCCATTATCAGTAACAGTGGTTCCTATCATTTTTACGTCCGGACTCCTGATTGCATAGTTGTTTGTTTTCTTGTAGACCCTCAACTTCCAAATTGTTTAGTTTAAGAAACAGGACCATCGCCAAAGTGGTGAAACGATGCCGGGTTTCTCAACTTGCAGCTAGTGCGCCGACAATCTGAGTAAAAGTTACCTTTGCCTTTGCCTTGGCATTTTGCAGAAATGTGCTAGTGTCTTAAACGTGCGGAGAACAAAGCTCTGCGTCCTACCATGGTAATGCAATAAGCACCTGACGGCATGGTTGGCCGCAAATGTTGCAATATCTTGAAAACATCACGCGGTGGGGAATCTTTAGTTTCATATACGGAATCAGTGACCTCAAATCATGCTCAAGTGCAGTTGTTACCTCAGTACCAACGCTGTTGACAGGTATTCTCTCAAACGAACAAAGCACAGCTCGCGAACACTCAGCTTCAACATCGCGGACACTCAAAAGTCCCTAGACAACAGGATGGGAAGAACTGCCCGAAACGGTCTCTTACCAGCGTTGAATACTGTCAGAGAAGATCTCAACGAGTAACTGGACGGTATTAACTAAAGCGCTCTACGCAATACTGTTTTCATTTGCAACGCGAAGTAACGTAGCATCGTTGATGCAATAGGAAAATATACCTATTAAAGAAGAGACTCTCTTTGCTGATGGCCTCACAACTATTCAACACATGTCGATGGTAAAAGGGGCACTTTTATGGAGATTCTGACAATGTGCTTAGTGTTTTCAATATTAGTTAGACAAAGTAGCGGTTGGCCACAACTGGCCAGAAGCGCTGTAGGCCAGTAACTCTATTATAAATCGTTTGGAGAGTCATGCGCAGCGTTTAGACAGAGAAGCACAACTGCACATTCATGTTTTTCAGCTACTATTAAACTGCAACACCAGCGTCGCATTGTCAACTTTCGTATTTGGTGATAGTTATTTAAGTAGCTTTTTTTCAAGTTGAAAGCAGAAGTTGAGTAAAGTCCAGGCTGCAGGATCAGAGTTCTCCGAATCACAAACCCTTCCGTGAAGGCAGCGCAACTTTTGATTGAGAGAATATTATCAATAGTCGATCCACTGGTTGTAACTAGTCTCACTATTGATTAGACGTAAGTTTGCAATCCACTTTGCGGTCTAACAGAGCTCGTTGTCAGATCGTTTGAGGTCCTGCTGGGTTTTGCTGTTGAAATTTTCCTTCGCATTCGTCACTTTCAGCAAAGCAAATCGTCAGCAAATACCTCATAACAACGCCAAAATTTTTATACCATCAGATTATCGTGGGTTTTTCACAAAAATGAAAGACGAGCTCATTAAAAACAATGGACAATGTGCAGTTTAAAATGTTTTTCCGTCCTAAGGAGATGTTATGTTCCCGCTGCCGTAGACGCACTCAGCGACGTTCGTTTCACATATAGATGGTTTTCGAAACGCACGTGCCATGCCTGAGAAGCACTGAATGATAAATCGCAACGGGAGGAGCTGTGGTGTTCGTAACAAAACTGATAACATCAGGGAGGAAAGGCATCTTTTCACTTCGGTTGTTGTTTGAAGAGAAAGGTTACACAGCTATTCAACTCCAGTGCAACCGCTTGGTGGGATTGTCGAAATTTTGTAACGATCACCGCTGTAATCAACCGGAGACACGAAAAACAAATAAAGCTTATCTGCATTTTCACAATAACAGCACAATTACGGCGCGCGTTTCACTTTTATCTGCTGCGTTAATGGCTGACTTTACATGGATTAGAGCAGTGGTTCTTAACCTTTCTACGCACTCGTACCCCCTGAGCTTTCACAAAATTCTCTCGTACCCCTTGTCTGAAGGCAAGTAGTAACTGTTACCAACGTAGTTCACATGGTGTCACAAATTCTTCAGCAGCTGTAGAAGGCTCTGTTCTTGCCACACAAGAACGTAACCTTGCAACATGCCAGCAATAATTGTTTTTCCATCGGTACGAATGCCTGCTTTAGTAAAGTTCCACCACTATCAAATCAAGCCCTTTTGATTTTCAAGGTACT
>JGI24158J21664_10001102_pt1 | contig 28950 bp, 12 predicted proteins | sample Ectturendosymbi3_FD_21664 | JGI IMG/M metagenome (IMG submission 21664) | reverse complement strand
CAGGTTCTAATTTCTTTTGTTAAAGTCGTGTTCGGATAATAAGCGTTTCGGATAATAGGCGTTCGGATAATCGGAGTTCTACTGTATAAACATTTACCTTTGCTGCTATTTATGGTCCAGTAAATTTACCCCCTTGGAAGATGAAATTTACCCCCAGGGTAAATTTACCCCAGGTTAAGAACCACTGTCCCAGGTGGGAGTTGTCCAGGTGGCTGTAGTCGGGATACCGCATTTAAAAGAGAATGGAGCGGTTGGTGGGTAAAGAACAAAACGAGCTTAAAAACGACAGATCTTGCGGAAGAGTTGGCTTGTGGTACAAGATCCGGTTGATTTAATAGCTGATGTTTTGTGGGAATTGGTATCTATCATTTTTTATCCAAAATATTTCAGATAGCTTACGCCATGACAGTTTACTTGAAAAACTGTGAAACTGCCGAAAGGCAGCTAATCTCTGAAAAACGCTGATATAATCGTTTTGAAAATTTCCTGGTATTTTTCGTGAACTGGCCACTGGAGACAAAGTTTGATAACCGGGCATTATGACGTCAACCAACGATGAATGGAATCAATCACAGGGCGAATCCCAGCAAAAAATCATCTGATATCCATTAATTCCACGTGGTAAATTTTTGCAATACAGACATGTGTATAAAATGTATATAATATATTCTTTTGTTGTTCAAAATATTGTTGCAACGTTAATCAAAACAAAAAGCAGATACACTTCCAGTGAAGCCTAAATAGGAAGCGGTCGATTGCTGCGCTACTGCGTCACAAGAGTTATTATACACGAACAATAAAGTTATCAGTTGTTTACCTCACATGGGCTTGGCTGAGTACTTAATGTTCCATAATTTTACAACAAAGAGCGGTGTCAATCATGAAAAACATTTGGTCAGCGCCATTATCTTGCCGCGCATAGCTGCCCAGAAAACCCGGATGAAAGACGCGTCACAACTGTGTCTTACAAGCGTTTAACACGTATGAGTCTGGGCAGGAAGCAACTGCGTACAGGACTTTGTGATCATCTTTGTCCCAGCGAGGTAGCCTTTCGGACGTTCAAAATACGTTCAGACATTGCATCATCCGCACCATTTCACTTCAAAAGCCTCTGCAGCAGTAGTTCACAACCTTTCTGGCCGCGGTACACCTCAACAACTCAGCTTTCGTCACGCGTCACACCGAAGCTAACGACTGAAGCGTAACTAATATAAGCGTCTTCTTTCGATGAGACGTGTACAGCACAGTAGGTCCAAAAACGTCGTTCTCGGATTTGGAAAGTTCGTGGCACACGTGGGTCTGTCTTCCGGTTGAGAAGCACTGATCTACAGGGCACGCCGTAGCCAGGTTTTAAGGTTTGGGGGAGCAAAATACATTTTTAGGGGGTCAAGATTTTTGTTTTTATTGTATGTTTAAATCCAATTTTTCTGGGCACAAAAAATTTCGGGCGGCACTGCCGCCAAATGCCACCCGTAGGTACAGCCTGTTACAGGGTCCATGACTGTCATAAAATGGTTTACCTATTACAAGTCCCTATAGTGAAATATTTTTCCACTTCTCAAGCAACTTCATGTAGTTTCTGCAGCAAAAATATAACGATGTGCCTGTTTGATTTGAATACCTGAAAAGCCTATATTTCCTATGAGCAAAAGTTTTGCTGTTGATGGAATTTGCAGCAATTGCTGCCTTGCTGAAAATGGGTTTGTTTGACCAACATCAACAAACAGGTTTTCAGTACTGTTCGGAAAGCTGTGAATAAAGATTATATCAACCGTCAGTCTTATCGCTTGCATTCAATGGGACAAATTTTGCAGTCAGTCAAAACGTGTTTTTTCCAGGGTCGGGAAAACAACCGAAGGTGAGAATTTGGACAAAGAATGCAATTTAACATGTATGTGTTTACACTATTCATGCAAACAAACGTCCTTGAAGGTCGATCGGTGAGATGCATGACGATCATGTCAAATTGTGACATAAATTATTTGTTTTTCATATGTTTGGTAGAAATATAAACAGCAAAATTTTCACGCTATCGATAGGCGAGTGAAAGTGGAGCCACATGAACCATCAGGTTCAGCAGAGATATCCGTTTGACTTGCTTTCTTTTGTTTCCGTTGTGAAATATGTACAAAAAACACTAATATTTGCACAAATTTTTGGAAGAGGTTATATAACGCTTATAAATGGGGAGTGCAATTTAAGTTGTGTTAAAGCATGCCAGATAGCATAGTTCGTGTAAAAATTATAAGAAGTTGAAATTTTATCTGTGACAAAAAAAATGCAAAGTGTATCTGCTGTAGTTTCCATGTAGTTTTCTTGAAAATCGTCGAAAACTTCAGAAAGCAAACTCAAAGTGGTTTGCTTCTTTGCATGGTTATTCAACGTCGCTGCCTGTATCACCGAAACTAAACAATAAAAGCTGTGGAGAAACTTTATTTCTTATGCAATAAATTTGGTGGTAGTTTTACACCACATATCCACCGGAAAGCAAACTCACCGTGGTAGATGAGGCCCTCTTCGTGTAAAACCTGCCACATCCCACAAATGTTATATCGGGAATACGTTCGCGACAAAGGGGCATCACCGTCCTCACCCACAGACCGTGTTGGTTGCAGGAGGTTTTGAAGCCACGTGACCAAGTCACGCCCCATCGCGCAGCGTTGGTAACATTCGTCATCTGAAACAAGCATAGCAGTCAGTGAAAAGCATCCTTTAACGCCTGTAATTATTTGATAAAAACACCGTCTAGACCAGTGTTTCCAAAACTTTTCCATCTCGCGCACCCGCGAGTCTTGCATTTATTTTGTGCGGACTCCCAATTACTTCAAAGAATTAATAAAGCAACGGACGGCCTACACATGAACGAAATATACATATACAATTCTTTTATTCACGTTAATGCACGTGCAAAGTTTTAGCGGAAAATTCCTTGGACAGTGTGGACTGTTACATCATAAAGGTGGTACTGGAATTACCTACAGGTACATGAAAGACTACAGTTGTGGTGCGAGTATGCTGAATAATGTCCCAAATGGGGGGGATAAAAACTGGCGGATTTTCTTGGTTTGAGTTTGGTTTACAGACCCCCTAAAACACATTCATGGACTTCATGCCAAGAACTCCCGGTCTAGATCAAAAATCTTGTTGGTGAGTTTAAAAGCTTTTTCTTGTTTGTATGAAATCACATCATGAAACTTTCTGAATTTTGTGGCGTATGCACCCAGCACGGCTTTAACTGAAATGTTTTAACATTTTCAGCGCAAATGTGTAGGAAAAGCACCCAAACTTAACAAAAAGATGTGTATCAAAATATACCTACTCCTACTGTGATTTTTCGGATGAATGGATAGTTTGCACTTCGTAGCAGGTTACTTCACACCACCTTTAAACCAACAAAACTGCAGGTAGACAAGCTGAGCTGAGATAAGTTTATTGGCACAAACACTAAATAGTTTCGTGCAAGTCAGGGTCAAATCACCGGGAAACCTAAAAGAATTTGTTGACAAGTTGTCTCGTCGAGCGCATCCTGACAGTTAGGTTATTTTCCTCTCGTGGTTTGAATTTGATGGCTGAATCGCAACTGAACCTGGGGGCGTGAAACCAGATGCAGGCAAAATTTGAGTGAAGTTTAAATCTGCTCAAAATCTGATCAATTTCTGCAGATCAATTGTCATAATTGTGTCCCCTTACGTAACGGGTTGTTCCGCCCCAGGATATTCAGCCCCAATGCTCGGCCCAGCGTGAAAGTTTCCACACGATCAGCGCCCGTCAAATTTCCGTTGTAAATGCTGAAGAAACAGACAATTTAATATTGCCGGGAATACCCATGCAACCAAATTTCAATTAATTCAGTTGAGCTTCAGTCGAACCACGTTCGTAAGGTCATTGAGGTTGTTAATCCTTGAAACATTGCCCTGAGCGCGTGCGCACGGCAAGGGATTTTTCAGGGAAGGCCGACGTCGTTAGCTCTGAAACATTCATCACTCCCCCGGTTTCTGGCGCTGGTTATTTCGCTGCATCTCTAATGTTTGGAATGTGACGGAATTTTCGAATGAAAACAACTGAAGAGTTCACACATTTTTCAAAACCGGAATGCTACTAGCAATATCAGCACCCCAACGTTATCAAATTCCGCCCAGTTTTTTTATTTTATCCACATAAAACGTGTATTTGCAGCGCTGGAAGACCACCATATTCGACGACCAAGCAGTCGCATGCATACGACAGCGAATGGTGTAACAGTTTTTCAATACTATTATGGGACAAATGACGGAAATGTCTCAGCGAAAAAACGACAGGTTTCATTGAGCGCTGTGTCAGCGATTCAAGGAATTGAACAATCAACGTTCCAAATAAGTCTGACTAACCGGTGTAGTACTGATTGTAACCAGTCTCTTCGTCTGCTTTGTGTTCTCTCAACAGGCAGGGTTTGGAAATAGAAAGATGTTTCAATACTCGGCGAGCTGCGTCAAGGAACTCTGATCGCGGCTCCTGCGCGAAAATGCGAAGTGATTATGCGCGCATAATAAATAACCGACACCATTGTGACATCACGTACTGCTCAGCTTTGCTTGACAATGGCGGGGGCCTTTGACGAACGTGTTGTTGCGCGGAAAGATCAACACGATTCGCACCGTAGTCAAAATAAATTGAAGAAAAAGGCGTGTTGAAGCAGCCAGACGCACCACTTAAACATTCAGTAACTTTGGATGTGCTGGGGTTTGAAATAGAAAAGTCAACTGCTCATTCAACAGAGTTGGAAAGCTGTGCGCAGATCAACACATGTATTTTTTTAATGCAACTACTCGTATCAGCATCAGGTACTGCAACTCTCTTCTACTCAGGTGTGCACCAACCGCCGCAGAACCCCCCGACGGCGGGGGTGTTGCACTTGAATGGGGCCCTCATTCTACAAACATAACATTTTGTTGAAAGTTTGTGAGTTTGAAAAAGTTTGCAAAATTTTGGAACAATACTGTATTTGTTTTCTATGGATTAAAATTTCCTGAAATGCGAGGGCGTGGTTGAGATTATCGGCGGGGTTGCATTATGTAGAAGCGGGTCTTCTAACGCAACCATGACAGCAGAGAACCTCAAATAAAACTAATTGAGAAATGTATAATAAACAAAATAACACGTTGACAACGAAATGCAACGTCAGATTTGTATATGATATACATTCACGAACTTGGACCGATAGATTATTATTTTAATCATGATTCTAAGTTTTAATTGGCGTTAAGAAGATTACAAACAATGCAACAACTAATGATTTAAATGGAACAACATTGCCACGGGCGTTTGGTAAAACAACTTTTTTATTTTCAGCAAAGATTCATTCCCATAACGTCAAATATGACTGCATTTAAATCCTTGGTTGTTTGATTGTTGCTTCTGAAATGACTTTGCAAGACGTCCGAGTCTCACTCTGGCCTGGAGCTCAAAGGATTTTTTACAACTAGAATATCGTTCGCTTCGGCTTTTGCTGATGAAGCGACTGCTGCACTCACCGAGTAAAGAACTCCGACCTTTGCTCTTGTTCTTCTTTCCAGCGGTGCCTTTAAAAAAAACAGAGCTGATGGCACGAACGCTCACAAATGGGTGAAATGGAATCAGCCAATTATTAGGGATGCGCTTCAAGTTTGTGAGGAGGATATCAGCAAACGTCAGGAAATGTCATCAGTTTAAATGAACGTGTTTTTACCTCTTCATATCGTTGCAAAAATATTATATTCTTATTTTCCAGCGCGATGTTGCTGTTCATTCCGCGCTTAATCAACGTTATTAGGTTCAGTCACTTTTGGGAGTTCTGACCTTTTTCAAAAGGTTACTCTTTCAAAGGAATGCCGTGCTCTCTTAACCACACCTTACAGTTTCGTGACGCAACGAGCACCAACGACATTTAAGATTGACCGACGGTGTTTGTCGATTATTTAAAAGCGTTTTTAACAACCAAAGAATCCATGTTCTAACCCAGTGGTTCTCAAGTATGCGAACCACTCGGGGTACCCAAAGGTGTTCCAAGGGATACACGAAGTTTTTAAGTATCTTCATAATGAAAATTTAACGTAGAAGTACAGTAATTGTAGGTACATTTGTAGTTATTGTGCTCATGATTATAGTCAAGGAGTACTTGATAGACAAAATATTGCCCTAAGGGTACGTACATCACTAAAAAAGGTTGAAAACCGCTGCTCTAACCTTACACCAATTTAATGTACACACGAATGCATCTGGTATCAAACAGAAAACAAATACATGGTTAAAAATATTTCAATGTTTGTAAATTTATCTTCTCTAAACAGTTTTTTTTAGGAAAATGTTAGGTACCCGGTATGGACATGTAGGGCCCGATTTCTCTAATTCTAGGGACCCGATTTTCTCTGATTCTAGGGACCCGATTTTCAACTCTAGGGACCGGAATCGGGTCCTAGAATTGACATTTGTTTTCTGTCACGTTGAAATGTTTACCACTTTATTTATTAAAACTATGAATTTCAGTAAAGTGAACACTTGTTATTGCTCCAAGAGAACATTAGTGTCTTGATTGCGACATGGGCTATATCGATCACTCTGAAAATCTCTAAGTTTGAAAATGAAGACAAACTTTAAACAATCGCTATTAGAGCAAAGTGTGTCACGTCTGTAGACATTTTAAACCAAATATACGGAGTAAAGTTGGGAAGCAGTCGATGTTAGCTTAGCAGAGCATTTAGATTTTCAGAGCTGCAAAAATGTTTTCAAATAGATGAACAAAAACTACGCAAATACGACATGAATACGTTAGTTATGAAATAAAAGCACGATCGACTTTTTCAACTATTTTTCAGCTCAACTCTTTGAAACAAGTACAATAAAGCCCAAATAGCTGCACAGCGGCGCTAGGACGGGTTGCATTACTTCTTAGTCACTCTTCTGGTCGCAGTAAACCAAACTCTGTTCAAAATACGTAAAAAGACGAAAGAACAGCCACGTGATGCCTTCACAACAGGACAGACTGCATCACGCTCGTCGCTAACCAAGTAGGAGCGACGCATATATACGTAGAAACGAGGTCACGTTCTGCTTCTGTCAGTCATTTCATCATTCTCATTTCTTTGGACAGGTTAATCGCAACCTAGGAATTTGAGATAAATTTTCGTTCATCTTTATATTTTATTGTGACTTGTGAGTATTCTTTATTTTGTATGTGTTTCAAATAGATCTGTGTCAAAAGAGCTATTGATCAATGCCATTACCTTCGTTACCAATCAGGGTCTACGTCACGATGCCTGACTGTCTGGAAAGAGTCTACTGCAGCGGTAACCTTTTTTCTACGACGTCTCTCTTAAGTAATTATCCTTTGCTTCCAACTCCCTGACATAATAAGCTGTAAAAACAAATGTATTCATTGGTAAATTTATTGATCAAACTTTCTATGTTGTAGGGCGCATAAGGGCTCGCGCCCCCTGGAATTTTCTTGACGCCCCCCGGGGAGGCACGCCCCCTTGTTAATAACCCCTGGTCTACTCATACTTCGAGTCACTAGCAAGCCTACTCGCAGCTGGAGTAACCTTATCCACCACTGTGCTGTCTCTAACTGTGCAGTTACGTTACCTACCATGATAACGTCTTTCATTTGTGGCAAAAAAAACTAAATTGTATTGCAGTGAGAAAGGTAGATTATTTAACATTGAAACATAATTGAAAGCAACCGAAAATCAACAAAAGCAGAAGTCAGAGCTATGAAAACTCAAGCTCGCCAACAAACTTCAACAAAACTTTCCTTACTTTCCTCTGCCTAACTTCAATTGATGTACTAAAACTTTGAATCTTAATCAAGTGAACAACGCTTGCTAGCTTGTTCAAATCAGTTGTACAACGTTTGGCCTCACTACCATTTTCTCAACAAGTTTGACAACAAATTAAATTCTAGCATAAAAACTTGCGTTTGGGGAGCTGAATCTAGTTTAAATTAAGCCATTTCCACAAATTTTTACGCAAGCTTCAGGATTTATAGTACTACTAAGAAATCTCTGTTATTTTGAAGACATCATCAAGCAGAAATTTAATTTTTGGACGTAGTATATCAACCTCAAAAGGTATCTTTTGTACATTTTCAAACCACATATGCGGAGTGACTCTTATAGAATCCGGAAAATAATCCGCACCCTGTGATATGCCAGGATAAAAGTGGTTTCATTGAAAACGTTATCAGCCGTTGGTGGTGAAATAGTGAAAATCTTACCAGTCTTGCTTTGGCCCCACTTCTGGGTAAAGTGTACCATGACCGTACGCCTTTCTCCGAATGACGCTTTCTCCTCGCTAACGTTGGGCTAGTCCACATTTTTGAAAACTGCAGTGTCATACTATCTTTTTAAAGATGCAAAAACAATTAGTCATGTTTTGTTGCTACCTACAGGGAATGCTATTATCCGTGACCTTCAAAGAAGCTAACTAACGTCAACCTACAAGCGGCTTGGAGGGTAAGCCGCAGGTATACTGCACTTTGCTTGCAAACAAAGTAGCTCTTTTGCTTCGCGATTTTAAACTTGCGAAACATTTTGCAATGAAAAATGATGATAGCAACAAGAGTTGATATTTTGTTGTTTGCGAAGTTGCGCAATATTAGAGCAACGTTGACATTTTGCAATGCTTATAAAATAGCAAAAGGACGCATCAAAAGGCGAATCTTCGTAGAAAGGGCTCCGTGAGCGACTGCTGCCAATTTACTGCTCGGCATTGTTTGCTGCACACCTCTTGTCATCTACGCTAAAAACAACTTTGCTCTAACGAGCTGCCCTTCCAGTTGATGCATCCGTCTAGTTCAGAAGTAGCTTATGCTCGTAAGTGAAAACGCGGAAAGAAGCCAGAACTTTTTGACGTGCATTTCCGGCTTCGTGAGAAAATATGGTGGCAACAATCGATTTGTAGCTGTCACACCCGGCGCTGACGTAACAGAGAGCGTCATCAGATGAAACAAACGCCCATTTCCAGTCAGTTATTCATTGGCTTCACACGTATGTCTGTGAATTTAAGTTGGTTCAGACTCAGTTGAGACGAATCAGCAAAGTGGCAAATTTGTTTTGNTCAAGATTAGGAAAAAATTTGTTTTTACTTGGCGCAGTATCACACGTTACACAGATAGAAAAAAATGTGATTCACACAAAAGAGATGTTACACTTTCAAAAACCGCAGTCTAAAGATGCAGGTGCTTAAAAGCCAACAAATATATTACGTTTCACTTGCGCTTCTGCATAAATTTGACCTGCATAACCAGTAGAATTCAGTCTCAGAGGAATGTTTTCAAACTTAACCTCCTGCAGTGACGTCAAATCGCTGCGATTCGTTTTCATGTTCATTCCAGCGGTTACTGTTCCAAGTGTTTTGTGGTTTGAAATAATCGTTCCTGTCCTTTTTTCAAAAAAAGAGAGAAGCCCACAATGTCAGTTACCAGAACATAAACATCATGTTAAAGTGCTATAGAAAATGTTCAAAATGTGTTATCGTCGTTATAATTTTTATCCTTAAACTAGTCGCCTGATGAATACTACAAGCTAATCATGAGACGTCGAACTGCTTTATTTTATGAACTCTAACAGTGAAGCCAGCACCAATTCCGTACATGTTAGACACTGCACGACAAAAGCAGCATAATCCAACAAAAACTTCGTAAGTAATTTAATAAGTATGAAGCTATGCAAGAAGTTCTTATTATGTTGTTCTGTGAACGCTGCATGCTTTAAACAGTAGAAGTGGCTCTTCTGCTGTTTAAAATAGAAAAAAAATCTTCTACTTCTACTGTTTAACTTCTGTTACATGCAATGTAGTGATACTACTGAGCTCAGCTGTGCGCAAACGCTCAACTTCTTAACCTGCACTTCCAGAGAGTCACACAAAAATCAGCAAGCCTGTACAAAACATGGAGTGGGAGAACAATGATGGCCGCACAATGAACAAAGGTGGACTTCACGTCACGATAGCAAATTATTTACTAAAATTTCGATCGTTTTTCGCTCATGGGCAGTCAAATCGCATAAAATCCAACAACAATGGTGATGATGCTGCCCTGTTACTGTGTTTCCGATTTGATTTACAATTTACTTCGTTGTCGAGACTCAACCCCATGTCCGTTTCTGGCGAGCCGGCGTAGTGTGTATTTGTGCCTGAGTTTCGAAGCAACTTCCTTTAAGAAAACACCAACCTCACGTCTTGATTGTGAATTATGAAACCACGGAATACTTGTTATTTTGTCCCCAGAGACAAACAAAGAGCATTGCATGTGCGCTGTATACGGAAAGCGTGTATCATTTTCCTTTATAGCTACAACTTGCACTGTTGGATTTTCGCAATTATCAGTGTTTTTAAGATATCACGCAGGTTCGCTTCAGGCGACTGACCAGACAGCAACTGTTCATCGTCGCCAACACAGTGAAGTGATAAATGTTCCAATTAATAAAAATGAGCGCGAATAGATAGGTTATGTGGGGCGCGGTCAGATCGTTTTTAATCACTGAAATTTAATACATCCAACCATTCAAAGCAAACTACGAGGTAAGCTGTGTTTCAATTTCGTTTGTTTTTTTTCACCGTATCGCATTCAGTATATTTTTTCCCGCAGTGCAGATGGTTGGAATGTTAGGTAGCTCCTTATCCGTAGTAGCTGTGAATATGACTCAGACATACCCAGAACGCATTTCCATTGATCACTGCCCTGAACTGAAGATCTCACAGAACAAATTAAAGCAAGCTTGGACCTTGGTGTCGATGCGTAACGATGAACCACATGCGAACAACAAGAAAATGACACGCGGTATTCACACGTGCACTTCAGTAATAGTTTTTAACTGCTTTTGCAAATCGTGCCTGAGTTTGAGATGAAGGGTGAGTTAAAAATTTTCAATGCAAGTGACAAATGAAAACTTTCAAGAATTTTTGTTATCGTTTCAACCAGTCTTTCTTTTCTTGTCATTTTCGAAAAGAACATTGTAAATGGTTTTGTTTATTCATTTATTTTTCATTATCAGAACAATTTCACTATAAAGAAATCTGTATCTGCAGATGGGTATCAATTCAAGCAATCAAATTTTCCGAATTATAAAGAGCTCTAGCTCTAAAGTTGTGTAGATGTGTCATTTGCAACTGGCACGCTGCCAGATACATGATCACACCGTACCGTGAAACGCATGCACCGCACGTGCGTACAGTGTGGGATTGACCTGCTGCTGATGCACGGCAGATATTCGACAGCGTTCAGTTTTCGACACAATTCTTACGCAACAAAATGTTTGAAACAAGTTTTTTCACTCCCTGAAAGACACGGTTCTACTCGATTTCCTCCTGTACTGTTCGATGGCTCGCAACGACAGCTGCTGAGGCTCTCATTTCGATTTGTTTCACTGGCTCGACGAGCTGCCTGATAATTAAGCACTCGTGCCTTTGACAACAGTGAGGCAACCCTCAATCTTGTCTTAGTTTTGTGATCAACTTTTGCATTCAAAACACTGCGCTTTAAACATCGCGCCCTGAGGCGGTCGGTGGAAGGGCTCTGCGGCCTAAACCTTGTAAATTTAAGCGCACAATGGCTGGTGTGATTAAAGCACCCCCCAATCGCCGCGTTTTATTACATCATAAACTGAGCTATTTACGGTCGTCGGCCGAAAGCCCTTTGATTTTGATTGAGTGGCCACCTGTCACCTCAAACTTAGTGAGGACAAAGGTCAGAGGTCACAACACCTGACGGCAGCTGGTGCTGATAGCATCGCAGCTCAGCAACAGCTCTGTTGTCGGGATGCTGGTATTGAACGAAAGCTGTCCTCCTTTACATTTTTAGCAGCACATTTGTAAACAATATACATTTTAACCGGCTACATCTTCCCAAGCAATGCAATATATCGGTTGTGCGTCATAATTCGTTCAACGTCGTAACAAATGTTAAAAATAATTATTGATAGCACGACAGTGCTTGCACTCATTTTTTGACTGCCAAAATACAAAAATTAAATTTTAACACAAACGTGAAAGTGAATCGCTTTCATGATTCTGCCGATGAAATGGTAAGTTTCATGTTCAAAAGAAGAAAAAATTGTGGGGACTTGAAACCTCCAATAGTTTTCTAAGAAAATATGCTTCTTATTAAAAGCACTCATCTAACGTACTTAGCAAAATCTCTTTTGCTTTTTAAGCGTTTGTGATTGAGTACAAAAAGTCACATACCTGTACAAACTGTGCATGACAGGCAATCTATTTGACAATGATCTGTGAACAGTTTTGTTTAGTGGGTTTCAGTTGAAGGCTGATAAGACAGTTTGCGAAATAGGGCAATGTGCTGTGCGAGTAACATGCGAATCAAGCAATTCGGTAGTAGTAACATGTGCTTGTATGGAAGATAGTGCCAATATCGCGACGCATATTTTCGCTGAGCGTAACTGCTTTGCACCAACCATCGAGTCACACTAGTCTTGATTTACCTTCGATTTTATTATAATTCTCAATCTCTACATGATATTTGTACCAGAAACTCTTAATTTATTGTAACTTTTGGAGCAATTGTGTCTGCAAATTATAAAAAGGTCATGTGTAACAGGTAACCACGTCTGTACTTGCCGACAGTTGCTTACGCGTAAAGCCGACATTTAGACACTTCACATCATACCACAGACACAAACAATTGCTAGGCAACCCATTGTTACACTGTTTGTTGCGTCATACATGAGAAATCCGGCAGAGGAAACCAGTCAGGTTATTCGGTCACAAAATAGTTGTGGAAAAATGACAAGTGGCTGTCATCCAGCCGATTGTTGTCACGTGATACAGTGCATATTCAAGACCTCTGGTCATAAACAAACTCGTCAAATTACAACAAAACACTGACAACGGTACGTACCCATTTCAGTAGTTTAACACGAGTCCTTATTTCACATCCTGGTATTTGTTCCTGCTTAGATTTCAAAAGATCGTCCAGAAGACCACCTAAACTTGGCGGAACCACCAGTGGTTGCCAACCAATACCGGTCATATTAACCATTGTTTGGCATGGGTATGACTGCAGAAGCGCTTGTTAAAGTCTACGCGTATAGCAATCTTTAACTGAAAAAGAACGAACAGTAAATGTACATATTCTAAGCAGGTAATTTCTACTGAGTCCTGGCTTCTTTGAACAGTAATCTTGGATCTGTGGCAACATTTAGTGACTTGTGACTTGATTGGAAGTAAGAATAGAAAAGTTTTTGATTTTGTGAAATCGTTGCAAGTTATGTTCAACCAAGTACTGCATGTGAGGGTCGAGCAAGCTTACATACGAGCTAGCATTTAATGTAAAGAAAAAATGTGTTACCTAAGACAAAGTTCACCAAAGTCGCAAAGTTTGCTAGAGTTGTTTTGTGTGTGCGTGTGGAGATTTATATTTTTTCAAAATTTGATTCTTACCACAAATTTCTGAATGGTTCCTTCTATGAGCGTACTTGGCACCTTTAGAATCTTACAAGAGCGAATGTTTCGGCTTAATTCAACAGAATATAATACAGAACAGTTATTCGCATAAACCCAGAAAGGATCGCTTGAAAAATGCTCCGTTTCAAAAAATTCTGCGTCGAAAAATTTAAAACAACTTCCGCATGATTGTCATCGATAGTTTAGCTTCCGGTTTAAATCTTAAATCTGAACTTTTCAAAGAGTAACACGATAAATGCAACACAGTGAGTGAGAAGTGTAACACACTGGCTGACCTTATCTGTATGCAACATTTTCACCCTGTTGCATATGGTGAGGAACATCACGTCACAGGACACATACAAAAAAACTTTCATTCATAAAAAACGAGACAGCGAGAAACCGGTTTGCGATCGATTTAGGCCGTCTACTGTATCTCTGTCCGACTGAAATGACTTGGTGGGCCAAAAATTATTTCACTATTTTAATGAGGGCTGCGCATTTAATGACTTATTATTGAGGGCCGAACATTAAATGACTTACTTTGTTGTCAGCAATCTAAAATTTAGTTTGAACTGCTGAAAGCGGTTGGATCCTAATCGCAATGATAACGATAACGCCGAATCTCCGTACATTTTATTCAGACATCCGTTTGATTTTGAAATTTGAAGTGATCAAAGCAGAACTTTCTAACCGCTGGTAAAATTTTGTGAGGTCATTTGACATTGTGCTGCTTGCATTAAAAGTTTTTGTTTTTTTTGTTGGATCACATGCAATGCGACGAATTTGTTTAACGACAGTTGGCGGCAGGCCGAGGCCTGAATAATGCTTTTTCATTGGGGCGGTTGAGGTGAACGCTCTTGCCCCAAGCAGCGCTACGGCGAGTCACTCAGTGGGTGTGAATCGAACCTCCAACCTTCCAGTTAGGAGGCGGACACTCTGCCACTGAAATAACCTAATCGCCGCCCACGAAGTTCGAAGTTATCTCGTGCCAATGTTTCTCAGTAATATATACACATGGTCAAGCTTATACGTTCACGCAAGTTATGTTTCTATTCGCAGCAGCAACAGCACTTGCCAGGTTTGACAAGTTTTATCGCGTTTGATAACGATGACATAAGATTTTTTGAAACTCGTATTCGGTCTAAACCTGCCCTAAAATATTTCGCTTCCCCCCAAGCGTAATCACGTAGCTTTCTCTGAATCGAAATGGGATGTTTTATTAGAAATTGAATAATTTCACGACGGTACGTCGTCACTTTCGGTCTATGATCTCTATTGTCTATTTATCGTCCGAGTTGCATCTTGCCTACAACATTTAAGCCATGTTTACCACTAGTCCAGTGGCGCGTGAACTTCTTTCTATAGCCTGAATGTAAGGTTACCAACTTCTCATGAGGGCTCATGTTTGTGATCTGGCCTCTGGGATCCTTTTGGAGTGAAACTTCAATGCCATTTTTGTAGAAGTTAAGTAACTGGTTAAGCTCAGCTTACATTGCTACAGTGCCTAGCAGCTTCAGGCATACTCAACCACAGCATTTGGGCAAGGGTTTACTGGATTCGTTTTGAGATTTCATTTATTTTCGGAAATAATTGCATTGCACTAAACAGCTTGCCATCTGCCCCGGATTTTTTTATTCAGACGTTTGTTCGATTTTCAGATCATCTATAATCAAGCAGTGAAAGCCTGACCGCGAACATTGCGCTGCAATTGACAATGATTGATTGATTGAATCTATGACATCATTGTGTTTTAGAAAATGACAATCAGCACCGTTTGTGTCGGTTTAAGTTCACTACGCCCAATGGGGTTGTGGACTTTGTATGTAATGTACGTTCTATAATTTTTTCGCAAAGTTTTGGGAGCTTCTAAATCGTTTAGAGGTCATGTGTTTAATGTTAATTACACCAATGACAACTTCATAAATCACTCATAGATCTCTTTATATTCTCCATAAAACAAACAGCCGGTAATTCAATTTCCACTGGGCCTTTTCAACTCTAGGGCCCTGAACAAAGTGACGGCTTGACCGCCCTCTAATATGGCCTGGCTGCGGGAAAGTGAAGAGACAAAAAGTTATAAGATATTTCTTTGACACTTGTAGAGGTGCTACCATTTACAATTGGATAAGTAAGAGAACCACTTTCTGCTGCGTTTCTATCTTCAGGAATCACATAAAATGTTTTTGAGTAATGAATTGGAAACGATACAAACGTATGAATAATGTTCTTTCAGTCATTTCAGTCGTTTTTACGACAATGGCAAGGCATGCACGGCATGTACACATCAAGCTTACATCAGAACTGAGTTACCACGGTGTTTTTCACCGTTGATACGAACAAAGTTCTTTAGACCAACTATGTCCAACCGAAATTATTTGTTGAGCCAAAAATTATGTCACTATCTTAACCAGCGCCACACATTGAATGACACAGTAATGAGGGCCGCATATTGAATGGCGTACTTTACTTTAATCTTAGCAAACTAAATTTAGTTTAGGCCAATGGTTCCCAAACTTTTTTGTCCCCGGAACTCTGCAAGGTTATTTTAAGTGGACAAGGAACCCCCACCAGAACTGCCAAGTAAACATGAACGCTTTTATTATCCAAATTGCCGTTATTAAGGTTTCGTACTGTAAACAAAATCATGCACAATAAAAGTAACCATTAAGTATAAACAATTCAACAACAAGCACGTCTTAGGAACCTTTTAGATTTGTCTATGGAACCATATGGTCCCGCGGAACCCACTTTGAGAATCACTGGTTTAAGCTGATGTACTCAAAGCGTTCGAATCCTAACTGCAGTAGTAACGACTGTTTGGCACCTTTAACCACTCCATAAGTGTGATTTCATAGACAAGTTTAGTGCCAATGGAACAAGGACAGAAATCAGAAAACCAGTGAAAAGTTTGGCACCAAGGTGTCAGTGGACATACGGAAATCTCCCAACACGCAGTACAGACCTGATAAAGTGGCACTGAGGACCACTTGCGTGAAAAATGTCAAATTTAAGAATATTAAAATAAGGACGCAGGTTGTTAATATGTAGGCTACTTATGCTAAAACGAAAACCTAAGTTGGCCGGACAAAACCTTCGACTGGGCCACTTGCGGCCCGCGGTTAAATATAGCTGCTTTAGACGCAGATTTTAATACAAATTACCTGAGAACCCCTTTTTTGAAGAGGAAATCAACTGTTGCTGAGGTGGAACAGTGGCCCTCTTCAAATTTTAAACGATACGTGCCTTTCACAAGAGTGATTTTGTAAAAAAATACGAACAACCAGCTGTACCTTATCCATGGAATACGATGAAATCACGCAGGTCAGTTTTCGATGCCTGCGACTGTTACACGCATCAGTAAACGTGCTTCAAGTTCCGCTAACTGCTCTGTGTTTGCCTCCGTGGCGTGATCATCCTCAGGCCCTCACAAAAGAGGTCCACCTTCTAACTGCCGTGGGTCGAGTTTTAAATCAGCACGTTAGATACAATAGCTGGGTGCGACCATTCTGTTCGCCATGACTTTTTCGCATTTCACCAATTCATCATACCGCAAAATGTAAGTCGTAGCTGTGACCAAACAAAGAGTGAAACTTCTATAAGGCCAAAGCCGTGCGAAGAAGCATATTTGCCATGGTCGAAACTTGTTTGTTGGAGATTAATTCACCGTCATTCAGCTGCTTTCCCAGCACGTTCTATTTCCAGGTTTGCCGTTTGTCTCAAGCGGAATACTGATGTGGATCTCAAGGGCCGGGCGATGCCCATTTTGTGTTGTTTGTGTTTATGTGAAAGAAGTTTCACTCTGGAGTGATGATATCACGAGTGATGATATCACGTCGCAGCTTCGCGACAAATACTGCACAGTTTGAGCACAACGTTAATTTGGGTTCAAGAACGCCACTCAATCTTACCACACTTGAGTTGTTAATTTGCCAAGCAGGAATGAATTGACTCATCAAACTCGACACGTCTCTTATTACGTAGCACTCCGTTATGATGTTGACAGATTGTCAAAGTCGCGGGCGCGTTTCTTCATCGTTCGGTTCTTACCGCATTGGTTGCTTTGTTTGCAGGCCCACTTTGTTAGCTGCTTAGTGTGCAAAGGTTTTTCGCATGTGTTGCGTACCACTGCTAACCCCTGTGATATAGAGCTTTAGTCTAAAACAGATGTAATAAGTAAACTGAACAACAGGACAAACGCGCAATTGTAATAGAAGCATATAAATGCCATGATGTAGTCTTATACCACATTTATACTGCAGAACTATCAACGGCTTTTGCAAAGTCTTGCCATGTTCTGAAAGATGAGGCCAATTTTATTTATAGTTTGCTATAAAGTTTGAAAAGTAGTTCCACACCCAATTTTATATCGCATGAAATGAAGATTCTATTTGAATAAGAGCTTATGATGCCTAACCTAGTAGGCAAAATATATACTCTGTAAGATCTTAGTGTCTGATTCCTTGCTGAGAAAGGATTCCTTTCGAAAGACAGCATAAAATAAAGAGAACGTTTGTGCCTAAAAGGGTGATTCGCAGAGCACTTAGTTGACAATGTGTGTACGAAGTAAATGGTTTCTGTCACAATATGGCCCCTTACATTGCTGAAAAATTATTCAACTTTTTTCATTAATTCATTAGTTTTCAACAACTTTTTTGTCTACTTCTCTCACAATCTTTAATTTGCTTCACACAACAAATTTTTCAATCGGCCTGGAAGTGTAGAGATTTTTTAACAAGACTAAAGTGTAACTCAAGCACAAAAAATGATTTTCTGTGGATAACCTATCACTAAAGCTACCACTTAGTCAAACCATACTCACTGCTGGATAAAAACGGATAGTTAGATCCAAGCTTTTCAATAACTTCTCGATAATTACTCGTGTTTCCTTTGACATGACTATCCTGAGGGTCAACAACACACTGATTTGATACTCATGAAAACACCTGCTTGGCTTGGACGACAGACATTCTTTTCACCTTATGGTGGTCTTTTTGTCTGAATCACAAGGCCACGATCAGCAAACATGTCATATATTACATCTTTCCGCACCTCAAGTGACGATTGCACAACGATAGCGACGCAGCTGACTTGACCAAGTGAGCTTCGACGACCGACGAAATGTGCGTCACGTGACCTCACAAAATCTCTTCCTGAGAGCGCGTCGCGCGGAAGCAGCGACGGGAGTATAAATATTAGCATTCAAACAAAGAGCTTTGCAAGTAGCAGTATACTCGCTAAAGTAATCTCTGCCCATCTGTAAACTTATACTTACAAAGGGGACTCAGAAAAAAAGGAAACCGCAAACACACAGCGTGGAAGCGACCTTCAAAGTCGCTTTTCTGATTCCAAACTGTTATTCGCAAACTGTTCTACGGAAACCAGAGTTTTGTTTTCACTTTATGACAAAATTTCCGTTGAAACACCGGTCAGGCGTGAAGCTGCGCAGAGGAAATTTCATGCTCCATTAGGCAGTCATGTCTTTTGCTCTATGATTACACACCACAGATCAGTGGTCACTTTGTGTCCACTGAATAACACGTTCGGCGAAGATACTTGACACAGTCCTACCTGGTGCAGATGGAGCTAGCTTGTTCTAAAAAACTACTACGTTTGGTTTTCTCCAAACTTTTCGAATGTTCGAAAGTTTCGTCAATCCTGCTTTAATCATACTTGTAAACAAGCATAAACGCAGCCTTTGTGCTTAACATTGTGCTTATAACCCCCATTTTTTAAACGTTATGCCCGGGGGTGTAACGAGGGGTGGGCAAGGGAGGCACAATTCCCCGGGCGCCAATTCACTATGGGGGCGCTGAATCACTGCTGGAGGCACCGAAAAGTCCCAACAATGTCACAAGTACTTTCTTCAAAACAGTAAATTTGCCTTCGAAAGAACTCAGATTTGACGATAGGGGCGTCAAACTTCGACCATGGGGGCGCCGAATTTGTTTTTTCCCCCGGGCGCCATCTAACTTCGTTACGCCCCTGGTTATGCCCTGTGCCGCAACGACTTCGAAACTGCAAACAATCGCTAACACAGCAGTTTGCACCGCAGCCTCTACGCCGGGTTCATTCGGGGTTACTACGTCTCAGACTTTGCGAATCACATGAAGAGAGATTTTCATTCACGCGATGGAGAAAATGTGATGTGCTCTCAGTGTCAGATAAAGAAGTAATAGTTTGAGAAAAATAATGGATTTTTCCAATCGCAGCTAATACGTTGCCACTGCCACTGAACGCGGCTAACAAACCGCTCATTTCTCCTCTTGGAAAGTGGCTTCTACTCGGACACCAGTGTGCGTCATAACTGCGTTCATCATTCCAGTTCCCGACTTCAGTGACGTAATACGTTTGGCAAACACAACGAGTTTGTTTTGTGTTATTGACTTTTGCGAATGAAAAAGCCTTTCCTACTTGCCCAGAGTGTCGATTTTCGACCATAGGCGTGGCCAGGGAGGGTCTAGCGGGCCATGGTCCGCCAAATGTTTAAAACATATAGTCATTTTGTGCTTGGAGAGACGGTATCCCAAACAAAATAGTATTATTCCCATAAGATGAAACATTTTGGAACCCCAAAAATATCTTTGTCCCCCCCAATTTTTGGGCTGGCTACGCTGCTGTTTTCGACTACGTAATGCCAGTGAAACACAGTTTCCATAACCAGACCCGCAACCAAGGGTGAGGAGCAACCGGGCAGTTGCCCTTCTCGAAGTTTTTGAAAAACATTATTAAAGCGCCAAGAGCTTTTTATATTTGTTAAGTAAAACAACAAGTTGCAATCATTTTGCCCCTCCCTCGCAAATATCAGCTGGTTGCGGCCAGTGGCGTAACTAGAGGTTTGAGCCAGTGGGGCATAGCTTAGCTGAAGGGGGCCCACTGGTCGCCGTAGGGGGGCCCACTGGCCAAAACTCAGAGAAAGGTTAAGAAATGACAGTGAATCTCTGGATGTCGTGAATGTCCATACTTCATAAAAAAGAAAACACCACGAAAAACGCAAAAAAAACAACAAATTAAAGAATACTAAACTATCAAAATGTCAACTAGGGGGAGCCCGGTTTTTACATTTAGCTTGCCAGGGGAGCGGCTCGCCCCCTTGCCCACCGTCTGTTACGCTACTGGTTGCAACCCTGTCCATAACTTGTTAAGAACTTTCAATTGACTCCCTTCTAACTCTACTGCAGTGCGCTTAAAGATGTGGCAAACGTTGTTACGAAAAAATAAACTCTTCGGTAACTTTTGCTCAATTTTTCCTTCGCCTGGTGATTTGAAAAGCCCGCAATGCTTGGAGAAAAAGGAAATCTACTCTCACCTGAACTGATGCAGAGCGTGATGCGTCGTCTCCATTCAATTCATCGCTTTTTCCACTTGTCAGATGTTGTTTGGTGACTGAAAAAACAGCAAAAATAGTATTGTCGGTTGCAAGGTAGAATCGTACTTGAAATCAATAGCACGTTTTGAGCTTTCATTTGATAAGCGGACCACACATGTTTCCTTATTATCAATGTTTAGAAGGTACTTCCAAGCTTAAGTCAAAAACGATCCTTAAGTTTCTGTTTTTTTTCCTGGCAAAGTCTCAAATGAAACTGTCTTTGGATAATCTGGTCAAAAACATTCGAGTCCATGTGTCACGTTTACGCTTCGTATGGTGCCGCCTTAAAATTGTGCCATGAGGATGTTCAAATGTTCTGCATGCACTAAATATTTGATTAAGGCAGCTTCCATGAAGTGTACAGGCCGCAGAGAGCACGAAGTACAATTTAATATTTCTGATTATTCAGGTCATACCACGTCAAAACAACTGGAGTGTCATAAAAGATTTCAAACATTCATCAAATATTCCATGAGAAAGAAAAATGTCAGCCGGAATGAATACGTAAATATTTTCTTCAAAATCCGGATCAGAACCTATTTTTCAACTTGTAATAATCACTGTCAGCTAAACGTATGTTTCGATTTCTTCGAAGGCAGTAGCATGAAATTGCCGTTGCTACTGCATATGAAAAAGGTTCCATGCAGGACAATTGATTTAACAAGAAGGTAAAGACTTGCCAATAGATATTCACCACCAGTGTTGCGAAAATGTTAATGAGTTTTGTCGTGGTGATCCGACTAATAAAATCGAGTTATGGTGAACTCGTGCCACAGCTAGTGAAATGCTCATCGTTTCTGTTCACCCTTTTCGGATACCCCGCAGGAAAAAGTAACGATTTATATCGATTCAGGTGGAAGTTTAAAAACATATTGGAAAAACTTTATGAAAGATGAAACCATCCGGGAAACCTAATAAAATAGTTGATTTTTTATCCACATTTTTTGTGGCGGCATTGGTCCTGATTGTGCACAGCGGCTTAAATCAGGCTTCGTTCAAAAACAATTTTCGACGGGTTCTAGGAAACGAAAATCCTGCTGAAATAAAGTTTAAGTATCAAAAGTAAATTTCCAGCCACAGAAAATTTTTGTTTCTATTTCAAATACGTTGCTTTAATGTGCTGCAAAACATGGTAACATTTCCATTTTAATTTTTATTCCTTGCATATAAAGGGTGTGAGAGGGAAAAAAAATTCCTTTTGGAGAGTTTTTGTTCCTGACGAAACAAACACAAGGTAAACAGCAAACAATGTTTTTGCTAAAGACAGACTAGAGTAAAATGAAAATGAAAAAAATGAAAAAGCCTAAAGACAGATTAGAGTAAAATGAAAAAACAGCTTTTCTCTGGAACGTTTCAGTTTAAGATAAATAAGTGCGTTTGTATCTCTGAAACAAGCTGTGTGGATGCTCAAGCTTATACTTAGTGACGATTAACGCTCAAACCTGATTTATAGAGATTCCGCGACAACGAACTACTTAATCCCCGCAAACTGGACCGGGACCTTTTGTTTCTCAGGCTTTCTTCAACGATTTCCTCATCATCATCATCATCATCATTGTCCACTTTAAGGTTGTTATCCGCACTCAGGTGACGGGTAGGGAGTTTGGGGCTTTGCTCGCGATTCAGGCCCGACCTGTACACCCCAGTGATAGTAGCGTATCTGTGGTTTGAATGGAACGATTTCACCGCCCCTTCTGTCACCAGAGCACAAATAACTACTCCTTCTTCTCCTTGAGAATCCAAACACAGGCCTTTCCACAAATGAGATTTGCGAAAATACAACTGAGAAGGGGTCAGATCCGCTGATTCGTCGTCAAGCTGAGCGTTTGGGTCCGGCTGATCCACGTCAACCAAACTGAATGTATCGACAACGTCCATTCCTTTCCTCTCCTTTCCTTTCCTGCTGAAAAGCCTGCCCAGAGTGCTCGATTTCGACGCACTCAACTTCATCGACGGTGAAGCCGCTTCGATCCGGTCCAGATCAGCCTCGGATATTGGCAGCTTCATAGAGTTCGTTTTGCTATCTTCATCGACGCGCACATCATTAGTGCTGGCACAATGTCGAGAGTAAGTGAGACCTCTGTCCAGAGTCCGCGCTTTATCGCGGTTGGACTTTAAATTTTGATGCTTTTTCTGCGACTGAGAGGACGCCCGCTGGCGACGAATGCTCCCAGTGGAACCACTTGATGGCGGTATACCACTAGGCGGCTTCAGCGACTCCGGTGAAGGAAACACGTCGATATTATTCAGACCAGAAGCCAAGGAACTGGACATGACGTCATTATCTGCTGGAGGAAGAGATAGTGATTTCGGTTTTTGAGATTCTTGGATATCCAATGTTGGGCAGCTCTTGTTTTTGTTAAACTTTTTTTTGGAACCAAACCTAAAACTTTTCTTTAAGCTCTTGGAAGACTTTTCATAACTGTCTTTGTTTTTGTCAGTTTTTTGCGATTTTTTTGAGTCCTTTTTTTTCTGCTTGCTAACGTAGTCTTCGTGGAAAGCCTTCGCTTTCTCTGAAAACTGCAACTCCTCCAACGCAGCAGGGGCAGGTGTTTTTGCCTTGATGAGCGTTTTTACTTCTTGCCCAATGCTACCCGGGGCCTTTGTACTAGGAGTGAGCGTTGCTTTCTTGCTGGTTTCTTTTCCTTGAAAGTGCTTTTCGGCGTAATCGCCCAAACGCAAAGTCTCCTTCGTGCATTGCTGGGCTTGTTGGTTCTTCTCAACAGCCTGAGCAAAGCGCGCAAAAGCGACGTCATCTTCTTCGCTTTCGTCCGTGTTTATGCTGTCATCGGAAGTGAGGTCATCGGCACTGCTCTTGCTCAAATCCTTTCGGCGAGTGGGTCGACCTGAAGAATTTGTTGATGAGTGACGTGATGCATATGGTGACGTTTCTGCCAACCACTGGAGGTACTCCTTGTTGAGGCTCTGGCTCCGCGATTGGCTGGCAAGCATCTTCATCAAGGGCGCCCCGACCAAATGATACTGATCTCTTCCAGAGTTCCTGTGCGACTCGCTCTCAGCTGCAACAAAGCCATGCAGACTTTGATCGAGCGTTTGACTTTTACGCCGGTCATGGCCACCAACTGCGCGACGGACCGAAACGTTGCTCTTTGGCCGAATCGGCACCTGTTCCGCTGCAGACGATGGCGAATCAACTTGATCTTCACTTTCCGTAACAATCCTTGGCGAGTAGTTGTTCTGCTTAACTTTGTTGATTCTCGACTTGACACCACCAGACTGACTTGCGCGAGATGGTGATCGAACAAGTTTTTGACCAGGTCTCGCTTCAACCGATACCGGAGAAAGCTTGGTGTCTTTTTGCTGCAAGTATTTTCTTGCAGCTCGCCCGGCGTCTGTTGCGGTAGGTCGAGACTCTGGGTAGCTTCCAGCCAGTGCCTCAGGTTGATCATAAATTGCGCCAACAGACTTGCTTTTGACTCCGTGTTTTGAAGACGGAAGGATTGAATGAGAGTTTTCGCCATGATCAGAAAGGAAAGCAGAGCGGTCAGCCTCTGCACCGGAATCACTCTCATCATCAGAGTAACCGAAATACCGGTTCCGCATCACTTCATGCGGTGTCTTTGAGCTTCGAGATCTTTCTCTACCTGACGTGGTTGGGGTGGCCGGACGCACTTCCACGGCCGGGTAGCGCTGAGTGGATTGCTGGCTACTTTGAGGGTTAAGCGGCTTAGTGCTTGAAATAGGCATTTCGTCGTAGTCTTCATCATCGTTCTTGTTGAAGCTCCCTTCCACAATGTTGGTGGGTATGACTTTTTGCGTGGTGAAAGAGGAAGCGGAGGGCACATTAACGCATGACGTTGACGAAGACTTTGCTTTGATCGACGAAACCTGGCGAACAGCTTGTGGCAGGTTCCCGCTCTCGCTGCGCCTCATCCTCAAGCTCGCCGAGGCACTGGATGGGTGGCGGTGCGGTGCGGTGGCACTGGGCTTTGCGATCACACTCTTGCTGAACTTCCCTGATCTGGATGGTGTGCTAAGCCTCGCTGGGCTGTTTGTTTGCGACGCGCTGTTGCTGAGGACGCCATTGCCAGTCATGTCAGTGTAAATGTCTTCGTCATCAACCACATTCTTCGCAGGGGAATGGTCAGGGAAACGTGACGTAGCATTAAAAGCCTTGCTTTCCGGTGAAGTTACCGTGACGTAATCAGGGTCGTCTTCAATTGACGGTTGGTAGGGACTCGGTGCGTATCTTCGCGTAGAAGAAGTAAAACAAGAGTCGCTTCTCACAGGGTTCCGAGACGCAACAGTGTGAGAACGCTGTGGCGAATGACTCGGAAAGGAAGGAGCTAGAGAAGTTTTTTTTCCTGTCATGTCCATGTAATCAGCCTCGTCGCTGCTCTCAAACTTTCGCCTGTCGTAACTGGGAGATTCGTCGAGAAGTGTCGTAGCTCGACCACGTGACTCGGTTGCGAGAGGCAACTGCCGGTCATCGATGCTTCTCGAATGCTTAAACTGGCGATTGAACTCCGCTTCTCTGCCATAGACGCTGCGTGCTTGCTGCGCGTTGGCGGAAGAAGAGATGCTACTACCACGACTTGCACGAATGTTGCTCATCGTGGAAAATTGATCAGGCCTTCGTTTCAACGGCTTGTAATGATATCAATTTCTTGAGGCAGGCGTAGTCAGATTCAAAGGCAACATGCCATACGGCTGTCTTGCGCAAAAAGAACGCATACACTTACAGAGCTCTTCTATCTTTAACACATTTTCTAAAGCTAGAAAGGAACGAACGCATATACTTGAAACAAAAAACAAAGTTGTGGGAAGACAACTGTGTCTAAAAACAACTCGGTAGCAACAGTAGCATATAAGCAAGTATTTTCGAGGACATTAACAAAAAACTTTTTGCGTTTTGACGGACCCTTTTCTAAACAATTTCTTTTTATAGGTTTTGTGCCTTGAAGAAAACAGAAAAAATAACGTAAAACGGGTTTTAGTGTTTATCGTTTAAAGTAACGCAAAAGGTTCGGCAGCTTGTCTTAGAGACGGACTTGCAAGAGTTGCTTCCGGCAGCCCACATTACTCCATCAGCTTTGATGAACAAGTTTTGTTATTTGATGCATTTGAAGTTCAAATCTGCCCGTACGTTGTACTTGATGCATGTTACTTTTTACGAGACAGAAAGGTGGTATTTATTTGTGGCGTTCTTGAAACGCAAAGACTCACACTGGCAAGATAGCAAATTAGCATCAATTCCCTGTTCAGTAACTGCAGTCGTTGCGGCTTATATCTTATTGGCGTCTTGTTTTTGACTCAGTGTAGTAACAAGCAAAGTGAAGCAATTTTTCTGATGATAATTTTGACATTATAATGAAACAGAGACACCAAGAGTTTGAAACAGTAAGCAGCAAGTGTCTTTATGCAAGAGTGGCTACACTCACGAAGAGAGATATTCATCATAAATTTGCCTTTGCGCGCGTTAAATTCCAAAAATGATTCAGTGACTTTAGGAAACTTTTGCAGAGTTTTATTAAAGTTCCAAATTTTTTATTTTTTATATTCTATTAATCGAACCTATATCCAAACGTATTGGCATTAAACAATCTGTTCCTTCCTAGGTCGTGCAGAAATCGTTTAATTTGAGATGTTGTTTGAAATCAGGTTGCACCAAAAGATGCATTCAGGAAAAGGTCATGGTAATGCCAAGAACTATCCTATAAATTATTGTTTTTTATCCTCTATTATTCTAATTTTGTAAATCTCGTACTATCGAAGGTGCTTAGAATGCAGCGAAGCAAGCGGCTATTACCCCGCAGTTTGCACATTGCCAAGCCAATGTCTTTCTCTGCTAAAACGACCGAGATCATTATTCTTTACAGAACGTTGCCTATCAGCACTGCAGATAAAATGTTCAATATGTATTTCGTGTGTTACATGTATCCAGCACAGGCAACTGTTGCTCAGGCGTTACTGAAAAGTAATTAAGTGTTCAACATCTCCCCTGCAGAGACGCTGAGATGACGTGCACAATACCCAACCTTCTGTGCCGAGTAACTCGCCCTGACACTCACTGATAAACATCATCTAGCTCATTATACCGCCCAGGAATATAACTTGACACTCAATCAACTGCTGAGCTATCGTGCTGTCAGCCTCCTTGACGCTGATTAGCCACTATAGGACACAACAGCAAGTCCCACACCTGTACGTCACATCCGTTCTGTGGCGGTCGTCCTCTTGTAGAGGCACCTGCTGAGTAGATGCTACTTTGACACCAGCTGCATCTGACTTGAAATTAGTAAATGTTTCTTTAGTGAGTAAGCAAAAGCGAAGCTTAGTTTTAGCCACGCACGAAAATGGCTCCGTATTACCAATAACTTCCTTTCTAATGCTACGTCAGAGAAAACACAGGAGGAAACATTTGGAAGAGGAACCATTGCTCGTCGGTTACCCGTCCAGCCAAAAGACATTTGGGTGCGCGCCTTGGGCTTGCTTTAAGACAAAGCATGTTAAAATTTTGGTCGAATCAAAAATCGGCTGCCTCTTTTTTAACATGACAGTTTTCAGGGCATTTTGCAAGGATGATCATTATCAGGGAACCATTTGTAATTAATCCCCGCCGCTTACACAGCTGTGGAAGCATTATCGGCGAACATGAAAAAAATGTTCTGATTATATCCGAACTTCATCACTTGAAACAATGGGCTGGCCAAAAATCGACTCGGCTTGGAGTCTCAGAATGAGCAGACGTCGCTCACCATCAAGTACTCACTTTAAATCGACCACGCATCAGTCTCTTGGTTGTTGATTTTTAAAGTCACATTATCAGTGTGATTTGAAAAAGGCATGAACACAACTGCCGCGTGATTTTTGAAACGTTTGTAAATGACCGGCAATCAACAGAGACTTAACTGCTGTTATGCTGGGCAGTGAGATATGGTTCTGCAAAGCTACCGAAAGCTGCGCGAAGTTTTTCGAACAGTTGTACATGGCGAAGAATTGACGTTGTTTTAGTGAACGTGAAGCGATGCAAAGCGCAAACAGATGTGAGAGACGTTTTGTTACGACGCTGCTGTTTCCCGTATGGTTGCGCTTTTGTTGTGCATTCAGCAGAACAGCATCAATCACCCAAAACTTCTAAATCAGGTTCCCATCTTTATGACGCGTCTGGCACGAAATTGAACGAATCTTGGATAAAGGTAGCGAATTAAAACACTGTGGAAACACGCTCAGGGTTTCTGTTTGCTGCTTAGTAGACCCGTTCAAAACATGAAATTGTTTCACTTCATGCGGACGGTCACGGCTAAAGAGCACGCATGCAGGTTAAAGGAAGTTCGACTGTTGAATCACGAAGTCATACCTGATGTTTCACGGCTTTCCAAACCAAGTCTACATAAATCATCTGAAATAACTTTACTTTTTTAAACCACTGCTGTTTTGTCTCGTCTTTTTCAACAAAGAAATGCAGTCCAATCTTACTTGAGCTGTCAGAGGAGTCAATAGGGCAGCTTTTTTAACCGCCACAGGAGCGTGCCAATGTTTGCCATGTTTGGAGACATGAACTCAAAGGTTGTGTACAATCCGGAGCATTTCCTGAACTAATTTATTTTCAACTTTCAAAACAGACAGCCCTGTGTGCTTCTAAGCTTCTCCAACATGAATTTCTGTATTGTCTATTTTACTTATAGCAATATATACGAATGCATAAATCATACCCACATTTTAAAACCGGGGGCATAATATATTGCCATCTTAAATGTGCCGGGAACAAATGCTGTTTAGAAAACGAAAACGAAGACAATTTTACCACAAAACTTCAGTTTCGTTGCGTTCGTACGAGATTCACTAAATATTGTGTGTACGTCAGTTCATCATCGCTTAGGTTCTATTGCAATTCACAGACAAACAAATGTTACTAGCTTAACAATCATCAGCAAGCCTTCGGCGCTTGATACAATGTTGCAAACAAAATTAGGAACATATTTTAATTTTCTCAGTAGCAAAGTGACTACTCTAGACGTGGGCAAACTATGTCCCATGGGCCACATAGCGTAGAGCTTTTTAATCTACTCCACCGAGTTTGTCTAAATTTCATGCATCAAGCCAATGCATGTTTCATGTTCATTGCAGTGTCTACGTTTTCCCTGTACAAGCCACACTCCAGACCAGGGCTGTGGAGGCGGAACTCAAATTTCCGGCTCTGGCTCCAG
>JGI24158J21664_10001100_pt1 | contig 28964 bp, 28 predicted proteins | sample Ectturendosymbi3_FD_21664 | JGI IMG/M metagenome (IMG submission 21664) | reverse complement strand
CAATTCAAAATTATTGTTAATCGGGCAAGGAATGCAAACGGCGTTTTTCAACAAATCAAACAAAATTAAGAGTGCTGATCAAATCTCAGCTACAGTAGTTTAAAAGTACATTCGATTCGAATAGTTTTTTTATTAAATCATCCATTGTGATGACATTATGAAAACTGTTGTGTTTGTTATGTCACAAACAATATTGTAGTGCATGTGTCGCAGTTTGGCTGTTGTTAGACTGGTTGTACAGCAGTAGGCTACGCAGTAGGACGGAGAACAATTTGACACATACATTCCTTGTATTAGTAACAGTTGGACTAGGTCACGGGGTCTACAGAAAATTATATACTTTAATTGGGGGTCAACTTACAGAAAAGTTTGAGAACCACTGTTTTAGACTAAAGTTAAAATCTTCACACACAGTTTCAGAAGTACACTTTGGAATTTGATTTAGAAAAAGTTTCATCCGCAAACCATGCACAATTGAACTTTCAGGCGGCCACACACCTGCCATGCCCAGGATGATTTTACCGAATTATTAAACGACAAAAGTTTGCAACTGGAATTTTCAAAACAGAGGTTGTGATTTTTGGGTAAGAACAAAAAATGAATGCCCAGTCATTTCTGATCTAGCCATTCATAAACTATTGGCCTTTTGTACAACATATATTTGTGTGAAGAGGCATTCTCAAAAATGATAATCATCAAGCCCAAAAACCGATCCTTTCTGAAAAATGTTGAGGATGTCCTTTGTCCTCCATTGTCTTATCAATCTACACTAAAAATCATCAAATGCATCCATCCCATTAGTTGCGCTTGATAACTGCTATAAATTGAATTGTTTTTTGTTATTTTTTCGTCTTATTGTTTCCATTACGTGGTAGTTTTGTTACTGTATAGTTAGTTTCGTGGATTGTGGGCATTTGTATGATTTCACTATAGACAAAAATGCCTCTTGGAAGTTGTAATTAGACGTTTACACGTATCATTAAGACCTCGGCCAGTGGTTCTCAAAGTGGGCGGAATCGTCTCCTCAGGGGTGATTTTGAGGGACAAGGGGGCGATTGGGGGTAAAAACAACACAAGGGGGACGAAAACGCTCAACCACTAATCGATCATTGAGTTGACTTCAGTAGCCTACTATTATGACTTATTTATTTCTTGCAAATTTTAGTTTACTATATAATCGTTGGATGTTGTTGCTAAAGCAATTTATACGTTAAAGTTTTGCTCTGGATCGTCTGTGCCCGGCTACTGCGTGGATTATTTTCATAAGAATTCGGAACGTAATATTAACCTCGTAATACAGTTGCTTGGTTCAGCTATTTAATGGCTTGTTTCAGCTATTTAATACTTTCTCTTGAAAGTTACTACCTTGTTTTTGCTTTATGAGGCTTGGGGGCGAAAACGACGTATCGAGAGTGAAAAGGTGGCGATGGAATGAAAAAATTTGAGGAACACTGATCGAGACTGTCTGAGAAGGGGCCGCACAGTAATCCTGTTTCAAAATGGAGTCGCTGAACAAAAAAAGTTCGAGGAGTCCTGACCTAGGGTACCATTGAACAATGTAGTCAAACCTTTCACGAAACCCACGCTGTCTATCGGTTGGCACTGATTCACTCTACTTGCAGTTCAAGACTACAATCTGAGCTCTAAATTACCTACGCAAACACACCAACTGCCTTATCTCGCTTCAAGAACGCGATTTTCCGACACCGTGATGTCATACGGAACCACATCAGTTTTATTGAAACTAACCAATTTCACCTTTGCAGAGATCTTCACTTCACCCGAAAAAATTTAATGCTGATAAGCCCACCTAATGACGAGGCTGTAGCTTGTGGTACTTGTTTATTGAAAATATCCCAGTAAATATTAAACAACAGCATGAAACGTGCCAAAAAATGTTTGTCGCCAATGCCGATGGGTGTCAGGTGATGTGCCGTTGGGGTATTGCTGAAGATCGAACGATTTGAGAAAAAGGATTAGGATAGCTTTGACTATTTATAGTGATTTCAAGCAGGGCTTGTTTATCAGATTTTGACTGGGGAGGTTGGCAATTTTAACCTTGAACTACCGGATCAGTGATATTTTCTAGCCTGCGGTCGAATGTCATTTCTGTCCTTTGTTCAAAGTACGTTTGACTGGGGTGGAGGGGAAATAGCCTCGCCTGAGGACGGGGAGAAAGGTGCAGAGACTGGGGAACAATTGCCATCCACGAAAATTTGTTTAAAAGCTCTGATTTCAAGACAAACACAGAAGACAGGCAGTTTAGCAGCCTGGATTTGACTCAGACTTTTGAGGAAATATTTTAGTAATTTGTTCACTCCGCAACCACATTTCCAAGTTTTTTTAGGGCTTCTAAGCACAAAAACTGGAAGAGTTTAAACTATTAAAAATTAATTTTTAACCAAAGCTTGCCACTCCCGAGAAGATGCCGCGCGGAACTTGCTGCGCATGCGTTGCAGAATCAGTAAAGGTTGAAAACGCATGACGTTCTTCGTGCACCCTCGCACATTGCATGTGTGTATAGGCTATTTACAATAAAACTGTTTCATTACTTTACAATCGATTTATCACGCAAATCTCTTGAAATCAATTGTCTAACTATTAGTGGTTATTTTCCGGTTAACCGGTCGGCTAAAATACAAATACATGGATATATCCGTCATTTGGATAGTAAATATTTATTGATATCCGAACTAACCCTAGTGTAAACTTAGCCAGAAAGAGCTTAGCAACTGTAGAACAACAATTTCACACACAAAGACGGTTAAACAAACAGAAAAATGGTAAACCAGAAAGCAACACATAAAACAACAAAAGTAATGAGGGTAAATTATTATTCCACATGAGGATGAGTTTCCCGGCACTTCAGTCGTTCTGCTTTAGACTACGCCATTCTGGCTATTTTTTTATCATGCTGACTTAGATTTCGAAGTAACATTCATTGCCTTATCAAAATGTTAGAGTTTTGAAATGATACATTGCCAAGCCTTTTTCGCTGTTACCATTAAATTGTTAATGCTGCAGGTAGTAAAGTTTAATAGGGAATTGCATTTCTTTGAAACTGTTGTGCTGGGTCGACACCAAAAATGCTAAAAACTATTAAAACATATAAAAATGCTCTAGCCTACTTCTTAATATAGTTAGCGTGCTTGTCAAGATTATCATCGATGCGCATACCAAGGTATTGCGTAATTTCGACTTTCGAGCATTCTCCATTTTATGTTAACTTGATATTTTACGTAGAGCCAACGAATTTTGAGCAAGTTGCATTTTATGCTAACCATGGGTTTGTGTAAAAACCACGTGATCTGGTTTTAGTAAAACATTTGTAAATGATTCAATTTGAATTAATCATTGAAAATTACCTTTTACTGACATACTCGTAGAGAATATTGTTCTTCTCAAATACAATACGATATGTTCTGCTCTATGCCAACCAGTGGATATAAAATTTAGACAGTGGAGACCGAATGTGCTCTTCGGTTATAAGTCGTATGTCAATATATTCAATTCTAAAGGATTGTGACAATCGTATTTATTTCTTTGTCTCAGAATGAAGCTCAAGTTGCTTCTGTACATGCTTCGATCAAAAACTGCAGCGGAAAGTTTTCCGCAGAGCGTTCAGGTGGTTTACGACGGTCTGTTTGCTGCGTCCACTCCGAGACTCCAGGTTCTGACAGTTCAGTTCGTTCACCATATTTTTCTCAAGTAAGTGCCGAAAGTACCTGGTAGGCTTGCACCTGTCCAGGCTAACCTACTCGCCTTATTGTTCGCACGACATGCATTCTGCCTCCCATCCCGCCTAACACGTTTGCCACAATCGTTGAAAATGCGTTTGAATGTATTTTGTTGGTGTGGGAGTTACATCGGCACAAAGATGGATCTTCATTCCGAAACTTTTTATATATAAGTTGCATTGAAAAAAAGTTTAACATACAGTCTTGTGCCGAGGAATGCGTGAAAGTGGTTTCGCTGTAGTGGCTCTCCGCAAGCAAAAGGACGAAATAGTATACTTTCCATTCTCGGTAAACTTTCCACCTTGACTACGGCCAGCTCAGTGATTTCAGGTACTTCGCTTTGTATAAATCCTTGTTTTCGGATAGGATCCATAAAAAAGTGTTAACGTTAATTTTTGTCAAGATCATGCTTTATAACCCGAATTTCTTATTACTTAGTTGTTTTTATATGTCACACCCAAGCAAGCATTTGAGCATCGAGCGTGGCGCTCAAGTCGTGTCATGGACATGGTTGTAAATACTGTACGTCGGTTGATGCAAACTTGCTAATTTTTAGGGCAGAAACGGATAAACTGAAGAAACAGGCAGTGCTCTTGCTCGACGCGTTGCTGAAAGTCACTGGCAGCGATGATGTTGACACCAAAACCAAATGTCTTGCGTATTCTGGAATCGGAAAGCTTTCAACCAGACTTCCTGAACTCTTCTTGCAGAAAGTCAATCTCTTACTGGCCTTTTTCCAAACGCTGTCTAAGGTATTCTGTTCCAGTCCTAAGTACAGTCAGCTCCCTTGTTCTTGGTGCTTGCAGTAAACCGTACATTCGATCCGCATCGTGCGATGTTGTAACTCGCTTCATAAGAGGTGGAATGCCACACAACACCATTAATGGCGTTGGCAATAAGACCCTCGTCCAAGTCGCTGACGCGGACTCCAGCAACAAACTTTAATTGTAGAAGTAAAGAGTTACTCTTAAAATGTTTCGGTGCCATTGTTCGTCTTTTTGTCAATGAAAATGCTCGCGTTTGTGTGTGCAAATGAATTTTTCCTCAGGAAAAAAGCCATCTGCTTTCTATTAACAGACATTTACGTTTGCTTTAGGAAGAAACCCATGAGATAAAAACATCGGTCCACGAAGCGGTGGTAGCTATGGCTGGTGCATACAAGGGCCTGACACCAGACAGGATGCGAGAAATTGAAATCCTCATTGAAAATACTATCGAAGGTGCTGAGCGGATCTTGTGTAGCGCGATTAACTGCATGTCTAGTAGAAACTGAACGTGAAAATGTACAACCGTACAAGATGTTTATGCACCGTCTGGTTCTTGCACATTTCTATGATGATTTTACGGTTTTTATCAGATGAAAATGTTTGGCTGCGGCAAGCAAGTGTGCATTACGCCGGCACCATATTTCCTTCATCTCATGTTCAATCCCGCTATATTCTTCTGTTGGCTTCTGGGGATGGTAAGCAACTGTGGTTCTTTGTAACTGTTGCGTGATCTGTTGCCTTCATCACTGTTCTGCGCTTGTTTTACTGAGACAGTTTTTATGAGTGGTTATTTTGCGGTGGATAGATTTTGTTTACATTCAGTTGTGTACGTTTCAGGCAGAGAAGAGGTTTCATCGAATGCCCAACGGCTTTTATGGGGAAAACCGGGCAACGAAAGTCTCGAACATCAGTCGAACACAGCACAGGTTGACCTGCCGGCTTTTCATGACATTGTGAAATACATCTATGACAGGGTAAGTATATTCTTGCATGTAGTTACATAAATTGTAAGTAAGTTCAAGACAGTAACTTTAAATAACAGCAGAGCAAACTCAGGTACGGCGATGCGAGGCCCATGCCGTCATTTGTTTCAGTCAAGATACGTCCTGGTGTTTTATCTAGTTAATCCAAAAATACAATTTATGTGTATTTGTTGCCAATATTGAAGAAATACTACAACGGCTTTACCATATTTTGCTCCACTCTTTTGTAATTTGGTGGCATTGCACGAGCAAAAAGTTATTAGCTGTCTCGCACTCAACGGGTGCAAGGAGAAGGTTCACGCGCGGTGCTGCCATTGTCTTGCCCTGAATGCAGCATTTACTACGAAAGTAGCCGCGTGGCCCACGGCCCAAGCAAGCGGGGATGGGCTCCGCTGACCACTCGCGACACTCCGAAAGCAGTCCAAATACGAGTTTAACGAAACAACTGGCTTTAACTATTTCGCACCAGAGCGATATTCTTTGTGATCATGGACAGCCACGGCCGCATTTCAAAAACCTCGGCGTCTTGTTTTTGTTTGAAGAGCAAAGACAGATGATGCAGTTGCGCCACCACTTGAAAATCATTCCCGAAGTACGTTTATCTCAATCGACTTAAAGCCTGGATTTTAGAATTTCCCAGCAAAGTTTAGCTTAACTTACACCAACTGGTTATTTGCTCTTGAGCTTTACTTGTTAATGTCTCTTTTTAGCTAAGCATTTGTAGACTTTTCGCACGCAAATTGAATCGTAGTATCAATCTGTACATTCGGTATGTCATTGCGTTGCGAATTGGTAAATGTCATTGCGAACTGGTAAATGTCATTGCGAATTGGTAAATGTCATTGCGAACTGGTAAATGGGTGTTTGAAGAGCTGGTGGGTGGTGAACATACTACTCATCACTCATCAAAACGAGTAGCAATCTACTTGTGTTCACTATGTATGTATTTCTTTCAGGCATGTCTTAAACTCTTATGTTATTAACACGCGAAACTAACTCGTGCCATCTGTAATTATAAAGTAATCGTATGTGAGCGATGTTCGTACATGATGTTTCCAGCATACCCCGAAATACTTCACTGGGCCAAAAATTATGTCACTATCTTCATGAGGATCGAACATTGCATGACTTGTTTTCATATTAGCAAACCAAAATCTAGTTTAAAGCTACTGAAAGCATTCGATTACTAACTGCAATGATAACGGCTGCATGGTACTTTTAATCACTCAGAAACTGTGATGCCATAGGTAAGTTTTTAGTGCTAATGGAAAAACAAAAGTTTTCAGAAATCGGTTTAGCGCAGAGGAACATATGAGTAGAAATCAGAAAACTAGAAGTCAGTGTTGCACCGAGGTATCAGTGGACACACGAATATCTCCTAGTGCAATGGTTCTTAACTTTTTTTTACATATTTTACCCTTTTATCAAACAAGATTACCAGATTTACCCCCAATACACTCTCGTTTATTAAAAATACAAAAGCAACAAACCCTGCAGTTTAGAACAATTTGTATAAATTTACATTTGCTGCAAGTTATGTTNCAGTAAATTTACCCCCTTGGAAGATGAAATTTACCCCAGGTTAAGAANCACTGTCCTAGTGCGNTGTACATGATAAACAGGCTCTATAGACCATTGCATCGAAAATGTCGAGTTTAAGATTATNAAAATAAAGACAGGTTGTCATTGTATTGTACGTGTCAATTAGGTAATATTCACTGCGTTCAGGAAACGCAGTTACTATACGATGATGTAGTTAAGTTGAAATGTGACAAATTTCCGTATGTAATCAGTACAGTATATCAAACAAGTAAAAAAACATGACGTACTTACACAGGTAGTATGTTTTGCTGCTTGTGTAAACACTTCTCAGGTGAGCCGCATGGCGCCTCTGTGTTCTTGAACTGCTGGATTGCGCCACCTTTGTATCGCGTTTTTGCGTGCACGTTGTGACTTGTGAGTGCAAATTTTAAGTGAAGGGCAATCTGACAGACCCTCCCCAATTCGAAACCCTGGCTACGTCTAGAAAAACTCAAGCTATGTAGTCCAACTCTTTCAGTAAATTACATGTTGTCTCTCGCCAATGCATCTGTTTTGCATTTCTACACCTAAATTTGATAGTAGGTATCGTGTACATGCGAGAAAGAACTGCACAATGTACTTGCTGACAGCATCTGCTCGTTCAACTTTACTTCCAGGCATCCAAGCGCTTGACATCGGGCAAGAGACATGTCGCAGGAACGCGCTCCATGTCTTTTTCTCCGGACACGTTTAAAGCTATTTTGTTCTATCTGAGAAGATGCCTCGTCAATGATTCCCGGAAGGCGTGCAGCAAATTGGAGCAAGACAAGGAAGGCGTCTCGTACCTTGTGGCTCGTTATATTAAGTAATGGGGGCGTGCTGTGTGATGCTGTAGTTCGGTTGGTTCACTAGGAGCTTGGTGGCCACTCCGGTGTATCTTTAGCTGGATGCTGCTCACTTGTGTTTTCAAGGCAGTTTACGCGTAAGCGCTTTTAAAAAACTTACTGGCAAAACACTGGAGTGTAGAAAATTGGTCTGCGTCGCGCTTGGTAAAATTGCTGAGAAATTCGACTCATCTCCGGACTGTTACATGTTATCATTTTGCCTCCAGACAGTTATCGGTCTCATCAGTGGATCACAGGGCGAAGCTCTGCTGCTGCCAGCAAAACTTTGTAACGGTTGAGCGATCTGGCCTTTGCGTCGAGCTCACCACTAATGTTGCCTGCTGTCAACAAAATTTTGATTTTAATCCGTTACTGCCTGCGATACAACTTTGCGTACTTGACGCGCATGAGCATGTGTGTGCAGCTGTGCATGCGTAACAATTCACAATCACTCGCGCTGTGAACGGCGCAAGTCGCCAACTCCAGAGTTATTTACGTGAAACTGCTACATACACATTAAGTTCTACAACTTGTATCCGTCGTTTCATTTAATTTGTTGACTTTTTTAAAGAACTTTAATATGCTGGTTTTATATTTACTCATTCTGAATCATTGAGGAACTTTAATCTCTACTAGGATGGCACCTGTTTTGTTTTCAAGTTGGTAATGGTAACATATGTGCTGTCTTCTCTCTGATTGTTTGGATAACGAAAGAGACAGACATGTATCCTTTTTGTTTAGTTGAAAGTGGTTTCTAGTTTTGGCTGGAAATTACCTGCGTGTAATAATTCTTTTTTTCCATGTTATTGACTCAAACTTCAGTGATGTAAAATTAAGTTAAGGTATGTATCTTGCTGCAGGTTCGAAGCAACCAGAGATGAGACGTCCACCATCGAGCTCATGTCGATGTTCGTTGATCTAATAATTCAGTATCTCCGTCTTGAGTCAGGTAACCCTGCAGTTTTGGCCAGCCAAGCTTGAGATAATCGGCGTTACTAATTATTAAATGGTGATTAATGCAAATCGCATTAGCATTATTACTTAAACAGATGTCACTCTGAGTCACTTTCTCCAAAATTTTTTTCAAGCTCAAATAACTGTGGTGTCGTAAACGTCAATGATCAATGATAATACTTCTCACTTCGGTCAATGTTGTTGACATATATGAATTCGGTCAATGTTGTTGACATATTTTCTTTCGAAAATNATTTTAAGACTGGGACGCTTGTTACCTGGCAGTGGATCAGTGTGTCCATGGTTGTGTGGCGCGCTTTTGCTCTGCCAAACAGTTTNCAAAGTTCGCTTGAGTTTATATCTCAACTATACATGGTGATCGCTTGCTAGAGACTGTTGATCAACCTGTCTTAGGCTTCAAAGCACCAAGAAATGAAAAGTATTGTTACTGTCTTAAACTGATACTTGATTTGTGCTTTTCATGTCAGCTTTCCTTTACGCTTCAATTTCAAATATGTATGCGCCGTATGTCGATACAGACAATTTACAGTCGGTTCATTGTGTCTTACGCAATCGTTATATAACATTATATAGTGCTTCGAGAACGATTGATACCGAACAAACAAGCTCTATAAGCAATACAATTACTGCAATACACACACGTGAACATGAACATAGCGCCGAATGCGGCACCCCAGATAACTTTTCATTTTTTTATTGAGCAGTTCTTTGATAAAAAGTACTAAGACATAATTCTTATGTTTATTGAAACGTTTTCGGATAAATATGAAACGGGTATATTTCAACCGATAGTATTTGACCAGTTTGAGCAGGTTTTGACGTAATGAACTTCGCACGCCATTGAAATTCCAAACCCGGCGCCTGTGCACGTGACGTGAAGGTAAAAGCTTACGCGTGACTTAGTTTAAAAATATCTGCTCGAATACAAGTTGATTTTAGCGCTACAATAGTTTTGAAAAAATAAGTTTGAAAGCGTGCGAGGTAGCACTGTATTTACTACTTAATCACTGGTGGATTAGCTACTGGTCTTTAAAGAGCGTTCTTGAAACACGCAATTCGCAATTCCGTGAATAAATTCGCCACTAAGTATTGTGATACCCTCCTTGCGGATGTCCAGAAAGTGTTTACGTGGCTTCATCAAATTTAACGGCCGAGGAACTACTTCAAACGAAGATTGCGCCAAAAGTATTTTAGATTGATGTGTATTCGAATTTGTTGGCAACCAGCTTGTTCTTGACCCTATGACCTTCTGCAATTTGCCCAGCATTTCCTATCGGACTCTTTGTGTTGGTGTGTCTAAGCTGAAGTCAGTGGTGTAGGAGCTGGGGATGCAAGCGCTAAATCCCACAAAATTCGGACACAGAAGTTTCGACATCTAACAATATTAATGAAATTAGATTTGTTCACTTGTTTTTTAAAAAGAAAGTATGTCATTGAATTCCTGTTTCAGAGTTTCTGAGAGCTGATCAGTAACCAACTGCTGCAGAAAATCTGTAGGGGGAAAGTTGGTCGCATAAAAATTTTTTAGGCAAATTTGGGGAAATTCGGGCAAAAATATCCTTCGTACCCCCAAAACATTGCCTGCACCCACACCTTTGGCAGAATCACAGCTTTATTTTCGATATGTGATTTACGAAACGGAGTAAAGGAGGACAAAGCTGCCGCTTTGCATCGAAAAGTACAAAGAAACTCGATGATTTTTTAGGTTATATTAAATTAAACGTGTCACGAGTCTGCGCCAAGTTTCCCATCTGGTAAATCCCCCATCGGGGAATCACAAAAACTGTGAGTAAAGTAAGACCAAGAAGCCGCCTTGTATCGTGAGTGTCTCGATACACAGATGCTCAATTTATCTTCAGACTGTTTTAGATTCTACGTGTCACGCAAGTCCAAGCCAAGTTTTCCATCTGGTAAATCCCCCATTGCGGAATTAACAAAAATTGTAGCTTTTTGTAGACGTGACTGTTCGTTGCCCCAGCCGTGGAAACGTTGAGCTGCAAGTAGAATCCATCCATTAAACCATTTTTCCTTGGGACATAATTTTTCCATTTGATATGCATTATAAAATCCCCAGTTAACAGATCCAGACTCCCATTTTCAACTTTATATGCAGTGTATTTGTGAACGAAAAAGTCATATTCTGACGCAACGAACTTCCTATATAGTGCAATGTGCACCAGGTTTGTTGCAGACGCTGATGTTTTCCGGTATCTGCTGGAGATGATGGCAATCACACCTCCGACAGTCTCTTTCAACAAAGTGCTGCTGTGTGACAAGTCTCACCAAACAGACGCCTATTGCGATCGAATCTCGTGGATAAAGAGTTTCACTGTGCATTCCAGGGAAAAAGTAAGTTCTTATCCGCACAACTGCTCTGTGCAGTTAGTCTTCTTGTCAGGATTTTGACGTACTGTGCGGACTCAAACCGTCCTGGCATATCAAAGTAGAAATTCTTTGATAATAATGTCGTGGGCCGTTGAAATCAATGTTTTCTGCATGAATTATTTCCTTTACAAATCAGCGATCGCCTCATTTCAATTACATATGTTCTCGGTTCAACTGTGCTGCTGTGCAGTCAATCCTCTTTCGGTTGCGCAGATTCGGGAGTTTGCTGCCGAGTTATTCGCAATGGTCTTTTATCGCACTTCCAGTCAGGATGATTACCTGGATCTTGTCAAAGACGTCACTGCATCAACTAAAAGCAAGGTGGGCGCACTGGGCGCAGGATTTGATTATCCCGACTGGTTGGTGGATAAACGAGGTTTTAAAAGTGAAGTTTCCCACAGGTGTTACTTCAGGCAGTAATACTGAATAACCAAAAAATTGAAATTTTTTTTATTGCAATGCAAAAATGTTTGTTGATGGACTTTCCAAACTTCGATTATTATCATCGATTTTTCTGCAAATATGCTAGATTTTAATTTAAACGGAAGTTCGTTCAGTATTGTCAATCGTTGCATGCCTTGTCGGTAGCGCTTGTTGGGGCAAACATTTCTTTCCGAAGAAAAAGTGGTGCACTTCTGAAGTTGTAAGCTGATTGTTGTGGCGTGTATAATAGGGTGGTCCAAAAATAAACTCAAGTTTTGCACATCGGCCCAAGTTGAGTAAATTACGCTCACAGATTATTATTTACGACATTGAATGCGCGAAGCCGCTTCTTCAGTTCTCAAGCTTCTAGTGTTGAAACCGCTATAATGTGTCAATTCAAGTCTTTTGGCAACGCAATATTTTAGGGGTTATGCTCCTGTGCATGGGAAAACAACCAGCAAAACGACCAATGCCGCAACATGGCTGGTGGGGCCAGCAGGGACTACAAATTGTGGTGTCATAACGTTGCTGACTGTTCTGCAGCTGTTACAGGAATGGATGCAACAGTTGGTTGTGCATAGGTGCCTACCCTACACCTTTATGCCCTACAAAGTTGCTCAAAAGAAACTGACCAAATGCGCCACACCAGTCTGTGCAGGCATCGAAATAAACTCGCGGTGGGCCTTGACAAGTTACAGCAGGTGTTCAATATATTGAGCAAGAGTACCTCTTTAAATTCGTATGGGTTCCACATCAAACGTTTGCTATTTTCCAAGCTTTATCAAATAGTCGCCGTTCTGCGTAGTTAGCATGTGCAAGCCAGTTTCGTGGAGGCATTCTCCAAAAAGATCTGTCATTTATTTCACCAATATCACCAAAATTCTGTAAACAAGCCCAAGCGACACACATGTCTCATTCATTTTCATACCCGCTTTCCTCTCAGGAGGGTCGCGGGGCAAGCAGCCCTAGGACTCGAAATACTTCACGGTTTTCAGCAATTTCTGGTAGTTCTGTTGGCTCCACACCAAGACGAGACCAAGCAAGGTTGGAGATACAATCACGTCATCTGGTCCTTGGTCGACCTCTAGGCCGTTTTTTCTTGGAGATAGCACTTTTTAAGTCATTACACAAGATTCACAACGTAGGTCAGGATCGGAACAAAGACCGATTTAAAAATGACAGCTTTGCGGAGTTTGAAAGATCCCGTTTTGTGATCACTGAACGATAAAGCTCACGCAGAACTACGTTTACTTCAACAATCCGTGTATCAGTCTCCCTGTTCCGTCACTCGTGAATACCACCACAATGTATTTGAACTCCTCGACCTGCTGCATTGTATTTTGCGTTTGCTTACACCGTGCACTGCCCTGGAGAGACGTAATACCTCGGTCTTTCCAGTTCTGATTTTCCTGCCAGTTTGACCGCACGCAGCTGAAAACCAACAAAGTGCATGNTGAAAACCCTGTTCAGAGGATGAAACAGACCAGGTCCTGCAGCTTCCACCCAGTGACACCCCTCGTCCATTCTGCGATGACTGTCCATCTAATTCGTATAGACCAGGAGTTCTTGACCTTTGGTCCGTGCACCCCTTGGGGGCCCATGAATGTGTTTTAGGGGGTCTGTAAATCAAAATACAATCAAGAAAATCTTATATTTTTTATCCGCCCATTAGGGCCATTGTTCAGCTTAAACGTACCACAACTGTATGCTGACGGTTAGGACGAAAACCGCACTGGCTATACTCCACCTTAGGTTCAAGTATTTCGCGGCATATTTTTTCAAGGCATTCGACATACACTTGTCCAGGAAGGCTAAGGAGATGCACAGGTATTCATGGCATTCTCTTCTGTCTCCCTCTTTGTGTTTGGGGATGATCACCCAAGTTTGCCAATCTTTCCAGAACGCCAGGCCACTTGCCACACACAAGTCAGCCAAGTAACTCCTGTGTTCCAGGCTTTGACCGTTCCAGGTCGGATTTAATCGCAATATGCAGCATTCAGTGTTTTGACAGCGACAGAGACTTCGGCTGCAGTGATGATTTTTTCATCACCCAAATGCACATCCTGTGTGTGCAATGGTGTGAGGACGACTGATTTCAGAAGATCTTTGAAATACTCTCCATCTGCTGAGGATATCCTTCTCGTTGCTGAGTTAGGCACCATTTTGGTCTTCGATGGATCTGGCAATATTAGATTTATTGCCGCGAGCACGTCACATGTTTTGCCAGAATACTTCGTTGGCTTGCCAGTGACTGGAATGTATTTTATGCCCGAAAATCTCCCAAGTTGCATTTGGTCTTTCTCACCATGACGGTTGCGATTTTCGCGCCTCAGCGTACCACGAATGCAGAGAGATTCGGCTTTGTTCTGAACCGTGCCTTGCAGGCTACTTCTTTTGCTTGGATAGCGTCTTTCATCTCCTGGTTCCACCAAGGGATTGCTTCTTTGCTATTATTCGCAACACCGAGTCGTTTCCGTCCACGTGCTGCGCCTGAGCAGCAGATGAGGCTATAGCATGGCTGTTTTGAACAACCGTGATCTCTCGGAACAAGGGCAATACGCTGTCCGCCAAGGTATTCCTTACATCATTGTCCAACAGGGCCTCGCATTTTATTCGGTAGGATCACCTAGACCTGCATGTTTGTGAAGACCTTGCTTGTTTTTCAAGACGTAACTTGCAGACCACCAGGTGGTGATCCATCGACAGTTCTGCACCCCTTTTGACAAGAATGCCCAACACTGATCGGAAGAAGTCAGCTGTTACTGTGCAGAAATCAATGAGTGACCGTTGACCCAACGAATCTCTGCACCAGGTGTACTTGTGCAAATCTGTGTTGGAAGAAATAGTGTTCATAATGCCCAGTGCGTTGTTACAGCACAGTTGCAGCAGGAGCCTTCCGATGTCAATAGCGTCAGCAATCAGCATTGCCATGTTGGCCAATCACCACCTTCCATACCACAGCATCGTCCCAACGTGTGCATTGAACTCTCCCAAAAGGATCCGTCAGCTTTATCCCTTCGTAGGGTATCAGTATTTCTACGAATTGCGGGTACAGTGCGCTTGAGTTTGGAGTGTATACCTGAATCAAACGCAGGGAGCGGTCTAACAACGTCAACATCAACATGCACGCACTTTCTCCTGGTGTGATCCATTAATTAACACAATTAAGTAGCTGACGGCTAACAAGTGTCCCGCACAAGACTGTGTTGGCTCAACGCCGGAGTAAAAGAGTATTGACCAACCGTCCAACTCTACAGCGATAAAACCAAGACGCTCAGTCGAAGAAATGCCAAGAACATCCAGGAAATATCGTTTGACTTCTTCGACCAGTTCGTGCTCCTTCCATGTGAACGAAGTGATGTTTCAATTTCCAGTTACCAGTTTATGGCGAGATTGATGTTTATGTGTGTCTTTCAAGTCTCCCAGCTCTCTTCGCCTCCCCAGATGCGTAGCGGGCGCAAACCCATTTGTGGATAGCTGACGGGGAAACTGTCGCTACTTTTTCGAACACGGTCCTTGGGTCACGTGCGCCACGACCGATGCGTGATGGTTGCAAAATGGTTTGGAACGGACGACTCAAAGAAAAGGGACGTATACCTTATTCACTATAGCGTGTTTCAAAGGACTGGCCTCTTCAGCCATGCAAGGTAATCAGTCTAGGTATGGGACAAGTAATGCACTAGTAAAGCAACTATTTTTGTGAACAAGCACGCCTGTCTCGAACTAGAAAAAGCCGTACGCTTTTCGTGGTTTGTGGAAAGGGGATATTCGCATTTGACTTTGTTGGTAGGCACTTCAAACTCTATAATTTGTACCTCGACATCTGTGCAATAAGATCGATTAATCGTGTAAGTGGAAAAGCTGGTTACCTTATATGGCGGAAGTAGAAGAATTGCATCAGGCGATCTCGGACGTTTCTGTTTTGTCGAAGGACAGAAAACAGATAAAGACATTGCTGTCATATACAGTCTTGATTGTTTCATTAGAACTGTGTCGATCTTCATTGCGAATAATCACTGATGTTGCTCATGCGCGTAACCTCCGTTAACGCATCATAGACTTTGTCAACAGAAATACGAAGAAAAGCACGGAAGCATGTTAATGTTGGGATACGTGCTCGGCGATTTGTTGGGAACTGCTGCTGGCATTTCCAGTGGATTGCCGCCCAATGTGCTTTCAACTGCAAGAGCTGGGTTAAAGGCTTTGTGTAGGTGATCTTGTTTGGATGATTTTTAATAGAAAAATCTTCCTTTCCGAATAGATCGTTTTACGTTTCAATGATTGAGTGTATAATTAAACGAAAGTTGCAGTCTGGTCTGGAATATCGCAACCAAATGTACCCTCGCGTTTACATCCTAGAAAACTGTTGAAGTTTTCAAAAGAAGCGTCTATGCGTTCTTTATAAAGTTGTAATAATTGTATCGGAAACCGGTTGAGATAAACGCGTTCAAATCGCCGTTTAACACAAGGGTGTATCAGGTTGTGTCGCTCATGGTTTGGGGTTTCAGACTTTCGATAATAACGACCTATTTGTTGCAATCGCATAATGCTATGTATGGATACCGAAAGGTTCGAATTAATTGACTGCGCTGCATTTGTTTTGTAAACTAAAACTTGTAGCATTTATCTGTTAACAGTCAAAATATTTTGGTGCAGTTTGTAAATCAAACAAATTTTATTCTGCCGTAAAGTATTTTGTTGTGACGCATTCAACATTCGGGTTCGACTCACCGCTCTTGATTTGGTGCAGTGGAAGGTATTTCTGAAGAAAAAGACCAGGTTTTGAGATCTGGCGCTTGTTTCTCCATTGGTGAAGTGGCGAAGAAAACGCCCCTTCCTCTTCTTCCTGGCAAGATAGAAGAAAAGGAGTCTGAGCCATCCGAAAGTGCAAATGATATGGACGTGGAGCCACCGTCAGCTGAGGATGACGCTGAGTCAGAATCATTTCGTGAGTGTTTAAATCGCAATCATTCTTAGCTACCTCAATNTATTGTAATCAAACTGTGCGCTAAATAATTCAGAAAAGCAATCGATGCGCCGTAAAAATATCTTAAACACATTTTTCTAGTGACCAAACTCAAAGTTTGTCAGTGTCTTGCTGCCTTGGTTTCTTCCAAGACTCCGCACAAGGTTCGTGAACGAGCTGTCGTTGCACTTGGCCGGCTGCCTGTTGGAGACGCAGGGTTCCCTCACACGAAGCTTGTTCTCGAATCGCTGCTGCAGTCGTCAGAGGTACGAGTGTGGAAATGGCTCATTGTAGCTCCAGTTGGTTACACGACTCTGCCACACCCATCCTGCCCACAACTGCTCGCTATGCTCATCCCAAAATGCATTCATACCCGAGTCATTCCCACACACGCCGCCAACTCTGCGAACGACCTGCAATTTATTACCGTTCCTCTACAATCGTCGTCGAACTTCATTCTTTTTCGAATGCCCTCTAGAAATAACTCGCTGACACTGGTAAAATCACGCAGCCATATGTAGACAGATATGCTTTAGTTCTTAAACAGCTCAAGCTGATGCTGGAAGTGCGTTTGATTTTATCCTTTATAGAAATGTATTTCCATGAGTGCATCTCGCATGGGGTGAGCTGTGCACACCGTTAGCATTGTGAATATTGCGAAGTGATGCTATGTTCTGTCAGTAGCGATAGAACGACATTTCAGTGACTTTCACGTCAGGTCGTTGGCATTGCATATTTTTGACTTTTTTCTGATTATTTTCATCTGTAACACAGAGCACGCACGTATGTTCAATCTGTTGCCTTTAAAACGGTAGTTCAGTTTCGTTATACTCGCTTTTGCACTCTTTTCGGAGTGTCACTTGTGATATGCAACGCCCATCTCATGGGCCACGTGACTGCCGCACTGTTTTTCCTGCACCCACCCATCAACGCCGAGCACGAGCTTTTCAAGTCTTCGGTATGACCTGAGCGGGTTTCGAACCCAGTCTACCAGCTTTGGTGACGCGTGCTCAGCTGTACCATAGGCAGTTGCCTTTTAAAAACTGAAAAGAGTACTGTATTTCCCATTCTGCGCTTGAAAACACAGTTTGATACAGCCTTAATTTTTCCCTGCGCAGGTCCAGAAGTAACATTTCGGCAGGACTCCTCAATAGATCGCATTAAAAATTAGCTACTAATAGATTTACCTTTAAACCTTAGTAATTCTAAGTATATCTTAAATTAAGTTGAAAATGCTATTGCGCAATTTGGGCAAGTGGACCTGACCAGGAAACAGAATTATTGAAAAGAAATACCAATCGTTTTTCTCGACAATTTCCTTTTGCTTCTTGGCAAATGACAGTGATTGTGTCGGTGCAATCGCGGATTTGTCAGCAACTTTTCGATGACTATGTTTCAAAAGAAATTTACCTTGCGTCATTGCCAGACAATATCATTTTCATCATTTCCTTCGAACGCAGATAAAAGACACCGAGCTGCATTTCACGGTCGGTCGTGCGATGTGCAGCGCCGCCCTGGGCTGCAACTCGCCGGAGAAGAACAGCACATGGACAGGAACACTTTACAACGAGGAGCAAAATGGCGGCGGTCCTGTTTCGCAGCTCGAACTTAACGACGAAGTCGAATGGCTTTTGACGAAGATATTATCGGAGTACGTTGTTCATCGAATTCCGAATTGCAGACAGGTTTGTGATGTACAACATCTGCCCGAGCAGCACGCTAGAATCAAGCCAGACCAAGGCTTTCGCCATTATCGGCAGCAGGACAGGCCTTTTTGCAAGCATGTAATTGAGCTCACGAACACACCTTCCAGTACAAATACATTTTTCTACTACATGGCTATGTAATCGAACGAGCTCAGAAAAATCTCAGTCCGGCACGCTTGTAGTTGAGTTGGCAAGTGAGCTGGCTCAGTAAAACATGCGGACATGCCTACATATAGTCGTAAAAAGTATCCCTCTGCTAGACCGTTTTCCACCGAAGGTTAGAGGAAAATCAGTGACAGTTTAAATTAGATCGTTTGTCTTTGAATATGTCATTCGGGTTGATATTTGTCGCAACTGCTTTAGATTTGCGAAACTAGCCTGTATCTCTCGCAGCTTAGGTCTGACTGGCAGTCAGAAGGGTTGGCCCTGCGCACAATTGCACCTCATCTAACATTAACGTGCTGCGTACTTCACAGACCAAATTTGTTCAAGCTGTGAAAAATGAGTTCCAGGTAGTTTAATCATGCGTGGCAGACCTTCGTGCCAACGCTTCTACTGTATGATCTTCGATTATCCCAGCGTTTCTTAACCTTTTTCTACCTCAGCACCCCTGTTGGTAACGCCTAAGCAGTCCAGAACCCCCTACCATTGGCTAACACCTTTGTCCAAACGTATTCCTTTTACCTTTGACCGCCACATATGTGACCTTCGCCAGCACCCCCTCTGGGTGCTAGCACCCCAGGTTAAGAAACCCTGGTTTATCCGGTGTGACCATGCGGATTCACGGTCCTTTCGTATTTGCTCTGTTTCACTTATGGTTAGTTGTCTTGACGTCATGGCTTATGTCAAGAGCGCTGGTCACACTATCGTGTGAAAAGGTGCCGTTTTCTCGGATTGTGGTTTTGCAGGCTTCCTGCGTGTGGTTGATGACGATGCTGAAGACGGATGAATTTGCCAGACACCAGGCCGTCTCCAAACATCTCATGGATTTGCAAAATGCATTCACTGCATTGCTCTCTGAACCTGATGGTATTGCTTAGTTTAAGTCATCGTGTCTTTGCAGATTGGAAATCGTAACAAGCGTTACACGTTTGGCGACCTACTCGCTGTCAAACTTACTTGTTAGAATGTAAGGTTTTGTTTCACACGCGAATTGTTTTCGAACCCTCCTTGAAACGATATTTACGTGACGGTGTTATAATGACCTGCAAAAATAGCAATTTTCCAGTCAGTTGACTCTTCAGCGGGTCATTCGACCTCGGAGGAAGCCATAACAGGTTGTGAGATGCCCATTGTTTTCGACAATCGTTTCATCCTACAATGTGATAAAGAAGAGGTAGAGAGTTAAGTTTTCAGTAAATTAGTTTGATGTTGTTTTCGAACTATGGACATAACGAAATTGAAGACAACTTAAAATGTTAAATGCGAACACTGCCTTTTTACCTTTTTAGAAGATATCGGGCTTGTCAGCGAAATCAGTCTAAAATAAAAAAGTTTTGTGATTGCACTGCATTTACATCGTACGCCCTGAAATCTCACAAATCCGTGCTACTATATATAATGATCGGAAGCAAGCAACTACAAGAAAAAAGCGATTATGTAAAGTGTTCATTACAAGTCAATGTTTCAACGAAGTCATCCATTTGATGTGAGAAGTCAATACCACAATCCCTGGTGTGTTTCACCCGTTTATTAAACTGCTATTTAAAAAAAAAACTTAACTAACAAAAGCAGGTGAGTCCTTTTCGAAGCGTTAAAGCTCAGTACGAAAGGTCCACCAATATCCATGTACTGTTTTATTGATTGATTGCAACTGCAATGAGAGGCCACTCAATGCCCACGTCTCATTTTTTCCCTCAGAGTTGACACAAGATATTGCATCNAAAGGATTCGGTGTTGTGTATGAACTCGGCAGTGAAGATCAGAAAAAAGTCCTGGTCAATGAGTTGGTCGAGTCTCTGGCTGGCACGTCCAAGTCGCCCGCGTCCAAGGTGCGCATTATTGGGCAGGAAGGCAACGCTATGTTTCAAAACGTCATACAAGTCGGGAAAGCTCCGGACGGGTAAGATCCTCGAAATTCGTGCTCAAAACAAAGGCGCAACGGAGTCTGTGTATGATGCCGCTTCCTGTTTCGGAATAAGTGCAGTGAGCAGCAAATCAGAACAGCCGTTGGCCGATTTTGTGCATCGTTCGTCCCGATCTTGCCAGTGAACGCCATGACAAGAACTTGTAGGCTTGCTTGTGAATAAAATGGAAGCTATGAGTCGCTTGCGCGAGGTTTTTATCCCACTGGTTATGTCGCTCAATCCATTCGTTGTCTTGCATCAGCTCTAATTTCGATTTTTTCTTCTGGTACGGAAGACGAACAAACATGCAGATGCCATTTTTTTATCAAGGAAACGTATTTCACAGCGTTCAGTGCTAGTACTACTAATAGCAGCGTTTGATCGTCGCATTCCTGTAATCCCTTACAATTAATTGGTATTTCAGCATTAACACCCAAACTTTTAATGAGCAGTGCAACTTTGCTTTTTGTGCAAAAAAGAACGAAAAACGATTGTCATGTGTGGGATTGTTTATTTGTTCAAACTTTGTATTTCATCTCTTCACAGTTAAAGTTGTTCTTGCACAGGTATGTTTTGTTTTGAAGTCCATCGTTTGATAACACCTGATGTGCATATTTACTCAGTTCAAGTTTGACCACATATAAAGAACTTTGCTCTCTTGCATCTGATCTCAACCAACCTGACCTGGTGTATAAGTTCCTTCATCTGGCCAACCACCATGCGGTGTGGAACACAAAGAAGGTATGGCAGTCTTCATCAACAATGCTGGTCCTTCGAAGTGCTGTTGTAGTTATGCATTGCTATTGCGATATACCGAATAAATTACGTGTCGTGATCGTTCTGCGATATCCGCTGCAATGGGGAGCTGGCAATCTTCGTTTGCAAAAAATTTATGAAAACTTCTGCATTGCTTGAACAACGCGGTTATATCTGCATCCTCAGCAACTCCCAAGGGCCTTGAGGGCAGTCGTGAAGTTTGTTCGATCCCAGATTCACCATCAACCTCGCATTTACAGGGAGTTGCGTTCGGATTTCGCAGCATCGCCGAAGCTGCTCAGGAGCAGCTCAAGCCTCACCTCCCCAGGATTGTACCGCGACTTTACCGGTACACGTTCGATCCTCAGCCTTCGGTCCGGTCCGCTATGACATCTATATGGAATGTTGTCGCTCCTGACCCAATTAAGACGGTAGGATTTGTTGAAAGCGAATAAAATACTTGTTTGCAACGTTTAATGCGTGTGATGGTCGGTAACTCAACGATGAAAGGGTGAAACGCCGGATACGCAGTAACATGCATTCTTTCTGAGACGTTTGACGTGCTCAAGATTTCACAGAATTGTCTTATAGCTGGCCAAAACTGATTTTTATGACAAAGATTACTGTCGTTAATGGTTAATTCCTTGAGTAAGCTAGTTTGCAACGATACTGGGATAAAATCGTGCTTGCAGTTATTATTTTGCCTCCGTGCTGTTCGCTTACGAAAGCTTACAACTTAAGAAACTTGTGATGTAATCGCTCGCCGCCATTATGCAGCAATGGCTTCGGAACAGACACAAATGCTTGGAAACATTTTTGGGCAGGTGCGTTGTGGCAACCGTTCTTAACTCCTTGAAGCTGTCTTCTCTCGGCAACCCGGGTCGTTGAAACGCTTTCACCCTGTGGTAACAGGATGCTATAAAAAGGGAAATCACGTCATTTCCCGCTAACACATTACTGACATACCGGTGTCAAGCGAATTTTCTGACTTGCGAAATCGCTGTATTTTCGCCATCTGCGCATGCGCAGAGTGAGATTCCAGGTCATGCATTTCGCAAACAGTGGCTGTTCACTGAGATGTCAAATATGCTGAGAGCTGATGATTGGGGTTATGGTTTAGAGTTAAGGATAGGGTTAGCGTAAGAAAAATAATTAATGTCTAAGACTAAGCCAAACATCTTTCAGTGGTGAGTCATGCCGAAACTGTTGCTTATTGTGAACTATCTGACATCCAACCGAAACTTTTTATTTGCGCTGCAAACATCAAAAATCGCCTAAGTTTATTCCTTTACTATGCGAAGAAAAATAACTGACATGCAAGAATAGGTCATAAATTTCGCTTGACATCAGACGTTACTGTGTTGACGCGTCAACAAGAAAACTGAGAAATAAACTTTGTTTTAGCGTCGTTTAATTTCAGACATTTCATCGCTGGACCAAACGTGACAATCGCGCTGAAACGATAATGGTCCTGGGCTGACAGATAACCTGTGCTTGCTTTTTGGAGTCCCCAGTGACATCGCGAGGAGGCACAGGGGGGAACCCGGGCTGAGCGTCCTAGGGGCTTCAAAATTGTCTTAGGTGGGAGCCAAAATAAAAAATAAACGTAATGGCATGTTTGCCTGCTGGTTTTGGGGAGGTTCACAGCGATAAGGGGGCAAAAGTATCGGAAAGATTGAAAAAAGTCTTCGATCCAAATTTTGACGAAAATTTACCAACGCGGAAAAGTTTTTGCCGCAGTACAGGAATTTTCAAGGAAAGCCTGCCCAAGTTTTGGATTAGAACAATCTTTTCCGCAACTGACAACACTTCTGCCAGAGATGCACGTAAACCCACGTGACCCGGGAACATCGTTCGGGCGACACCGATGTTGGCTTTGCACTCGCGATCGTGACGTCACTGATTTCCAAAGCTTGCAATTCAACCGCATGACTTGTTTTATCAGTTGCATGAAGATGCAATGCAATTACATTGTGGCTACAGCAGCCTATTTTCTCCGAAAGCACAGTTGTGTCAGTGCTGATTTATTCTGCGATCTGGCCTGCGGAAATGAGCCAAGGCGAGGTCAGCTTGAGAAAGTTTAAGAGAAGCAGACGACGAGATAGGTGGCTCAGTATCCGGCGTGCATGTTATGCTCTTGCAGCTGAACATGAAGCTCGCCATGCCGTCATAACATTCAAGCTAATACGTCGTGGATATGACGTAGGTGAACTGTAAAATTTAGCGCCTAACAGTCGGAATCAAGCATGATATGATATCAAGAGTAATCAAAGGCATGCAGTGTATGCGCTGGAAGCGTGTTGTAGAATGTTCAGGGATGATAGCGGTCTGGCTTCAAGCTGTGTTCCGCGAAAACAAGGAATCCATTGAATGTTATCTGCATGTCGGAGTTCCCGTACAGAGCAAAGCGCGATCCTTTGGCTTGCCGCAACCACACGATGTCTCCTTCCTGTATGGAAAGCATGATTGTCTGGCTTTGCATGATTCTTCGTGGCACGGCGTTCGCGTAGAGAATAACCTGAAAAAAATGTTTTTGCTTGTTTTGATAATTGGTAGATTAGTTTCGAATATGCACTTGTTTTACACCAACTTCTGTGATTTATCTGCGCTGTGCAGAGCATCTGTCCGTGACAACTGCAATGTGCTCCCGACGTATTCCTCATGTGTGAAATGGTAGCGATTAACATATTGCTGAGTAACTGAAAACTGCGTGCGTTGCGTGGATACCGTGCACATATTGTTGTTTGACAGGTCTTTGTAGTTTTGTAACCATACCTACCAATAGTACGAGTAAAATGATGTTTACAAGCATTCGTCTCAGCTGCCTTCAGCCGATGGTTACGTGAATGTTCTAGAGTTTTTACTTCTTGGCAATATTTTTTTACTTTGAAACGAAGTTAAGCTTAAGTTACTTGTGGTTCGTTGTTCTTCATAAGTTGAACGCCAAGAAATTTGTCGAGGTACGATTGGACGGTGTAAGTGAAATGGTAGATCCCGGAGTATTTTCCGACGAACCGACCACTTTCCGCATCAAAATGCTCCCCGGCATTCACGAACACCTGTCGCGTAAATGGCGTCACTTCTAAAAGTAAAATGCGGCTAACACATGACACCGTTTAGAAACGATTGCTAGATTCGGTATGATTTATCTACGTTTAAGGCTGCATTAATAACACCATTGGCAGCATAGTCAATTCGTATGTCTGACTGTGGTTCTCCGAATGTTTGACCAATTTTCAAATTTTATCAAACTCATAAACAAAAAAGAAGTGAGTGATTAGTTTTTAGTGATTAGTCATAACAACTAAGAGCCATACTACACTTCGCTGCTTCGAAAAACTTATGGTGTCCGAGTGACTGGCTCGTGTCAGCCGAGCATCTTACATGTCTGCTCTAGTGAACGTATTACTGTCTGGAAACAGTAATAGTCGCTCTTGAAAGTTGTTATTTTGATTCTAGTAGATATAAGTGTGGAGCAGCTATGTATTGTTTCAGAGGTTTTCTACCAAACCCGTGGAGTTTCGTAAACGCGAATTGAGCAACAATAATAATTATTATTCACGAGCATTTCTCAGTTTTAAAAAATCCGAGACTGCTCAAATCAGGCATAGTCATTTCAAATCCCTCAGGCGTCTTGCTATAAGGAAAAAGTGATACACATTTGAAAAAAAGTGATACACATCAAATACACATTTGAAACAAGAGGACATGCCAACACTAAAGGTCAAGTGCAAAGCACCACTTATAAATGGAAGTATTCAGAACATACATACTGCATATTAGACACTTGCATGTTTAGGTCTATTTAAAGTGCTCTTTTAAGTCGCCGCCGCTTTTCTCACTTGACCAACTCACCTTATCGAATGTCAGCGGCAAAGCTGTTGTTTCGTTTCCGAGCAGTGGTTTGCTTCGAGCGACTGAAAAAGCGGATCGCAGTGTGATGGGGGCCGGCTCACCCCTATCTCCTTTATCACCCTTTGGTCCAGCTATGCCTTGATCGCCTTTGACGCCTTGCGGTCCTTGATCTCCTTTCTTTCCTTGTGGTCCCTGCGGTCCCACATCGCCTTTGTCACCTGAAAAAAGGTTCCAAGTTTTGGGCGGAATTCATTAAATTACGAAAACAAACGTTTGCCGGTCACAGAATTGCGCATGAAGTAGCAGTGCTAAGTGTGCGCTTGCTTCGCGCTGAGAGAAATGCCAGATTTTAAGTTGCGCAAATGTATGTGCATGTATCCTGTCGTAGAAAAGGAACGTAGTGCTGTGCAAACATTTTTCTCGTGAAATTTACATCGTCGCTGTTCGTACATTTAATTATCAAACGAAAGGCGAGAATTGCATGCCGGCGGATGACTGTTACCTCAGGAGTTTTTTGACTTACAATTTTTAGCTACTCCAGAGAGTTCAAAGCCTTTCAGTTTGATGCGTCTCTTGCTTACACAGTGCCACTTCACTCGATGTTAGATGTTAGAGTTTGTTCCCGGTGTCTGCACCCTACTTTATGTAGTGCTTATAAAGAATATGTGCAAACTGTAAACCAGGGATTTCATCTGTATGCAAAAGATTTTTTAATTTGTATAGTGCGCATATCCAGTCAAAATAAGATAGACTTTGGTCTGCAGGTCTTTAAAGGGCTAGGCTTCATTGACGTGGCCGACATGCCACTGAAGTGAAGTCAGTCTGAATTTTTTATCGCGTACAAAACAGCGTCGTCGATTTCCGCAGAACGAGTGATTTTGTCCTGTAGTTTTTGACGTTTCACCGGTGTTTGTGTCTGTTAATGCATAGATAAAAAGTCTCTTAGTGCCGGCGCATGTATCCTGATCTACTTGTCTTTACACTAATCTAAGATGAACGCTTCACCAAACACAAACACCGGTGGGCGCATTTAAATCTTTTTTGATCGAACCTGATCACGATTTTTCTTGTGGTCTGTGCGCTGTTGTTTCAACTGCCTGCTGACCAAAACGCCATCTGAGTATCGGCAGTTTTTTTACCAAGCCTTTTGTTTTTGCGAGCGTTATCAGGAAACGCCAGCCTTAAGCACACAACACTGTTGAGGGCATCGTGTTGCTATAGTTTTATATCAACCGCTGAACTTAAGCACAGAAGATTTATTATAAATTATATGAAAGACAGATAGTATTTCATGACTTGTTTCACGATTGCGTTGAAATACAGCAATTTTCGATAAATTTAAACGATAATTCTGTTCCCCAACATTGACCTGTTACGTTTGTCTCAGCACACTTACCTTTTGGGCCCTTTGTTAGATAATACACAGGTGTTCCGTTGCTCGGGTAAACTTCGTCGCAACAGTGAGTACATATTCTAGTATTTGCTGCCACTAACTCGGACCAGTGTATAAGGTACGTAGTAAACAGTATTTGGCAACATATACGCACTTTCTGCTTCATCCTACTGCTTTTGTCTGACTATGACGCGCCTCAGAATTTTCGGGTCGTAACGGCGGCTTTAACGCGGATATTTACATCGCAACATCACTGGTTTACGAAATTTTATTGTCGTTTCTCACCTTCCAAATCTGAACGTTTGTTTGTTAAGCTTTTCTCTCTTCGCCTGAGAATTTACTTGCAGTTCTTTTATAATTTTGAATGAGAAGCTTTGTGCGTTGCGCAATGTTTCCGCGTCGCCAATGTGAGTCGACTTGCTATAAAATCGATACTTGGATACTTCAACCACTCGTGTGGGTTGTTATGATCCGACTGGCTACTTGTATTACTTGGAAAGAGTGCATGTATGCAAGAATGGAGGATGCCAGCCCTCCAGTTCCCTGCCATGATACGGATTCGCAGCATTCTTTCGCTGCAGAATAACTAAACACAAGAACATTCCAGGCGGTAGCTTTTGATCGTGTTGAATAAAATATACTAGTTTCGAATGCTACCATAGGTTGTATCATGAATTTTCGTCGTGGCATATGCAAACCTTTGAAATGAAACTGTGAAAACGGCGCAGTAAGAACCAAGAGTTAATTTGAGTGTTTTTGCGCGCAATCTTGCGTGGATGTTTTTTTTGTCACGATTACAGTAAAAGATGTACAAACCAATCAGGATTAGCTTATTTTGCAGTTAGCAAACTATTGAATAAAGTTTTCAGTGACTACCAGATGTCTTCTTAACAGCGTCAATGCATTACGTTGCACAGGTTGAAATGTACATCATTGCTATTCTGGACGATCTGACTGACAACCTGACACACAAGCTTTGGCGAACGAGGCAAGCCTGTTGTCTCGCCATCGTCGATCTCCTGCGAGGGGGCTTGAAACGCAGCCAAGACCAACCGTCTTCCTCCTCTTCTTCAAAATCATCGTCCAAAAGCGACGTCATTGCTCGGAAGTTGCCCGAACTGTGGTCGGTAATTTTTCGCGTCAAGGACGATGTGAAGGAGTCAGTGCGCGAAGCAGCCAAGGAAACTGCGAAAGCTTTAAAGAAGGTAAAACAGCAAATTAATGTTTGAGATTTTCTGTTTTATTAGATTGACCTTCTCCATAAAGTGTTTGAAAATAGAGATACTAAATCGAAAGTATTCTTGTAGTTGTGTGTCGTGTGGTTGTGTGTGAGCGTAATTGAACCCACGCAGGTTTCAGTGGGCACGTGCCAACCCTTGAATGCGTGTGATTCACTTCTTACCGGTTCTAGATCGGGTGAACGCGACTGAGGTGGGGTATTTTTGTCAGATCGTGTCGATCATTGCTAAAATTCATGACGATTATTACTTTTTCATCATCGCACAACTTTCTGCAAACGTTGTGGTAACAAAATAATTTCCACAACGCAAGTGGAATTCCAACAGTTCAACTACGGTCTGTTAGAAGTACTGAGGTTTCACCAGTCCAAAGTCCAAACCCAGGCTTTCATTCGTGATGTAGACTTCATCACTGTGTGAAAACTATACCAGCAAAATTTTTGGTGTTGATGAATTTTGGGTTGAAATGAACTTCGTGTCAACAAAAGACTTAACTCAGAAACAAAATTAAACTTTCCAGTTACACATCCAAGTTGACCAATCACCATTGTGTTGTTTTACTTCGATCTTGATAATCGTGTATTTGAAGGGAAACTGTCGGTGTCACTTATTTTATTTCATGCATGATTTGTTGTCATGCTTTATTTGAGCTTTGGTTTGTATAATAGGTTACCATCAGGTTGTTTGACAATGACGGCGATTTTAAGACTGATGATTTTGTCATATCTCAAGTCTTGGATGTGTTGTTGAAGCAAGGCATGGCCAATGCTGTAGAGGATGTCAGAGCGATGAGGTTTGCTTCTATGTTGGGCTGTGATTGTTCAAGTGTCGACACATGTTTATTAAATGCTGAACTTTTCTTCGTTCAATGTAATAAAAGTCGAAAATATCATTTTTACACTTTTTCTTTTGAAGGAGCTTCGCAAAATTGAATGAAAGTGTCATCCGAGCTTTGTTACTGCGACCGTCAAGTTCAGTCCCACACACATGGTGTTGCTGAGTCAGGTACATTTTTGAAAAATCAACGCTGTTTTGGTTTTTGCAGCTTAACAACTCTTGTCGAAATCAGCAAAGTAAGCGGCCCACTCATCAAGCCCTGCATTCCACAAATGGTCATTGCTCTCCTNGAGGCACTCAGTGGACTCGAATCTCCGGTTAGTATTTGGCTTTGGATGTGGAAAGAGCGTCAATGCTTGAACAGCATTGACGCTTGAACAGTGGTTTGATTTAATTACGTAACGTTGTTACAGTGGAAACTGTCCAATAATGAAGTATCTCTGTTAAATATTACATTGTCTGGTTGTTCACA